>Ga0081538_10000779_pt1 | contig 34741 bp, 36 predicted proteins | sample TabmetS5T2R1_FD_71022 | JGI IMG/M metagenome (GOLD analysis project Ga0081538, IMG submission 71022) | Tabebuia heterophylla rhizosphere microbial communities from the University of Puerto Rico - S5T2R1 | ecosystem: Host-associated > Plants > Roots > Rhizosphere ...
GCCCTGCGACACCCGCCGCGCATCAGCCGCAAGTCTCGATGCCGCCCCTACTTAAGTCACAAACAGCGAGGGCCCCGTTCCGGGGCCCTCGCTCGAGGGAGCAGACCCGCGGGAGGGTGCGGGCCCACATTCATGGCCTCAGTCGCCGTCGTTGCCGAACGGGCATCCGAGGTTGTTTGCCTCATCGAGGTCGTTCTTCAGAGCCTCGATCGCGTCGGGATCTGCGCTCGTGAGCGCAGCGTTCACGGCCGCGACGATTTCCGCCACCGAGAAGGGGAAATCCAGCCCGGCGCCAGCGTTGAGGACTGCCGCCACGGCGTGCCGTAGCAGCGCGTCCACTCCGCCGCCGCCGTTCTCCAGCGCCTGGATCAGCGTCTGGTCACCTTCAGGCCCAGTCGCAGCTGAAAAGACGCTTTCGACCGACTGCTCCGGGTCGAGCGTCCAGAAATCCCCGTGCTGCTTGAGGTTCTTCCAGAAGCCCGGGGTACACCCTTCTCCGCCTGGAGGCTGAGTGGTCGTCGGTGGAGTGGTTGTTGTCGTTGGGGTGGTGTCGGTCGTCGTCGAGGGCGTGCTGTCGGTCGTCGTCTCGCCACTCGCGAAACCGACGCCGCTGACGACTGCCGCTAGGGTGAAACCACCCAATGCCAAGATGAGCGTTGCGGTCACCTTCGCCGCAACGCCTCTGCGTTTGCTCATGCGGGCCCCCCTTTGTGTCGCGTACGCGTACCCCTAGAAGCTAAGGCGGACGCCTGTCTCTTCCAACTAGCCGTTCGACTAGTTCTTGCCTGTCGTCGACACGAGGCGAAACTGCGGGAAAGGACGACTAGCTGAGCTGTTCGCCCTACGTGGAGCTGAGTGACGCCGGCTCGAGCTGCGGTGACCGCTCGGGTACAGGGACGGCGCTCGGGGTTCGCGCCTGGTCGCGGACACGTCCGCCGAGCGCCTCCCCGGCGAGGCAGGCGAGGGCAACGAACGGGAAGAACCAGGCGACGTAGAGGCCGCTCCAGTGCGTGAGGAGGAACTGGAACGCGACGAGCAGCGCGGCCGTTAGCGCTGCCAGCTGGAGGGGGGTTTTCCGGCGCGGGACAAAGGCGACAAGGACCGCCGCGACGACGAGCAGAACTTGCCCGACGCGTTGGAAGACGGCGAGATCCGGCAGGCCGGCTGCGTGATACTGGCCCCAGTCCCAGAGCGAGAACGGTGAGGTCCGCTCCGCCTGGATCTCGAACGTCCGCTCGTAGAACACGCGGAGCTCGTGGAGCGGGTTGCCCGAGGCAAGGATGACCCAGAACGCCGCAACGGTCGTGGCACCGAAAGCAAGCGCGAACGTGAACACCGACCTCCGGCCCCGTTCGGGGTAAGTGGCCCAGAGCGGCACAGTGATCAACGAGGCCATCTTCGTCCAGGCCGCAAGTGCCCCGAAGACGCCCCGCGCGGAGCTCGAGGTTGCCGCCCAGAACCCCCAAATCAGAAACGTCGGCATGATCGCGTCGTTCGTATTCGAGCTCAGCAAATATTGGGTGAAGGGGTTCGCGGCCCAAGCGAGAGCCAGCACCGCGGCGAGTTCCCTGCCCCCGTAGCGAAAGCCGACCGCAGCGAGGCCGAAGATCGCGAGCAAGTCAAAAAGGATGGACGTGAAGCGGACTGCGGGCAGGCTGTCCCACAGCCCCGACCAGCCGAAGAGCGCGAGTCCCGGCAGGTACGCGTGGTATGCGACCGGCCCGTACGTGTCTCCCAGCGGGTTCGCCGACTCACAGCGACCGTTTGCCTGGATCCAGTCGCGGCGGTCGCCCTCGGCCGACGGGAGCGAACACGACTCCTCTGTGTCCTTCACCGGGAAGTTGCCATACGGCGGCTGTCCGTTCGCTAGCCGGTCGGCGCCGATCACGCCTGCGTACCCCACGTCGATGACGGTCGGCGCGTAGTGGGTGAGCCCGATCCGAAAGCCGACGAGGAACACGAGTACGGAGACGAGCACCCAAACCGGGAGAAGCGTCGGCTGTCGTGCGGCGCGGTTCGTCGAGCCGATCCACGCGCAGCGGGCGATGAAGTGGAGCAGCGGCACGGCGGCGGCGAGAGCACTCGCGAAGACCCGCCCCGCGTTGAAGTACCAAAGGTAGAGCGAGAACCCGAGCAACATCGCGAGATCCAGATTGCGGACGCACAGCGGCCGTCGGAGGTTGGCGAGGGTCAGGAAGAAGACAGCGCAAAAGACGAACCAGATGAGTGGCTCGTTGATCTTCCCGCCGAGGCCGGTCCCTCGGGCGAGCGCCCATGCGACCTCCGGCCCGACCCGCGATTCGGTCACTACACCTTCACGAGTTACGTTCCCGGCTGCGATCTCACCCGCCTTGCCTGAGGAGATCGAGACCTTCCAGACGTCAAGGTTCTTGGCGAACTCAGCGCTCGTGGTCAGGCGGTCGCGCGGGTAGCGCTCGAGCCAGCGGTCGACCTTCGGCTGCGCGAGAAACACGCGGATTGCGGCCGCCTCGGTTCTGACCGTGGTCGGGTTTGCGGCCGGCGCGCCCGCAGGAACGAGGAGCGCCGCTACGGCGAGGACTGCACAGAGAGCGCGCATCGGTGCGCGGAGGGGCCCCGCAGAACGCGGGGCCCCTCGTGGCGGTGGAGGACTTGCGAGGTTCGAACGCTCACGGCGAACGGTGTGCGGCGCCCTCTGGCCGCAGGGCCGCACATCTGCTCATGGCGTCGTTGTCGTCGGAATTGAGGTCATCGACTATGTCGTTGTTGTCGGAACGGTTGTCGTGGTTGGCGGTGGCGGCGGTGGCGGCGGCACGCCCGGTCCGAGGACGTACTCGATGTGCGAGATCTCCTTGCACGCCGAGCCGGATCCGATCCGGGTGATCGTCACCGTTCCCGTACCGAGCCCGTCGATGGAATAGCAGCTGTTCGACTCCAACGGCGGGAACAAGAAGCAATCCCGACCTGCCTTGATCGCCACCTGCAGGATCACCGAGCCGTCCGGCGCGTTGATCACTTCGGAGTCGCCGGGGTTCTCGATCTTCGTGGCGCCCTCGATACAGGTTCCCTGTCCTTGGGCGGCAACCGGCCCTGCCAACACGTAGGCAGAGATCAGCCCCAGCGACACCATCGTCGTCAGGCCAGCGAATTTCATCATGCGTTGCTTCACCTAATCACCTCCCTCTCCCCCGGTGTGCCAGACGAGCCGCCTGGTGGATCTACTCTCACCTCGTCCTCCCTTCACACCGGTCAGGTGCGTTCCGCCTTACTGGGGACAGGCCGACAGTAGGCTCCGTCTTTCCCGACTACAAGGTGTCTGGCCCCGAACTAGACGAAGGTCTGGGAGCCTTCGACACCTGGAAGAACGGGTCTCTTTTCGACTACGCGGTGCTTCACGGCCACCCTCTGACAGGGAGAGCCGACCTCTCTCGGCTGGGGCGGCGAGACGATCGTCGATCACGTAGAGCCCAGCCCCGCCGCGGCGATGGGCCGAGGCGGGGCTGAAGTCAAGCGGCGTTAGAAGCTGACGAGCACCAGCGGGCCGTCGACGACGAGGCCGACGCCCGGCGCATAAACCTTGGTGCCGCGACTGCCATCGAGTGGGTTGAAGTCACGCACCGTCATCGCGTTCGCGAACGTTCCTGTCGGCGTCTTGACCGTGCCGAACTTCAGGATCGTCGCCTGGTCCTCGGCGACACCCGGGGCGAGCTCTTGCTGGAACGTCATGCCCGGCTGCGGCTCGGCCGGCATGAAGATGCCCGGGGCGTTTCCTCTCGCGTCGGCACGCCACGCGCCTTCGTGGCTGACGATGACACCGTCCTCGTAGATGTCCACCGCTTCGCCGAAGTAGCAGACCGTGCCGTCCTGAGTCTGCGCGAAGTAGTTTCGCGAGACCTCGATCAGGTTCTCACCCTCGTCCATGACACCGTCCGCGTTCTCGTCGGCCCATTCGACCTCCTCGACCACGCGCGTGGCCACACTTCGCCCTCCTCTGAAGCGGAGGGTCTCCGTCTGGTTGAGGACAGTGATCTGCAGGCCAACAGACTCACCCTGCTCCTTGCCGGTGTAGACCCACTGCTGATCGACCGGCAGCGGGAAGTACGGGTTGTCGATCGTCAGGCTGAACGTGTTCTGGTCAGGCGCACAGAGCGCCGGGTCGAGCGGTGTCTCGGGACTCGGAGCGCCCGTGACGGTCGCCGGGGCTACCAGCAACGCGGCCAGCGCCAGTACAAGCGTCACGCGGGCGGCGATCGTTCTCCTCGTTTGCATGTGCGTCCCCCCCAATCTGGAGTCGGATTGGTCGATTCCCGGCTCGTCATGGAGCCGGCGCAAACTCGGGTTCTTGCCGTGACCGCGGCAGGCTAACCCCGCGGGCGCCGGATGTCGCCCTGCTACGGCGGGCCGAGCTCGTCCAGGCGTGCTTCGAGCTCGCGGACCCGGGCGCGCGCCTTCTCCAGCTGCGCCTCGACCCTGGCCCGCTTCGCCGCGTTCGGATCAGGCTTCGGCTTCGGCGGCTCCTTCGGTTCCTTGGCCCTCGGGCGGGCCTTCCGCCGAAAGCCTCCGGCCGGCACGGCGGTCAGCACCTGGCCGAAGCCCGCCTGCTCGACGTCGGCCGTCAGCGTGCCCTCGAGAAGCGCCTTCGACGCTTCCTTGTCCACCGACGCGCTGCGGAGAGTCTGGACCGCCCGCTGCAGCGTCTGCCCGTCGGCGTCGAGCTCGTGGCGGGCGAACGACGTCAGCTCGTCGAGCCGATCTCGGTGCGCACGGGTCGCGTCGCGGAGCGCGTCCGGCCCTCCCCCACCGACGGCGCTTCGCTGTGCCTTCCGGAGCCCTTCGCCGGCCTTGACGAGCGCGCGCATCTCTTGCGGGTGCCGTCGCGCCAGCTGGTTGACCGTCCACGCGGAGACCGGCGGCTTCCGGAGCGCCTTGACCTGGTCGGCCGCCTCCTTGTCTCCACCCTGCCGGAGCTCTTTCGCGAGCGCGTCGCGCTCCTTCGTGAACTCGTCGAGCGGGAGCCCATAGAGGTCGGCAGCCTTGGCTCCTCGTTTCATCAAGGCCTTATATAGTCAGCCCGCCTTGGGCGGGAGTCGTTCGGGGGGGAACAGCCAGGACGCACCGCCGCCAGTTGCAGACACGGAAGGAGCTGAGCACGATGGCTTCGTCGTCCATCCCGTTGCGGCGCCTGGTGTTAGCGGTCATGGGTGTGGCGCTGCTCGTCGGCCTGATCCCGGCGGGCGCGACCGGCGAACCGCTCGCCGTCGCAAATCCCACGATCGAAGGGCCCATTCCCGGGTCGGTCCCCGGAGACCCGCTGTCGCCGGTCCTCGCGGACACCTACCCCTTCTTCTCGACCTGGTACGACCTGGACGCGGCGGGGTACGTCGAGCAGGAGTTCTACATCTCTGGCAACGCTGACGCCTACAGCACTACAGGCGCGCTCGTCGGCAACGACGTCCCCTACAAGTCGCGGATCATCGTGCGCCGGCCGACCAACCCCGCGCGGTTCAACGGCACCGTGCTGGTCGAGTGGCAGAACGTCACCGCCGGCTATGACCTCGACGCGCTCTGGAGCGTCCACGCGATGCGCGCCGGCTACGCGTGGGTCGGTGTCTCGGCGCAGCGAGTCGGCGTGGATCAGCTCGCAGCCTGGAGCCCCACGCGCTACGGCGACCTCGACGTCACCGGCAACCGCCAATTCCTGACCGACCAGATGTCCTACGACGTCTTCTCGCAAGCGGCCAAGGCGATCCGCTCGCCGCAGGGCGTCGATCCGTTGGGCGGCCTCGATGTCGGCACGGTTCTCGCCATCGGCGCCTCGCAATCCGCGGGACGGATGACGATCTACTACGACTCGATCCTGCCGCAGATCGAGAGCGTCTTCGACGGCTACGGGTTCATCGTCGGCAGCGCGCCCACGCGCGTCGATGACGAGCCGGTGTTCCAGGTGCTCTCCGAGACCGACGTCCGGGTGCCCAGTTCGCGACCGGATACGGACCAGTTCCGACGCTGGGAGGTGGCAGGAGCAGCCCACTCCGGCTGGAACGGACGGGTCTACCGCGCGCCGCTGCAGTTGCGCGACCTCGGCGCGGTTCCGGAGTACAACTGCGCGCTGCCGCCGTTCAGCCGCGTCCCGCTGCACCACGTGACCGCGGCCGCGTACGACCACTTGGCCCGCTGGTCGCAGGGCGGCGCTCCGCCTCCGACCGCCGATCGGCTCGTCTTCAATCCGGACGGAACCAAGGCGCGGAACGAGCTCGGCCTCGCCCTCGGTGGAATCCAGCTGTCGCAGGTGGAGGTGCCGACGGCCCTTAACACCGGCGACAACGGCGGCCCGTCGTTCTGCATCCTCTTCGGTACGCACATCCCGTTCAGCGACGCGACGCTCGACGGGCTCTACCGGAATCACGGCCAGTACGTCTCGGCCGTGACGAGGGTCGACAATCGCAACGTCGGCGCCGGCTACATCGTCCGTGCCGACGCTCGCGAGAACCACCTCGAGGCGACTCAATCGGGCATCGGCAAGTAATCGCCCCGCGGCGGCCGGCGCATCGGCGCCGGCCGCCGCGTGGCTAGGCTCGCCCGATGGGTGCCCCGGAAGGGCTGGCCGAGCTCCACACCCACCTCGGTGGCGCGGTCGCCTCCGAGATCATGTGGACGCTGGCCCACGAGCAAGGCATTGCGCTTCCGGTCAAGGACTACTGGGAGTTCTACGAGCTCGTCACCGTCTCGGACCCGCGTGGCGTCCCCGACCTGACCGCGCTCGACCAGATCTACAGGTGGACGGAGCTGATCCAATCGAGCCCGCTCGCGGTCGAGCGCTCAGTCCACACGGCAATCGGCGGCGCCTACCGCTCGCAGGGGATCACAACGCTCGAGCTCCGCTTCAACCCGATGAAGCGCAACCGCGGCGGCGAGCGCGACCTCGACCACATCATCATGGCCGCCGTCCGCGGACTCGACCGCGCGAGCCTCGAGTACCCGCAGGTGCGCGCCGGCCTGATCCTGATGATGGACCGGACCTTCACCGATCGTCAGAACGCCGTCATCGTCGAGAAGGCGATCCGCTACCAACCGCGCGGGATCATCGGCATCGACATCGCCGGCCCGCGGCCCGACGGCTCCGGCCCTTACCCGTATCGCGACCTGTTGCCGCTGATCGAGCAGACGCGAGAGGCTGGGCTCGGCGTCACGATCCACGTCGGCGAAGAGGGCGGCGACTACGGCATCGCCGAGATCCGCGAGGTCGTCTCCACGCTGCAACCGGACCGAATCGGCCACGGGATCCTCGCGGCGAAGGACGAGAAGCTGATGGCCCAGATTTGTGAGGCCAAGATCGTGCTCGAGATCTGCCCGACCTCGAACCTCCTGACGAAGGCGTTGCCGGACGAGGACGCCGTCCGCGACACCTTCCGCGCGTTCATCGAGCACAGCGTGCCGTTCACGATCGCCACCGACGGCCCAGAGATGATGCGCACCCACCTCCGCGACGAGTTCGAGCTCCTTCTGCGGATCGGCGCCCTCGACGAGGCTCAGGTCAGCGAGGCCAACCGCCGCGGGCACGAAGCGTCGTTCATCGACTAGCCGCTAATACCGCAGTTCGCAGCCGCGTCGTTGATCCGCCCGTTCACCGTGCCGCACGGAACGAAGAACGGCTTGCCGGTGCAGTGGACCATGAGCTCCTGCGTGCTCGAGTCGTAGTTCCACTGCAGCGTGAAGCCTCGCTCGCTCGCCTGTCCCGAATCGGTCCCGATGTCGATGCCGTACTCGCGCCTGACGACGTCCTTGGCGCATTCCCACTTCGAGGCGTCGACACCGGAGTAGGTCAGAGGATCACAGGCCATTTAGACGCGCCCGCGCAGGGCGAGGACATTGTTGACGAAGTGGCGCGTCTCGCGGGAGAGGCCGTGGCGCAGGACGGCCGCCGGGCCTGAGTAGTACGCGCCCAACGCGAGGCGGGCGTCCATCCCGAAGCGGTGGAGGAGGTGGTGCAGGTACGCGACGCCGAGGCGGACGTTGCCGTCCATCGTCCTCGGCACGCTCTGGCCGATCAGGAACTGCTCGACGAACGCCCGCGTCGCCGGAATGACCTGCAGGGGGCCGACCGCGCCGGCGCTGGAACGAACGTCATTCTGGAAGCCCGATTCCTGCCAGGCGAGTGCCCGGACGAGGTCGAGGCTGACGCCGTAGTAGGCGGCCCACCGCTGGAGTGAGGCCTCGACAGCCGCCCGCGACGACGTGGGTGCATCCGCCGCGACCTGCGAGATGACGACGGCTTGCCACGGGCGGCCGGTGACGAGCGCCGTCCTCGTCTGTCTCCCGACGATGCCGTCAGGAGAAAGCCCCATGCGACGTTGGAAGTGCTGCACCCGCCCCTCGGTGATCGGCCCGAAGGTGGCGTCAGGTGAGCCTGGTGAGAACCCGCGCTGGGCGAGCAGGAACTGAAGGACCGAGACATCGAAGCCCCTCGTCCCGCGCTCGAGCAGACGTGTGCCGAAGAGCGGCCCGCCGAAACGCCGCCCGAACGCGGCGCGCGTCCGCCTACCGACGACGCCGTCCGGCGCGAGCCCCTTCGCCCGCTGAAAGTCGAGGATGGCACGCCGCGTCATCGGCCCCGCAATGCCGTCGATCGGGCCCTTGTAGAAGCCGTGGCGGTGGAGCGCAACCTGGGCGCCGGGCACCTGTACGGGCGAAAGCGCGGCTGCCTCGCCGCAGACGATCCCGGCGACGATGACCACGACGACAGACAACGTGAACCTCGACACAGGTCCACGCGGTACGCCCTCCGATCACGAAGTCCTGCAAATCCGAGCTTTTCTCCGGGCTAGGGGCGCTGGCCCGGCTCGACGACGATCGCGGTGACGACCCGCGCCGCGACGACCTTGCTCCCCTTCTTCACCTGACCGGTCGAGTTCCCGGCCTTGAGCGGGTCGATCGTGGCATCCCGGACGACGGTCGACCGTTCCCCTCGATACGCGTACGTCTCCTTGTCCAGCAGCAGCTCCTCATGGAGCCAGTCGGACGTCCCGAGGCCGAGGGCGATCGCCGGGCGGCCGAGAACGTCGACCGTGTCGAGGACGGTCACACCCGGGAGCTGCTTCAGCACGCGAAAGATCGCCGCCTCGAGCTTGGGCGGCAGCACGTTCCCTCGCAGCATGTGGTTGAAGAACAGAAACACGTCGCCGTCGTCGTGCATTCCGCCGCCGGTCGTGTTCCGCGCGCGCTCGTAGGCCCAGCGTCGCAGGGCGTTGGGGTGGGTCGGCAACGCAGCCAGGGCGCGGTAGCCGTCGAAGAGCGGCGGAGCCGGCCCGCGCAACGAGGAGCAGGACCTCACGATCCCGGTCGGCGATCTCGACCAGCGCAGCGGCAAGCCGCCCGCGCAACGCCGCGACGTCGAGCCGCGCGGCCGCTCGCTCGGCACCGCCGTCGACCGCGGCGGCGACGCCGACCCTGGCGAGCGCCCGGTATCGGCGCAGCTCTGCCCGCCGATGCCGTGAGATGAGATTCGAGGCGATCCCGTAGAGCCATGCCTGGCGCTGGACTGAGCCAGGTCGTAGCGGTGACGCCGGTCGAAGCCGATCAGGAACGTCTCCGAGGCCACATCGTCCGCCAGGCTCGAACCGAGCCGGCGGGACGCGTAGCCGTGAATCTCAGAGCGGCGGCGGGCCAACCTAGACGGGGGATTTCCCCGGCGCGATAGTGGTTGGAAGTCAACGACGATCGGTCTACCGGCCAAGAGGGAAGGAGAGTCACGCGTGCCGCGAGGTCGTCAAGGCGGCTCACAAGCAGCCGAGAAGACGTCCGTAACGACCCGGCACCTTGTCGGGAGAGAAGAGGAGCTCGAGGCGATCGTCGGGCTTCTCGAGGCCACAGAGCGGCTTCCGATGGTCGCCGTCCTGCCGGGTGAGGCGGGAATCGGGAAGACGACCCTCTGGCTCGCCGGCATCGAGGCGGCCGCCGGCCAGGGCTACCGGATTCGGTCCTCGCGGCCCTCGGAGTCCGAGACACGGCTGTCGTTCGCGGGTCTCACCGACCTTCTCGGGGATGCCGCCGCCGACGTCTTGCCCCAGCTGCCACCGATCCAGCGGCGTGCGCTCGAGGCCGCGCTCCTGCTCGGCGAGTCGGAGCTCCAGGCCGATGAACGGGCGGTAGGCGCCGCCTTCCTCGGTGCGCTGAGACTTCTCGCCGGTGAAGCTCCCATCTGTCTTGCCGTCGACGACGTTCAGTGGCTGGACGGGGCGTCGCTGGCGGCACTTCGCTTCGCAATCGCCCGTCTCGAACGGGAGCCCGTCGCCGTGCTGCTGTCGGTCCGCGGGTCCACGCCGGGCTGGCTTCGCCACGCGGTGTCAGAGGAGCGACTGCAGACGGTCGCCGTACGCGGCTTGAGCGTAGGTGCGATCCACGAGCTGCTTCGAACCCGCCTGGACGCAACATTTCCGCGGCCGACGCTGCTCAAGCTATGCCAGACGTCCGGGGGAAACCCGTTCTTCGCGCTCGAGCTCGGCGAAGCGCTGCAGCGCCGGGGCGGCACGCTCGCTCCTGGTGAGGATCTTCCGATCCCGTCCAATCTCGATGAGCTCCTCCGCGTGCGAATCGACGACCTTGGTCAGCCTGCGCTCGAGGTGGTGCAGATCGTGGCGGCACTCGCCGACCCGACGGTCGATCTCCTTGAAGCCGCAATCGACGGCTCCTCCGATGACGGGCTTGCCGAGGCGGTCGACGCGAGAATCCTGGAGCTCCACGGCGCGCGCCTGCGCTTCACGCATCCGCTGCTCGCCGCTGCCGTTGGATCGCGGCTGACGCCGGCGCGCCGGAGGTCGCTGCATGCGCGGCTCGCCGAAGTCGTGCCGCCCGCCGAGGAGCGCGCTCGCCATTTCGCGCTTGCGACGGCCAAGCCCGACCGGAATGTGGCTGCGACCCTCGAGGAGGCCGCCCGAACGGCACTAAACCGCAGCGCCCCCGCAACGGCCGCGGAGCTCGCCGAAGAAGCGCTTCGGCTGACGCCTGCCTCGCTTCGGGGCGATGCTCGTCGGCGCGTCTTCCTCGCAGCCGAGATGCACAACCGCGCCGGAGACACGGCGCGAGCAATCACCTTGCTCGAAGAGTCGCTGGCAGCCGCTGCGCCGGGGACCGAGCGCGCGACTGTTCTGACCCATCTGGCCCGCGTTCAGGAAAGCCCCCAAACGGCGGTGGCGCTCTACCGCGAAGCACTGTCGGATGCCGAGGGCGACGATGCGCTTCAAGCGACCATCCACCTCGGCCTCGCCGGATGGATGGGCTGGACAGATGGAATCGAACGCGGGCTCGAGCACGGCGAACTTGCTGTGCGCGCCGCTAGACGCGTCCACGACCCGGGCCTCCTTTGCCGGGCGCTCGCGGCGTACGGAGCCACGCACTTCCAATCGGGGCTCGGCATCGCCACGGCGGCGATGGAAGAGGCCCTATCGCTCGAACGATCCTTGGAGGAGTGGCCGCTCACCGACGGCCCGGCGTTCAGCCTCGGTCACCAGCTCGTCTGGTCCGCTGACGTGGAGGGCGCGCGCGAACTCGTACCGGACCTCCGGAGCGCCGGGAACACGCGGAACGATCCCGAGCAGGAAACGCTCGCGCTCTGGATGCTGGCCTTCATCGAGTGGCGGGCAGGAAACTGGGAGGCAGCCGAGAGGTACGCGGCCGACTCGGTCGAGCTACGGACTCAGCTCGGCGCCCTCATGCCCCCGCACGAGTTCCCCGCTGCGATCATCGAAGCCCATCGCGGCCGAATCGATGAGGCCCGCGCAAGATCGAAGCGAGCGCTTGCCCGCGCTGAGGCCGAAGGGATCCGCATCGGGCTGTCGGGCCACAGTTGGGTGCTCGGGTTCGTCGAGCTCTCGACCGGCGACGCGGAGGCGGCGCTCCCCTATCTGAGACGCTCGCACAAGATCCGTAACGCGCTCATGCTCGAGCCAATGCAGCGCGTGGAGCTGGGCGACCTGCTCGAGGCACTGATCGCCACCGGCGAGCTCGGGGAGGCGGACGGAATCCTCGCGGTGTGGCAGGAACGCGCCGCCACGCTGGACCGCGCGTGGGCCCTCGCGATCCTCGCGCGGTGCCGGGGACTCCTGCTCGCCGCGCGCGGCGACTTCGACGAGGCGTTCGCGAACTTCGGGATCGCACTTTCGGAGCACGCCCGAAGCAACGACCCTTTCCACCACGCGCGCACTCTGCTCGCGCTCGGGCGAACGCAGCGGCGCGCGAAGCGGCGCGCCGTCGCCCGCGCGACGCTCGACGAAGCGCTCTCGATCTTCGAACGCCTCGGGGCACCGCTCTGGGCCGAGCAAACGCGGGCGGAGCTCGCACGGATCGGCGGCCGCACACCGACGGGCGACGAGCTGACCGAGGCCGAGAGCCGCATCGCGGCGCTCGTCGCCGAAGGGCGAACGAACCGCGAAGTGGCGGCCGAGCTCTTTCTCACCGTGCACACGGTGGAGACCGCGCTTACACGCGTCTATCGCAAGCTCGGCGTCCGCTCCCGCACCGAACTGGCGAGCCTCTACGCGGCAAAGACCTGAGGTTTCCAGCTTTTGCCGCCGGCGCGCGGCAACGAGCCTCTCGGTTAAGCGACCGAAAGGAGGCTCCACATGAAGAAGTTCCTCGGAGGAGCAGCGTTCCTCGCCGCACTTGCAGCGATCCCATTCGTGGCGACGGCCCTGGCCACACCTGGCTCCGGGGTGACGAGCACCACTTTCGCGGTTGGGACGTTCGACAACCTCGAGGCCAAGACGCTGTCGAGCAAGTGGCAGGCCCGAATCTCCACGAAGGGCGTCACAGACGTCCACATCCTCGAGAACAGGATCATCCCGGGCGGAACGTTCGGCTGGCACTCGCATCCCGGGCCGAGCATCGTGGTCGTGAAGAGCGGTGCGCTGACGCTCTACCGCGGGGACGATCCGACGTGCTCGCCTCGCGTCGTCCCGGCTGGGTCCGGATTCGTCGACGACGGCGGCGATGTCCACGTCGTCCGTAACGAGGGCCTCGTCGATGCCGTTGTCTACGTGACCTCGCTCATCCCGAAGGGCGCGACCCGACGGATCGACGAGCCACAGCCCGCCGGCTGTTCCGTGTAACCGCTGGAAGACGGAGGGTGAGCGCGTGCTCACCCTCCGTCCGGAGGTTTCCATGCCGACGTACCTGCTCGAGACATACATGCCGGGCTCCCATGTCCACGAGGCGGCCGCCGCCAGCGACCGTGCGCGAGCCGCCGCCGAGGAGCTTGCGCGCCAGGGCACCGCAGTCCGCTACGTCCGGTCGACGTTCCTGCCAGACGACGAGATGTGCTTTCACATCTTTGAAGCGGACGTAACGGCCACGGTCGACAGGGTCAGCCTGCGTGCGGCACTCGGCCCTGGACGCATCGTTCCCGCGGTGGAGGTGTTCTTCCGCGTTTAGTCGCCCGCCGAGACGGAGAGTGATCGGCCGGGGCACCAAAGCTGAACATTGAGCACAAACGAGGATCGAGCCGGGCCTTCCGTGGCCTGGCGCTGGTCTTCTTCCTCTCCTTCGTCAACCTTCTTGGCGTCATCCTGACCGTCGCCGCACTCGGCGGCCTCGCCCCCTGGTCGCGGTGGCAGTTCATCGGCCTCTTCGGCGTCATCGAAGTGGCGTCCGGGCTCTCGAACGTGATCTCGCCGAATATCTGGCGGCTGCCGGTCGCCGAGCTGGAGACGAACAGGCGGACCGAGGTGACTCTGGCCGCGTCGGCGATGCTGATTCCGCACTGGGGTGGCCTTGCGCGCGTCGCCGCCGGGCTCGTCTGCGTGGCGCTCGCCGGCTGGCAAGAGGGCGTGGGTCCCGCGTCGGCCGCGCTCGTGCCGCTGGTCGTCGCCCTTGCGTGGTCGATCCTGGCCATCTCCGCCGTTTTCGCGCGAGCCGGCGTCGCGCGCCCGGATCTCGACGTCGTTCAGTTCATCGTGCGCTGGGGCCGGCGGGAGAAGGAGGCGCCCCCGGTCAGCATCGGCGCCTCGATCCTCCAGTTCCTGCTCTCGATCGTGACGATCCCGGCGGTGAAACTGCTCCAGCCCTCCGTGCTGTACCAGCCGGAGATCGGCCCGTCGCCTCAGACGTTGCTGATCGCGCTGGCCGTTGCGGTTGCGCTGGTCGTGCCGGTCTACCTGCTCTGGTGGAACCGCATCGATCTAAGTGCCCCGGCCGAGCAGCAGCGCGAGGCCGAGGAGCACAGTTGAGCCGGGCGACGCATCGCCCGGCTCGGTTTTCAACTGATGCGGATGCAGTTCCTAGAGCAGAATGATGATGAGCAGAATGATCAGGATCAGAAGGAGAAGACCACCACCGATATACATCTGCAGCCCTCCTTTCGTTTACGAGCGGACAGGAATCGATACCCACTTGAGGCCTGAAGCCAAACAGCAGCGGTTTGATCCGGGTTAGCGAGCTGGCGTCGGCAAGGCGCGACGAGCGCAGAACTACACTCAAGGCATGCCGGAGCGGCGGCTACTTCACGCTGCCTGCGGCAAGAAGCGATCACTCCGCATAGCCGGCGCTGTCCTCGTGGCCAGTCTCGCCGCCGGCGCACTAGCTTCCTCGTCCTCTGGCGCTGTCGCGGCGCGTCCTGAGCAGCAGCTCGCGGACCGATACTCGCCGATCCTGGCGCTGAAGGTGAACGACGACCTGCCCTGCAGCACGAGTGGCGAGCAGTACTCCCCGACCTCCGTCGAGATTGTCCTCGGGAACCCCGAAGTGCAGCTCGTCCAAGCTCCGACCGGGCAGAAGTCCGAGGTCGTCAAGACCGCAGCGACGGGATCCGATGTAGCGAGCCTAGGCGAGAGCTACTACCTCAACCAGCGCGGCGACCCCTATCGCCCTGGCTGCACGTACGCACGCGACTCGCAACGGCTGACACGGGGCCGGCAACCCGTGACGTACACACACGTGGCGCGCGAGTCTGGGAGGGAGGGGATCGCCCTCCAGTACTGGTTCTACTACTGGTTCAACCGTTTCAACGACGTCCACGAGAGCGACTGGGAGATGATCCAGTTGGCCTTCGACGCGTCCACGCCCGAGGAGGCGCTCGCCCATGGCCCGACGCGCGTCGCCTACGCCCAGCACGGCGGCGGCGAGACCGCTGACTGGGACGACGGGAAGCTCGAGAAGGAGGCCGGCACACACCCGGTGGTCTACGTCGCTTCGGGGTCCCATGCGAGCCAGTACGAGTCGGCTCTCTACCTCGGTCGCGGCCGGCAGGGCGCAGGGCTTGGATGCGACGACACGCGCGGCGAGTCCTACCTCGTCCGGCCGACGCCGATCCTTGTTCCGACCCTTCCTCCGCTGTCGAGCAGGCACGCGTGGCTGAACTACCGCGGCCACTGGGGCCAGAAGGCGAGAGGCCTCTCGAGCGGGATCACGGGGCCGAGCCAGAAGCGCCAGTGGGAGGAGCCCTTGACCTGGATGGACGACCTGCGCAGCTCGACACCGAAGATGCCGATTTCGCAAGGGGCGGGTGCCACGGTCACCGACTTCTTCTGCGACGCGGTCACCAGCCTCGCTGGTGCCGCGAGCTACCTGGGCAACCGGTTCTGGCTCCTGGGCCTGATCATCGTCGGCCTCGTCGCGACCACGGCCGTCCCGGTGGGGCGGACGCGTTGGCGCCCCGCCGAGGCTGTGCCCCTACGAAAGGAGCGGGCCGCCGGCCAACTGCTGCGCGTGGCTGGGATCCTCTACTGGCGATATGCACTGACGCTGTTATCGCTCGCACTGGTCATCGTCCTGCTGGCAGTCGGCCTGGGCCTTCTCCTCCAGCTGATCTTCGACCTCACGTCAGTCGAAATCGTCCTCACACCCGGCGAGCCCGGCCTCGACGGCTTCTCCAGCTTCATCTTCGTGGCACCCGCCTACGCGCTGACGCTCGCCCTCGTCGGCGCTCCGATCGTGGCCGTTCTCCGCCGAATCGACGCCGGCGAGCGAGCGACGCCGTGGGCCGCGTTGCGCGAGGTCGTCCCGCTCCTGCCTCGCCTCCTGTGGGTCGAGCTCCTCGGCGGCCTTGCTATGGCCGGCCTTTTTCTGAGCGTGATCGGCATCCCCTACGCGATCAAGAAGGGCGTTGACTGGACGTTCGCCGGGCAGGAGATCGTCTTCGAGCGGTGCAAGGCTCGAGAGGCTCTCTCGCGGAGCTCGCAGCGAGTACGAGGCCGGTGGTGGGGAATCGCCGGCGTCGACCTCGCGCTCTTCTTCCTCGGCGCGGTGCTCGCCCCGCTGGTCGCGGCCTTCCTGATCATGTTCAGCGACTTCCCGCTCTGGACGATCAACGCTCTCGGCGTGGCCTTCTTCGGCCTCGCCCTCCCCTTCATGGTCATCACGCTGACGCTCCTGTACCTCGAGCCCCGGGAACAGGCGGAGCCGTCCGCGAGCACCTGGCGGCAACGGCTCCGCCGCCGCGCTGAAGTGGAGCCCGCTCGGTGACCCCTGTTCGCCTTCTCGTCCGTGTCTACTGCAGTCCGCGAACCTCGTAAGCGGCCACCGGGCGGCTGAAACCCTTGAGCTCGAGCTCGCCCGCCCGTGCCGTCTCGACGGTCTCCTCCACGGCCGCGAAGACCCGCTGGCCGATCAGGATCTGTCCTGCGGCCGCTTGGGTGCTGAGCCGTGAGGCGAGGTTCGCGACGGGCCCGAGTGCCCCGTAGTCGTAGCGCCCTTCGAACCCGATCCGGCCGAGCGTCGCGTACCCGGCTTCGATGCCGATCCCGAGCCCCAGGTCCGTCCCCCGTTTTCGCCATCCCTCGGCGAGCTGCTCGAACCGCTCCTGTGCGGTGAGCGCGAGCCGCACCGCCTGGAGCTCGTGCTGCTCGACCGGGAGCGGGTCGTTGAAGAACACCATCACGCCGTCGCCCGCGAAGTGCTCGAGCGTCCCGTCGTAGCGCGGGATGAGCTCGCCGAGCGCGGCGTGGTACTCGCGCAGCACGTCGAAGAGATCCTCCGGCGCGGCCGTCTCGGTGAAGGCGGTGAAGCCGCGCAGGTCGCAGAACAGGCACGAGATGTAGGCGCGGTGTCCGGCGAGAAGCTGCTGGCCGTCCGTGCTCGAGACGAGCTCCGCTACCTGAGGCGAGACGAAGCGAGCCAACTCGGTGCGCTGGCGCTCGACTGCTTCGAACAGGCGAGCGTTCGTGATCGCGATCGCCGCCTGGTCGGCGAACGTCTCGACAAGCGCGATGTGGTCGTCGGTGAAGGGTCTCGGTTGATCGCGCACGAGCACGACAGCGCCGATCAGATCGTCCTCGATCATGATCGGCACGCCCATCATCGTCCGGTAGAAGCGCGGCCCGGCGTAGGCGTATTCCGGGTCGGCCTCGACGTCCGGGATATGGATCGGCCGCCGCTCGACGGCGGCCCGGCCGGCAGCCGTCGTTCGGTCGAGCGCGTGCGGATGCTGGCGATCGTATTCCGCTCCTTCGGAGACACCGTGATGTGCAGCCGTATGGAGCAGCCCATCCCGGAGGAGCCAGAGCGCGCCGTAGTCGGCGTCGCAGAGCCGCTTGCAGGCTTCGACCACCTCGTCGAGGACCGGCTCTAGCCCCTTCGCCTGAGCGACGGCTCGAAGCACGCCGCTGATTGCCCGCTGCTGCGCCCGCAGGTCCTCGACCTGGCGAGCAAGGTCCTGTCCCCCAGAGCCGACTGTGGCCATTCACGGAGCTTAAGCCGGTCGCGCGTGGGCGTCGTCACGACGCCCACGCGCTGGTTGTGCCCTTTTCGCTCCGACCGGCGTGCCTGCCGGGCCGCCTGGTGTCGGACCCCGCGAAGTGTCAAGAGCGCTTCGTGCCTAAAGTGGAACGAATTGCACCCAGGCGGCGTGCCGCCGCCCGCCAGGACCCTTCAAGCCACCACCGGCCGGTAGGCGAGGTCGAGGACGCCGGTGCTGAAGCTTTTCGACGCGACCAGCTCGAGCGCGGTCCGGCCGGTGCCGTTCTCGAACAGGCGCCCGCCGCTGCCGAGCACGACGGGATGGACCATCAGCCGTAGCTCGTCCAACAGACCGTCCCGAAGCAGCGACCGAACGAGCGTCGCGCTCCCAGAGATCGAGAGGTCCTTGCCCGGCTGCTCCTTCAGCTTCGCGACCTCGCCGGCGACGTCGTTACGGAGGAGCGTCGAGTTCTGCCAGGTGACCTCGTCTAGGGTCGTCGAGGCGACGTACTTCGGCAACCCGTTGATGGCCGCGGCCATCGGGTTCCCGTCGACCGGCTGGTCGGGCCAGTACCCGGCCCACTCCTCGTACGTCCGTCGTCCGAGAAGGAACGCATCGGTGGTGGAGAGCGACTGGCCGATGACGGCGCCCATCTCCTCGTTGAAGTAGGGCATGTGCCACTGCTCGGGCGCCTCCATCACGCCGTCGAGTGACACGAACAGGGATGCGACGACCTTTCTCATGACATGTCCTTTCTCGCTTGTGCTTGCCATCGAGAGGTACTACCGAGGAGCACGCCCGAAGTCATCGCACCGCGTACGCTCATTCGATGGTCGCCCTGGAGCACCGGTTGCTGGCCGCGGCTCGCGCCGGCAACCAGGAGGCGTTCCGAGACCTGGTCGAACCTCGCCGCGCCGAGTTGCTCGCGCACTGCTATCGAATGCTGGGCTCGCTCCACGACGCCGAAGACGCACTCCAGGAGACGATGTTCCGCGCTTGGCGCGGGCTCCCCACGTTCGAGCACGGGCGAGCGCTGCGCCCCTGGCTCTACCGGATCGCCACGAACGTCTGCCTGGATCTGCTCGCGAAGCGTCCGCGGCGCGTGCTGCCGATCGACCACGGTCCATCCGCGGACGACGTCGATGCCGGCCCGGGCACGCCGCTCATGGAGCGAATCTGGTTGGAGCCGTACCCGGACGAGCGACTCGGCCTCGAGGACGGCTACGCCGCACCCGAAGCGCGCTACGAGCAACGCGAGAGCGTCGAACTGGCCTTCATCGCGGCGCTGCAGCATCTGCCGGCGCGCCAGCGCGCCGTCCTCATCCTGCGCGAGGTGCTGGGGTTCTCGGCCCGCGAGGTCGCCGAGTTCCTCGAGACGACCGCCGCCTCGGTGAACAGCGCGCTCCAGCGCGCCCGCCAGGCCGTCGAGGAGCGACTCCCCGCCCAGAGCCAGCAATCGACCTTGCGCTCGCTCGGCGACAGGCAGCTTCGCGCTGTCGTCGAGCGGTACGTCGACGCCTGGGAGAACCGCAACGTCGACGCCCTCCTCGCATTGCTGGTCGAAGACGCGAGGTTCGCGATGCCGCCGTTCCCGAACTGGTTCGACGGCCGTGACGCGGTCATCGCGTTCATCGCGAGCACCGGGAAGCCGCGGCTCCGCCACGTTGCGACCCAAGCCAACGGCCAGCCGGCGGTGGCCTGGTACGTGTGGCGCCCGCAGCGCGCGAGCTACCTGCCCACCGCGATCGAGGTGCTCACCATCGAGGGCGAGCAGGTGAGGGAGATCACCGCGTTCGCTTCACCGCGGTTGTTCACGGACTTCGGCTTGCCCCCGAAGCTGCCACCCGGGCGTTAGCTCGCCGACCAATCGATCCAGCGAACGACCTTCGACTCGAGTTCGTCCGCGAGCAGCGGACGTTCGGCTGTCCGCGACTGGTACGGGCAGGTGCTGACTCGCGTCTCGGTGGCGCCGTACAACACACCCGAAGATCTCGACCGGCTGGAGCGGCGACGGGAGCAGCGACAGCGAGCGGAAAGATGCCGGCGCAGACTCGACGCAGGCGTCTCCAGCCGATCCACTTGCCGGGGAATGGGAGCAGGCAGGACTGGAGAAGCTCGCGCTGGTGGCCGTCGCCGGCAATGGGTTCGTGCCCGGAGTCACGACATCCGGGGAAGAAGTGGAAGCGTGTGAGCTGACCGGCTCCTCCTGAACAGCATTCCTAATCGACGTTGCGTTCAACCGGATACGGCGTTACCGTCGCCGCGCAAATCGATCTCTCTGAGGGAGGGGAATGCTCTTGAGTCGCATTTACACGACACTCGTCGCCCTGGCGGCATCGGTCGTCCTCCTGGCCGCAGCCCCAGCCGGCGCGGTGATTGGAGGCACGAGTGACACTGCCAACACGTACTCGAATGTCGGCGTGCTCCAGCTGCAGGTCCAACCGAACAACTGGTTCAACTTCTGCTCGGGGACGCTGGTCCGCCCCGACGTCGTACTGACCGCGGCGCACTGCACGGACTTCCTGGTCGAGGAAGGGCCGGACGGCTTCGGCCCGGACGATCTTCGGATCTCGTTCGATCCCGAAGGTGACGCGCCGTTCGCCACCGTCGATCGCATCGCCGTGCACCCAGACTGGTTCACCGCGCCGCCCTGCGTCGGCAATTCGAAGCACCGCTGCCTCGCGCCTCCGGCCGAGGACATCGCGCTCGTGTTCCTCGACGCTCCCGTCGCGGGCATCACGCCGGCGCCGATCGCCGACGCCGACTACCTCGCCGGGCTCAACTTGAAGAGCGAGACGTTCACCGTCGTCGGCTACGGCGACGATGCGTTCATCACCGGCAGTGTGGTTGCCAATCACCCGATCGTCCTCAACGACGGCGTCCGCAGCTTCCGCGACGTCACGGTGATCACCAAGCAGGACGCATTCCCGGACCGGTTCATCAAGTACACGCAGAGCACGTGCTTCGGTGACTCCGGCGGGCCGCTGTTCCACGAGGGCACCGTCGTCGGCATCAACACGTGGACGTTCAGTCTTCGCTGCTCGGGCCCGAACTTCGCGTATCGGGTCGACTCGGAGGCGGCGAGCACGTTCCTCGAAGCGAACCTCTAACTCTCTCGACGCTGACACGAAGGGCGGGCCTTCGGGCCCGTCCTTCCTTGCGTCGGCAAGCTGGGACGGTCGGGCCTGGGCCTTCGCCCCTAGACAGACGGGCCGAAGAGCGATATGACAAGGCGTCTCGTTCCTGTTCGGGCTGTTCGCGCCGCTTTTCGCCTGACGGGAATCCTCGCTCCTAGAGGGGGGAAAGGAGGCTGACCAATGAGCCGACGACCCAGATTCGTAGGCACGCTTCTCGTCGTGCTCGTCGCGGCGCTGGCAGTCCCGACCGCAGGCGCGCTCGCGGCGAAGCCCGAGATCTTTCACTCCAACTTCGTCGACACCGAAGAAGACGTCGACGTCTGCGGCATCACCGTGGACCTCGTCGCGGCAGGCGTCTTCACCGACAGGGCGTTCTTCGACAAGCAGGGCAACTTCGTTCGCTTCCTGTCGACGGGCCAGGCGCAAGTGACGCTCACGGCGGAGAATGGAAAGTCGGTGATCGTGCAGAACGCGGGACAGTTCAAGGACGTAGCCCCGCTCGTGGATGAGGAGGCTGGCACGATTACCTTCTCCACCACGTTCAGGGGCCTACCCGAGAAGATCCAGACGCCCAACGGTCCCGTGCTCCTCCGTGATGCAGGAATCATCACATTCGTGGACACCTTTGATCTAGACACGGGCGCGCTCATCTCCTCTGACGTCATCATCAAGGGGCCCCACCCCGAAGCGGAGAGTGACTTCACGCTCTTCTGTGACGTGATCACCGAGGCGCTTTCGTAGCCCGGCCTTGCTTTGGAGGGGCCGGCCCGAACCGGCCCCTCCGGCCCCCTCCGCCCGTGGTGGCTACAGCTCAACGTCCGTTGCCAGGATGCGGAGAACGAGAACGATCGTCCGGGGACCGCCGCGGTGCCCGCATCGCGATCAGTTCGGCAGGAACATGGACGATCGGCCGAGTGCAAGCAGCTGCTCCGAGCGGGATCCCAACTCCAGTCCCCGCGTGCCGGCCGCACGATGAGCTAGGGGAGCGCCTGGATCAATGCGTCGATGACCTCGTCGGCGTTGAGAGCGCTGCGACGCGCCGAGCGGTAGAGGGCGGCAAGCGGCTCATTCCACTCGGCGGGCTCGTCATTCTCGAGCAGCTGTGACGCTAGCTCATCCACCTTCACGCCGTTTGCATTGAAGACAACGAGCTGGTAGGGAGGTACGCCGTCCTTGTCACGGCTCTGAACGGATACCGAGCCCTGCTCTCCGTCCCATAGGAATGTGTCTTCGCCTTCAACGCGCCATTTCGCTGTGCCTGCGCGCGTCGCGTCGGCCAGTCGGTCGCAAAGGACGACGACTCGACTGCTGTCTACCTCTACTGTCATCCGGTTCCTCCTCGTCGGCGGATCATCTGGATTCGCTGCCTCATCGTGGCGCCGTGCCAGCTGAGGTTCGAGCTCCACCAGGAACGGCGGTCAGCGGCAGGCGGTGCACGCCGGAACAGCGACTCTTAGTAGGGCTCAACGCCGATGCCGAAGAAAACAGCGATGTTGAGCAGGAGAAGTGCCAGAATGATGAGGCCGAGCCCAATCATCGCGACGTTCGATCCGTACTCGTAGACCAGCTCGAAGATCGTGGATCGGCGTGTGGGGGCCGACACCGGACGCGGTGCCACCGGCGTCGTAGCAGCCGCGGGCTCGCGTCGCCGCTCGCGCAAAGGCGTGTCGCGGCCGTCGACAGCGGCGGATGCTGGGGCCCGATCCTCCTTCGGCGCGACCGAGTCGGCGGTCTCACGAGCGGAGGCGAGCGCAGCTTCTTTGCCAAGTTTGGCCTTGAGCGTCTCGACCTCCTTGCGAGTCGTGCTCACGCCCTTCGGAGCGGCGGCCTGCATGCTCAGCTTCTCTTTGAGAGTCTTGAGCTCATCGTGGGAAGCGCTCTCGGCGTAAGCGGGCTGCATGCCGAGTTTCTCCTTGAGCCTTTCGCGCTCATCGGGCGGAATGCCCTCGCTCTTCGCAGAAGCACGATGCACGTCGAGCTTCGCCTTCAGGTTCTCGACCTCGACGTTCGGCGTTCCCGCGTTCGTCGCGGATGCGAAGTAGACGTTGAGCCTTTCTCTCAGACGTCCGATCCGGTCCTGTGTAGGGCTTTCGGTCTTCGTCTGGTCGGCGTCCACGAGCTTCCGCCTAAGCGCCTCCACCTCCGAGGTGATGCTCGCCACCGCGGAACGCTTCGCACGCCGACGCGGCCGGCCCGGATCTCGGACCGTCCGCTTGCTGTCCGGCTGTCTGCGCCTCGGCCGCTCCGTATCCGCGTGTGGCAGTGCCTCGCCCGGTGGTGCCGCGAGGAGTTCAGGGAACGACGGCGCGAGGCGACGCCTCCGACCGAGGGCGCCGAAGTCGAGCTGGCCGCGAACGGCGTAGGCGGCGAGCACGCCCGTCATCAGCAAGAGAACCAGCGCCATCGCCAACACGATCGCAGCGGTCGGAACCGGCCCGACCGATCGGTCCGTTCCTTCGCCCGGCGTGCCGCCGGGGGTCGGTGCCGACACGCGCTCGGCGCGTGCCTGAGGAGTCGAACGCCCGGTCTCGAGCGGGAATTGCCGCCACAGCTCGCGGGGCTCTTGGCTCGGCGCATGGGCGAGGGCCTCCGGCGTCGGGGCCGCGAGCAGAGCGGCTGCGACAAGCACCAGCGCTACAGGCTTCTTCACGATCCCGCTCCGGCCATGTCGTTCGCGGCAAGGAGCCGGACGGTGACGCGTCATTCGTGACGAGGCGCAGGCTGTGTCCTGGGCCGACAGGATTCCCCTCTTGCTCGGAGGTCAGCACTCGCAGAAAAAAACGTACGGCACCGACTACTACACGATCCAGACGCACTGTCAAGTAGATGAAGAATTCGTACTTTTTGTGGAGTCTTGTCTCGGCCGGCGGGCCGGCCAGGCCGCGAACCTGACGTCGCGGCCGACTACGGAGGCGGGCGAGCTTGCCCGCCGATGTCCGCCGCTCGCAGCGCCGCCATCTCTGTCCGCCGCCTCGCCGTCAGCTCCCGCACGATGATCTGGATCGAGGCCACGATCGGCACGGCGATGATCGCCCCCACGACGCCGAGCAGCGTCCCGAACACGAGCACGCTCGCGATCACGAGGAAGCCCGAGACGTCGGCTGCCTTGCCGAGGATCGTCGGCTGCAACACGTAGTTCTCGACCTGCTGGTAGACGAGCACGATCAGGAGCATGATCACGGCCTCGGTGAGGCCGACACTGAGCGCCGTGAGCACGAGAATCGCACCCGCGACGGTTGCGCCGACCATCGGGATGAGGTCGAGGAACCCGGCGACGACGGCGAGCGCGAGCGGGAACGGTAGGCCGAGCGCCCAGGCGGAGAGCCCGTAGATCGTCCCGCAGATGATCGAGATGGCGATGTTGCCGAGCATCGTCCGCGAGACAGCCGTGACGATCGTGGGGAAGATCCGCTGCAGTCGCTCGGAGCCGGCGGGGTCGAGCAGGCTGTCGACCGCGGCGACGAGCCGCGGCAGGTCCATGATCAGGAACAACGTCAGGAACACGGCGGTGACGAGACCGAGGACGAGGCTGAAGCCCGAGACGGCGACCCCGAGCAGACCGCCCGCTGCGTTCGCGATCCCCTCGGCAACTCCCTTCGCGTTCTCCTGAACCTGCTCCGGCCCCTGGCTGTGCGCGTCGATCCAGGAGCCGATCGAAGAGTCGCGGATGTCCTGGACGATCGACGGGAGCGCGTCGACGAAGTCGGCGACGGAGCTGACGAGCGGCGAGATCAGGACGAAGGCGGCGACGAGCCCGAAGGCGACGAGCCCGAGGACGACGATCAGCGCCGCCGGCCCGCGGCCGAGGTGCAGCCGGCGCTGCACGAGCGCGACGACCGGATCGAGCACGAGCGCTGAGAAGAGCGCGAGAAAGAGCGTGAGGACGGAGCTTCTGGCCAAGACGAACGCCCAGACAACCGCGACGATCGCAGCCGCCACGAGCATCGTCCGGACGGTGATGTTGATGCTGAACGGCCGCCGAGCGCTCGGCAACGAGGCGGAAGCGCTTTCGTCCACGACGAGGCCTACTCGCTCGCCGCGCCGACTCCTTCCGTAGCTGCATGCCGGGCTCGTATCCTGATTCCGACCTGCCGTGGCGACGATGGACGAAGCTTGTGCGGTTGCGAGGACCCTCCCTCGCAGCACCGAAGCGCTCGTGCGCGGCCGCGTGAAATTCCGAATCGGCCGGATCGTCTACCTGGCGTTCTCCCGGGACGGCGAGACGATGGGCTTCGCGTTCCCCAAGGCCTGGCGAGACGCGCTCGTCGAGTCCGAGCCCGAGAAGTTCTCGCTGCCGAGCGAGTCGGACATGCGCTACCACTGGGTTCACGTCGATCTCGCGGCCATCGACGCGAAGGAGGTCCGCGAGCTGGTCGAAGACGCGTGGGCCTTTGTGGTGCCAAAGCGCGTGGCCGAGGAGTACGCCGCGGCGCGGGGCTACATCGAGTCCCCGTAGCGTGGAGCTGCGGAGGCTCGGCACCAGCGACCTGACCGTTTCGTCGGTCGGGCTCGGCTGCAACAACTTCGGCCGGGTCGTCGATCTCGCCGGGACACGGGCGGTCGTCGACGCGGCTCTCGACGCGGGCATCACGTTTCTCGACACCGCGGAGAGTTACGGCGGCGGCGACAGCGAGCGCTTCCTCGGTGAGGCTCTACGTGGTCGGCGCGCCGACGTGATCCTCGCGACCAAGTTCGGCGGAAGCGGGTCGGCTCAGTACATTCGGAACGCCGTTGAGGCCTCCCTTGAACGACTGCAGACCGACTACGTCGACCTCCTCTATTACCACCGTCCCGACGGCGTCACCCCGATCGCCGAGACGCTCTCCGCGCTGGATGCTCTCGTCCAACAGGGCAAAGTCCGTGCGATCGGCTGCTCGAACTTCAGCGCCGAGCAGCTCGCCGAGGCAGATGAGGCGGCCGGAACCAAGAGTCGCTTCTGCGCGTTGCAGAACCAGTACTCGCTCCTCGAGCGCGACGCCGACGCCGATGTGCTCCCGCTCTGTCGCGAGCTGGATGTCGGCTTCGTGGCGTACTTCCCGCTCGCGAGTGGGCTCCTGACGGGCAAGTACAAGCGCGGCGAGCCGCCGGCCGAAGGGACGCGACTCGCGCGCGGAGCCGGCGAGCTGCTCAGCGACGCGACCTTCGACGAGGTCGATCGCCTCGCCGCTTTCGCGGAAGAGCGAGGCCGCTCGTTGCACGAGCTCGCGATCGCTGCCGTCACCTCGACGTCGGGGGTCGCGAGCGTCCTCGTCGGCGCGACTACTCCCGAGCAGGTCCGCGAGAACGCTGCGGTCGACTGGCGTCACACGCCCGAAGAGCTGAGTGCGATCCCGCGGATCGAGGGCCGCGGCGTCCACAGCCGGCGTTGACCGGCCTAGAGGGCGGTCAGGCCTTTCGCGAGCAGCCAGATGCCGAAGCCGAAGCAAAGGACGACCTGAATCCACCGGTTGTTCGCGTTCATCCAGTTGCCCAGCGCCGGCAGCAGGCGGTCCGACGCGGATGGGATCGCCACGGCAAGCAGGAGCGGCACCCAGGCGACCATGAGTGTGATCAGGAGGATGATCAGCCCGGCGAGGCCACGCTGACCGAGGGGCAGTCCGCTCCCCGCGATCAGCGCGAGCGCCGGAATGTAGAGCGCAAACGTCGTGACGTTCGTGGCCATGCCACCGGCACCGGCGAGGAACGCGCTGCGGACGCTCTTCGGCCTGGCGTCGGGCTCGGTCGGTTTCGGCTTCGGAGGCCGTAGCAGCGCGCGCAACCCGACGGCCAGGAGCAGAACGCCGAAGACGATGTTGATAACGGCCTGGAGCGTCGTTCTGCCCGAGAAACCTGTGCCGCCGAGCAGGACCCCGACCGTGCTGCCGACGATGAGCACGATCGCTGCCCCGGCGGTGAGCGCCGACCCACGCGCGATCGGCCTTGTACCGGTCAGCGCGTTCAGTTGGAGCAGGAAGATGACAGGACTGATTGCAGCGCCGAGCGCCAACGGGACGACGTCGCCGAGCAGGCTGCTCATCGCGCCACTATCTCAGCCGCTACAAAACAACCAGATGGTGACCTACCTCATAGTCAGTCATTTCTCGTACTCTAGAGTTTCATACCAGTAAGTAGGTTAACTCCTCTACCGTTAGGTATGATCGACCCATGCCGCCGCGCTTCACCAACCCGTTCCGATACGGCGACCTCGCCCTCGACGAGGCGTTCACCGACCGCGACGAGGAGATCGCCGAGTTGAAGGCCGACATTCGCAACGGCCAGAATGTCGTCATCTTCGCGCCGCGGCGGTTCGGAAAGTCGTCGCTCGTCTGGCGCGCGACACAGGAGCTGCTCGCTCGGAACGAGGTGCTGGTCGCCCAGATCGACCTGATGGCGACTCCCTCGAAGGAGAAGCTGGCGGACAAGCTCGCGAAGTCGATCTACGAGGACATCGCGACGGTCGTCTTCCGCGCCCGACAGAAGGCCACGTCGATTTTCACCGGCCTGCAGATCACGCCGCGGATCTCGCTCGACCCCATCGACGGCTCGCTGAGCTTCTCCTTCGAGGCGAGCTCGCGCAAGGAAGACATCGACGCGACGCTCGAGAAGCTGTTCGAGCTTCCTGCCCAGCTGTCAGCGGACCGCAAGGAGCGCTGCGCGCTCGTGATCGACGAGTTCCAGGAGATCCTCGACATCGATCCCCGGCTCCTCCCGCTCATGCGCTCGGTTTTTCAGCGGCAGCCGGAGGTCGCCCACGTCTACCTCGGCAGCAAGCGGAGCATGATGGAGAAGATCTTCAACGACGTAAACGAGCCCTTCTGGCGCAGCGCGAAGAAGATCGAGCTCGGCCTGATTGACCCACAGCACTTCGCCCCGTTCATCAAGGAACGGTTCGACTCGACCGACCGTGGGATCGACGACGAGGTCGTCGAGGGCGTGCTGGAGATCACCCGTGGCCACCCGTACGGGACCCAGGAGCTCTGCTACTTCCTCTGGGAGGAGGTCTCGGAAGGGCGGATCGCCCACGGAACAGAGCTCGAGACGGCGCTCACCAAGGTGCTCCGCTCGGAGAACGCGCACTTCACCCGAATTTGGACCAAGGCGGCGAAGAGCCACCGACTCGTCCTCCAGGCCCTCGCGGAGGAGCCGGTCGAGCACATCAGCGACGAGTACCGCCGGAAGCATGGGCTCCCGATCGACGCCACCGTCCGGAAAGCGCTCAAGGTGCTGATCGAGGACGAGATCGTCGTGCGCGACGCGAGCGGCTACCGGATCGGCGAGCCGTTCCTCGCCGAGTGGATCCGGCGATATTCGTCCTAGCAGTCTGCGTCACCCAGAAACCGCTCGACCTCGGCCGGCGTGCGCAGTCGCACTACCGGGTAGCCCCGCAGGGCCTCCGGCCACTCCCTGCGCCGTCTGAAGTGCGAGCTGATGGCCCAACCGAACAGCGACTCACGCCCCCAGAAGACGTCCCGTAGCGATTCGCGGTTGTCGTTCCAGAGTTGCTCGTGGCCGCGCCAGCGCCGCCAGGTGCGCCGGACGAGCCGCGGCATCCACACGCGCATCGGCAGGTCGAGCCAAACGACGACGTCGGCGCCTTCGATCACGAGGTCGCCGAGCTTGCTCTGGTACGTCCCGTCGATGACCCAGCCGTCGGAGGCGACGATCGGCTCGACCTGAGCGCGCAGCACGTCGTTGGGCGTCTCCACCCAGCCGGGCCCGTGAACCAGCGCGTCCAGCTCGACGAACGGGACATCTAGCCGCTCCGCGAGCTCACGACCGACCGTCGTCTTGCCGTTCCCGCTCGCACTCGCAATGACCGCGACCTTCCGCATCCTCGCCACGGCACCATCTTCGCGCCCATGGCAAGCGATACCGGGAGCCGGCCTACGCCTGACTGCGAGGTTCGCGGCTACTCGCAGCCGACGCCGTCGTTGTCGCCGTCGAGGCGATGTGGGTCGGAGCCGATCACGCGGACGTGGTGGATGCCCATGCGCTCGAGGTCGGCGCAATCCAGGTCCGGCGGAGGCGGCGGGACGCAGCCGCCTGCGTAGTTCGGGTCGCACTTGCCGCCCGACGGTGACGTCCGCATCGGCGGGCCGCTCTGGCCCGTCTCGACGGCTCGGAACGGATCGAGGACCGTGGACGGGCACGCCTTCCAAAGGCCCCGCTTCGCGGCCTTCGCGCCTCGGGCCGCCCGCACGAGCGCGCCGGCGAACCGGCCCTTGTCGCCTCGGTAGAAGTACGGCGCGGCCGCTCCCCGCCGCGCCAGCTCGACGTTCACGTTCACGCCGTTCCGCTTCACGTAGCGGAGCAGCCTGCCGTAGCGGTCGACTCGGTCGAGCCGCGGATCGGTCTCGATGACAATGCGGCTCCCAAGCGGCGCGAGGCGCACCAGGGCCGTCCGAGCTGCCCGCGAGTAGCACTCGCCGGAGCCGAGCTCCGGCGTGTCGATCTGGAGCAGCCGGACCCGCCGCCCGTCGCGAAGCCGAAGTGTGTCGCCGTCGTAGACCGAAGCCACGACGGCGACCTCCGAGGTTTGTGCGTGCGTGTCCGCACTGGACGCGGCAACGATGACCGACAGGACGCAGAGGGCCGCGACCGCGCTGATCAGCTTCGGGGTCAGGCGGCGTCGTCTTCGTCGATCGCCTGCATCGCCGCCAGCGCCTCGGCGCCGTACTCAATGGCACGCAGACAGACGGCGGCTCCCAGCAGCTCCCCGGCCCTGGACGCCGCGAGCACACGCGTCTGCATTGCGCCGTTGGCGTCAGGCTCGGCGACCACGACCATGAACGCGCTCGCCCCGCGCAGAGCTTCGAGGGCGGCGGAGTGGTGCTGGTCGAACGCGGCTACACCGCGCGGGCCCTTGTAGAAGCTGTGTTCGTCTCTCATCGTCGCTAATTCGAAGTCGCTACTTGATCAGTTCGAGCATCTTGAACATCGGGAGATACATGGAGATGACGATGACCCCGACCATCGCGCCGACCCCGATCATCAGGATCGGCTCGATGATCGACGTCAGCGCCTGAATGGCCGCATCGACCTCGTCCTCGTAGAAGTCGGCGACCTTGCCGAGCATCTTGTCGAGCTCACCGGTCTCCTCGCCGGTCTTCACCATGTGGCCGACCATCGGCGGGAACACCGGATCCTCGGCCAGCGGCTGGCTGATCGGCGCTCCCTCGTGGACGCGCGTCCGCACGTCGTCGAGTGCCTTCTCGACGACGTAGTTGCCCGACGTCGCGGCGGTGATCTCCAGCGCCTTGATGATGTCGACGCCGGCCGCGATCAGCGTTGCCAGCGTGCGGGAGACGCGGGCGAGCGCAACTTTGTGCACAACCGCGCCGATTTTCATCGGGATCCGGAGCTTGAAGCGATCCCAGACCTTGCGGCCGTTCTCGGTCCGCTTCCAGTGCCGGAAGCCGAAGATCAGGCCGCCGACCAGCGGGAAGATGATGAACCAGTAGCCGCGCATCAGATCCGAGGCGCCCATCACGAGCTGCGTGGGCTTCGGGAGCTCGCCGCCGAGGTCGTCGAAGATCTGGGCGAAGACCGGGACGATGAACATGAGCATGAAGATGAGGACGAGCGTCGCGAACGTGATGACGACGCTCGGGTAGACCATGGCGCCTTTGACGCGGCGCCTGAGCTTGTTCTCCTTCTCGATCTGCGTCGCCGCGCGGTCGAGCACCGCATCGAGCGTGCCCGACGACTCGCCGGCCTCGATCATGGAGACGTAGAGGCGGTTGAACACCTTCGGGTGCCGCGCGAACGCCTTCGAGAGCACCATGCCGCCCTCGACGTCGGACCGGATCTCGGCGATGACCTCGCGGAGGTACTTGTCCTCCGTCTGCTCCTCGAGCGTGACGAGCGCAGCGACGACACTGACGCCCGCCTCGATCATCGTCGCGAGCTGGCGCGAAAAGACCTGAAGCGCTTTCGGCTTGACCTTCTTGAACGCCGACCGCGCGCCGCGCTCGCCGCTCGCGGAGCGCTCGCTCAGCGCCTGCGGCAGCAGGCCGCGGGCCTGAAGCTGCTCGCGTGCGGCAGCCAGGTCGGGCGCATGGATCTCGCCGCTGAGCTCGATCCCCTGCGCGTTGATTGCGTCATAGGTGAATGCGGCCATGTCTCGTGTCCTCTCTCTTCTCTATCGGCAGGGTCAGCAGCCGGTTGAGCGCTGGCCGCTATCAACGGGGTTGTTGCAGCCGGTTGGGGGTGTGAATTCGGATGACTCGCGGACGAGCGCGGTCGCGTTCGTTGCGTCCTTCGGGTCGCGGACGACGAGCGTCACCTTCTTGACGGCCGTACCGGTGACCGCGGTTCCCTCGACGATGTACGTATCGACCCAATAGGAGCGCCCGTCGGCGCCCGTCAGCGACTGGTGCGCGGTGGTCAGGTTCGTCGGCGTCGAGGCCATCGCGCACGAGCCCGAGGGGTCGAGCAGCGGCGCGTTGGTCTGGATTCGCTTCGTCGCGTCGCCGTTGTACGCGGGATCGGCAGTGTAGGCCGACCCGGCGGACGCGATGGTCGCATCGTTCAGGTAGATCGCGCAGTTCGGGAGAGCGCGGTAGGCCTCCATCTGCGCGTCGGCCAGCGCGGCGGCGGTGGACTCGTCGCCCGCGCGCTTGACCGCGATGATTCCCGAGCCGAGCCCGGCGACGATCGCCATGATCCCGATGACCATCACGGTCATCGCGATCAGGAGCTCGACGACTCCGAACCCGGACTCCTCACGCACGCGAGTCGAGATGGCCACGACCCGGTGCTCCTAGTACCGGACGAGCTGCCGGAGGTAGGCGGTGCGATAGCCGCGCGCATGGACTGCCGAAGCAGCGCGCTGAGCTCCGGAGGCGTTGCGGTACATGCCGCTGTACACGACCCAGTACCCGGCACGCAGCCGATTACGAGTAGACGAGCGAAGCACTCCGACGCCGCGAACGCCTCTCGCGCGAGCCGTGCGGGCGAACCGCACCGCCGAGGCTCGGCTGTTCGAGGTCGGAATCGACGCGAGGACGACGGTGTAGCCGACCCTCGGTGCGCGCCTCCCGGGAGTGCCGACGACGATGCGCTGCGGAACCCGCGGCGCGGGCGCAGCCGGCGCCGGCCCCGGGGCATTCGCCGAGGGCTGCTTGAAGAGATCGCGCGCGCCGACCGCACCCGGACGCGTCTCCCCGTCAACGACGCGGCGCGCCGCGAAGGGATCATCGGCCTGGATCGAGCGCAGGAAGCGCGCCGACCGCCGCGATGCCTTGCCGGCGGACGGCTGACCCGGTGTCGAGGTGACACCGGATGAGGTCGTCACGCCGGAGCCTTCGGACCGCAGCATGTCGAGCGTCTTGGGCACCTGGATCGCCAGCACGACGAGCAGCAGGCCGAGTCCCGCGAACGCCAGGAGCTTCTTACGACGCTCCTTGGCCGCGGCCTCGCGCGCGCGTCGGCCTTGTGCGTAGCCGATCGAGCTCATTACTGCGTCGGGGTCGGAGCTGCCGAGGTCGTGTCGCTGGTGGCGGGCGCAGTCCCAGCGCTGGCCGGTGTCGCGGCGGCGCCGTACCGGTACGCGTTGAGCGTCATCGTCGCCTGGAGAGGCGTCTCGCCGGTCCCACCGACGAACTGAACCGAGTCGACGCTGTACAGACGTCCCTGGGCCCGCACCTTCTGCGGCCCGACGCCGACCAGAGTCCGGAGACGGCCGAGGAAGTTCGCGATGCCGAGGTAGCGCCCTTCGACGACGACCGACATCGGGATTGCTTCGTAGCCGGCGAGCGGCGCGGCCGCCGACGGCGTCACGCTGTTGACGCGCACGCGGGTCGCCTTCGCCGCCGACGACAGCTGCCGGAGGATCTGGGACATCTGCGGCTCGTTCGGCATCGCCTTCACGAGCACCCGAGCCTCGGCAGCGGTCTGGCGCTGCTGCCCGCCCTGGGTGAGGGCGTCGGCAAGCTGGAGCGCCGTCTGCGACTCGCTGATCTTCCCGTCGAGCTCAGACGCCTTCGACCGCTGTGGCGAGACGAGGGCGAACCAGCCGACGAGGACGACGGCGAGCACTCCGACCGCCGCGATGGCGATGGCGGTTCGCTTCGAAAGCCGGTCGATCATCACTTACCTCCAGTGGAGCTGAGGTTCGCTCCGATCGTGAACTGCACTGCCATGCCGCCGTTGCCCGTGTCTGCGCGCGTGCTCTGCTGGAGCGACACGTCGGAGAGCCAGGGCAGAACGGACAGCCGGTCGATGACGCGGGCGACGCCCTTCTGCGAGCTCGTGAACCCGGTGACGACGAAGGCGGTCGGCGTGGCGCCGGTCGAAGCCGTCGTGGTCGAGGCCGTCGAAGCCGTCGCGGTTCCGACCGTCGGGGTTGGCGACTGCGCCTGGAGATTCTGGAGCCAGACATTCCCAGGCAGCACGCGCGAGAGGTCGCGGAGGACCTGCTCCCACGTGATCCGCTTGGACGTGACCTCGGTCACGGCCACGCGGCGCGCCTGGGCGTTGGCACGGGCCGCCTGAGCAGCCGCGGCCTTCGCCTTGGCGGTAGCCACCTTCTGCTCGAGGCCGGCGAGCGTCTCCTGCTTGTCGCCGACGGAGCTGTGGGCCTGGACGAACGCTGCGGCGAGCGCGGCCATGAGTACTGCGGCGACGAGCGCGGAAACGATGAAGACACGCTTCGCAGCGCCGCGCTCGCCGACGCCGGCGCCCCAGCGCCTACCACGCGCTGCGTCTGCGGGAAGAAGGTTGACGGCACGCATCAGTCCTCCACCCCCAATCCGATCGCAACGGCGAGCGAGGGAAGATCCTCACCCGCGTTGACTGAGGCGGCGACCTTGGCCCGAGCGAGCGGGTCGGCCCGACGAACGCGGACGCGCGTCAGCCGCTCGAGCTCCTCGGCCAGGCCGGGCATTCGGCTCGTCCCGCCGGAGAGCAGGATCTCGCCGATCGCAAGCGAGCCGGGCTGGCCCTGGTAGAAGTGCAACGAGGCGACGAGCTCGCGAGCGAGCGTCTGGAGCTCGCGCCGTACCGCCTGTCGAGCACGCGACGCGCTGTCGCCTACCTCGTCGAAAGAGGCAGTGTCCTCCAGCGAGAGGCCGAGCTTGAGCTCCGACGCCTCCGCCGCGGTCAGGCCGAGCTCGCGCTCGATCGAACGAGTCAGCGTCGAGCCGCCCCACTCGAGGACGCGCGTGAAGTCGCACACGGCGCCGTCCGAGATGGCGAGCGTCGACCGGTGGTGGCCGATCGTGACGGCGACGACGGCGGCCTCCGCGGACGAGTCTGCAGGAGCCGAGACGGCGCGCAGCAGCGCGAACGCCTCGAGGTCGATCCCGACCAGCTCGACGCCGGCCTCCCTGCAGGCGGCCGTGTAGCGGTCGATCGATTCCTTGTACGCGGCCACGACGAGGATGCGGCGGTTGACCTTGCCGGCCTCGTCGACCGTCTCGCTCAACACGTGATAGTCGAGCACGGCCTCCTCGAGGGGGATCGAGACGGCCTCGTGCGCGCGGAAGCGAACCGCATTCGCGAGCTGCCGGTCGTCCTCGACGCCGGCGATGTCGAAGGCGCGAACGCCGATGCGGTTCGTCGCGACGCCCAGGCGGACACCGCGGCGCGGCAGCCCATGCTTCGTGAAGAACTCGTCGAGCGCGCTAGCGAGCGCGGGCACGGAACGAACCTCGCCGGCGACGACGATCCCGGACGGGAGGTCCTCGCGCGCGAGCTGGAGAATGTGCGGCGAGCCGTTGTTGACGACCCGCGACGCCGCGAGCTGCGTCGCGCCGATCTTGAGGCCGACGAGCTCGCTCTTCTTGCGAGACCGCTTCTTCTTCGCTCCGGACTCGGGGAAGCTGCGCGTGCCGGGCTTCTTCGCCCGCGCCGGCCTCTTCACCAGATCCGAGAGCTTGATTTCCTTCTTCAGATCCATGTTCACCTTTCGGCGGCCAAGCGAAGGCCGTCGGTCGGAATGACGGGGGCGGGAAGGTCGATGAGACCGCCGCGCTCGAGG
>Ga0081538_10000780_pt1 | contig 34738 bp, 30 predicted proteins | sample TabmetS5T2R1_FD_71022 | JGI IMG/M metagenome (GOLD analysis project Ga0081538, IMG submission 71022) | Tabebuia heterophylla rhizosphere microbial communities from the University of Puerto Rico - S5T2R1 | ecosystem: Host-associated > Plants > Roots > Rhizosphere ...
AGCTGGGGGTGGAGAACGGCGGTCCGGCCGTCGCCGGGGCCGCCGCCGGCCGGCTGGCGGAGCCGTTCCAGCGTCTCGAGCGAAGCGCGGACGGGCCCGGCGCCGGCCTCGGGCTGTCGATCGTGCGGGCGGTGGGGGAGGCGCACGGCGGCTCGCTGGCGATCGAGCCGCGGGCGGAGGGAGGGCTGACCGTTGTGGTCCGCTTCCCTACAGCCGGCGCAATTCGCGCCGCGGGCAGTCGCGAATCCCGGATGCGTCGCGCTCCTGCTTGATCTCGAGCACCTGCCGCTTCTGACCCTCGGCCAGGCGGCCATCGACCTGGGTCAGCCCATGCACCGAGCTCCCGAACAGCCCGGCGCCGACGACCGCGGCGGTTGCGATGGCCACTCCCCTCGCACGCACGAGAGAAAAGGTAGTGGACTCGTCAGGGAATGCGCCCGAACCAGCCCAGCGAGAGTGCCCCGCCGAGCAGCAGGAGCGCCGCCGCGCCGCCTGCGAACGCGGCGGTGATCTGGCGCCGCTCCTCGCGCGTGGCGACGCGCGACCCGAGCCGCTCGTAGACCGTCGCGAGCTCGTCGCCCGCCGCGACGGAGAAGGTGCGCCCGCCGCTCAGCGTCGCGATCCGGCGCATCGTCTCGGCGTCGGGCGGGACCCTGCGGGTCACGCTCTCGCCGGTTCGCCCCTCGACCTGGATGGTGCCCCGATCCGTGCCGAGCGCGACGGTGTAGACCGGGATGCGCAGCCGCGCGGCCCGGCGGGCCAAGGGGAGCGGGTCACGGCCGTGGGTCGATCGGCCGTCCGAGAGCAGGATCACGGCCCCGGGCGCTCGATCTCGCCGCCGCCCGCGCTCGAGCATCGCGAGGCCGGCGCCGAGCGCCTTGCCTGTGGCCGTGCCTCCGCTGGGGCGAAGCCGCGCCAGCAGCGCTCGCACGTCCTCCCGCTCGGCGCGCGGCGGCTCCACCGCCTGCACCGCGTGGTTGAAGCTCACGGCGCCGACCCGTAGCCGGGCGGGGGCGCGGTCGACGAACCCGAGCGCGGCCCCCCGCACGGCCTCCATGCGGGACGGCTCGACGTCGCGAGCCTCCATCGACCCCGATATGTCCGTCACGAGCACGACCGCCGCCCGCTCCTCGGGCACGGCGACCGTGGCCTCCGGGCGGGCCAGCGCGATCGTCGCGACGATCAGCGCCACGGCGTACACGACCATCGGGGCATGCCGGCGAAAGCCCGGTCGAAGCGGAGCTACGGACGGCAGGAGCTGCGGCGACGCGAAGCGGGCCGTCGCGGCGCGCCGGCGGCGGTCGATCAGCACGTAGGCACCGACGACCAGCGGCACCGCCAGCAGCAGGAGCAGGAACCAGGGTGCCTGGAAGCTCACGGCGTCCGCTGCGGGCGCGTGTCGAGCTCGACCGTGACCGTGCGACGGTCGCCGTCCTGGATCACCTCGACCTCGATCTCGTCGCCCGGCCGGTGATCCGAGACCGCATCGGAGACGTCCTCGGGCTCGTCCACGTGTTGGCCGTCGATGGCCACGATCACGTCGCCCGCGCTGAGCCCGACGCCCGCGGCGGGACCGCCCGGAATGGCCGCCTGGATGAGCGCGCCGCTGGGATGCGGAGCGGTCGTCACGCCGAGGTACGGGCGACGGATCCGCTCGCCGCGGCTGAGACGGGGGAGGACCTCGCGAAGCGTGTTGGCCGGGACCGCGAACCCGATGCCTACGTTCCCGGCGTTCCCGGCGGTGGCGATCTGGGCGTTCACGCCCACCACCCGCCCGCGGGCGTCGAGCAGCGGCCCGCCCGAGTTGCCGGGGTTGATCGGAGCATCGGTCTGGATCGCCTCCTCGATCTGGAAGCCGTCGGGCGCCCGGATCTCACGCCCAACGCCGGACACGATTCCCGCAGTGGCGGTCCGGTCGAGCCCGAAGGGATGGCCGATGGCCACGACTGCGTCGCCCACGCGGACGTCGCCCGAGTCGGCGAGCGGGAGCGCCCGCAGCGATCCGACCGACCCGGGGTCGACCCGCAGCACCGCGAGGTCCGAGGAGGGATCGGTGCCGAGGACATCCGCCTCGACCAGGCGGCCGGTGTCGTTGAACCGCACGCGAGCGGTCTCGGACGAGCTGACGACGTGGGCGTTGGTGACGATGGTCCCGTCGGTCCGCACGACGAATCCGGTGCCGCCGGCGGGGCCGGCCTGCACGGAGACCACCGCGGGGCCCGCCGCCTCGTACACCCGGCCGGCCAGGGTCGCGGGAAGGGGTCGGCCGCCGCCTGCGGAGACGACGCTGTCGGGGCCGTCGTCGCTGTCGGTCAGTGCCAGGACCGCGAGCACCAGCGCGGCCACGGCGACGATCAGCGCCGCCGCCGGGATCAGCCGGAAACGCCGCCGCGGCGGCTCCGGCGGCGGCGACTCGGGCTCCGGCTTACCGCGGCGCTCTTCGGCCTCCTCCGCCTGGCGCCGCCAGCGGGCGGACGAGAACGGTCCCTGATCGACGTGCCGGCGGCCGTCGTGGTCGATCCAGAGGCTCGGGCGTCGGCTCACGCCCGCGAGGGTAGGCCCCTGTGCGTCACCGCGGCATAACCACCGACGCCGGGGGTCGCGAGCTCCTCCACGGCGTCGGCGGCGATCGCGGCGCCGTCGTGCCGCTCGCTCCACGCCCGAATCCCGGCCGCGCGCTCGCCGTAGCGCGGGTCGCCGAGGAGGCGGCGCACCGCGAGGCGCACGCCGCGCGGCGTCTGGAACCGGCGCGGGAGCGAGACGCCCAGCCCCGCCCAGCGGATTCGCGCGGCGTTCTCCGCCATGTCGCCCGCGTGCGGGCAGGCGACGACGGGCACTCCGCTCGCAAGGGCCCGTACGAGCGTCCCATGTCCCGCGTGGCAGACCACGGCCCGCGCCCGGGGCATGGTGCGCGCATAGGAGACCCAGTCGACGATCCGCGCGTTCCGCGGGGTCCGGATCGTCCACGGCGGCGGGCGCCGGTTGATCGTCGCGAGCACGCGTACGGGCTCCTCGGCCAGCCCCTCGAGGGAAGCCCGCACGAGAGCGTGCTCGGGGTCCTGGGACGTGCTCGGCGCCACCAGCACCAGCGGCTCGTCCCCGGGGGGCAGCTCGACCTCGCCGAACGGCTGCTCCCACATGAGCGGCCCGGTCACCCGCAGCGAGGGCGTCCAGGGCCGCGGGTACTCGAGCTGCGGGAAGGTGGCCACGAGCGCCAGCCGGCGCGAGATACCGCCGTGGACGTGCCCGAGCGGCGGCAGGCCCACCCGGGCCCGGGCGCCGTTCAGCTCCTCACGGCCCCGCTCCTCGCCCCTCATGAGGAGCGGCCTGGCCAGCCGCCAGATCCGCTGCCCCGTGCGCGTGCGCGGATAGACCGCACCCACGGAGTAGACGGGGAACCCCGGCTCTGCCGCCGGGAGCACGTGCGGCACGAGCGTCGCCCACGGGCGCTCCTCGAGCTCAGCGGCGAGCGCGGCCGCGACCGTGAGGATGTCGACCACCACAACCTCCGGATCGACCTCCCGGATCACGGCGCGGGTGCGCGACGACGCCCGCACCGCCGCCTCGTACGGCTTGAGCGCACGGCCGAGGGTCGGGAACACCCGGTACTCGGGCGCCGCGGCGAAGCCGATCCCCTGGCGCTCGACATGCTCGCGCCACTTGCTCCAGGTCTCGAGCGTGACCTCGTGTCCCCGGCGCGCCAGCTCGGCGCCGAGCGCGATGGCGGGAAAGGCGTGACCGGGGTCGCCGAACGCGGCGACCATGATGCGGCGCCGGCGGCTCAGAGCATCTCCGCCAGCTCGCGGACGGTGGCCCTGCGCGCCTCGGCCTCGAAGGCCATGGGAGACACGATCAGCGTCCCCACGCCGGCGTCCCTGTAGACGGCGAGCCGCTCGCGGATGTGGTCACGCGGTCCGGCGAGCGTGACCGTGTCGATGAGCTCCGCCGGGATCGCTGCCGCCGCTTCCTCCTTCTTCCCCTCGAGATAGAGGTCCTGGATCTCCTCCGCCGCCTCCTCGAAGCCGTACCGCCGCACGAGCGCGTTGTAGAAGTTCCGCGCGCGCGAGCCCATGCCTCCCACGTAGAGCGCCACGATCGGGCGCATGACGTCGCGGGCACGGTCGATGTCGTCGTCGATGGCCACCTGCACGGTCGGGGCGATCTGGAATCCGTCGAGCGAGCGACCGGCACGGGCCGCGCCCTCCTCGAGAAGCTTCCGCGACTCGCCCACGTGCTCGGGCGAGAAGAACATGGGCAGCCACCCGTCGGCGATCTCGCCGACCAGGCTCGTGTTCTTCGGGCCGATGGCGGCCACGTAGATCGGGATCCGCTCCTGCACCGGCGCGATCGTGAGCTTGAGCGCCTTCCCGGGGCCGTCGGGCAGGGGCAGCGTGTACGTCTCCCCCTCGTAGACGAGCCGCTCACGCGCGAGCGCCGTGCGCATGATCTCCACGTACTCGCGCGTGCGCGCGAGCTGGCGCGCGAAGCGCTGGCCGTGCCAGCCCTCCGCGACCTGCGGCCCCGAGGGTCCGATCCCGAGGAGCATGCGGCCGTTCGAGAGCTGGTCGAGCGTCGCGGCGGTCATCGCGGCCATGGCGGGCGAGCGGGCGGGCATCTGGAAGATCGCCGACCCGATTCTGATGCGCTCGGTCTGGGCCGCGAGCCAGGCCAGGACCGTGGCCGCGTCCGAGCCGTACGCCTCGGCCGCCCAGACGGAGTCGAAGCCCGCGGCCTCGGCCTCCCTCACGAGCTCGAGCTGCTGCTCGGAGCTGAGCCCGAGACCCCAGTAGCCGATGCTGAGGCCGAGCCGCATGCAAGTCTCCTTTCGCCGCTTGTGCGGATGCGCGGGGAGTCGCATGCTACGCGAGCCGGAGATGGGCATCCGCCGATGAGACGTCGCCGTCCAGCGCGTGATCTGCGCGTCGCAATCGACTGCATGCCGCTCGCCACGCGCCGGGCAATGCTCGCCGGGATCGAGACCGGCCGCATCATCGTCGGCGCCTACACCGACTCCGAGGGCGGGGTCTGCCCGATGCTCGCGGCGCACCGCCGGGGCGGCCGCACCAGCCTGGCGAGCTTCGCGCGGGCGTGGGACCGCTATACGGGCGCCCGCGGCCGGGCGCGGCCGGCCACGGGGCGTGAGCTGAACACGCTCCGCGCGATGCTCGACGCGAGCATCGCGCTCGAGGAGATTCCGTCGCTGCCGAGGCCGAGCCGCGGACGTCCGCGGCTCGGCACCGGCGAGCGCCACCGCGCGCGCGAGCTGCGAGGCAGGCCGGGCTGGGCGTGGCTGCGGCCTGTGCGGCGCCTCGACGAGTACGAGCGGGCCGTGGCGGAGCTCGACGGGGTCGCGGCGGATCGCGAACGCCTCGCGACGCCCGCTTGAACCCGGCGTTAAGGAACTCGCGAGCGCATAGGGCGTCTCCTACCCTTCGGCTCCGTGAGCCGCCGCGCCTCCATCGTCATTCTGCTCCTCCTCGCGTGCGCGACCGTCGTGGCATGCGGCGGAGGCGACGGCGGGGAGACCGGGGACGAGCCGCCCCCGGTCGCGGACCCGGCGGAGTTCCCCAAGGCGAACGGCAAGACGTTGGCTGAGCTGCGCGAGGGCCTCGCACGGGGTGGCCCGGTGCTCGCGCCCTCGGTGCTCGTGCTCACCACCGGCCAGAACCGGTTCGGCTTTGGGCTCTTCGAGCGCGACCGCTCCCAGATCGCCGACGCGCCGGCGGTCGTCTACGTGGCGCCCGTGGGTGGCGGCCCGGCGAAGGGCCCGTATCCGGCGCGCTACGAGTCGCTCGAGGTGAAGCCGCAGTTTCAGAGCCAGCAGTCGGTGCAGGACCCCGACGCGGCCAGGTCCGTCTACGTGGCGGATATTCCGTTCGACAGGCCCGGTCAGTACGAGATCCTCGGAATCGCCCGGCTCGACAACCGTCTCGTGGCCGCCACCCCGGCGAGCGGGCCGCTCGCCGTGATGCGACCGGCGCAGGATCCGGTCCCGCGCGTGGGCGAGCCGGCCCCGCGCATACACACGCCGACGAAGGCCGACGCCGGCGGCGATCTCGCCTCGATCGACACGCGCGTCCCGCCCTCGTCGATGCACGACGCCGACTTCGCCGACGTGGTCGGAAGGGAGCCGGTCGTGCTCGTCTTCGCGACCCCGCAGCTGTGTCAGAGCCGGGTGTGCGGCCCCGTCGTCGACGTCGCCGAGCAGGTCAAGTCGGACCGCGAGGGCGAGGCGGAGTTCATCCACATGGAGATCTACCGCGACAACACGATCGAGAAGGGCTTCCGCCCCCAGGTCGCGGCGTTCGGGCTTCCCACCGAGCCGTGGCTGTTCGCGATCGACCGGCGGGGAAGGGTGGCCGCGCGCCTGGAGGGCGCGTTCAGCGCCGGGGAGCTGGAGGACGCGCTGGACAAGGCGACGAGGAGCAAGGCGAGGTAAACGTCGGCCGGCTGAACGAGGCGGGCCGGCTCGTGCTCGTCCGCCGCCTCTGCGGGAGGGCCTGCTGCGCCGCGCGCTCCCCGGGTAGCGTCCTGGATTGGGCACACCATGTGTGCCCTAGGCAGGATCCTTGCCGCGTTATCGGCCCAGGGCGACCAGCACGTCGTCCGCGCCGATCCCGAGCAGCCCGGGGTCGGACCGGTTCGCGGACCTTCTGGGGCGAACCCGCTGCTTTCCGGCCGCGGCTGCCGCGCAACCGGGGCCGGTGGCGGCCGCGGCCCGTTGTGTGACCAACGTCACACTGCATGATATAGCGCGACGATATATCTAGCCGCGAGATGGAACTGGGCCCGACGGGATACGTGATCCTGGGGATGCTTCGCCACGAGCCCCGCTCCGGCTACGAGATCAAGCAGGTGGTCGACGTCTCGACCCGGTTCTTCTGGGCGGCGAGCTACGGCCAGATCTACCCCGAGCTGCGCAAGCTCGCGAGGGCTGGGCTGGTCGAGGGTAAGGCGCGACCGACCGGCGGTCGGAGGCGCACCGTCTACCGGCTGACCGACGCGGGCCGGGAGGAGCTTCGCCGCTGGCTCGATCGCCCGCCCGAGCGGCTCGAGCTTCGCGACGAGGGGCTCCTGAAGCTGTTCTTCGCCGGTGCCGCCGAGCCCAGCAAGGCGGTCGAGATCATCGACGCGAAGCAGCGCCTCATGGAGGAGAAGCTCGCGGCGCTGCGGCAGATCGAGCCGTACGCGGCCGACGCCGCGTCGTCCGACCCGTTTCCGTACCTGGTGCTCCGTTACGGACTCGAGTCGAGCGAATGGGTCATCGCCTGGTGTGAGAGGGCGCGCGCGGAGCTGGTCCGGGCGACGTCGAAGTCGAAGAAGGGAAAGCGGAGGTCCTGATGCTTGAGCGACTGGCGGTACTGGCGGACCGGCGCGGCAGGTGGGTGGTGATCGTCGCGGTCGTCCTAACGATCGCGGCGGGTGCGCTCGGCTCCGGGGTCGCCGATCGCCTCGACCCGTACGGAGCCGAGGATCCCGCGACCGAGAGCGTCGAGGCCGCCGACCGCCTCGAGCAGGCCGGCTACCGCGAGACGGGCGTGGTCGTCCTCGTGGACGATGTAGACGTCGACTCGCCGTCCGGCCGTGAGCGAGTCGAGGCCCTGTCCGATCGGATTCGCTCGGACGGGGACGTCGCCCGGGTAGCCAGCTTCTACACCACGGGCGCGCGCGACTTCGTCTCACGCGACGGCGGCTCCACGTACCTCGCGGTCGGGCTGTCGCCGACGGAGGACGACGAGATCCAGGACGCCGGCGAGCGGATCAGCGCCGCACTCGAGGACGAGCCCGGCGTCACGGTCGGCGGCGGCGCGGTCGCCCAGCTGCAGGCGAACGAGCAGGTCGAGCAGGACCTGCGCACGGCCGAGCTCTACGCCTTCCCGATCCTGTTCCTGCTCTCGCTGCTGTTCTTCCGCAGCCTGGTCGCGGCCGCGCTGCCCCTGCTGGTCGGCGGTCTGACGATCGTCGGCACCATGCTGATGCTGAGCGTGGCCAGCGAGCTGGGGTCGATCTCGATCTTCGCGCTCAACCTCGTGATCGGACTCGGGCTCGGCCTGGCGATCGACTACAGCCTGTTCATCGTCTCCCGCTACCGCGAGGAGATCGCCAAGACCGGCCCTGGCCTCGACGCCATGCGCCGCACGATGGCGACCGCGGGGCGCACCGTCCTGTTCAGCTCGCTGACGGTGGCCGGGGCGCTCGCGTCGCTGCTCGTCTTCCCCCAGCGCTTCCTCTACTCCATGGGGGTCGGCGGGTCGCTGGTCGCGCTGATCGCCGCGGCGGTGGCGCTGGTGGTGCTGCCCGCGATCCTCGCCCTGCTCGGAACGCGGGTCAACGCGCTCACGCCCGCCTTCCTCCGCCGGCGCGCGGAGCGCGACGCCCGGCCCGCCGAGGAAGGATTCTGGCACCGGCTTTCGCGGCTCGTGATGCGCTTCCCCGGCAGGATCGCGGTCGCCAGCGCGGCGTTCCTGATCGCGCTCGGGATTCCCTTCTTCAGCATTCAGTTCACCTCGGTCGACGCCCAGGTCCTGCCCGACAGCGCGAGCGCGAACCGCGTCGACGACGCTCTGCGCACCGACTTCCCACCCTTCCGCGACACCCCGATTCAACTCGCGGTCGGCGGCGGACCGACCGAGGCGGAGGGGGTCGCTCGCGAGGCGGCGCGGCTCCCGGGCGTGGCGGACGTCAGGCCGCCGACCGAGCTCGCGGGCGGCAACCACGTGGTCGAGGTCGTCTCTTCGAACCCACCGCTCAGCGAAGCCAGCGAGGAACTGGTCGGCGACCTGCGTGCGCTCGAGGCCGATGCCCTCGCGACGGGCTTTACCGCCGGCTTCGTCGACCTGAAGCAGAGCCTCGCCGACCACCTTCCGCTGATGCTGGCGATCGTCGTTGTCGTGACGCTGGCGGTCCTGTTCGCGTTCACCGGATCGCTCGTGCTGCCGGTGAAGCAGATATTCATGAACCTGCTCGGCCTAAGCGCCGTGTTCGGGATCCTGGTGCTGGTCTTCCAGGACGGCCGACTCGAGGACCTGCTCGGCTACACGAGCCAGGGCGCGCTCGAGGCAACCCAGCCGCTGTTCCTGTTCGTCGTCGCGTTCGGCCTGTCCACCGACTACGGCGTCTTCCTTCTCTCACGGATCAAGGAGGCCTACGACGGCGGCGCCACGAACGCCGACGCCGTGGCGATCGGCCTCGAGCGCGTCGGGCGCATCGCCACCGCCGCGGCGGTCCTGTTCGCCGTCGCGATCGGGGCCTTCGTCACCTCCGAGATGATCTTCATCAAGCAGCTCGGCCTAGGGACCGCACTCGCCGTGTTGATCGACGCCACGATCGTCCGGGCGCTGCTCGTCCCCTCGCTGATGGAGATGCTCGGGAAGTGGAACTGGTGGGCCCCCAAGCCGCTACAGCGAATCCACGCCCGGCTCGGGTTCAGCGAGGCGTGACGACGTCCCGCCAGAACGTCGAGACCATCCTCCCGGGCATAGATCCCGTCCGCCAGGCTCGCCTATACGAGCGCGTCCGACACGGACGGCGATGAGGCGTCTCCTAACCGATCTGCTTCAGAAACTCCGGCGACGTCTGGCCGACCTCGATCAGGTGCCCATCCGGGTCGCGCAGATAGCAGCGGATCTCGGCTCCGCGGTCCTGTGGTGGCGTGAGGAACTCGGCTCCACGCGCGCTCCAGTCGGCGTAGATCGCCTGGATGTCCGCCACGCGGATGTTGAGGAAGCTGCTCGTCCGGTCCGGGTCCCGGGGCGCCTCGAGCGTGACCGCCGGCTTGTCCTCGGTGGGGCCGCCTCCTACGTTGATGATGATCCAGCTGTTGGCGAGGGCGACAAACGCCGGCTCACCGGCCATGATGGTCTCGCCGCCAAGCACGTCGGTGTAGAAGCGCCGGGAGCGCTCGACGTCGTCGGACACGATGAAGTGCGTGAGCAGGATCCCTTCCGTTGGTGCTGGGAACTCGGCCATGTGGCTCCTCCTCGAGTTCGGTTTGGTTGACGGATCGTCGCCGCTTTAGTCGGCGGGCGCGACCGCTGGTTCCGCTTCGAGCCCGAGCACGGCGAAGGCGACCGCCGTCGCGAAGGCGGACGGGAAGCCGCTCGTGACCGAGGCCAGCCGCTCAGCGCCGTCCGTCTGGGAACAGCCACCGTCGAGACGATCGCAACACTCACCACGCCGTCGATCTGCAACGAGGCGTTGTTGAGGCCCTGAAGCCAATCCCAGCCTCGGCCTCGGCGACCCCGGCGAGCGACGCGATCGAGCGGACGACGTAACCTGCCCCCAAGCCGTGAGGCAGAAGACCAGCACGCCAAGGATGTCACCCAGGTAGCTGCCGCCCGTTCCGGGCGTCAGACGCTGCACGATGCCGCCTTCAGCGCCCGTCGAGATCGGCGTCGGCTCCGGTGCCGAGCAGCCGGCGCCGGCTGAGCAGGACGTCGACCGGGAAGGCCCTAGGATGAATCGACGCGGAGCCCGTCCGAGGGCCGGTAGCTCAGCGGTCAGAGCAGCGGACTCATAATCCGTCGGTCGCAGGTTCGAATCCTGCCCGGCCCATTCACCCCCTCGGCTCCCTTGCATGGATCTGGGGTTGTAGAGCGGGATTCGGCGGCACCGCGGTCCACAGGCTCCGACCCGCCCGTACGTCCTCGCACGGCCTCGCCACAAGGTCGACGTCCTATTCTGGTCCCTCCGGAGGGCTAGGCGCGGTGAGGCGGTCGGCGCTAGGCCGCGGGCGCCAACTCGCCTGCTCGACATTCAAAGCGGCCCAGGGTGCCGGTGCGGTCGTCATGCCGACGGCGCAGGCGATCACCGGGACCAGGCCGCCGCCTGGGCCGCCGGGGTCCGGTTGCCCCCGTGCGCGGTGTGCGGCCACAAATCGTCCGCCCCGCGCCGCGGCCAGCAGGCGCAACCCGAGATCGCTGTTCGGAGCGGCCCGCCGCCCCGCCGCGCCGGCCGGCAGCGGAGCAGGTAGGACCTGGCGCGTTGAAACGGTCGCGGCCGAACCCAGCCAGGCCAGCAGGCCCGCGAGTGATGACTCTTCGACCGGGGGAGACGCGATGGGAGCGGCGTCAGTCATCCCGTTCCACGCTCCGATTCGAGGTCGAGCGCGGTGAATACCGTGACTCCGCGCCGCCGTCAGGTCTCGATGACCAGCGTTTCGAGAATTTTGGGGTGTGCCATTGAGCGGTTGTGAACCTCGCTGGGCACGTGCACCGTCGGCCCGAGCGCGGTAGCGGCACCGGCCCATCAACACAGGCAGCCCTGCCGCCACTCATCCGGCTACAGGATCGCAGTTGGATGTAGCCTTCGCCGTGCATGGGGGACGCACGAGCAGACGTGGCATGACACGCGTCGCCTGGCGCCCCGCGTTAGCGCTGGCGCTCACGCTCGTCGCGCTCTGCGCGGTGCCGTCGTTCGTGAGGGCGGCGCCCGGAGACCTCGACACGAGCTTCGGTGGCGACGGCACCGTCCTCGGCGCGTTCGACCAGCCGGCGGGCGCCAACGCCGTCGTCGCACAGCCTGACGGGTCGATCGTCGCCGCTGGCACCTACTCCGAGGCCCAGTTCGCGCAGTTCGCCGTCGCGCGCTGGCTCGCAGACGGGACGCCGGACCCGGGATTCTCGGACGATGGCGATGGCCAGTTCCACCAGCAGTTCGCGGCCGGACCGGGCCCCGCCAACGGGGTAGCGCTGCAGTCCGATGGCGGGATCGTCGCGGCCGGTGGGATCCTCGATCAGCAAGAGGGCGACGGCGAGTTCGCGCTGTTGCGCCTCACGGCCTCCGGAGTCCCCGACGCGAGCTTCGGCTCGGACGGCGAGGTGACGACGGAATTCGCCGGCGGCGACGCTGAGGCCGAGGCGGTCACTGTCCTTCCCGACGGCACGATCGTCGCCGTCGGCGAGCTTGACACCGGGGCTGGCTCCGAGTTTGCGATCGCGCGCTACGACGTTGACGGCACGCTCCTCTGGCAGACGACGACGCAGTTCGCCGAGGGTGCCGCCCGTGCTGCGGACGTCGTCATCGAGCCCGATCGCATCGTCGCCGTCGGGACGGTCGTCACGCCGAGCGGGTCCGCGCGCTTCGCGCTGGCGGGCTACACGCTGGCGGGCGACCTCGATACGACGTTTGGCAACGGCGGCACCCAGGACACGGCGTTCGTCGGCGGCGGTGCGGTCGGGCGCGGCGCGGTGATCGCGAACACGGGACAGATCCTGGTCGCGGGCGATTTCACGCTGGCGACCGGCAACGCCCGGTTCGCGCTCGCGCGCTACACCGCCGATGGCCAGCTCGACATCACGTTCCAGGGCGAGGGCCGGACGACGACGCCGTTCAGCGACGCCAACGCGTTCGGGGCCGACGTGGTCCAGGAGTCGTGCGGGGCGCTGGTCGTCGGCGGCCTCGCGTTCGAGTTCAGCTTCGGCCATCAGGCCTTCGCGCTCGCGGGCTACGGCGCCGACGGGACCCTCAACCCTGGTTTTGGCACGGGCGGCACACAGACGACACGGTTCGCCACCGACGAGGGATCGGGGACCGCCGTCACGCTCGCGCCCGGCGACAAGCCCGTTATCGCCGGGCCGATCACGTCGAGGGGAGACATCCAGTTCGGGGTCGCGCGGTACGAGGGCTCCTGCGTCACGCCGCCTCCACCTCCGCCTCCTCCACCACCGCCTCCGCCGTCACCACCGTCACCGCCGCCACCGCCGCCACCACCGCCACCACCGCCACCACCGCCACCACCGCCCGCGCCGACGGCGTTGGCGACGATCAAGACGATGGCCGCGCTCCTGCGCGCCGACCGGACGGTCCGGGTCGAGCTGCGGTGCCGGACCGTGCACCTCGCGCGCTGCCGGGGCGTGCTCGGCCTGACCGCGCTGCCGCGCAGCACGCCGTCGCGCGGCAGGGAGGGGGCCGCGTCCGTGTCGCTTGGCCGTGCGCGCTACTCGATCGCCAAGGGGCGCCGCGTGACCGTGATCCTGAGGGTGAGCCGCAGGGCGCAGCGGGCGCTCGGGCGCCGCCGGCGCGTGGCGGCGCTCGGCGCGGCACACACCCGCCAGCCGAGCGGCGCGACCCGGACCGCCGAACGTGGGATCCGTGTGCTAGTCGCGGCCGGGCCCAGGCTGCTGGCGGCCGGGATCGACCCAGTTGATCTCGCCGCGATGTCCGGGCACAGCGTCGAGACCGCGACGAAGCACTAGACCCACCTGCTCGGCCGCTCGTTCGGCTCCGCGCGAGAGCATCGGGGGCTCGCGTTGAGGTCCCATCTAGGTCTCATTCGGACCCGGATTTGGCTCTGCAACGGGGCCCCGCAGAGGACTCATGATCCGTACGTCGCCGGTTCGAATCCCGCCCGGCCCATTCACCCGAAAACCCGCTGCTGGAGCGGGTTTTCTTGGGGCCCCGGTCGCCAAGCCGCTCCACGAAGGCCCCCTTGTCGTCGCCCCGGCGGATCGCCTGCGTGGGACGCGCGAGGCGCTCCGCAAGCGCGCCCGGCTGCCCGCGCCTGTCTGCGAGAGCAGGTGGACGACGCCAGCGGCAGAGGCTCGAGCTCCCACCCCGCTTACGCAGACAACCCCCAAAAACAGGTCGGCGGGGTCAGGGAGCGCGTTCCCGCGTCTAACCTCGGCGCCCGCCACCGGAGGCTCCACTGACGAGCGTGTGTTTTGTATTGGGTATACCAGGGAATTTTTAACCCTGTTTGACGGCGCCATCAAGGCACGTAGAGCCGCTTCAGGAGCGGCAAAACGGTTCAGTGGTCGTCTCGCCGATACGAGCCGAGGCGGTGAGTGTGGGCCAGCTGGCCTATCAGGCGCTGCGCGATGCCATCCTGGCCATGGACGTCTATCGGCCCGACGCCGACCTGCGGCTGGACGAGCAGCGTCTTGCCACGGCCCTCGGTGTGAGCCGCACGCCCGTGCGGGAGGCACTGGCCCGCCTCGAGCACGAGGGGCTCGTGCAGATCATGCCCCGCCGGGGCGTTTGGATCGTGCGCAAGAGCAAGGCGGAGATCACCGAGATGATCCGAGCCTGGGCGGCGCTCGAGAGCATGGCGGCCCGACTGCTGTGCGAGCGAGCGACCGACGAGGAGATCGGCAGCCTGCGCGCGCTCTTCTCCGCCTTCGAGGACGATCAGCCGCGTCTCCACCTGGACGAGTACTCGGAGGCGAACCTCCGCTTCCACCAGAGCATCATCGAGCTCGCCCGCTCGCCGGTGATCAGCTCCCTGGTCGCCGGCCTGCTCGTGCACGTGCGCGCGATTCGCGGCCACATGATCGGGGAGGACGATCGGGCCGAGCGCTCGATCGTGGACCACATGCACATCATCGAGGCGCTCGAGAGCCGCGACGCCGAGCTCGCCGAGCGCCTCGTACGCAAGCACGCGCTGGATCTGGCGGCCGACGTGGACCGGACGCCCGCGCGCTGGACTGAAAGCCCTGGCCCCGGGCATAACGATCCCGGCGCGGGGGCCTGAGGAGGAGAGGAGATCGACGTGACCGCCACGAGCACAGCGGTACCAGCCGAGACCCAAGCCGATCGCGGGGCCGAGACCGAGACGATCTCGGGTGGCCATCTCGTGGCCAAGGCGCTCAAGGCCGAGGGGATCGACGTGATCTTCACCCTCTGCGGCGGGCACATCATCGATATCTACGACGGCTGCATCGACGAGGGCATCAAGGTCGTCGACGTCCGCCACGAGCAGGTGGCGGCCCACGCCGCGGACGGATATGCGCGCGTGACCGGACGGCCGGGCTGCGCGGTCGTCACCGCCGGCCCCGGCACCACCGACGCGGTCACCGGAGTCGCAAACGCGCTGCGGGCGGAGAGCCCGATGCTGCTGATCGGCGGCCAGGGAGCGCTCAACCAGCACCGCATGGGCTCGTTGCAGGACCTGCCGCACGTCGACCTCATGAAGCCGATCACGAAGTTCGCGTCGAGCGTGCTCACCACCGAGCGTGTCGCGGACATGTGCTCCATGGCCTTCCGCGAGGCAAATGCGGGTGCCCCGGGCCCGGCCTACCTGGAGATCGGACGCGACATCCTGGATGCCAAGGTGCCGCTCGAGAGCGCGGTCATCCCGCAGCCGGGCCACTACCGCGCCTCGACGAAGAGCACCGGCGATCCGAACGACATCGATCGCCTGGCGGAGCTCCTCATCAAGGCCGACAGGCCGTGCGTGCTGCTCGGCAGCCAGGTCTGGACCTCGCGCGGCGCCGAGGCCGCGCAGGACTTCGTCCGCCGCCTCAACATCCCCGCGTTCATGAACGGCGCCGCCCGCGGCACGCTGCCGCCGGGCGATCCGCACCACTTCCACCAGACGCGCCGCTTCGCGTTCAAGAACGCCGACGTGATCGTGATCGTCGGGACCCCGTTCGACTTCCGGATGGGCTACGGCAAGCGCCTGAGCCAGGACGCCACGGTCGTCCAGATCGACATGGACTACCGCACGGTGGGCAAGAACCGCGACGTCTCACTCGGCCTCGTCGGCGACCCGGGCGCCATCCTGACCGCCGTCGCCGACGCCGCGGAGGGCCAGGGCGCCAAGGGCGCCGCTCGCGATCGGGAGTCCTGGCTCCAGACGCTGCGCGACGAAGAGCAGAAGGCCAAGGAGGAACGCCTCCCGAAGCTGATGCGGGAGGACGCGCCGGTCCACCCGCTGCGGCTCGCGCACGAGATCAACGAGTTCCTCACGGACAACACGGTCTACATCGGCGACGGCGGCGACGTCGTCACCTTCTCCGGCGGGGTCGTGCAGCCGCGGGGACCGGGCCTCTGGATGGACCCCGGCCCGCTAGGCACGCTGGGCGTCGGCGTTCCCTTCGCGATGGCGTCGAAGCTCGCCCGGCCTGAGCGCGAAGTGGTCTGCCTGTTCGGCGACGGCACCTTCAGCCTCACCGGCTGGGACTTCGAGACGATGGTCCGCTTCGACCTCCCGTTCATCGGGGTCGTGGGCAACAACTCGTACATGAACCAGATCCGCTACGGGCAGATCCAGAGGTACGGCGAGGAGCGCGGGGACGTCGGCAACAAGCTCGGCGATGTGAAGTACGACCTGTTCGCCAAGATGCTCGGCGGCTACGGGGAGGAGGTCCGCGAGCCCAAGGACATCCGTCCCGCTCTCGAGCGTGCCCGGGAGTCGGGCAAGCCGGCGCTGATCAACGTGTGGATCGACCAGAACGCGTTCGCGCCCGGCACGATGAACCAGACGATGTACAAGTAGGGAGGCAGCGGGGATGAGCAAGGCACTCGAGGGGGTCCGCGTCGTCGACATGACCCACGTCCAGGCCGGGCCGGTGTGCACGCAGCTGCTGGCCTACATGGGCGCGGACGTGATCAAGATCGAGCGGCCGGGCGGCGGTGACGTCACCCGGAGCCAGCTGCGTGACCTGCCGGACGTCGACAGCCTCTACTTCACGATGCTGAACGCCAACAAGCGCAGCCTGACCCTGAACATGAAGTCGGACGAGGGGCAGGAGGTCTTCACCCGGCTGCTCGAGCGCGCCGACGTGCTGGTCGAGAACTTCGGCCCCGGGGTGATGGACCGTCTGGGCTACACCTGGGAGCGCATCCAGGAGATCAACCCGGAGATCATCTACGCCTCGCTAAAGGGGTTCGGACCGGGCGCGCTCGAGAAGGCGAAGGCGTACGAGAACATCGCCCAGGCGACCGGCGGGGCGATGAGCACCACCGGTTTCGAGGACGGACCGCCGGTCGCGACCGGGGCCCAGATCGGCGACTCGGGGAACGCGGTCCACCTGTTCGGCGCAATCTGCGCCGCCCTCTACCAGCGGACGAACACCGGCCGCGGCCAGCGCGTCCAGATCTCGATGCGGGCGGGCATCCTCAACCTCTGCCGCGTGAAGATCCGCGACCAGCAGCGGCTGACGCACGGGCCGCTCCGGGAGTATCCGAACAAGGAGTTCGGCGACTTCGTGCCGCGCTCCGGGAACGCCTCGGGGGGCGGGCAGCCCGGGTGGGCGGTGCGCTGCAAGCCCACGACGGAGAAGGGTGCAAACGCCTGGCTGTACGTGGTCATCCAGCCCCACGTCTGGGAGCCGCTGATGCACAAGATCGGCCGGCCCGACCTGATCGAGAACCCCGACTACGCCACGCCCGAGGCGCGCCTGCCCCACCTGCAGGACATCTTCGACGTGATCGAGGAGTGGACGATCCAGAGGACGAAGTGGGAGGCGTTCGAGGAGCTCAATTCGATCAACGTCCCGTGCGGGCCGGTGCTCAGCACAAAGGACCTGATCGAGGACGAGGGGCTCCGGGCCGAGGGGCTGATCGTCGACGTCGAGCACCCCGAGCGGGGCACGTACTCGACAGTCGGGTGCCCGTTCACGCTGTCGGACTCGCCGGTGGAGGTAAACCGCTCGCCCCTGCTCGGGGAGCACAGCGCCGAGATTCTTGAGGAGCTGCTCGACATCCAAGAGGGCGAGCTCGAGCGGCTGAGCGCGGCAGGAGCAGTCTGATGCAGTCCACGATGACGGAAGCGCGGGGCACCGCCACCGACCGTGAAACGGTTCGGGAGGTCCTGGATGCGGTCCGGGCCGAGGGCCGAACCGCCCTGAGCGCCCCGGAAGCCAAGCGGGTCTGTGACGCCTATGGCATCGACGTCCCGCAAGAGGGGCTTGCCACCTCTGCGGAGGACGCCGTGAGCCTCGCCGAGCAGATCGGCTACCCGGTCGTCCTGAAGATCGTCTCGCCCGACATCCTCCACAAGACGGAGGCCAAGGGCGTGCTCGTCGGGCTCCGCAGGTCCGACGAGGTCTCGTCGGGCTACGAGCAGATCGTCGAGAACGCGAAGGCCTACAACTCGGACGCCGACATCACCGGCGTGCAGGTGCAGCAGATGCTGCCCGAGGGCCAGGAGGTGCTGATCGGGGCGGTCACCGATCCGTCGTTCGGACCGGTGGTGACGTTCGGCATCGGCGGCGTGCTCGTCGAGGTGCTCCGCGACGTGACGTTCAGGCTCGCCCCGACGTCGGCCGAGGACGCCGCCGAGATGGTTGACGGCATCCGTGCGGCCGAGGTGCTGAAGGGCGTGCGCGGCGCCGCCGGCGTGGACCGCGCGGCGCTGGCCTCGATGATCCAGGCGGTCTCCCAGCTCGTGACCGACTTCAACGAGATCACCGAGGTCGACCTCAACCCGGTCCTCGCGCGCGAGGACGAGGCTACCGCGGTGGACGCCCGATTCGTCGTGTCGTTCGAGGAGACCGACGCGAAGCCTCCGCGCTACTCGCAGAAGGAGATCCTCGAGACGATGAAGGCCCTGATGCAGCCCAGCGCGATCGCCGTGGTGGGCGCCTCGGGCTCCGAGGGCAAGATCGGCAACTCCGTGATGAAGAACCTCGTGGGCGGCGGGTTCGAGGGCGAGATCTATCCGATCAACCCCAAGTCGGACGAGATCCTCGGCAAGAAGGTCTACGCGGACATCGACGATCTGCCGGACGGCGTCGACGTCGCGGTGTTCTGCATTCCGGCCAAGTTCGTGCCGGACACGCTCACCAAGGTGGGCCAAAAGGGCATCAAGGCCGCGGTGCTGATCCCGTCGGGCTTCGCCGAGACCGGCGAGGAGGAGCTGCAGAAGGAGCTCCAGGAGAAGGCGCGCGAGGCCGGCGTCCGCTTCATTGGCCCGAACATCTACGGCGTCTACTACACGCCGGGCAACATGAGCGCGGCGTTCACCACGCCGTACGACGTCAAGGGCCCCGTGGCGCTCGCGTCGCAGAGCGGCGGCATCGGGATGGGAATCCTTGGCTTTGCGCGCTCGACGAAGCTCGGCGTGTCGGCGATCGTCGGTCTCGGCAACAAGGCGGACATCGACGAGGACGACCTGCTCACGTTCTTCGAGCAGGACGACGCCACGAACTGCGTCGCGTTGCACATGGAGGACCTGAAGGACGGTCGCGCGTTCGTGGAGGTGGCCCAGCGGGTCTCGAAGCAGAAGCCGATCGTCGTGCTGAAGGCCGGCGCGACGCCGGCCGGCACGAAGGCTGCCGCCTCACACACGGCGGCGCTCGCCGGCGACGACAAGGTCTACGAGGACATCCTGCGCGAGGCCGGCGTCGTCCGGGCGCGCGGGCTGCAGGAGCTGCTCCAGTTCGCCCGCTGCCTGCCGATCCTGCCGACGCCCGGGGGCGAGAACGTCGTGATCATCACGGGCGCCGGGGGCTCGGGAGTGCTGCTCTCGGACGCCTGCTTCAACAACGGCCTCCAGCTGATGGAGATGCCGGACGACCTCAACGAGGCGTTCATGGAGTTCATCCCCCCGTTCGGCGCCGCCGGCAACCCGGTGGACATCACCGGCGGCGAGCCGCCCGAGACATATCGCAACACCGTGGCGCTCGGGCTGGAGGACGAGCGCATCCACGGGCTCGTGCTGGGCTACTGGCATACGATCGTGACCCCGCCGATGGTTTTCGCAAAGGTGATGACCGAGGTGGTCGAGGAGTTCCGCGGCCGCGGGATCGAGAAGCCGATCGTGGCCTCGCTGGCAGGCGACGTTGAGGTTGAGGAGGCCTCGCAGTACCTATTCGATTACGGGATCCCGGCGTTCCCGTACACGACCGAGACGCCGGTCGAGGTCCTGGCGGCCAAGTACCGCTGGGCGAGGATGGCAGGGCTGATGGACGGCAGGTGAGGGAGAGGGACTGACCGCGGCCGCCCGCGCGGCGGCCGCGGCGCTGTGAGGACGAGGGAGAGTCATGGCACATGTGGAGAACCGCGTAGCGGGCCCGGTCACGCTGGACCGGGAGGGTGCGGAGCGCGTCTGGCGCGCGGGCAAGCTGCCGCCGATGAAGATCCGTAAGCTGCCGGAGGCGCCGGCGGCTGCGCACGTGCTCGGGCCGGCGATGATCCTTGTCGCGATCGGGGTCGGGTTCGGAGAGACCTATCTCTGGCCGCGACTCGTGATCGTCTTCGGGCCGGACATCCGATGGCTGTTCACCCTTGGAGTCATCGTCCAGACCGTGGTGATGCTCGAGATGGCCCGTTATGCGATGGCCACCGGTGAGTCGATCTTCTTCGGGGCCGCGCGGGTGTGGGTGCCGCTGATGTGGATGTTCTTCCTGATCGCCGCGCTGGTCTACATCTGGCCGGGGCACATCTCCGCCGGCGCGGAGGCGCTCGAGGAGATCACCGGCATCTCGTGGCAGGCGTCCGCGACGGTCGCCCTGATCATCATCGGGATCATGTTCACGATCGTCAGGTACGTCTACAACTTCATCGAGGGGCTGCTGGCGTTCGCCGTGGGCGTCCTCGTGATCGGCTCGGCCATCGTGGGAGCGATCGTGGGGAGTTTGCATGACCTGGGCGTGACCCTGGCGGGCACCGTCCGCGTCGACACCTGGATCCCGTCCGAGGCCTTCACGGCGGCGTTCTTCCCCGTCGTCGTCGGCGCGCTGGCCTTCGCCGGTCCGTCTGGCATGCAGCAGATGTGGTACACGCTGTGGCTGCGCGACAAGGGCGCGGGTATGGGCTCACACATCCCGCGCGTTCGCGGCCTGATGCACGCGGGCGAGGAGGAGACGATCCCCGAGGCCGGGTCGATGTTCGACACCGACGATCCGGAGGAGATGCGCAAGTGGCAGGGCTGGCGCAAGTGGGTCACCTTCGACGCGCTCGTCCTCTTCTTCGGCATCACGATGCTGGTCACGATCATCTTCACGGTCATGGCCCTGAACGCCGCCGAACTGAACCCAGAGGCCCGGAGCGCCCTCCTGGAGGGCGACCGCGACGCCGCGCTGCCGGCGATGGGAGACGCGTTCGCGGAGGCCGCCGGCTTCTTCGACACGCTGTTCTTCATATTCATCTCGCTCGTCGGCTTCAAGGCGAGCGTCGGCCTGTTCGACGCCTTCGCCCGCGGGCAGTCCGACATGACGTACTACTTCCTGCCGGGCGCCAAGCGGCTCAAGATGGCGCACCTGTACGGCCTGTACCTGTGGTTCGTGCTGATCTTCGGGATCATCATCCTGAACTTCGGGCCCGCCGACGGCCCGACGGGCATCCTGGACATCCTGGCGTTCCTTTCGGCGTTCGTGATGGGGGCGTACTGCCTGACCCTGGCGGTGGTCAACAACAAGAACCTGCCGAAGAAGCTCCGGCCCCACTGGGCCTTCACGGTGGTTCTGATCCTGGGCGGGATCGGCTACTTGACCGCGATCATGTACAGCGTCATCAAGTACGGCGTCTCCGACATCGGCTGATGACGACCGGCCACGCGGAGCCCGCCACGCCCTGGGCGAACCTCGCGCCCCAGCAGGTCGTCCAGTTGACCCTGCCCGGGGTGGCGATCGGCGTGCTCGGCGGCGCGATCCTGGGAGTCGTGGTCGTGGGCGGCGGCGAACCCTTCCACGTGGCCCTGTTCGCCGCCGTCACGCTCGGCGTGCCGCTCGCTGCCGCCGGCGCCGGGTACGAGATCCTCCTCGCCAAGGGCAGGGTGCCGCTCGGGATGCTGACGCCGGTGGCGCTGTACTGGGTCATCGCCTTCACCTTGTGTCGCGTATTCCAGACGGCGCTCCTGGACCTCTATGCCGGCTCGGAGGTCGCGGTCCCGCACGGCTGGCTGGACTTCCTTGCCTACCAGGCCCTGGTGAGCGTGGGCTTCGGCATCGGCTACTGGTGGCTGCACGAGAACTTCGCCCCGCTCTGGTGGATTCGCATCCGCGAGCGCAACCCGGTCGCCGACCACTTCGTCCGGGTCAAGCTTCAGCAGGCGGGCGCGTTGGAGGCCCAGCGTGAGCGCAGGCAGAGCCGACAGCGTGCGAGGCGTGCGGAGCGGCGGAGATAGCCAGTGGACCTGCTCGAGTACCAGGGAAAGCAGCTGTTCGGCAGGCACGGAGTTCCGGTGCCGTCGGGGCGTCCCGCCGCGACCGTGGACGAGGCCGTGACCGCCGCCGACGCGATCGGCTACCCGTGCGTAGTGAAGGCCCAGGTGCAGATCGGCGGGCGCGGCAAGCTGGGCGGGATCAAGGTGGCCAAGGGGCGGGACGAGGCCCGGCAGCACGCCGACGCCATCCTGGGCATGGACATCCGCGGCTTGCGGGTGCATGAGGTGTGGATCGAGGAGGCGTCGCAGATCGAGGCCGAGTACTACGCGTCGATCGTCTTCGATACCAGCGCCAGGGCGCCGCTAATCATGCTCTCGACCAAGGGCGGCATGGACATCGAGCAGGTCGCCGAGGAGGACCCGGGCGCCATCGCCAGCCTGCACGTCGACCCACTGCTCGGCTATCAGGAGTTCCACGGGCGCTGGCTGGCATTCGGGGCCGGCGTCGACGGCGACCTGGTTCGGCCGCTCACCGGCATGCTGGCGAAGCTCTACGAGGCGTTCGTGGCCGAGGACGCGATGCTGATCGAGGTCAACCCGCTGATCGTGACTCCCGAGCGGGAGCTGCGGGCGCTCGACGCCAAGGTGACGCTCGACGGCAACGCGCTGTTCCGCCATCCGGAGAACGCCGCGCTACGCAACCCCTCGGCGGAGGATCCGCAGGAGCAGATGGCCAAGGAACGCGGCCTGATCTACGTCAAGCTCGACGGCGACATCGGCATCCTGGGCAACGGGGCCGGCCTCGTGATGTCGACGCTCGACGTGGTGGCGCAGGCCGGCGGCCGTCCGGCCAACTTCCTCGACGCGGGGGGCGGCTCCAAGGCCGACGCGATCGTCGCGGCGGTCGAGGTGATCCTCTCGGACGAGAAGGTCAAGGCCGTGCTCTTCAACATCTTCGGCGGGATCACCCGCTGCGACGAGGTTGCCAAGGGCCTCATCGAGGCCTTCGAGCGGGTGCAGCCGCAGGTGCCGTTCGTGGTTCGCCTCGACGGCACGAACGACGAGGAGGGCCGCCGGCTGCTGGCCGATGCCCAGTTGCCCAATCTCGAGGTCGCGGCGACGATGCTGGAGGCCGCGGAGCAAGTGGTTGCGCTCGCCGCGGCCAGCCCGACCCTCCAGACGCGATGAGCATCCTCGTCGATCGCGACACGCTCCTCTGCGTGTCCGGGATCACCGGGCGTGAGGGGACCTTCCACGCGCTCAACAACAAGCGCTATGGCACCAGCGTCGTGTCGGGGGTGACGCCTGGCAAGGCCGGCCAGCAGGTGGACGGCATCCCGGTGTTCAACTCCTTCCGCCAGGCGGTCGAGGAGACGGACGCCAACGCCGCGATGGTGTTCGTGCCGGCACGGTTCGCCGCCGACTCGATCCTCGAGGCCGCCGAGGCCGGGATCCGCACGATCATCGCCATCACCGAGGGCATTCCGGCGCACGACGAGCTCCGGGTGAGCACCCAGCTGGGCCGGCTGGACGGCGTGCGGTTGATCGGGCCGAACTGCCCGGGCGTGCTGTCCCCGGGCAAGGCCAATGTGGGGATCATCCCGGCCGACTTCTTCAAGGAGGGCAACGTCGGCGTCGTGTCGCGCTCGGGCACGCTGACCTATCAGATCGGCAACGAGCTGGCGCAGGCCGGGTTCGGCAACTCGTCGATCGTGGGCATCGGCGGGGACCCCGTGCCCGGCATGAGCTTCATCGACGTGCTCCAGCTGTTCGAGGCGGACCCGGAAACGCAGCTCGTCGTGATGAGCGGGGAGATCGGCGGCTCGGCCGAAGAGGAGGCAGCCGAGTTCATCGCCACGAACGTCTCCAAGCCGGTCGTCGCTTACATCGCCGGCTTCACCGCGCCGCCGGGAAAGACCATGGGCCATGCCGGGGCGATCGTGTCCGGGTCCAGGGGCACGGCCGCGGCCAAGGCCGACGCGCTGGAGGCAGCCGGCGTCCGGGTCGGGCGCACGCCCACCGAGGTGTCGGAGATTGTTGTCGAGATCCTCGGCAGCTGAGCTAGACCATGCCCTGAGCGATGGACCTGCTCGCGGGTGGTCTCGTCGTTCTCGCAGCGTCGTTCCTCGGGGGCGTCACGGGCTTCGGGTACTCGCTAGTCGCCACGCCGCTGCTGCTGATTCTTGGCTTCGACTTGCCGTTCGTCGTGACCGTCAACCTCGCGCTGGCCTGCGTCACACGCATCCCGGTGGCGGTCCGGTTCCGGTCCGACGCGAAGCGGGGCCGAGCAATCGGCCTCATCGCCGGCAGCGTCCCCGGGCTCTGGCTCGGGGCGGTGGTGCTGACCACCGTGGACGACTCGACGATCAAGCTGTGCGCGGGGCTGGTCGTGATGGCCGCGGCCGTCCTGCTCTGGAGGGCTGTGACGGAGCCACCTCCCCGGGAGCTGCCCGGAGCGCCCATCGCGGCCGGGTTCGCCGGCGGCTTTCTGGGCGCGGCAACGTCGCTCAACGGCGTGGCTCCCGTTCTCCTCCTCGCACGCGACAAGGCGGCGCCGCGCAGCGTTCTGGCGGATCTCGCCCTCTACTTCGTCGCGTCCAACGCGATCGGCCTCGCGGTCCTGCTCGCCCAGGGGGCGCTCGATACCGACGCCGTGTTTCCGGCCTTCCTGCTGTGGCTGCCCGGCTCGCTCGCCGGCAACTGGGCAGGTACTGCGGTCGGCCCGCGCCTGCCAGAAACCGGCTTCCGGCGGCTCACGCTCGCGATCGTCTTCTTCGCCGGTGCGGTGACGGCGCTGACCGCCTAGACGCCGTGGCGGTCGGCCGGCCGCAAGGGCCGGCCGATCTGCCTTGGCTTGCTGTTCCGGTTAGCGGCGAACGGCTGCCCACAGGCGCTTCAGCGCCCGTGTGGCCGTCTCGGCGCCGCGCGATGCCAGCGCCCCCTTCGGGCCGCCGGACATCGGAGTGTTCGGACGATTCGGGTTGGTCATGGTGTCGAGTCCTTCTGAACGGGTCTATTGAAGGGGGAGCACATACCGGCACCGCTTCGACAGCGGTGCGCGAGCGAGTTCCCGTCCTCCATGTTATCGACCGTCGGAGGGCGATTTCCCCTGCTACGGAGGCCCTTTCCCGACCTTCGGGGGGTCCGCGGGGTGCATCCGTCCCTGAACCCAATCGAGGAGAATGTGACTGATCGTGGCGATCACAAGCCCGGCATCCGCTGAGCCCCGGACGGTCACCTTGACCATCGACCGTCGCGAGGTCACAGTCCCCGAGGGGACGACGATCTGGGACGCGGCGAAGGACATGGGCATCGAGATTCCCGTCCTGTGCCACGACGAGCGTTACGACCCGGTCGGCGTGTGCCGCGTGTGCGTGGTCGATATCGGCGCCCGCGTGCTTGCCCCGGCGTGTGTGCGGCCATGCGAGGACGGCATGGAAGTCAAGACCGCCACCGAGCAGGTCGAGCGCCAGCGCGCGATGCTCACGCGGCTGCTGCTGGTCGACCAGCCTCCGGCCGAGGAGGACCCTAAGGAGACGACGACGGCGGACAACGAGCTGCTCGTCCTCGTGCACCGCTACGGCGTCAGCCAGGACGATCTCCCGCGGGGCCGTGGGCGCGGCGAGGACTTCTCAAACCCGGTCATCGCGGTCAACCACGACGCCTGCATCCTCTGCGACCGCTGCGTGCGGGCGTGCGATGACATCCAGGGCAACGACGTCATCGGCCGCTCGGGCAAGGGCTATACCACCCGCATCGCCTTCGACTTGAACGACCCGATGGGCGAGTCCTCGTGCGTGACGTGCGGCGAGTGCGTCGCGGCCTGCCCGACCGGGGCGCTAGTCAACAAGCCGATCAACGACGTGCCGATCAAGCCGCGTTCGGAGCTCGAGTCGGTCGACACCGTGTGTCCGTACTGCGGCGTGGGCTGCGCGCTCACCTACCACGTCGACCGCGAGCTGGGCGCGATCTCCTTCGCCGAGGGCCGTGAGCAGCCCGGCAACCACAGCCGGCTGTGCGTGAAGGGACGCTACGGGTGGGACTATGCGTCCAACCCGCAGCGGCTGACCGTACCGCTCATCCGCCGCGAGGGCTCCTATCCGAAGGGCCCGCTGTCAAGCGACGTGCGGGGTGACGGCAAGGGGCGGCGAAAGCCGGGCGGGCTGGTGGAGTACGACGAGGTGTTGCCGCACTTCCGCGAGGCGTCGTGGGAGGAGGCGCTCGACCTGGTGGCCGGCCGCCTCAAGGCGATCCACTCCGAGCACGGGCCGGGCGCCATCGCCGGCTTCGGCTCGGCCAAGTGCTCGAACGAGGAGGCCTACCTGTTCCAGAAGCTGATTCGGGCGGGCTTCGGCACCAACAACGTCGACCACTGCACGCGCCTGTGCCACGCGTCGAGCGTGGCGGCTCTGTTCGAGGGGGTCGGGTCCGGCGCGGTGTCCACGACCTACGGGGACATCGTCAACGCCGAGGTAGCCATCATGGCCGGGACGAACACCACGGCCAACCACCCGGTCGCCTCGTCGTTCTTCAAGCAGGCCAGGCGCCGCGGCACCAAGATGATCGTGGTGGACCCGCGCCGCGAGCGGATCGCCGACCACGCCGACATCTTCTGCCAGATCAAGCCCGGCACCGACGTGGCCTTTTACAACGGCGTGATGCACGAGATCATCAGCCTGGGCCTCGTCGACCGGGAGTTCATCGCCCAGCGGACCACGAATTACCGGGAGTTGACCAAGACAGTCAAGGAGTATCCACCCGAGCGCGCAGCGCAGATCTCCGGGATTGACGCCGAGGTGATCCGCACCGTCGCGAAGCTGTGGGGAGAGGCGGAGACCGCGATCGTCTTCTGGGGCATGGGGATCTCGCAGCACACGACCGGCACCGACAACGCCCGCTGCCTGATCGCGCTGTGTTCCATCACCGGCCAGGTGGGCCGACCGGGCACCGGCCTGCACCCGCTGCGCGGTCAGAACAACGTGCAGGGGGCGTCGGACGCGGGGCTGATCCCGATGATGTACCCGGACTACCTGCCGGTGGACCAGGAGGGGGCCCGCGAGACCTTCCAGGAGCGGTGGGGCCGCGAGCTCGATCCGGACCGCGGGCTGACCGTCACCGAGATCGTCGCGTCGGCGCTGCAGGGCGGCGTCCGCGGCATGTACATGATGGGCGAGAACCCGTTCCTTTCGGACCCGAACATCAACAAGGTCCGCAAGGCGCTCGCCGCGCTGGAGTTCCTCGTCGTCCAGGACATCTTTCTCACTGAGACGGCGGAGTTCGCCGACGTGGTCTTCCCCGCCACGTCGTACATGGAGAAGGACGGGACGTACACGAACACCGACCGGCGCGTGCAGATCGGCCGCAAGGTCCTCGATCCGCCCGGCGAGGCGCGGCTCGACTGGCACATCATCCAGGACATCTCGAACCGCATCGGGCTGGAGATGGACTACCAGTCGGCGAGCGAGATCTTCGACGAGCTCGTGTCGGTGATGCCCAACTACGCCGGGCTGTCCTACGACAACCTGGGGGCGATGGGGAAGCTGTACCCCAATCCGGACCCGGAGCATCAGGACGGGACGGTCGTGCTGTTCGACGAGCGCTTCGGCACCGACGACGGAAAGGCGCACCTGGTGCCCGCCGAGTGGCTGCCGGCCAAGGAGCTGCCGAACGAGGAGTACCCGTTCGTCCTCAACACGGGACGGCTGCTCGAGCACTGGCACACGGGCTCGATGACGCGGCGCTCCTACGCCCTGGACGCGATCCAACCCGAGGCGCACGTATACCTCAATCCTGAGGACGCCAAGCGGATGGGCATCGCGGCCGGCGACTTCGTGCGCCTCACCAGCCGGCGGGGGTCCGTCGAGCTGCGCGCGCTGCTCTCGCACCGTGACAACCCCGGGACGTGCTTCCTCCCGTTCCACTTCCGCGAGGCGGCAGCCAACGTGCTGACCATCGACGAGGTCGATCCAACGGCGAAGATCCCCGAGTTCAAGTTCTGCGCCGTCAAGGTCGAGCGGATCGGGACCACCGCCAAGCACGACTCGGCGACTGTGCGGGAGGGGGTCTGATGGCCACCGGGAACGGGGCGAGCGGGGACGGCCGCGTGGGGCTGCGGGTGCAGCCTCGCCCGCCGGGCACCGAGGCCCGGGCCGGGAAGTTCCCCGGTCCCAGCCTCATCCCCGCGCTCGTCGCGATCCAGCGTGAGCACGGCTGGCTGCCCCGCGAGGAGCTGGTGCGGCTGTCGCAGGAGGTGCGACGGCCGCTGTACGAGATCGAGGGCCTGATCTCGTTCTACCCGCACTTCAAGACCGACCCGCCGCGCAAGGTGCACCTCGCGGTCTGCCACGACCTATCGTGCTGGCTGCATGCCTCCGACCAGCGGATCGCCGAGCTCCGGGCTCGGTACGGCGCAGATGTGGAGGTCGAGCTGCACGAGGTGTCGTGCCTGGGGCGCTGCGACGCCGCTCCGGCGATCGCCGTCGACGAGCAGCCCGCTTCGTTCGCGCAGGCCGAGGAGCTCGTGGACGCCGCCCGCTCCGGGGAGCCGCCGCCGACCCCCGCCATGCGGCCCGACCGGACCTTCCCGAACGACCCCTACGCAGCTGACGACCAGCGCTACCGCGTCCTGCGCCGTTTGCTAGGCGGCGAGCTGACCAACGAGGAGATCCTGACCGCGGTGAAGGACTCCGGCCTGCGCGGAATGGGCGGGGCCGGGTTCCCGACCGGACGCAAGTGGGAGCTCGTGGCCGCCCAGGAGGCCACCCCGCACTACGCGATCTGCAACGCGGACGAGTCCGAGCCCGGCACGTTCAAGGACCGTCAGATCATGGCCGAGCAGCCCCATCTCGTGGTCGAGGGCCTGCTGCTAGGCATGGTCGTCACGGGCTGTGAGGAGGGCTGGATCTTCATCCGCCACGAGTACGGCCCGGAGGAAGCGGTGCTGCGGGAGGAGCTCGAGGCGCTCGAGTCCGAGGGCCTGATCGGGGCGGACGTGCTGGGCACTGGTCGCAGGCTGCGCGTCGAGATTTTCACCTCCCCCGGCGGGTACATCCTCGGCGAGGAATCGGCGCTGCTCGAATGCATGGAGGGCCACCGCGGCGAGCCGCGCAATAAGCCGCCGTTCCCGGGCGTGTACGGGCTGTGGGGCAAGCCGACCCTTATGAACTCCGTCGAGACCTTCGCCCACCTGCCGATCATCGTGGAGCGCGGCGCCGAGTGGTGGAAGGAGCAGGGCGCCGGCGAAGCCACCGGCCTCAAGTTCTTCGCGGTCTCCGGACACGTGGAGCGGCCGGACGTGTACTGCGTTCCGATGGGCACGACCGCACGCGAGCTGATCGAGCTCGCCGGGGGCGTTCGCGACGGCGCCGAGCTCTCGTCCTTCCAGCCGGGCGGAGCGTCGTCGAACTTCCTGGGACCGGACGACCTCGACGTCGCTCTGGACTTCGACCCCCTTGCCGAGGCCGGCTCGATGCTCGGCTCCGGTGCGCTCACGGTTGTCGCCGAGGGCACCAACCTGCTCGCAGCGGGCACGAACGTCCTGCGCTTCTTCCGCAACGAGTCCTGCGGCAAGTGCGTTCCGTGCCGGGTGGGTTCTCACAAGGCGCATGAGATGCTGACCGATCTGCTCGAGCAGGGGCTCGGGGCCGACGCCGTGGACGACCGCATCGTCGAGCTCGAGGAGACCGTGCGTCTCACGTCGATCTGCGGGCTCGGACAGGTGGCCCTGGGGCCGGTGACGAGCGTGTTGGGGCTGGAGCGCGGAGGCAAGGCCGCGCGCCCCCAACCGCGCTGACGGGCTCCCGGATAGAGGAGAGGCTATGGGCGTGCTGTTGCGAAGAGTGCTCGACGGTCACGAACAGGTGGCGGAGTGGTCGCCGGACGACGCCGCCTCAGTCGATGCGGCCCGCCAACTGCTAAAGCGTGAGCTCGACGCGGGCTACATGGCGGTGCGCGCCGAGAACGACGACAACGAACCGCTCACGGACCTTCCGGCCGACGCCGACGTGGTGATCCTCACGATGCCGATGGGGGGCGGCTAGGAGTCGCATGAGATTCGCGGTCCTCGGCGCGGGCGCGATCGGAGCGTACGTGGGCGCCGCGCTGGCGCGCGGCGGAGCCGACGTGCACCTGATCGCCCGGGGGGACAACCTCGAGGCCATACAGCGGGAGGGGGTGCGCGTGCGGTCGGACCGCGGCGACTTCGAGGCTCAACCACCCGCGACCGACGATCCGAATGAGATCGGGCCCGTCGACTTCGTATTCCTCGGGCTGAAGGCGAACTCGTACGCGAGCTGCGGGCCCCTGCTCGAGCCGCTGCTGCATGAGGAGACCGCGGTCGTGGCGGCCCAGAACGGCATCCCCTGGTGGTACTTCCACAAGCTCGAGGGCCCGTACGAGGGGCGTCGCATCGAGGCCGTGGACCCGGGTGGGGAAGTGTCGGGCGTGATTCCACCCGAGCGCGCGATCGGCTGCGTCGTCTTCGCCGGCACGGTACTGGCCGAGCCCGGAGTGGTCCAGCACCACGAGGGGACGCGCTTCTCGATCGGCGAGCCGGACGGCTCCATCTCGGAGCGGTGCAAGCAGTTCAGCGAGGCCATGGTGGCGGGCGGCCTGAAATGCCCGGTCGAGGAGCGGCTCCGGGACGAGATCTGGGTCAAGCTGATGGGCAACGTCGCGTTCAACCCGCTGAGCGCCCTGACCCGTGCTTCGCTCGCGGAGATGTGTCGCCATGGGCCCACTCGGGCGCTCGTGACGTCGATGATGGAAGAGGCGCTTCAAATCGCCGATGCCGTGGGCGCGAAGCCCTCGGTGTCGATCGACCGGCGGTTGAAGGGCGCCGAGAAGGTGGGCGACCACAAGTCTTCCACGCTGGTGGACCTCGAGGCCGGCAAGCCCCTGGAGCTCGCCGCCATCGTCGACAGCGTCGTCGAGCTCGCGGACCTCACGGATGTCCCGGCGCCCAGCCTGCGCGCCGTCTCGGCAGCCAGCGGCTTATTGGCGGAGACGCTCGGGCTCCGCTGACAGCAGCGCCTGACGCTCGTGCTGCGTGAGCTCCCGTGACCGGCGGCTTTGCTCGTCCCAGGCCACTAGCACGGCCCGCCCCTCGACGGCCACGTCTCCGCCGGGCAGCAGCAGGCGGTTATCTAGCTCCACGCGCGAGCGACCCAGCTCGGCGACGCGGCACTCACCGATCAGGACGCGGTGCTCGATGCGGACCTCCCGCCGATAGTCCAATTCGACGTGCACGAGAACGTAGCCGGTGAACGGCAAGTCCGGCAGTGTGTGGCGGAAGAATGCCGCGCGCACCTCCTCGAGGAGCTCGTGGAAGACGGCCTGGTTCATATGCCCGAGCGCGTCCATGTCCCGGTGGCGCAACGGCAGCTCGGCTCGCACCGGCGCCGACTGGTCACTCGTCATCTATTGCTCCAAGCACGGATGGGACGCCGACTGCGGGACATCGGGCTCGACCGAATTGAAGCCCGTGTCCGAGCGTAGCGACGCAGTCGGGTTCGCGCGGCGCCTTTCGGCCCACCATCCCACTTTGCTGTTGCAGGGCAACAGTAGGGTGACACGGTACGCCCAGCCGGCCGAGGGACCGCCTGCTCCTGAGGCGGCGGCGCGCCGTGCGAGCCGGGGCCGCGCAGACCGCAACTGCCTCGCGCTGTCGAGCCTGAATCCTTCTACGCCCGGCTGTGGGTTCGAGGCCCATCGTCGCCCAGCCGGGGGCGTGGCCTCACCGCTACGGTGCTGCCGGTGCGTGATCCCGTGCCACCGGACGCGCTCCGTCGCCCACTGGATCCGACCCGCGCTCGTCGACCTGGCCGACGAGCGTGCTCACGGAGTCGCGCACAGACCGCTTGTGCAGCAGTGCGAGCCTGGACGCCCGCTCTGCGTCGTGGTCGCGGAGCGCAGCCATGATGCCCTCGTGCTCGCGCTGTGAGATGGCGAGGCGCTCGGGGACCATGCGGAACACCCGCTGGAAGCCCGAATGGCGCCGCCAGATGTCCATGGTGAGCTCGCGCAGCATTTCGTTGCCGCAGCTGGCCACGATGGTGCGGTGGAACTCGAGATTGAGGTCGGAGAAACGCGGGCCGTCCTGTGCCTCGACGGCGGCGCTCATCTCGCTCATGAGCTGGTCGAGCTGGACTAGCTCGCTGTCGGTGATGCGTTCGGCGGCGAGCCCGGTCGCGATGCTCTCCAGGTGCGAGCGGATGAAGTAGGTCTCCTCGACCTCCTTGGCCGTGAGCGTGGTGACTCTCGCCCCCCGGTACGGCGCGGTTTCGACCAAGCCGTCACGTTCGAGCATGCGCAGCGCCTCGCGGACAGGGATGTCGCTCGCCCGGTACTGGTTCGCGACGTCGCGCATCACCAGGCGGGTGCCAGGCGCGATCTCGTTGGAGAGGATCCGCTCGCGAAGGCCGAGGTAGATCGCATGCGATTTCAGGTTGGTCATAGCGCAGGCCGGGGAAAAGATATCTGATATGTTCGACGGCTTCTGGGGGGCGGACGGAGGAGCGGGCATGAAGAGGGTGTGTGCACTCGTTGCGATGCTGGCGCTGCTACTCGCGGCGTGCGGCGACGATGACGACTCGGGTGGGGGCTCGGAAGGCGGAGGCGGCGGCAGCATCCGGGTCGCGCTCGGCGACATCGAGTCGGTCGAGACGCTCGCCCTCTTCATCGCCATGGAGCGGGTGCGCAAGCGGGGCACCCAGGTCGAGCTGGTCGAGCTCGCCGACGAGGACCTCGCCAACCAGGCCGTGGTCGGCGGGCAGGCAGACGTGGGGCTCGGGGCCCCGTACGGCCTGATCCAGGGGTCCGGCGCTCCGCTGCGAATCGTCTGCCAGCTCCAGCGCATTCGCTTCTTCCCCGTGGTCGACAAGGCGGCCTACCCCGACTGGCAGTCGCTCGACGGCGAGACCTTCGCCGTGCACTCCCGCGGCTCAACGAGCGAGGCGCTCGCCAACATCGTCCAGGAGGAGGAGGGCATCGAGTTCGGCGAGATCAGCTATGTGCCGGGCGCCGAGGTGCGCGCGACTGCGCTGCTGCGCGGCAACCTCAAGGCCGCCATGCTCGACATTCCGACCAAGAACTTCGTCATGTCCGAGGCGCCGGGCAAGTTCCACTCGCTCCCGACGCCCGAGACGGAGGCCAGCGACGAGGTGTTGTTCGGCAACACCGCGTGGATGGAGGAGAACCAGGAGTCCCTCCAGGTCCTGCTCGAGGAGATCCTCAAGGTCTGGCGATCCATGGTCGAGAACCCCGACTTCGTCCAGGAGGAGAGGGAGCGGCTCGGGCTGCTGCGCGACCTGCCGGCCGAGCTCGAGGAGGAGCTGCTGCCCTACTACGAGCAGGCCGCAGAGGAGGGCCTGTTCACCGAGGACTGCGGCGGCGAGCCGGCCGCCAAGGAGGACTTCGTGTTCTACGGCGAGGCCGGCCAGCTCGAGGGTGACCCGGCGGACCTCCAGGTCGAGGACTTCTGGACCCTCGAGCCGTCCGAGCGCGCGTTGAGCGCCGTCGAGGAATCGGGCAACTGACGGTGGCCGCGTCGGCCGGGATCCGCGCCGGCCGCCCGGCGTCGCGCCGCGCGGCGGCCGGGATGAGCCATCCGTGGGTGCTGCGTGCTGCGTCGATCCTGTTCGTGCTCGCGTTGTGGGAATGGGCCGGGAACGCCGGGATCAACATCGCGTTCCCCTCCTGTACCGAGACGCTCGCCGCGTTCTGGGAGATGCTGGTCGACGGCACGTTCGCAGAGGCCTACGCCGAGACGGCCGGACCCCTCATCGTCGGCGTGCTGCTCACCGCCGTCGGCGGTGTGCTCGCCGGGCTCGTCATGGGCCTCTCACCGCGAGCCGAGTGGCTGGGGCTGCCGATGTTCATCGTGCTGCAGGCGTCGCCGTCGGCGGCGATCGTCCCGCTGATCACGTTCATCTACGGGATCGGCTTCACCGCCAAGGTCTTCGCGGTGGTGCTGCTCAGCGCGCCCGTGATCGTGCTCAACTCCTACCGCGGCATCGCTAACACCCCGCGGTCGCTGCTCGAGATGAGCAACGCCTTCCTGGCGAGCCGCTGGCAACGGATCTGGAAGGTGGTCATCCCGGCCGGCAGCGGCCTGATCTTCGCCGGGCTGCGGCTCGGTCTCGCCCAGGGCTTCACCGGCGCCGTCCTCGCCGAGCTGATCATCACGCCGACCGGCGTCGGCGACCTGATCACCTTCTACCGGTCGAGCGCCGACTATCCCCAGATGTTCGCGGCCATCCTGTCGATCATCCTGGTCGCGAGCATCAGCGTGACGCTGCTGCAGAACTTGGAGCGGCGCCTCTTCCGTCCCGAGCTGAGGGCGGTATGACCGGTAGGGCGAGCATCCCCTCGGAGCCCGAAGTCGCCGCCCCGTCGGGGAATGGCCGGGAGCCGGCGGTGCGCATCGTCGACCTCACCAAGGAGTTCTCCGGCGACGTGCGCGCGCTGGGCGGCCTCACCTTCGATGTGCCTAGGGGCGAGCTCACCAGCATCATCGGCCCGAGCGGATGCGGGAAGACCACCACGCTGAAGATCGTCGGAGGACTGATCGACGCGACGTCTGGGCGGGTCGAGGTCGACGGCGTCCCGGTCACGGGGCCGGGGCCGGACCGGGCGTTCGTGTTCCAGGATTTCGCCCTGATGCCGTGGGCGACGGTGCTCCGCAACGTGGCCTTCGGGCTGGAGTTGCGCGGCGTGCCTCGGACGGAGCGCGAGGACGCCGCGCGCGCGTACGTCGACAAGGTGGGGCTGTCGGGCTTCGAGGACTCCTACCCCCACCAGCTGTCCGGCGGGATGCGGCAGCGCGTCGGCCTCGCCCGAGCCCTCGCGGTGGACGCCGACATCCTGCTGATGGACGAGCCCTTCGCGTCGGTCGACGAGCAGATCCGCCGCCAGTTCCAGGAGGACCTGCTGCGGCTGCTCAGCGACGAGAGCAAGACCGTGATCTTCGTG
>Ga0081538_10000781_pt1 | contig 34721 bp, 31 predicted proteins | sample TabmetS5T2R1_FD_71022 | JGI IMG/M metagenome (GOLD analysis project Ga0081538, IMG submission 71022) | Tabebuia heterophylla rhizosphere microbial communities from the University of Puerto Rico - S5T2R1 | ecosystem: Host-associated > Plants > Roots > Rhizosphere ...
TGATCGGCGTCTTGGTCTTCGGGTGGACCTTCGCGAGCCGCTCGCCCGCCGGCAGGTTGTTGTCGCGCGCCATGGCGAACATCATCCGGATGGTGGCCGTGTGTACGGCCAGGCAGCAGACCGTGATCGCGATCGCCACGCTGATCAGGAAGAGCTTCCCGACGGTGCTGCCGAACACGTCCAGGACCACGAACTGCAGCCCGCCCGCCGCGATCTCGGGAGAGTTGATGTCGCTCACGGCGAGGATCGCGAACAGCAGGATCATGCCGCCCAGCAAGAACGAGGCCACCACCGCGCGGATGATCGCTGTGGGGGCCGTGCGGCGGGGATCGATCGTCTCCTCGCCGAGCGAGCTGGCCGTGTCGAAGCCGTACATCACGTAGGCGGAAGCCAGCGCGGCGGTCAGGAACGCGCCGAGGTATCCCCAATCGTGGCCCTCGCCGGTGCCTTGGGTCTCGAACAGCACGTCGGGGCCGCGTGTGACGTTGGCAGCGAGCAGGAGGATCAGCAGCACCGCGGCGATCAACTCGATGAACACGCCCGCGCTGTTGATGCGGGCCATCAGCCTGACGCCCAGGGCGTTGATGACCGTCGTGAAGACGATCAGCACCGATCCGAGGATCACGGCGTTCACCGCGTAGTCGTACTTGCCGGTGCCGTCGCCCACGAGCTGAAACTCGGACCAGATCTGAGGCAGCGTGTACTGGTAGGCGAGGGCCACCGCGGCGAGTGTCACGACCGAGGCGGTGAGCATCATCCAGCCGGCCAGCCAGGACACTGTGGCGGTGCTCAGGCGCTTCGCCCAGTTGTAGATCGACCCCGCCACGGGAAAGTTGGCCGCCAGTTCAGCGAACGTCAGCGCCACCATCAGCTGACCGGCGAAGACCATCGGCCAGGTCCACCAGTACGCCGGACCGCCGAAGGCGAAGCCGAAGAAGAACAGCTGGAAGACGCCGGTGAGGATCGAGATGTAGCTGATGCCGGCCGCGAAGCTGGCGAACTTGCCGATGCTGCGGTCGAGCTCCTGCTTGTAGCCGAACTCGGCGAGCTCGTCCGCGTGGGCGTCCGCGGCGTCGCTTACGGCAGCCATGGGCGCCACACGTCCGGGTTCTCTCTGATCCACCGATCGGCGGCCTCCGTCATCGGCATCCCTTCCGAGTCCACCTGGAATGCGATCTCCTGCTGGTCGTCGGTCGTGTACTTGAAGTTCTTCAGGAACCGGAACGCCGCCGGCGCCTTGTCCTCGAGCCGCAGCGAGATGGCCTTGAACAGGACGTCGTTGGCGTAGTCACAGTCGTAGCCCTCGCCGTCCCGTTCACGTGCGGCCTCCTCGCAGTCCTCGTCGTAGGCAGGGAGCTGGACCTCGGTCAGGTCGTACTTCCGGTGCGCCCAGTGCGGCGTGTAGAAGTAGGCGAGCACCGGCTCCTTCCGCCGGTAGGCGTCGTCGATGGCCTGAATCAGAGCGCGCTCCGAGCCGGTGTTGACCACCTCGAGGCCGAGGCCGAGGCTCTTGATGATCTCCTCGTCGTAGGACACGAAGGTCGGGTCGCCGCCAATGAACTCCCCGCCGACGATGTCCTCGTTGCCCTTGAAGCCCTGATAGCGCGCGAGCTCGGGCTGCTCCTCGACGAGGTAGGTCGGGATCCACCAGCCGATGTTGCCGATCAGCCCGAGCTCGCCGCCGTCGACGATCCCGCCGTCGCGCAGCGGGCCGCCCCGCCGCCCCTCGATGTAGCGGTTGATGTCCTCCGCATGGCCCGAGGGCCAAACTTCGAGCGAAGCGTCCAGGTCGCCCTGGGCGATCGCCGGGAACTGGCTGAACTCGTCGATCTTGACCAGCTCGACGGTGTAGCCGAGCTCCCGTTCGAGGAGGATCTTTGCGACGTTCGCGTTGACAGCCGATCCGGTCCAGGGATTTACGGCGAGCCTGACCGTGACGCCCTCTCCCGCCTCCGGCCCGGACGTGGGCCGGTCCTCGTCCCCGCAGCTCGCCGCGAACAGCGGAAGCGCGGCCGCCACCGCGACGAGCGCGAGGCGTCGGGCTCCTCTCACGAGGTCACACGGCGTGGCGAGTCCTTTCGCGAGTCCTCAGCATCCTCACACTCCGTCCTACGGCTGAAAGCGTGATATATCACATTTCGCCCCGTGCACGACATAGCTGATTTCCTGCGCCGCTACCCGCCCTTCGACACCCTCGACGACGAGGCGCTGACTGCGGTGGCCGCCAGCGCGGAGATCGAGTTCCACGCCGCGGGCACCGCCATCCTCGACAGCGCGGAGGCCACCGCCGAGTTCGCATACGTCGTCCGCCGCGGGGCGGTCGAGCTCGTGATCGACGGAAGGCTGCTCGATCTGCTCGGCGAGGGCGAGATGTTCGGCTTCGCATCGCTGCTGGGCCACGAGCCGCTCGGCTTCGTGGCGCGCACGAGCGAGGACACGCTCGTGTACCGGATACCGGCCGAGGCGATCCGGCCTGTGCTCGAGCGACCCGCGGCGGTGCGGTACGTGGCCCGCTCGATGAACAAGGGCGTGCGGCTGCTGGCCGGTCACGAGGAGCTGCCGGCGCCGTCCCCCGCCGGTCGCCGGGTGCGGGAGCTGATCCGGGCCGCTCCGCTGATCTGCCCTCCCGACGCGACCGTCCAGGAGGCGGCCCGCCGCATGATCGACGCCGGCGTCACCTGCACTGTCGTCGACCTCGGCGACAAGCTCGGCATCGTCACGGATCGCGACATCAGGACCCAAGTCGTGGCGGCCGGCGCCGGCCCGGACACGCCCCTGTCGGAGGTGATGAGCGCGCCGGCGTGGACGATCGCGGGCGACCGCACCGGCACCGACGCCCTGCTCGAAATGCTGGACCACGGCGTACGCCACCTCCCGGTGCTCGATCCCGGACGGCGCCTGATCGGCGTGCTCGACGATGTGGACCTGATGGCCAGCGAGCGGCGCGCGCCGTTCCGGCTGCGGGCCCAGATCGCGCGGAGCCAGGATGCGGAGACCGTGGCCCGCACGGCCGCCGAGCTCCCCGACACCGTGATCGCGCTGCACGAAGCCGAGCTCCCCGCCGCGGCGATCAGCCGCGCGATCGCGAGCGTCCACGACAGCGCCACGCGGCGGCTGATCGACCTCGCCCACGAGGACCTCGGGCCGCCGCCGGTGCCGTACACGTGGCTCGCCACCGGCAGCTACGGGCGCTTCGAGCCCTTCCCCAGCTCGGACGTGGACAGTGCGCTGGCGTGGGATGGCCCCGACGAGGACAAGGAGCTCCGCGGGTGGATGCGAACCTTCGCCGAGCGCGTCATCGGCGATCTCGCGGCGGCCGGGTTCGAGGCCGACCGCAAGGGTGCGGTGGCGTCGAGCCCGCTGTTCGCGCGCTCGATCGAGGCGTGGGAGGGCGCGGCCCGCTCGTGGGTCGAGCATCCCGATCGCGATCGCGGGCTGATGCTGCTCTCCGTGGCCGTGGAGAGCGATCCGGTCTGGGGCACGACGACCGCGGCCGAGCGGCTCGCGGCGGCCTTCGCGCGAAGTCCGAACCGCGGGCTCCTCCTCCGCCGTCTGGCCGCGGCCGCGGTCGCCGAGCGGCCGCCCACGGGCTTCCGGCGCCACAGGGTGTTGTTCTGGACCGGCGAGCGCAAGGTGCTCGACATAAAGAGGGCGGGCCTCCTTCCGATCGAGGGGCTGGCGCGCTGGGCAGGGCTCTCGGCCGGGGTGGCCGCCGCCTCGACGCGGGCCCGGCTCGAGGCATCCGGGGCCGCCGGCACGCTGTCCTCGGCCGACGCCGCGACCCTGCGCGACGCCTTCGAGCTCGTCTGCGAGCTGCGGATGGAGCATCAGGTGGAGCAGCTGCGCGCCGGCAAGGCGCCGGACAACCTGATCGAGCCAGAGAGCCTTCGGCCGCTCACGCGCACGGCGCTCAAGGACGCCTTCCGCGCGGTCGCGCGGGTGCAGCGGGGCATCGCGACGCAGCTCGAGTTCGCGGTGCGTTGACGCGCTCGTGGCGCACCGCGCGCTTCGTGGCGGTGGACGTCGAGACGACCGGTCTGGACACGCGACACGACGAGATCGTCTCGTTCGCGGGCGTGCCGATCGACCATGGGCGGATCGTCGCGCGCGAGGCGGTGCGGGGTCTCGTGCGCCCCGAGGACCCGCCCGCCGGCTCGTCAGTGGAGATCCACGGGCTGCGCGCCGCGGATCTGGCTGCCGCGCCGCCGGCGGCGGAGGCGCTGGCTCCGCTCGTCGCGGTGCTGAAGGGACGCATCCCGGTCGCGCACGCCGCCTGGGTGGAGAGGGCCTTCCTGCGGCTTCCGCGCCGCATCGTCGACACCGCGGTTCTGTGGCGGGCGTTGTGCATCCAGCGCGGCGAGGGGGATCCGGGCTGGACGCCGCTGCCCGACTTGGCCGAGGGGCTCGGGCTGCCGGTTCACCGGTCGCACGACGCCGAGGGCGACGCGCTCACGACCGCGCAAGCCTTCCTCGCCATCGCGACGCACCTCGAGGCGAGCGGCCGCGGCAGCGTCCGGGCGCTGGCCGGGGCGCGCTGGACGGTCCTCGCCTGGCGGCTGTGGCACGGAACGGGTCGCTTCAGGTCCGGCTGAACGCGGCGAGGATCTCGCGCTGGAAGGCGCGCACGTGCTCGCGCATGATCTCGCGCGCCCGCGCGGGGTCGCGCTCGAGCAGCGCCTCGACCAGGTGCACCTGGTCGTGCACGGTGTGCCCGAGACCCGGCACGCGGTCGAGCACCAGGTACCAGATGCGCAGCGAGTGCGTGAAGTACCGCTCGAGCGTCTCCACCAGGTAGGGGTTGCCGGTGGCCTCCCAGGTGAAGCGGTGGATGCGCTCGTCGAAGCGCATCAGCCACTCCTGGTCGTGTGGCTCGGTGACCTCCTCGATCTCGTCGAGGAGCTGCTCGGCGGCGGAGCGCGCCGTGCCGTCCATCCGCAGCGCGGCGAGCTCTGCGGCGTAGCCCTCGAGCTCGGTCCGGACCTCCGAGATGTTGACGATGTCGGCGGCCTCAACGGCGGAGACGAACGTGCCGCGTCGCGGCTGGACGGCCACCAGGTTCTCGAGCGCGAGTCGCTTGACCGCCTCGCGCAGGGGCGTCCGCCCGATCTCCATCTCGCGCATCAGCTCGTCCTCGCGCAGGACGGTGCCTGGGGCGAGGCGCAGGGTCACGATGCGGTCGCGCAGCTCGGCGTACGCGCGCTCGGCGACGAGCTCAGACGCCATCGATCGACTCCACGAGGAGGGTCGACACGTCCACGACGCGCATATCGTCGCCCCGCTGGCGGACGCCGTCGTCGAGCATCACCGTGCAGAAGGGGCAGGCGACGGCGAGCGTGTCCGCGCCGGTCTCGGCCGCCTGACGGGCACGCTCCTCGTTGATCTTGCCGGCGCGCTCCTCCATCCACATGTGGGCGCCGCCGGCCCCGCAGCAGAAGGTGCGCTTGCCGCTCTTCTCCATCTCGACCGGCTCGCCCACCGCCGCGACGAGCTCGCGCGGGTCGGCGGTCACGTCGTTGTGGCGAGCCAGGTAGCAGGAGTCGTGGTAGGTGATCGCGCGGCCGTCGCCGGACGGCTGGAGCCGACCTTCGCGCACGAGCTGCGCCAGCAGCTCGGAGTGGTGCACGACCTCGTACTGGCCGCCGAAGTCCGGGTACTCGTTGGCGAGCGTGTTGAAGCAGTGCGGGCAGCTCGCGACGATCGTCGTGACGCCGGACTCGTTGAGGGTGCCGACGTTCTGCTCGGCGTAGGCCTGGAAGAGGTACTCGTTGCCCATGCGCCGGGCCGGGTCGCCGGTGCACGACTCGCGCGGGCCGAGGATCGCGAAGTCCACGCCCGCGGCCTCGAGCAGGGCCGCCGTCGACTCGGCCGCCGTGCGGGCGCGCTCGTCGAACGAGGCGGCGCAGCCGACCCAGTAGAGGACCTCCGGCGGCGGGTCGCCCGGCTCCAGCACGCGCACGCCGAGTCGCTCGGCCCACTCGGAGCGCTCTGTCTGCGGCTTGCCCCACGGGTTCGAGGCGCGCTCGACGTCGCGCAGCATCTGCTCCGCCTCGCTCGGGAAGCGAGAGTCGACCATCACGAGGTGACGGCGGAGGTCGACGATGTGATCGACGTGCTCGATCGACACGGGGCACTCGCGCACGCAGGCCCCGCAGGTGACGCAGTCCCAGACCACGTTGTCGGTCACGGCGTTCGGCACGAGCGGAGATGGCTCGAAGCCGTCGGCGGTGCGGACTAGGGGTGGCCCCTCCTCGAAGACCTGGTCGCGCAGGGCCATGATCAGGAGCTTCGGTGAGAGCTCCTTGCCCGTCGCCCACGCCGGGCAGACGTCCTGGCAGCGCCCGCACTCGGTGCACGAGAAGGTGTCGAGGGTCTGCTTCCAGGTGAGGTCGCGCACCGTCCCCGCCCCGAAGCGCATGTCGTCCTCGGGTCCGTCGAAGCGGAGGGGCTCGAGGTGGCCGCGGGCGCGCGTGGAGGCGAAGAAGACGTTCACGGCGGCGGTGAAGATGTGGAGGTGCTTGGAGTGGGGGAGGTAGGCGAGGAAGCCGAGGATGATCAGGACGTGGGCCCAGACGAAGACGCGTTCGAGGACCTCGGTCGTCCTGTCGTCGCCGAACAGCCCCCCTAGAGCGCCCGAGACCGGCGACGACTCGTCCAGGTCCAGGGCGATGCGTGTCGCATGCCAAAGGAGGAGCGTGGTCACGATTGCGGCGATGAGGGCGAGGATCAAGTCAGCCTCGCCGAGGTGGCTGCCCTCGAAGCGCTTCGGCCGTTGGACCTTTCGGATGAAGGCGGCGCCGATCACTCCCGCCAGCACCAGTACGGCGAACACGTCGACCAGGACGGCGAACCACTCCTGGTGGCCAAGCCACGGCAGGGTGGCGTCGCGGTCCACCGCGCCGATCATCGCGATCACGATCGTGGGGAACAGGACGAGGAAACCCCAGAAGATGGCCGCGTGGATCAGGCCGGGGACGAGGCGCTGGAGCAGCTTGCGCTGGCCCAGCACCACCGTCGCCTCGGCCCGCGCCCGCTTCGGCACGTCGTCGAAGCGCTCGGCCGGCTTGCCCATGCGGACCAGCTCCACGAGCAGTTTGAAACGGCGAGCAAAGAGGAAGCCGGCGGTCCCGAGGGCCGCGGCGAGCGCTATTGCTCCGATGGCGGTGTCTATCGCGTCTTCCTCAGCTCTTCGGTGATCGCCGGCACGATCTCGGTGAGGTCGCCGATGACCGCGTAGTCCGCGCTGGCGAGGATCGGCGCCTCGGCGTCGGAGTTGATGGCGAGGATCTTCTTGGCGCCCTTGCAGCCGGCGATGTGCTGGGTCGCGCCGCTGATGCCGCAGGCGATGTAGAGGTCGGGCGAGACCTTCGTGCCGGTCTGGCCGACCTGGTCGGTGTGCGGACGCCACCCCGCGCTCGTCACCACGCGCGAGCAGCCCACAGCCGCGTCGAGGAGGCCGGCGAGCTCCTCGAGGATGGCGAAGCCCTCGGCGGAGCCGACGCCCCGGCCGCCGCTGATCACGACCTTGGCCTCGGCGAGGGAGACACCAGCGGTGACGGTTTCCACGTGCTCCGCCACTTGGACGGCGAGGTCCGCTTCATCCAGCCCCGGCTCGAAGCGCTGAACCCCCGCTTCACCGCCGTTCACCGCCGCGGCCTGCACGGTGTGCGGCGCGACCGTCAGAAGCAGCGGCTCCCCGTGGACGCGCGCTTCCTCGAGCAGGCTGCCGCCCCAGCGGACGCGCGTGACGGTGCCGTCGTCCGCTGCCTTGGAGCAGTTGGCGGCAAACGGGAGGTCCAGGCGGGCGGCCACGTGGGCCATCACCTCGTTGCCCCGGTTGGTCCCGGCCGCGACAACCGCCGTGGCGCCCGTGCGCTCGATTGCGTCCGTGACGCAGCGGGCCCAGCCTCCCGGCGCGTAGGCGCTCAGGCGATCGTCCTCGGCCACGTGGGCGGTGCGGACGCCGTGGGCGCCGAGCTCGGCAGCGGCCTCGCCCGCGCCCGGGCCCACGAGGAGCCCCTCCGTTTCCCCCAGCGTGCGCGCCAGCGCGAGCGCCTGCAACGACAGCTCGTCAGCGCGGCCGTCCTGATGCTCGATGAGCGTGAGGACCGTCACCGGGTGACCCCGATCTCGCGCATCATCTCGACGACGGCGGGGGCTGCTTCGGCGCCGTGGCCCAGCACCTCGGCCTGCTTTCCCTGGCCGGGGGGCACGACCAGGCGGAGCATCTCGAGCTTCGGCTCGGGGCGCTCGGGCGTGGTCTTGTCCACTGGCTTCTGCCTCGCGCGAAGCTTCGCCGGCACCGACGGGTAGCGCGGCAGGTTGATGCCCTCCAGCACGCTTACGACGGCGGGCAGCGGCACCAGGTAGACGTCCCGGCCGCCCGTCACCTCCTGCTCGCAGCGGGCCTTGCCGTCCTCGATCGACAGGCCCTTCAGACCGGTCACGATCGGCCGTTCAAGCGCGTGCGCCACCCGGATGCCGACCTGGAACCCGCCGGAGTCGGCCGACTCGTTGCCGAACACGATGAGGTCGAAGTCCTCGCCGTCGGCCTCGATCGCCGCGACGATGGCCGAGGCGGTTGCCTGGGGGTCCCACTCTTCCCCGCTGTCGTTCGTGAGGAGCACGGCCCGGTCGGCGCCGACGGCGAGCATGTCGCGCAGCTGCTCCTCGGCCTCCGGGGGGCCGAGCGTCAGCACCACGACCTCCCCGCCGTGCTGCTCGACGATGCGGACCGCCTCCTCGACGCCGCACTCCTCGTGCGGGCTGATCGTGAAGCCGAGGTGGCGCGTCTCGATCGCCTGTTCGTCGGCCGTGAGCACCATCCGCCCACCGGTGAGCGGCACGCGCTTCACGCAGACGAGGATCCTCATGTCAGAACGGGGTCGGCCGCCTTCACGCGCTCGTTGTCCGGGTCGAACAGCGGAGTCGAGTCGGCCCGCTCGACCGTGACCGGGAAGCGCTCGTTCATGTACTCGACCGCCAGCTCTTCGCCCACGTTCGCGTACTCGGGCGGCAGGTAGGACAGGAGGATGTGCTTGCCCACCGACGGACCCGCGCCCGCGCTCGTCACGAACGATCGCCGGCCCTTGCGGTCGGTCAGCGGCGCACCGTCACGGGTGACGATCGGCTCGCCGCCCAGCATGTAGCGGCTGCGGCCGTCGCCGGCGGTGTGGTCGTCGACGGTCAGCGTGCACATGTGCGCCGCCGGCTCCTCCTCGCGATGCCGGACGTGCGCCTCCTTGCCGACGAAGTCCTGCTCCTTGACCTTGCCCCAGGCCATCCCGGCCTCGACCACGTCGTACTCGCCGTCCAGCTCGAAGCCGAAGGCCCGGTAGCACTTCTCGAGACGCCCGGTCGTGCCGTACACGCCGATACCCGCCGGAACGATCCCGTGCGGCTCGCCCGCCTCCCACACGAGGTCCCACAGCTTCGCCCCCTGCTCGATCGGCACGTACAGCTCCCAGCCGAGGTCGCCCACGTACGAGATCCGCGACGCGAGCACACGCAGCGAGCCCATCTCGATCGTGCGGCAGGTGGCGAACGGGAAGCCCTGGTGCGAGACGTCCGCGCCGGTCGTGCTCGCGAGGACATCCCGCGCGCGCGGCCCCCACAGGCCGAGCGTGCACCAGCTCGAGGTGAGGTCGAACACCTGGGCGCTGCCGTCCTCGGGCAGGTGGTCGGCGAGCCACTTCAGGTCCGCCATCCCGTGCGCGCCGCCGGTGACGACGCGGAAGTGCTCGTCGCCGAGGCGCATGACCGTGAGATCCGATCGGAAGCCGCCGCCCGGCGTGAGCCAGGGCGTGTACACGACCTTGCCGAGCTTCACGTCCATCTGCCGCATCGAGACGCGCTGGACCGTGTCGAGCGCGCCGGGCCCGACCACGTCGAAGATGCAGAAAGCGGTCAGGTCGAACATCGCGGCGCGGTCGCGCATCGCGAGGTGCTCGGCGTTGATGATCGGCGACCACCAGCGCGAGTCCCACTCCGCCTCGCGGTCGGCGATCTGGTCGGCGAACTCCTCGAGCAGCGGCTCGTTCGACGCGTACCAGTGGGGGCGCTCCCAGCCCGCCGCCTCGAAGAAGACCGCGTCGAGCTCCCGCGCACGCTCGTAGAAGGGCGACAGCCGCACGCGCCGGTTCGAGTCCCACTGCTCGCCCGGGTGCACGATCCCGTAGGTCTTGTTGAAGCCCTCCGCGGCGCGCGCCTTCACGTGCTCGACGCTTTTCTGGTGCTCGTAGAAGCGCGCCACGTCGGAGGCCTGGAGGTCGATCTCGGACTCGCCCTCGACCATCCACTCGGCCAGCGCCCGGCCGACGCCCGGACCCTCCTTCACCCACACGGCCGCGCCCGACCAGAGCCCCTTCACCTCGGACGTCTCGCCCAGGATCGGCAGGCCGTCCGGCGTGAGCGAGAGGAGGCCGTTGATCGCGTACTTGATGCCCACCGACTCGTCGCCCACGATCTCCGGCATCAGCTCGAGCGCGTGCTCCATCTGGAGCGTGAAGTCGTCCTGCGTGAAGGGCAGCTCCGTCGGCGTGAGCGCCGCCTCCTCGATCGAGGGGATCTCGTCGGGGTCGTGCAGGATCGGGCGGTGGGCGTACGAGCCGACCTCGAGGCCGCTGCCGTCCTGGCGCTCGTACATGTTGGTGTCCATGTCGCGCACGATCGGGAACTCGATCGCGCTGGTGGCGCCCGCGAAGCGCGGCACCGGGCCGATGTCGATCATCTGGTGGACCGCCGGCGTGAGCGGGATCGAGGCGCCGGCCATCCGCGCGATCCGCGGGCTCCATACGCCGCAGCAGATCACGACGACCTCGACCTCGACGTCGCCCCGGTCGGTCCGCAGGCGCCTGACCCGCCCACGCTCGACATCGATGCCGAGCACCTCCGTGTTGGCGGCGACGCTGAGCGCGCCCGCCCGCGTCGCCTCCTCGCGCATGAGGGTGCCCGCGCGCAGCGAGTCGACCACGCCGACGGTCGGCGAGTGGAAGCCGCCGACGATCACGCTCTCGTCGATGAACGGGACGAGCTCCTTGATCTCCGCGGGCGTGACCAGGGAGACAGGCTCGATGCCCCAGGACTTCGCCGAGGCCATGCGGCGCCGGAGCTCCTCCATGCGCTCCTCGGTCCGGGCCACCTCGATGCCGCCGCTCTCGGTGAACACGTCCATCTCGCGGTACTGGCGGACGCTGTCGCCCGTCAAAGCGGTCATCTCGCGCGAGTGGTCGACGGGGAAGATGAAGTTGGAGGCGTGCCCCGTGGAGCCGCCCGGGTTGGGGAGCGGCCCCTTGTCGATCAGCACGAGGTCGCGCCAGCCGAGCCGAGCGAGGTGATGGGCGACGCTGTTGCCGACGATGCCGGCGCCGATCACGACCGCGCGCGCGCTGGCCGGCAGGTTGCTCGCTGCTCCGGACTGCTCTTCCACGGAGGTCACCTCGGGGTCGCTTGGGCCAAGAACTGATATATCACACCCCATGCACTCGTCGCACGAGTTGCGCAGCTCGTCGTTCGAGATCCACCTCGACGGCGGACCCGCCCGGCTCGAGGACCTCTTCGAGGGCTTCCACGAGCACGACCGCCTCGGCGTCGTGATGAGCCGGTCCTGTGGTGCGGTCGGGGCGAGCGCGCTCATCACCGCGACGATCACCGCCTTCTACGACGTGCAGCGCTCGCGCGGCCCGGACTTCTTCATCTACCCCGACTACTTCCTCTTCCATGTCGGCCGCCCGCTCGGCGACCACGGCCAGCTGGACGTGTGGCCGAGCCACAAGGAGGTGGTGGTGCCGGAGGAGCCGGAGCTGATCCTCGAGGCGATCAACGACCGCGCGATCACGCGGCTCGTGGTCGAGGACGGCGAGCCGGGCGAGCCCGCGTTCGAGCGCGAGGCGCTGGCGAGCGCGCGGGCCCGGATCGTGACATGCCTGGCGTACTCGCCCACCGGCCGGGTGGAGAACGCCGACGTGCGGATCGCCGCGAGCGAGGTGACCGAGGGCTACGTCGAGGACGTGCTGGCGGGCGAGCCGGCGCTGCTGGGCGAGCGTCGCGCACTCCTCGAGGACGGCGTGCCGGTCGAGACCTACCGCCGCATCGGCCTCGACGAGGCGCTGGCCCGGTTGACCGTCCAAGGCCACACCTGATATATCAGGGTGGTGCTCGCCGCCGAGCCGCAGTGTCCGCCCGCCGGCTCGCGTCCCCCCGCCGGCTCGCCGCTCGTCGCGGCGCTCGAGCACCCGCGCTACGAGGTCCTGCCGCTCGACGGAGTGGCCGACGCCGTGAAGGCGCACGTGTCTCCCGCGGTCAAGATCACGGTCACGGCCTCACCCTCCAGGGGCCTCGAGTCGACGCTTCGAACGGCCGAGCAACTGGTCGCGCGCGGCTACAGCGTCGTGCCCCATCTCTCGGCTCGCCTGGTGGCGGACCGCAAGCACCTCGAGGAGATCATGCTGCGCCTCCGGGCCGCCGGCATCAGCGAGGTCTTCGTGATCGCAGGGGACGCAAGCCGGCCGGCCGGCGAGTTCGCGGGCGCCGCCGAGCTGCTGTCGGCGATGGGCGAGCTGCGCGAGCGCCTCCACGAGGTCGGCATCTCCGGCTACCCCGAGAGCCACCACTTCATCAGCGACGAGACCACGATCGAGGCGATGTTCGAGAAGGAGCCGATGGCGACCTACATCGTCAGCCAGATCTGCTTCGACGCGGACGTGATCGCCACCTGGATCCGGCGCGTACGCGACCGCGGCACCTTCCTGCCGATCTGGGTCGGCGTCCCGGGTGTGGTCGACAACCGCAAGCTGCTCCGCACCTCGCTCCGGATCGGCCTCGGCGAGTCGGTCCGCTTCCTCCGCGCCCAGCGCGGCCTGCTGCGCCGCTTCCTGCTGCCCCGCGTCTTCACCCCCACGAAGCTGCTGCAGGCCCTCGTCCCGTCCTTCGCCGATCCGGACGCCCGGGTCGGGGGCATCCACGTGTACACCTTCAACGAGCTGGAGCGCACCGAGCGCTGGCGGCTGGAGCTGATCGAGCAGTTGACCCGACAGGAGGTTTGACGTTGTCACAGGTGAACGAGCACCCGGAGATCCTGCTCTATTCACGCCTTCGCAAGTCGCCGTACTTCTACGCCTCGCGACGCCACGGCATCGCGATGTACAGCGTCTACAACCACACCTACCACCCGCGCCACTACGGCGACCCGGTGGAGGAGTACTGGCACCTGCTGAACGGCGTGACCCTGTGGGACGTGGGCGTCGAGCGCCAGATCGAGATCAGCGGCCCGGACGCGTTCGAGTTCACCAACCTGCTGGTCGCGCGCGACCTCAACAAGTGCGCGGTCGAGCAGTGCAAGTACGTCTTCCTCTGCCTGCCGGACGGCGGCATCATCAACGACCCCGTCCTGCTGCGGGTCGAGGAGAACCGCTTCTGGCTCTCGCTCGCCGACAGCGACGTGGAGCTGTGGGCGAGGGGCGTCGCCTACAACTCGAACTTCGACGTGACGATCAAGGAGATCGACGTCGGGCCGGTGCAGGTGCAGGGGCCGAAGTCGAAGGACGTGATGGTCGACCTCTTCGGCGACAGCATCCTCGAGATCCCGTACTACTTCCTGCGCCCGTACGAGCTCGACGGGATGAAGGTGCTCGTCTCGCGCACCGGCTACACCGCCGAGCTCGGCTTCGAGATCTATCTGTACGAGGCGAGCAAGCACGGCGTCCAGCTCTGGGAGGCGGTGCTCGAGGCGGGCAAGCCGCACGGGCTGGAAGTGATCGGCCCGTGCCACATCCGCCGCATCGAGGGCGGCATCCTCGCCCTCGGGCCGACCTGCGACATGTGGTACGACACGAACCCCTACGAGGTCGGCATGGGCTACGACTGGATGGTCGACCTCGAGGCGGGCTCCGACTTCATCGGCAAGGAGGCGCTCCACAAGATCAAGGAGGAGGGCCCGAAGCGGAAGCTCGTGGGCGTCGAGATCGGCGGCGACAACCTCGGCTCCTACAACGACGGTTCGATGGTCGACGTGTTCCCGGTCCACAAGGACGGCAGCCGGATCGGGAAGATCACCTCGGCCTGCCACTCGCCGCGGCTCGAGAAGAACATCGGCTACGCGATGGTCCCGACCGAGCACTCGGAGCTCGGCACCGAGTTCGAGGTGGAGCGGCCGGAGGGGACGGTCTCGGCGACCGTGGTCGAGAAGCCCTTCATCGATCCGAAGAAGGAGACCCCGAAGCAGGAGCTCGCCTCGAGCACCGGATCCTGAGCACCACCGTCCACATCCTCTCCGGCCGGCTGGACGACGAGCGGCGCGGCACGCTCGTCTTCCGCGGCGACCTGCTCGTGTTCAAGCAGGTCGGCCCCGCGCTCGAGGCGGCGCGCATGTTGGACGGGCTGATCGGGGAGACGCCCGACGAGGCTGCGATCGACGAGGTGCAGCGACAGGTGCGAGGCGATCCGCGGGTGAAGAGACTCTTCGCGGCCGCGCTCGAGGAGGTCGGCGTCGATCCGGAGCGCAGCTACTGGGACTCGATCCACCTGCGGATCGTGCCGCCGGCCACGGGCGACAGCGAACGGCAGATCGGGCGGATCGGGTTCCACCGCGACACGTGGGGGTCCAACCTGCTGCAGCAGACAAACTGGTGGACGACGATCCGCCCGCTCGCCTCGGATCGGACGATCGCCTTCTACCCGAGCTACTGGTCCCGGCCGATCGAGAACAACAGCGCGAGCTGGAACCTCGACGAGATCCGCGAGCGCCGCCGGAGCGGGGAGCGCGACGAGGACATCCCGATCGTGCCCGAGCCGACCGAGCCGGTGGACACCGACTCGGAGCTCCGCATCGTGATCGAGCCGGGTGACCTGCTCTGCTTCTCGGGCGCTCACCTGCACGCGAGCGTCCCGAACGCGACGTCCGAGACACGTTGCAGCGTGGAGCTCCGGACGGTGAATGTCGACGACTTCGCGCGCGACCGCGGGGCCCCCGACCTGGACGGACGAGCGCCGCTGGTCCCGCTCGGGTGGTTCCGGTCGATGGCCGACGGGCGGCCGCTGCGCCGAGAGGAGGAGGCGGTATGAACGGGCGATACGACTTCGTCATCGTCGGGGGCGGCTCGGCCGGCTCGGCGCTGGCGAACCGCCTGTCGGCCGATCCGGCGAACCGGGTGCTGGTGCTGGAGGCGGGAAGGCCGGACTGGTTGTGGGACGTCTTCATCCACATGCCGGCGGCGCTCGCCTTTCCGATCGGCAGCCGTTTCTACGACTGGAAGTACGAGTCCGAGCCCGAGCCCTACATGGGCGGGCGGCGTGTGTACCACGCGCGCGGGAAGGTGCTCGGCGGCTCGAGCAGCATCAACGGGATGATCTTCCAGCGCGGTAACCCGATGGACTACCAGCGCTGGGCGTCGGGCGAGGGCATGGAGACGTGGGACTACGCCCACTGCCTGCCGTACTTCAAGCGGATGGAGAACTGCCTCGCGGCGGCTCCGGACGACCCTTTCCGCGGCCACGACGGTCCGCTCGTGCTCGAGCGCGGGCCGGCGAAGGGCCCGCTCTTCGACGCCTTCTTCGAGGCGGTGCAGCAGGCCGGCTATCCGCTCACGGACGACGTGAACGGCTACAAGCAGGAGGGCTTCGCGAAGTTCGACCGCAACGTGCACAACGGCAAGCGGCTGTCGGCCTCGCGCGCCTACCTGCATCCGGTCATGGGCCGGCCGAACCTCGACGTCGAGACCTTTGCCTTCGTCACCAAGGTCAACTTCGAGAACGGCCGCGCGACGGGCGTGGAGTACTCCCGCCGCGGACGCGGCTCGCGCCGCGCCCAGGGCGGCGAGATCGTGCTCTGCGGCGGGGCGATCAACTCGCCCCAGCTGCTCCAGCTCTCTGGTGTCGGAGGTGCCGACCACCTGCGCGGCATCGGCGTCGACGTGGTGGCCGACCTGCCCGGCGTGGGCGAGAACCTCCAGGACCATCTCGAGGTCTACATCCAGCACACCTCGACGCAGCCGGTCTCGATGGCCCCCTACTTCAAGATGAAGAACCGGCCCAAGGTCGGGCTCGAGTGGCTTCTGCGAAAGACGGGCCCGGGCGCCACCAACCACTTCGAGGCGGGCGGCTTCGTGCGCAGCAACGACGAGGTCGGATGGCCCAACCTCATGTACCACTTCCTGCCGATCGCGATCCGCTATGACGGCACCGTCCCCGAGGGCGGCGGCGGCCACGGCTACCAGGTGCACGTCGGCCCGATGTACTCGGACGTGCGCGGCACCTGCAAGGCGGTCAGCAGCGACCCGCGCAAGCACCCCGCGCTGCTGTTCAACTACCTCTCGACCGGCAACGACAGGCGCGAGTGGATCGAGGCGGTCCGGGTCACGCGCAAGATCCTCGGGGCGCCCGCCTTCGAGCCGTTCAGCGGCGGCGAGCTCTCGCCCGGGCCGGCGGTCGAGACCGACGAGCAGATCCTGGAGTGGGTGGCGAAGGACGCCGAGACCGCGCTGCACCCCTCGTGCACCTGCCGGATGGGTACCGACGGGATGTCCGTGGTCGACCCCTCCACGATGAAGGTGCACGGGCTCGAGGGGCTGCGGGTCGTGGACGCGTCCGTGTTCCCCTTCGTCACGAACGGGAACATCTACGCGCCCGTGATGATGACCGCCGAGAAGGCCGCCGACCTCATCCTCGAGAACACGCCGTTGCCGGCGGAGCACGTCGAGTACTACCGGCACGAGCCGCAGTCCGCGGTACCGTTCCAGACGTGAGCGATCTGACCAGGCGTCCAGGCGGCCCTCCCTCGCGCCGCGCGCGCGAGCGGCGCGCCTACCAGCTTGCGGTGACCGGCGGGGTGGCCGGCCTCGTGGCGGTGGTCGGCGGCGTGCTCGCGATCGCCGGCGTGCTCGGCTGGGGGCTCCCGCTGATCGCGGTCGTCGTGGCCGCCGTGTGCTTCTTCCTGTTCCGGCGCACGGTCTCCTGAGCGCCCCAGAGCTCCCGATCGGCCGCAACACCGCGCTGCTGTCTGCGGCGCTGGCCACGAACTCGGCGATGCTCCAGCTCTCCGCGGCCGTGGCGTCGATCACGCTCGTGCTCGTCCTCGACGTGGAGGGCCTGCTGGGCCTCGGACCGGCGATCGTCCTCGCGGCGGGAGCCCTCGCCGCGCTGCCCGCCGGGCGGTCGATGGACCGCCTTGGCCGCGTGCCGGTGCTCGCCCTCGGCTTCGTCACCGGCGCCGCGGGCTGCGGCCTGGCGGCGCTCGGCAGCGCTGTGGAGTCCGCCCCGCTGGTGCTCCTCGGGCTGACCGGCGTGGGCGCGGCGAGCGGCGTAGCGCTGCTGGCCCGCACGGCGGCCGGCGACATGTACCCGCCCGAGCGGCGTGCCCGCGGCGTCGCGCTGGTGCTGTTCGGCGCCGTGTTCGGAGCGATCCTCGGTCCCGCGGTCTTCAGCCCGGTGCTCGCCGGCCGGGACCTCGACGGCGACGCGCTCGCCCCGCTCTGGCTTGCCGCGGGCGCCTTCATGGTCGTCGGGATGGCGCTCGTCCTGGCCGTGCGCCCCGACCCGCGGCGCATCGCGGCTCTTCTCGCGCACGACCAGCACGACGACGCGGCACCCGCCGCTCCGCTCGGCGAGCTGCTCCGGCGGCCCGGCGTGGTACCCGCGCTGCTCGCGGCGCAGGCGAGCTTCGCCGTGATGGTCGCCGTCATGACCCTGACCGGCGCCGTGGTGGTCGATCACCACGGCCACGCGGGCCACAACGTGTTCCCGATCATCGGCGCGCACGTGGTCGGGATGTACGCGCTCGTGATCGTGGTCGGCGACGCGATCGATCGCATCGGCCGCACGCCGTCGCTGGCGGGCGGGCTCCTGATCATGGCGGTGTCCGTGATCAGCCTTCTGTGGATCGAGAGCGTGCCGGCCACCGGGGTGGCGCTGTTCGGCCTCGGCCTGGGCTGGAACTTCTCCTTCGTGGCCGCCACAGCCGAGCTGGCCGACCGCACTCGCGCGTCCGAGCGCGGCCGGCTGCTCGGCTTCAACGACCTCCTGTCGGGCGGCACCGGTGCGGCACTGGCGCTGCTGGGAGGCGTCGCCCTCGACGTGATCGGGGTCGGCGCCCTCGCCCTGGGCGGAGCCGCGCTGGTGGTGGCGCCGGCCGTGTGGATCCTGCGCCGCGCCCGCCCGGCTGCGGTGACCCGCTAGCCGACCGTCGACAGGTCCCGCACCTCGGTCAGCCGAAAGCTGTTGCCGGACGGGTCGCGAAAGCCCGAGTCGATCCCGTACGGCCGCTCCTCCGGCTCCTCGGTGAACTCGACGCCGCGGCCTCTGAGCTCCTCGTAGGAGGCCTGGCAGTCGTCGGTCGTGAGGAAGACCGTTCCGGCGAAGCCCTTCGCCATCAGGTTCCGCACCTGCTCCGCCGTGTCGGAGTCCATCACGGGCGGGCCCGGGATGGCCATCAGAACGATCGAGACCTCCTCCTGGCCCGGCGGGGCCACGGTGAGCCAGCGGAAGTTGCCGAGCTCGGGCACGGTCACGTCCACGCGCACCTCCATGCCGAGCTTCTTCGTATAGAACTCGAGCGCCTCGTCCTGGTCGTGAACCCACAGCTGTGCGTTGGCGATCCGGTACATCTCGTCCTCCTGATTTCGGCTTGAACGGGGGTCGAGAGGCAAGCTACGCGGCCGCCGGGCCGCTGTCTTCTCCAAACGTGCTGCGTTGCGGGCGGGCGTAGGCGCGGAGGACGCAGCCCGGGATCAAGGCGTGGTTCGTCGCGGGCGGGAAGCTCGCCCGGTAGGCGGTCGGGGACATGCCGTAGGTGCGAGTGAAGCTCGAGGTGAACGAGCCCACGCTCACGAGCCCGACCGAGAAGCAGATCTCGGCCACCGAGCGGTCGGTGGTCCGCAGCATCGAGGCGGCGCGCTCCAGCCGTCTCGTGAGCAGGTACGCGTGCGGCGACTCGCCGAAGGCGCGCCGGAACTCGCGGCTGAAGTGGGCCCGCGAGAGGCCCGCGGCGCGGGCGAGGTCGTCCACGCCGAGCTGGTCGTCGTAGTGCGCGTCCGCCAGGTCCTTGGCGCGAAGCAGATGACGGGCGGGCGGAACGAAGGCCATCGTCATCGGTAATGACCCGGCAGACGCATGAAGGTCATCGCAGAAGGCCGAGCTCGTTCGCCCGGCCGGCCGCCTCGGTGCGCGAGCGGCAGCGCAGCTTCGTGAGGATGTTGCGCACGTGCATGTCCACCGTGCGCGTGCTGACCACCAGCTCGGCCGCGATCTCGCGGTTCGTGTGCCCCGAGGCCACGAGCCGCATGACCTCGAGCTCGCGGCGCGAGAGGCCGGCGTTCTCGTGTTCCGCGGCGGCGCGGCGGCCCAAGGTCTGCTCGATCGACTCGCCCAGCTTCTCGACCTCGCCGGCCGCCTCGGCCGCGAGCGGCCGGGTGCCCAGGCGGCGCGCGGTCCGATGAGCGTCGGCCAGCCGTTCGAGCGCCAGCTCGCGCCGGCCGGCGGCGGCGAGCGCCACGCCGGCGCGCAGCTGGATGTGCGCTCGCTCGAACGGGATGTCGAGGTTCGAGTGCAGGTCGACGGCGCGCGAGGTCTGCTCGGCGGCGCCCTCTGGATCGCCCTCCGCGAGGGCGGTCTCGCCGAGCGCATGGGCCAGGGCGGCGAGGGCGTCCGGATGGCCTGACGAGGCGGCGATGCGAGACAGCGCACCGGCGCAGGCGCGTGCCCCGTCCAGCTCCCCCGCGCGAGCGAAGAAGCACGCGGCCCAGCGCAGGCCCCACACCGCGTAGTGGTGGTCCTCGCTGCGCTCCCAGCGCTCGAGGAGGAACCGGCAGTGCTCACGGGCGGCGTCGACGTCGCCCTCGAGGTCCTCGAGGAACGCGAGCGCGGCGGCGCTGTCGGTCTGCATTGAGACGACGCTCAGCTGGGCGCCCGTGTCGAGGCAGCGCGTCAGCAGGGGGCGTGCCGCACGCAGGTCGCCGCGGAACGCGAGGATCGACCCGAGGACGCCGTCGGCAACGAGCGTCGTCGCCGGCGAGGCACCGGGATAGCGGAGCTCCTCGGACATCTCGGCGGCCTGGTCCCACTCGCCGAGCTCCCGCAGCACGTACGCCATGCAGCTGAGGCAGACGTGCTCGAGCGAGCCGTCGCCGCTCGCCTCGCACAGGCCGACCGCTGTCGACAGCGCCTCGCGGGCGCCGCCGTAGTCGGCCGCTGTCTCGAGCGCTGTGCCGAGGCGCTGGTACACCGCTGCGGCGTCGGCGGTCAGGCCGTGCTCGAGCGCGAGCGACAGCCCGCTGCGCACCAGCTCGACGCCGTCCTCGAACTCGCCGCGCTTGGCGCGCGCCACACCCTCCAGTCCGAGCGCGCGCGCGCGAAGGTCGTTCCGCTCGGCGCGCCCGGCCTCCTCTCCGGCCAGGTGCGCGAGCTCCACCGCGTCGGTGTGGCTGCCGGCGCTCTGCAGGTAGCCCGCCGCGATCAGGCGCTCGGCGGCAGCCTCGCCCGGCAGCCCGTTCGCCGCGTAGGCGTCCGCGGCCACCCGGCGGGCCGCCAGCGCGCGCTCGCGATCGCCCTGCAGCTCGGAGATGCCGGCGAAGCGCCGCTCGGCGTCGGCCAGCGCGCGGCCGGCGCCCTCCGCGCGTCGCGCGGCGACCACCTCGCGCTGAGAGCGAGCGGCCTCGGGCAGGTCGCCGGCGAGCTCCGCGGAGTGCGCGTGCCGCTCCAGCATGTCGATGCGCTTGGGGCCGCGCTCGCCTTCGGGCCAGAGCTCGAGCGCCTGCCGGGCGAGCCGCGCCGCGTCGCGGTGGGCGTGCACCGCCGCCAGGTCGTCGACGGCTCGGACCAGGGCGTCGAGCGCCCTCGCGCCGTCGCGCGCCGCGAGCCAGTGCGCCGCGACCTCTGCGCCAGGTCCGCCGCGCTGCTCCAGCTCTCCGGCCAGCTCGCGGTGGAGCGCCCGCCGCCGCAGCCAGGGCACGTCCTCGTAGATCGCGTCCCGCGCGAGCGGATGGCGGAAGGCCGCCTGCCCCGGCTCGGTCTCGGTGATGAGCCCGCAGGCGAGCAGCTCGCCGAGCCCGCGCTCGTAACCGAGCGCGGCGACGAGGTCGAGGTCGAAGCGCGCCCCGGCCGCCGCCGCGGCCTCGGCGCTCGCGCGCGCCTCGACGGACAGGCCCGCCGTGCGGAGCACGACGGCGTCACGGATGGTCTGGGGGAGCGGCACCTCGGCGTCGAGGGCCAGCTCCAGCCCGTCCTTGCCCGGTACCAGACGCCCGCCGGCCTGAAGCGCCGCCGCCAGCTCCTCCACGAAGAACGGCACACCCTGGGTGCGGTCGTGAAGCGTTTGCGCGAGTCGCTCCGAGGGCGGGCCGCCGAGCACCTGCTCCGCGAGGGCCGCCGTCCCGGCAGCGTCGAAGGGATCCAGCACGAGCTCCCGCAGGAGCCGCTCGCGGCGGAGGTCGTTGCGCAGGCGGCGCAGCTGGTGTCCGCGCGGCACCTCGTCGGAGCGGTACGCGGCCACCACGAGGAGACGCATCTCCCGGATCGGCGCGGCGAGCGCGGCCAGGGTCTCGAGTGTGGCCGCGTCCGACCACTGGAGGTCGTCCAGGAGCATCACGGTCGCCTCCTGGCTCGCGATGTCGGCGAACGCGCAGCGGATCGCCTCGAACAGCGTCGCGCGGTCGGTCTCGCGCGCGCCGTCGCCGAGCTCGGGGAGAACCAGCGCCAAGTGGGAGCGCAGCGGGCCGCAGGCCGACAGCCCCCCGGGCACCGCTCGGAGGTACGTGCGCAGCGCGGCGGCGATCGGCCCGTATGCCACGCCGGCCGATCCAGCCGCGCCGCGTAGGAAGCGCGCGTCGCCCGAGCCGAGCACCTCCTCGGCGAGCAGCGTCTTGCCCACGCCCGCCTCGCCCCCGAGCAGCACGAGCGAGCCGCGGCCGCCGAGCGCCTCGGCGGCCGCCTGGTCAAGCCAGTCTCGCTCGGGCCCGCGGGCGATCACATTCCGAGTCTAAGCGGGCATCCCGCGGGGGCCGTTGCTGCCGACCACTGCCGCCACCTCGGTGACCGAGTCGACCGGGAAGCCGCCGACGCGGGCGTGCTCGCGGACGTCCTCCTCGCTGCCCGCCGAATGCACGCAATAGAACTTGTCGCCGGCGACGTAGCTGTGCAGCCAGCGGTACGGACGGTCGATGCTCGTGATCGCATCGCAGGACGTCTGCGCGATGTTCGCCAGCTCCTCCTCGCTGAGGCCGGAGGCGCCCGGAATCTCGCGCTCGATGATGAAGGTCTTCACCTCATCCTCCTTCGATCGGGTGAAGACGACGCTATGTCGGCCCCGGCGGCCTCGCATCAGCTGTCCTGCCGTAATTCGCCCACCGGGGTGCCGTATGGCGGGTGTGCGAAACGGCCCTGGGGGGTAATTGGCGCGAGATGGTGCGCAGGGGAATCGCGCTGATCGTCGCGCTCGTCGCGCTCGCGGCGCCCGCCGCGGCTTCCGCCGACTACGTCGCCCTCGGCGACTCGTACACCGCCGGCCCGCTGATTCCGCTTCAGATCCAGCCGTTCGGCTGCCTCAAGTCGAACAACAACTACGCGCACCTGGCGCAGCGGACCATGGCGTTCGCGGAGTTCCGCGACCCCAGTTGCAGCGGCGCCGAGACCGAGGACATGACCCAGGCCCAAGGAGTGACCCCCGGGCCGAACCCGCCGCAGTTCGACAGCCTCCAGCCGGACACCGAGCTCGTGACCATCACGATCGGCGGAAACGACATCGGCTTCTCGAGCATCGCCGAGGACTGCTTCACCCTCCAGCGCACCGGGTCGCCGTGCCGCGACCAGTACGTCCAGAACGGCCGCGACGAGATCAGCGAGCGCATCCAGGCGACGGCGCCCAAGGTGGCAGCCGTATTCCAGGGCATCCACGAGCGCTCCCCGCAGGCGCGTGTCTTCGTGCTCACCTACGCGGCCATCTTCCCCGAGAACGACGACTTCGGGTGCTGGCCGCAGATGCCGGTCGCCGACGGCGACATCGTGTACCTGCGCGAGAAGCAGAGGGAGCTGAACGCGATGCTCGCCGCCCAGGCGGCGGCGAACGGCGTGGGCGTGATCGACTGGTACCAGGCGAGCATCGGCCACGACGCCTGCAAGCCGCCCGGCATCCGCTGGGTGGAGCCCGCGGTCCCGGCGAACGCCGCCGCCCCCGTGCATCCCAACCTGCTGGGGATGATCGGCGCCGCGAGCCTGGTGGAGGCCGCAGCGGCCCAGTAGGCCGGCGCAGCGATTCGATGACACGTCGCCGCGGGCTCTTCGAGGGACCGCCGCGCGTGATCTACCGCCGCACCGGCGCGCGCTACCTCGATGCCTGCGCGGTGGGCGTCGTCGCCAACGGCGTCGCCGTGTCGGTCTTCGGGGTCATTGTCCTCGCGCTCCACGTGGACCTCGGCACCGGCGAGCTGGCCCTCTTCGCGGCCTGCTCGGCGGCCGGGTTCGCCGTCGAGGGCGCCGTGGCCGCGGTCTACCTCGTGCGCGCGGGCGAGCCGGCCCGGGCGTGGCTCGCCGGCGAGCGCGGTGAAGACCGCGCGGTCCGGGCGTGGTCGGCGGCGGCAGCGCTGCCGCTCGTGCTTCTGCGGCGGCCGGGCCTGTACGCGATCGGAGCCGTCGGGGCCGCTGCGGCGGACGCCCTGGTCGCCGCCCTGCTCGATCTGCCGGCCTACGAGGCGGTACTGCTGTTCCCGGCGTCATACCTGCTGTACCTGTCCTCCGTCGTGTTGCGCTACGTCGCGCTCGAGCTGTCGATGCGGCCGCTGCTCGAGGACATCGGCGCGAGCCTGCCGGGCGCCGCACCGCCGGACTCGGCGCGGGTCTCACTTCACCGGCGGCTGCTGGCGACCGTGCCGATGGTCACCTGGGGCACGGCGCTCATCGTCGCGGGGCTGCTCACCGACGACACCCGCGACCTCGACACGATCGGGCTGACCAGCGTCGTGGCGGTCGCCGTCACGGCGGCGGTCTCGACCTGGCTCAGCTTCGTGCTGGCCGACGCGGTGTCGGCGCCGATCATCGACCTTCGCGACGCCACGCGCCGGGTCGGCAGCGGCGATCTCGACGTGCGCGTGCCGGTGGTCTCCACGGACGAGACGGGCGAGCTCGCCGCGGCGTTCAACACGATGGTCGCGGGGCTCGGCGAGCGCGAGCGGCTGCGTGAGGCGTTCGGCGTCTTCGTCGATCCCGCCCTGACCGAGCGCGTCCTCGCCGAGGGGACGGACCTGCGGGGCGAGGAGGTCGAGGCCTCCGTCGTGTTCCTCGACGTGCGCGGCTTCACCCGGTTCGCCGAGCGGGCGGCGGCCCACGAGGTCGTCGCATGCCTGAACGAACTCTTCGAGGTGGTTGTCCCCGTGATCCAGCGGCACGGCGGGCACGCCAACAAGTTCGTGGGCGACGGGCTGCTGGCCGTGTTCGGCGCTCCCGAGCGGCACGCCGATCACGCGGCCCGCGCGGTCGCGGCGGCTCGGGAGATCGCCCGGCTGGTGCGGCAGGGCGCCGGCGGCGAGCTACGGGTCGGGCTCGGCGTGAACTCGGGCCGGGTCGTGGTCGGCACGATCGGCGGGGGCGGCAGGCGAGACTTCACCGTCATCGGAGCCCCGGTGAACACGGCAGCCCGCGTGGAGGCCGCCACCCGCTTGACGGGCGACGACGTCCTCATAACCGAGACCACGCTGCGCGCCCTGGGCCGGGAGGGCGACGAGTTCGAGGAGCGACCGACCGTGCCGCTCAAGGGCACGGCCGAAACCGTCCGCCTGTACGCCCCGCGCGCCTGACAAGTCCGCGGACGTCGCATAGGGTGGTCTCGCGTCCGGGTCCCCCCCGGCTCCCGGTTCGGGGGGCGCCAATAGAACGTCGCCAAGGGGGATCACGTGAGACTGATGAAGCGGAAGCTCGCCGGGCCCGCCGTTGTGATGGCCGCGCTGGGCGTGATCGCAGCTGCACCGGCGGCGATGGCGAGAGCACCCGGCGGAAAGCCGACCATCGAGCGCGAAGTGATCAACGAGACCTTCTTCGACGACTTCATCCTCGACATCTGCGGTGTCCCGACCAACACCACCTTGACGCAACGCACAACCACCAAGACGTTCCCCGACGGTTCCCAGACGGTCCATGTCAACGCTGAGTTCGTCCCCGACGATCCGCGCATTGCAAGCGAGCGGAACGCCTTCACCGACAGGATCGCGCCCGACGGCACGCTGACGACGGGCGGCCTCGCCATCCGCCTCTACCGCAAGGGAGAAGGGACGATCATCCGCGATGCGGGCTGGGTTCGGTTCCTGGAGGATGGCCTGGTGGTCCGCGGGCCGCACCCGTTCCTGGAGACCGACCCCGCCGACGTGTACTGCTGAGGGCGAGCGACGTGGAGCGCCGGATCGTCAATCCGTGGACCTGGCAGGACCAGTTCGGCTATGTGCAGGCGAACGAGACGAGCGGAGCGGAGCGAGTCCTTCATTGCGCGGGCCAGACCTCGGTCGACGCTGATGGGCAGCCGATGCATGCGGGGGACATGGGTGCGCAGATCGGACAGGCGCTCGACAACCTCGAGACCGTGCTCGGCGAGGCCGGCTTCGCGCTGGCCGACGTCGTTCGGCTGAACTACTACGTGACCGACATCGACGCCTTCATCGAAGCGGGCGAGGTCTACGGCGCGAAGCTCGCCGAGGCCGGCTGCCGGCCCGCATCGACGTTGCTCGGGGTGTCGCGGCTTGCGAGTCCGTCGCTACTGGTCGAGGTCGAGGCGACGGCCGTCAAGTGACGGCGCCCGTCCGCTGACGTATAAACGGGTATGCGCAGGATCGCGCTAGCCGCAGCAGCTCTCGCCCTGCTCGGCGCCTTGCCCGCGCTGGGCGGCGGCGAGGCGGACGGCGCTGCGAAGCGCCCAAAGCTCGGCAAGGTGCGGCTCAAGTCGTTCGGGTCCTGCGCCGCCATGGTCCGCTACGGGCGGACGCACGTCGGCCGCGGGCCCGGAGCGGCGCCACCGCTGCCGGGGCCGCCGCCGCGGCCCTTCGGGCGTGGCGTGCCGATGCCGCCGGTGGCGCCGACACCTCTGTCCGCCCCCGGCGCGCAGGAGGACTCGAGCTCAGGCACCAATGTCCAGGAGGTCGGCGTCGACGAGCCCGACATCGTGAAGACCGCCGGCTCGCGCATCTTCGCCGTCGCGGGCGGCCGGCTGCGCGCCGTGGACGCCGGCGGGCCGCGCCTGCTCGGGTCGCTCGAGCTGGAGGGCTGGGGCCACGAGCTCTTCCTGCGGGGGGAGCGCCTGCTCGTGATCTCGCACGACGAGCCGGTGCGGACGCCGGAGACGGCGCGGCCCGCGGACGTGGCCTTCTACGACCAGGGCGTGACGATGCTGACCGAGGTCGACGTGAGCGACCCGGCCGCGATGCGCGTGCTTCGCACGGAGCGGATTCGCGGCATCCACGTCGACTCGCGCCTCACCGGACGCACGGCGCGGGTCGTGATCTGGACGCGCCCGCTCGCCACCTACGAGCCGGCGCTGCGTCCCGCCGTGCGCGGCTGGCTGCCGCGCCGGGCGCTGCGCAAGCGGGGCCGCGGCCGGCCGACGTTCCGCCGGGCGGCCCCCTGCCGGCGCGTGATGCGGCCGGCCAGCTTCTCCGGCACCGACGTCCTCACCGTCCTGACGATCGACCTCGACAAGGGCCTCCCGGCCGTCGACTCCGACGCGATCATGAGCGGCGGGCAGGTCGTGTACGCGGCCGAGCGCAGCCTGTACGTGGCGACGCAGAAATGGACCCCGCTGCCGGAGTCGCCGGATGCCGAGCCGCCGCGCTCCTTCACGAGCGTCCACCGCTTCGCGACCGGCGATCCGGACTCCACCACCTACCGGGCGAGCGGCGAGGTGCCCGGCTACCTCCTGAACCAGTTCTCGCTCTCCGAGCACGAGGGCGTACTGCGAGCCGCCAGCACGGAGGAGCCGTTGTGGTGGGGCGCGCGCCAGACGCCCGAGAGCCAAAGCTTCGTGACCGTGCTCGACGAGCGGAACGGCGCGCTCATGCGCGTCGGGCAGGTGGGCGGGCTCGGACGCGGCGAGCGCATCTTCGCGGTGCGCTTCATCGGAGATGCCGGCTACGTGGTGACGTTCCGGCAGGTCGACCCGCTCTACGTGGTCGATCTCGAGCGGCCCGCCGACCCGCGCGTGCGCGGCGAGCTCAAGATCCGCGGATACTCGGCCTACCTGCATCCGCTCGGCGAGGGCCTGCTGCTCGGCGTCGGCCAGGACGCGACGGAGGGGGGCGCTCAGCTCGGCACGCAGCTGTCGCTCTTCGACGTCTCCGACCCGAGCCGCCCGGCGCGCCTGCATCAGGCCGCCGTGGCCGACTCGAGCTCAGGCGCCGAGTTCGATCACCACGCCTTCCTCTGGTGGGCGCCGCGCAACCTCGCGGTGCTGCCGCTCACCGTCTACGGCCGCGACTCGTTCGACGGCGCCGCGGGCTTCCGGGTGGAGCGAAGCGCGGGTATCGCGGAGGTGGGCCGCGCCTCACACCGGGGCGCTGCGGTCCTGCGCTCCTTCGTCGTCGAGGGCCGGCTCTTCACGCTGTCCGACGCCGGCATCGAGGCCAACTCGCTCGACACGCTGGCCGAGGAGGTCTGGCTGCCGTTCCCGGGCTAGCAGCATCGCCACCGCGCTGCGCCGCGGGCTGAGCGTGATGCTGCGCCGCCGGCTGCCCTCCATGGTGCCCGGCGCCGGCGCCAGCTCCGCGCGGGAGAAGACCGCCCGGAGCACGACCTTCATCTCGAGCTGGGCGAAGCTCGCGCCAAGGCAGCGCCGCCGGCCGCCGCCGAATGGGATCCAGGTGTAGGTGCCCGGCTGCTCGTCGAGGAAGCGCTCCGGCTTGAACCCGTAGGGGTCCGGATAGATGGCCGGGTCGTGGTGGATCAGGTACGAGTTGGCGGCCAGGCAGACGCCCTCGGGGTAGCGGAAGCCGCCGATCTCGACGGGCTCCTTCACGAGCCGGGGCGCGGCCTGCGGGAGGACCGGGCGATGGCGCAGCGTCTCCTGCACCGTGGCCGTGAGGTAGCCGTCGCCGTCCTCCGAGTCGAGCTCCGCGGCGAGCCGGGCCGCCACCGCCGGAGTCCGCGCCAGGCGCTCGAAGCCCCAGGCCAGCTCGGAGGCGGTCGTCTCGTGCCCCGCCACGAGCAGCGTCATCAGCTCGTCGCGCAGCTCCTGCTTCGACATCGGCGAGCCGTCCTCGTGGCGGGCGGCCAGGAGCATCGCGAGCACGTCATCGCGGTCCTCGCCGCCGGCGGCGCGCCGCTCGTCCACCAGCTCGAACAGGAGATCGTCGACCTCCTCGCGCCCGCGCACGAACTCCCTCCAGGCGCGCCCGCGCTGAAGGACGGGTAGCATCGACGCCGGCCGGGCCCCGAACTCGAGGATGCGCGTCAGCCGGTCGCGCAGGGCGTCGAGCCGCGGGCCGGGGTCGAGCCCGAACACGGCGCGCAGGATGACCTCGAGCGTGAGTGCCTGAAGGCGCGGGTGGAGCTCAATCGGCTCGTCCAGCGGCCACGCCGCGACCTCGCGCTCCGTCACCTCCGTCAGCAGGTCGGTCAGGGCCTCCATCCGCTCCCCGTGGAAGGCGGGGAGCATGAGCTTGCGCTGCGACAGGTGGGCGCCCTCGTCGAGCAGGATCACGGAGTTGGCGCCCACCACGGGCTCGAGGATTCGGGCGCCCTCGCCGGGATGGAGCACCTCGGGGGGCGCCGTGAAGACCTCCTTGACCTCGGCCGGATCGGACAGGTGCACGAACGGCGGGGTCTGCAGCAGGCGGAGCGTGAAGCGCTTGCCGTAGCGGGCGCGGCAGCGCTCGAACAGCGGGATGGTGCGCGTCCACCAAGCCAGCGTCTGGACGCTGCGCGGGGCCTTCGGGCCGGGAGGCAGCTGCGGCATGCCGGCGCCAGGGTAACGCGACCGCAAGATTCTTGTGTGAGCTGCGTTACAGAACTCATGACCGTCTTGCGCAGCCTTTTTCTCGCTGTCTTGATGCTTGCCGTGACCGCCGTGCCCTCGAGCGCGGTGGTGGGCGGCCGCGATGCTTCGCCGGGCGAGTATCCGTCCGTGGCCGAGATCACGTTCGGCCCGTTCCTCTGCACCGGCACGCTGATCTCGCCCACCTGGGTGCTGAGCGCCGGGCACTGCTCCTCGGTCACCGGTGCCGCGGTTGCTTCGCCGGCGTCTTGGCCGGCGGCCGCGATCAACGTGCGTATAGGCGGTGTCAGGCAGGACGACGGGGAGACCGTGCCCGTGAAGCAGGTGATCGTGCATCCGGACTACCTGCTCACGGACGGCTACGACATCTCGCTGCTCGAGCTCACGCGAGCGTCGGCCCACAGCCCGACGGCGGTGGCCGGGCCGGGCGAGCGCTCGATCTGGACCGCGGGCACGATGGAGACGATCGTCGGCTGGGGGGCCACAGAGGAGGGCGGCGACGTGCCCGACAACCTGCAGGAGGCCGAGGTGCCGATCACCACGGACGCCTACTGCGACAACGCCTACGGCGGCATCGACGAGGCCACGATGGTCTGCGCCGGCTTCCCCGAGGGCGGGGTGGACACGTGCCAGGGCGACTCCGGCGGGCCGATGTTCGGCCGCACGTCAGGAGGCGCGCTGCGCGTGGTCGGCGCGACCAGCTGGGGCGAGGGATGCGCGCGGCCCGGCAAGCCGGGCGTCTATGCGCGGGTGGCGGGCGACACGCTCCGCCCGTGGATCGCCTCACACACGCCGGCGGGCGTGTCGAGCACGAGGGCCACCCGGGCGAAGCGCGCCAAGGCGAGGCGCAAGGCGAAGCGGCGGGCGGCTGCGCGGCGCGCACACAGGCGAGCGCAGCAGCTCCGCTTCGTCAGCTCCCGCTAAGTCGCTAGAACACGAAGGCGATCAGCAGGATGATCACCAGGATCAGGACGATCGTCCCAACGCCGATGTACATGGCTTCCCCTCCTCCCTTCGGGTGACAAGGGCCTGATTCCCGCCGAGAAGCGGTGTAATCGCCTTTCACATGGCGACCATCGTCTTCTTCCCGGAAGGGGCCTACGGGCCGACCAACAACTGCGTGGGCATCGGGCAGGTGCTCCGCGAGCGCGGGCATCGGGTGGTGTTCGTCGTCGAGGAGTCGTTCGCCGGGACGCTCGAGCGGCAGGGCTTCGAGGAGCGGCTCATGCGCCTGCAGCCGCCGGAGGAGACCGAGGAGGAGCCGGGCCAGTTCTGGAAGGACTTCATCCGCGACACCGGGCCGGTCTTCCGCAAGCCCACCATCGAGCAGCTCGAGGGATTCATCCAGCCGACCTGGCAGGCGCTCGTGGACGGCGCCAGGTACGTGGACGACCGCCTGCGGGAGATCTTCGACGAGGTGCGCCCGGACGCGATCGTCGAGGACAACGTCGTCGGGTTCGCGGCGGTCGTCGCCGCCGACGCTCCGTGGGTCCGCATCGTCTCCTGCAACCCGCTCGAGCTGCCCGACCCGGACCTGCCTCCGGTCTTCTCGGGATACCCGACCACGGACCGCTCGGCTTGGGAGGAGTTCCGCGCCGAGTACCGGCGCACCCATGCCGACATGCACGCCGACTTCGACGAGTTCATGCGCGAGCGCGGCTGTCCGCCGCTCCCGGAGCTCGCGTTCATACACGAGTCGCCGCGGCTCAACCTCTACCTCTACCCCGAGGAGGCCGACTACGCCCGGGCGCGGCCGCTGGGAACGGCGTGGCAGCGGCTCGAGTCCTGTGTGCGCGCGGCGGACGGCCGCTACGAGTTGCCCGACGGCGACGGGGCGCTCGTCTACCTCTCGCTCGGAAGTCTCGGGTCCGCGGACGTCGAGCTGATGCAGCGGCTCATCGACGTGCTGGCCGCCACGCCGCACCGGGTCGTGGTGAGCAAGGGCCCGCAGCACGACCAGATCGAGCTGGGCGAGCGGATGTGGGGCGAGGAGATCGTGCCGCAGCCGGCGATCCTGCCGCACGTGGACGTGGCGATCACGCACGGCGGCAACAACACGGTGACCGAGTGCCTCCACTTCGGGAAGCCGATGGTGGTCCTGCCGCTGTTCTGGGATCAGTACGACAACGCCCAGCGCGTCGCCGAGACCGGCTTCGGCGTGCGCCTGAACACGTTCGAGTTCGAGGAGGGGGAGCTCACCGGCGCCATCGACCGCCTCGCCCGCGACGGGGAGCTCGCACGGCGGCAGGCAGCGATGTCACAGCGGCTGCAGGCGGCGCCCGGCAGCACCCGCGCCGCGGAGCTGATCGAGAGAGTGGCGGGCAGCTAGGGGTTCGGCAGGTCGCCGGAGCGGGCGATGCGCCGGAACAGCCGGGCGCTTGGCCGCGCCCGCCGGGTGAGCGTGTCGGGGTCGTAGGAGAAGAAGCCGAAGCGGGGGTAGTAGCCGGCCGCCCATTCGAAGTTGTCGACCAGCGACCAGGCGAAGTACCCCTTCACGCGCGCGAGGCCGTCGCGCATCGCGCCCCGCAGGGCCCGCAGGTGATCGAGCAGGTAGGCGCGGCGCTGGTCGTCGTCGCCGTCGGCGATCCCGTTCTCCGTCACGTACACGGGCAGCCCGTAGCCGCCCGCGATCGCGAGGGCCAGGCGGAGGCCCTCCGGATAGATCTCCCAGCCGAACTCCGTGCACGTGGTCGGGCAGGGCGGGGCGCTGGGATTCTGCGGGTGGGCATAGGTGTTCGCCGGCAGGAAGTCGAACAGCGGCACCGTGGTGCTCGCCGGTGCCCCGAGTCCGGTCACGCGGCTGCGGAAGTAGTAGTTGAGCCCTATGAAGTCGGCTCGGCCGCGCAGGTCGCGCCGGCGCTCGCCGGACTCGATGCGGCCGTCCACGTCCCTGTCGTCGTGGCCCCGCACCACCGCGTCGAGGAAGATCCGGTTGAAGATGTAGTCGGCGTGCTCGGCGCCGGAGCGATCGTTCGCGCTGGCCGGGTTCGCGGGGGTGAACGCGATCATGTTGTGCACCGGCCCCACCTGCGCGCGCCGGTCGCGGCGGTGCACGGCGTCGTAAGCGCGCGCGTTCGCCTCGGCGAGGTTGCGCAGGACGCGGATGGCGGCGGTGAATGAGAAGACGCCCGGCGGGAACCAGCCGGCGAACGCGCCGGGCACGTTCACGTAGCCGTTCACGGCGACGACGACCGGTTCGTTGATCGTGACCCACAGGTCGACCTGGCGCCCGTAGCGCCAGGCGGCCCAGGCGGCGAACTTCCCGAACTCCCTCACCGTGCGTGTGCTCAGCCAGCCGCCTCGGGCCACGGCCGGCGGCGGATCGTCGGGGCCGACCCCGGCGGACGCGGTGCGCACTGCGAGCGGGTCGTGCAGCCAGGACGGCAGCGTGAAGTGGTTGAGGGTCAGCACGGGCTCCATCCCGCGGCGGCGGATCGCACGGAGCTCGGCCGCGTAGTGGCGCACCGCGGCGCGGTCGGCAAGCCTGTCGAGCTGGCGCGGGGTGCGTGCGCCCGTGGTCGAGCGTGGGAACACGCGGCTCCACTCGATCGAGAAGCGGAAGGCGTTCGCGCCGAGGCGGCGGCGGGCGAGGGAGGCGTCGCGCCGATACCTGCGCCAGTGGCCGGGCCCGCGCTCGACTCGGTCGCCGCTCACGCGCCCGGCCGCGATGTTGTCCTCGTCGTGCGACCAGACCCACCAGTCGGAGCGACGGTCGGCGTTCGCGGGAGCCCCGCCGGCCTCGGTCTGGAAGCCGCTGATCGCGGTGCCCCAGAGGAAGTCCCGCGGGAAGTCGCGCGCCTCTGCACTGGCGGGCAGCGCGAGCGCGGCGATGATCAGCAGCCAGCGCACGGGGTCGTAACTCTAGGCGCCGGGTATGCGGATCGGACCATGGAATCCGTGGTGAAGGTCGACGAGGTGATGACGTTCGAGACGCGCACGGGCACGACCCGCTACGTCCTGCGCGACTCGGAGGGCAACGAGTACACCACGTTCCGCGAATCGATCGGAGAGGCCGCCCAGGGGCTCGGGGGCCAACAGGCCCGGATCGAATATCACGAGTCGCAGCGCGGCCAGTACACGAACGTCTACCTCGACAAGATCGAGCCGGCCCCGCCGGAGCGGGGTGAGGGCGGGAGCGACACGGACCCGGACGAAGCGGCCTGGCGCACCGCCGTGGAGGCGGCCCCGTGGCTGGTCGGCGAGTCGGAGCCGCACGAGGAGGTCCCGCCCGAGGAGCTCTACGAGAAGCTGAAGCCGTTCAAGGAGCGGGTTGCCGAGGACATCAAGGAGGATGAGTAACCTTCAAATCTAGTTAGCCGGTAGGATGTGGCGGGATGCGCCTCGCCCCCTACCGGCACGGTCTCCGCGCCGGCATCGGCTTCGGCCTCGCCGCCTTCCTCGTGGGGATCTCCTTCGGCGTGCTCGCCGAGCCGCTGATGGGCCCGGTCGCACCGGTCGTGATGTCGGCGGTCGTGTTCGCGGGCGCCGCACAGTTCGGCGCGACGGCTGTGCTGGCCGCCGGTGGCGACGCGTTCACCGCGATCGCCGCCGGGACGATGCTGAACGCGCGCTTCCTGCCGATGGGCCTGGCGGCCGCGCCCTCGCTGCGCGGCCGCCCGCTCCGCCGGGCGGTCGAGGGGCAGGCCGTCGTGGACGCGTCCTGGGCGCTCGCCGTGCGCGGCGAAGGCAGCTTCGACCGCGAGCTGCTGCTCGGGGCGACGATGCCGCAGTACCCGGCCTGGGTCGCCGGCACCCTGATCGGCGTGCTGGCGGGCGGGGCGCTCGGCGACCCCGACACGCTGGGATTGGACGCGATCTTCCCAGCCTTCTTCCTCGGGCTGCTGGCCGCCGAGCTGAGCCGCCCGCGCGCCGCCGCCGCGGCGCTCTTGGGGGGCGCCATCGCGCTGTCGCTCACGCCGGTCCTGCCGCCCGGGCTGCCCGTGCTGCTCGCCTCGGCGGCCTCCCTCATCGGGATCCGGACGGCACGATGACGGCGGTGTGGGCCACGATCGGCGGTCTCGCCGCGATCACGGCCGCGATCAAGGCGGCCGGTCCCCTCGCGCTCGGCGGCCGGGAGCTGCCGGAGCGGGCGCTCGCCGTGATCGCGCTGCTGGCGCCCGCGCTGCTGGCCGCGCTGGTCCTGACCGACACCTTCTCGCACGACGGGGAGCTGACCGTGGACGCCCGCGCGGCCGGGCTCGCATGCGCCGGCGGGGCCGTGCTGCTCCGCGCGCCGCTGCTCGTCACGGTGCTGGTGGCGGCGGTGGGAACCGCCGCGGTGCGCGCGCTCGCCTAGTCATATGCTCCGCCACCGTGCGCAGGCGACTCCGGGAGCTCGGCTACGCCGTCGGCCGCTTTCCGCCCGCCGAGCGGAACGCGCTCGTGGACGTGCCCGGCGTGCTGGTGGGCCACCGCACGCTCGACGAGGGCGAGCGGCTGCGTACGGGTGTGACCGCGATCCTCCCGCACGGCGGCAACCTCTACGCCGACAAGGTGCTCGGCGCGTGCCATGTCGTGAACGGCTACGGCAAGGCCGCCGGGCTGTCCCAGCTGGAGGAGCTCGGCACGGTGGAGAGCCCGATCCTGCTCACCTCGACGCTCTCGGTCGGCCCCGTGTGGGAGGGCGGGCTGCGGCATCTGCTCGAGCAGAACCCCGACGCCGCACGCGACCGCGACACGATCAACGTGATCGTGGGCGAGTGCTTCGACGGCTGGCTGTCGGACGCGCGCGCCTTACCCGTACGAGCCGAGCACGCCCTCGAGGCGATCGCCGCGG
>Ga0081538_10000782_pt1 | contig 34716 bp, 37 predicted proteins | sample TabmetS5T2R1_FD_71022 | JGI IMG/M metagenome (GOLD analysis project Ga0081538, IMG submission 71022) | Tabebuia heterophylla rhizosphere microbial communities from the University of Puerto Rico - S5T2R1 | ecosystem: Host-associated > Plants > Roots > Rhizosphere ...
TGATCCTCGACGTGGACGAGGAGGAGTAGCACCGCATAGCGCCCATCGGGCAGACTGACCCGATGGGAGTGGACGTGCCCCAGCTCGTCGCGGACGCCCGGCCCCCGCCGCCGGATGGCCCGCACGTCATCGCCGGCCTGGGGCGGGCGGGTCGGGCGGCGGTCCTCTCGTGTCGCTTGCCAAGCACATCCCGAAGGAGTTCAAGCGCCCACGCGAGGAGCGCCCACTGCTCGACGACTGAGGGTGCGGCGCTCACGAGGCGTACGCTTGTCAGTCATGAGTGACCGGCGGCCGAGCTTCGAAAGCAAGCAGGAGGCGGAGGCGTTCTGCCGCGAGCGCGAGCGGAGGGAGCCGAAGTCGTCGTGGCTCCCCTTCGAGGCGGACGGCCGGTGGACGGCTGTGCGCACCAACCTGCCGCGCCACGAGGAACCGCTCGGCACCGCGACCACCGCGAAGCCGAAGCCGCCCGAGGCGGACGACCCGCGGACGCAGCAACAACGGGATACCTACTGGGGTGGCGCCGGCTAGCGCCGGGTTGGGCGGGTCCGCGTAACGCGTCGGGCCTCGCGGCTTAGCGCCGCCGATTTTCACTCCTGCATCTTCGGGTTGGCCCGCCGCTGAACCAGCAACGCGCCTCATTACACTACGCAGCCGATCACCTTCTGCCTGGGGCTGTAGCTCAGTTGGGAGAGCGTCCGGCTGGCAGCCGGGAGGCCACGGGTTCGAGTCCCGTCAGCTCCACTCAAGTCGAGGACGCGTCGTCAGGCCGAGTGGTCGGCGGGGCAGGAACGCCTGAGCGTCGCCCCGGAACACACCGAGCTCGCCCACCGAAGCTGACAGCCGCGCCGATTGGGCGTACATTGCAGGTGATGCCCGCTGCCGAGAGCGGCACCCCTGTAGACATTCCCCCGTTCGTCCACCTCATCCTCTGGCCGGCGCTGTTGGCGTGGCTCTCCGTCCTGGTCCATCTCCGGCGCACCCGGCGCCCCCTGTGCCCCTCGGGGCTCGCGTATGCCCTCGTCCCGCTCACCTTGCTCGCCGACGCGTCTGTCCTCCTCGCCAGCCTTGCCTGGCCGGCTCCCTCCTCGAACTCGTTCGTGTTCGGCCTCCTGTGGGTGGCGGTCCTGCTCAGCCTGACCACGTACTTCCTGATTCGCGCCACCGACGACGGTGACGACGGAGGTTCCGACGACCAGCCGGTCCCGGAGCCACCCTGGTGGCCCGAGTTCGAGCGAGGGTTCCGCGAGTACGCTCAGGAGCGCGCCCGAACGCCCTCGTGCGGTCCCCGCTCGCCCGCCGGGACCTCGGCTTAGCACCCGCTCTCATCCCCGCCTCACCCAACTGTCATCGGCCTCTCACCCGGCCGGAATAGACACCCGCCCGTAAGCAAGGGCGGGCGTTCACCCGCCAAGGCAACGAAGGGGAGGCAGCAATGCTCTACCCGAAGCGAATCGCAATGGCTCTCGGCCTGCTGGGCGCGACGGTCGCAATCGCGGCGAGTCCCGCGGTGGCGACGGCAGCGTCGACGCTCCCGCAAGGAAGCGAGCCGGTGAACCTCGATCCTGCGGACTTCAGCACGCGGATCGACAACCCCTATTTCCCGTTGGTCCCCGGAGACAAGTACATCTACCGCGAGACCGACGCGGAGGGGGCGAAGCAGCGCGTGGTGGTCAGCGTCAGCCACAAGACGAAGCTGATCGCCAACGGCATCACCGCGCGCGTGGTCCACGACCGCGTAACCGAGAAGGGCAAGGTGGTCGAGGACACGTTCGATTGGTACGCCCAGGACTCGGACGGCAACGTCTGGTACCTCGGCGAGAACACCGTCGAATGCAAGAAGGGCAAGATCAAGAGCCACTCCGGCCAATTCGAAGCCGGTGTGGACGGCGCCCAGCCGGGCGTCATCATGCCCGCCAACCCCGAGCCGGGTCAGCAGTACCGGCAGGAGTACTACGCCGGCAACGCCGAGGACAAGGCCGAGATCGTCAGCCTGCACGAGCAGGCCGAGGTCCCGTTCGGCCACTTCCCCGACGTCCTGATGACCAAGGACCTGAACCCGCTGGACCCGAAGGTCCTCGAGTTCAAGTTCTACGCGAAGGGCATCGGCCCGGTGGAGGCGATCGCCGTCTCCGGCGGAACTGACCGCGAGGAGCTGGTCAAGGTCAAGCACAACCGCGCGACCGATCTCCCGGCGAAGCGCTGCCGGTAGCGCTGGCGACCCGTAGCAGCGAGGTGCGGCGCCCGGCCATCCGGCCGGGCGCCGCTCATTGAGCTCTCATCCGGCGCTCTTAGAACGCCCGGCAAGGGAAGGCAATGAAGCACTCACGCAGATATCTCATCCCCCTTTTCGTAGTTCTCGCGGTCGGCGCGTCCGCAGCGCTATCCGCCGCCGCCTGCGGCGGGGACGACGGCGACGACGAGCCCACGCCGGTGCCTCAGCCCACCGCGGCCCAGCTCGAGGCCGCCGGGCTGGAGAAGCTACCCCTCGCGCCCGAGAGCCAGCGGGTGGACCTGACCATGCCCCCGCTCTCGAACCCGACCGAGGTCACGAACCCGCTGTTTCCGATCAGCGACCTCCATTCCGCGGTCCTCAGCGGCACGGTGGACGGCAAGCCGTTCCACACCGAGACCACGCTGCTTCCGGAGACGAGGGTCGTCGAATGGACCGACGGGGAGCAGGTCGAGACCGCCGTCTCCCAGTACATGGCGTTCCTCGACGGGCGCCTCCAGGAGGCCGCGCTCGACTTCTACGCCCAGGCGGACGACGGATCCGTGTGGTACTTCGGCGAGGACGTGTTCGACTACCGCAACGGAGAGGTGTTCACCACCGAGGGCACCTGGCTCGCCGGAAAGGACGGCCCGGCCCAGATGATCATGCCCGGCGACCCCCAGGTGGGCCAGGTGCACCGGGCCGAGAACATCCCTGCCGTCGCCTTCGAGGAGGTCGAGATCAAGGCGACCGGCAAGCCGGTGAACGGTCCGATCGGACCGGTCGACGGCGCGATGGTCGCACGAGAGCTTCACGACGACGGAACCTATAGCGCCAAGGTCTTCGCTCCCGGATACGGGGAGTTTCTGACCCGCGACGGCCCCGACGTCGAGGCGATGGCGCTGGCGGTTCCCACCGACGCGCTAGACGGCCCAGTGCCGGCGGAGCTGGAGGACATCTCCTCGGCCGTCGACGAGAGCTTCGACGCGATCGAGGCGAAGGACTGGAGCCGCGCGGCCGCCGGCGCCGAGGACGCGAGCGCAGCCTGGAAGGTGTACTCGTCCAGCGATGTGCCGCGGCGGCTCGCGGCCGAGATGACCCATGCCCTCGACGAGCTTCCCCGCGCGATCGAGAACCGCGATCGCGCCGCAGCCGGCACGGCGGCGATTGACGTCGGCCAATCGGCGCTCGACCAGGAGCTCCGCTACCGGCCGCCCGCCGAGATCGACCTCGCCCGGTTCGAGCTCTGGGCCCGCCAGATCATGGTCGACGCGTCCGCGAACGACATCGGCGGGATCACCGGCGACGTCGCGACCATGGAGTGGACCCGGGACCGGTTCACCCACATCCTCGACCCGGCGGACGTCACCCGGATCAACGCGCACCTCCTCGAGCTTCAGGGCAGCGTCGCGGACAAGGATCCCGCCGCGGCGAGCGAGGAGGCGGCGAGCCTCCGAAACACGATCGCCGAGCTCGGCCGGCCGAGTTGATCCGCCACCCATCCCTCCTCCGCAGGTCAGTGGCAGAGATGCTCAACGGACGCTCAAACGAAAGCGGTCATCCGAGGTCGCGACGCCAGCCCAGGCGATGCGAGCACACCGGCCTCACGATCCCCGAGTGCTCGTGCCCTCACTGTTGGGCGCGCATGCAGGCGCGCGAGGACGTGCGCCGTGTCATCAGCCCCCACCGCGACGCGGTGCATCACGTCGTGGACGCAGGGATCCGATAGTAGGCCTGGGGTCTCTACCCGCGCGGCGTCTCGGCGGTCTCGAGAACGCCGAGCAGCTCGGTCACGCGGCACACCAGCAGGCGCTCCTCGTCGACCTCGATCCACGCGCCGGCCGACGCCGGGAAGACGACGTGGTCGCCGGGCCCGATCGGCATCTCGACTCCCGCCTGCTCCCACCAGTCGAGCCCCGGTCCCACGGCGAGCACGATCCCGTGCTGGGGCGGCGGATCGTGGCTGCCGGGCGGGACCACGAGGCCCGAGCGGCGCATGCGGTCCTGGTCGAGCTCCTTGATCACAACCCGGTCGAACAGCGGCCGGAGCTGGTGGCGAACGGCTTCGAGCGACTCGTGCCGAGGGCGCGCGTTCATGAATTCGAGGATAGCGGCGCCCGCGCATCCCCACGCGCGGCATCGAGTGCCGGGCGCGAGCGCTTCGGCATCCGGCGGCGCACCCGCCACGCGGCGCCGGAGAACGCGAAGTTCGCCACCGTGGCGAAGCCGGCCTCGTCTTCACGCAGCGCGAGCAGCAGGTGGGCTACGCGGTCGCCGGCCGGCAGCGATCCCGGCTCCGCGACCCGCACGCACCAGCAGTCCACGCGCCGTCCGCCGGGCCGGACCATCATCGCACCCCGCTCGCCGATCAGCCACGTGCCGAGCCGCCCGCGCTCGAGCACCAGACCCGTCCGCGCCACCAGGTCGCGCTGCTCGTGCCTGACGAGATCGCCAAGCAACCCGAGCGCGGCGCGCTCAGCGTCCTCGCTTCGGTCCGTGCGGCGGGCGGCGCTCGCCCGGCTTCCGATCGGGACCACCGATCCGGCGCCGCGGCGCGCGTAGAGCTCCGGGATCACCCACCCGTGCGCAAAGCTCGCAAGCGCGACGGGGAACGTGAGCGGCTCGAGCCACAGCAGGAACGCGCCCGCGGCGAAGAAGGGCGTCGACACCGCCGCCGTCCACGCCGTCCACAGGCGCCCGTCGCGGCGCAGCGTGCGATCGCTGGGGCGCTTGCGCCACCACAGCGGTGCGGCCTCGCTGAGGCCTCCGGCCGAGGCCATCGTTCCGGCTCAGCCGCCCGCGATCGGCCGCCTCAGCACGACCAGCTCGGCGTCGACCGGCAGCTCGCGAACCACCTCGGCGGTCCCGTCCGGATGGCTGACGCTCGCGAGCATGCCCGCGTCCAGCTCGCGCCGGAACGCCTCGATCGCCGGCTCGTGTGACTCCGCATCGTCCGGTGCCCACTCGGCCAGCGTGGTGTGGCCGCTGCGGTCGAGCCTGATCAGGCGCGCCATTTCCACTCCTCTCGGTTCGCTTTCCCCGGCCGCCCCGGGGCCGGATCTGACTATACGACTCGCACACCTAAACTCAGCCACATGAGAACCTACGAGGCACACGAGATCGAGCGCAAGTGGCAGCGCCTGTGGGAGGACGAGGGGACGTGGGAGGTTCCCAACCCCGGCGAAGCCGGCTTCGACCGCTCGGAGCCGAAGAGCTACGTGCTCGAGATGTTGCCCTACCCGTCGGGTGAGCCGCACATGGGCCACCTGAAGACCTACTCGATCGGCGACGCCCTCGCCCACTACCGTCGCCGGCGCGGAATGCGGGTCATCCACCCGATGGGCTACGACGCGTTCGGCCTCCCGGCCGAGAACCACGCGATCAGGACCGGCGAGCACCCGCGCCGCTCGACCGAGGCGTCTATCGAGACGTTCCGCCGCCAGTTCCGCTCGTGGGGAATCTCGATCGACTGGTCGCGCGAGGTCTCCACCCACGATCCCGCCTATTACCACTGGACGCAGTGGATCTTCCTGAAGCTGCTCGAGCGTGGGCTCGCGTACCGCGCCGAGGCGCCGGTCGTGTGGTGCCCGCACGACGCCACCGTGCTCGCCAACGAGCAGGTCGTCGACGGCCGTTGCGAGCGTTGCGGGACGCCGGTCGAGTCGCGCCGGCTCGAGCAGTGGTTCTTCCGCATCACCGACTACGCGCAGCGGCTGCTCGACGACTTCGCGCTGCTCGAGTCATGGCCCGAGCACGTCATAACGATGCAGCGCAACTGGATCGGACGCTCGGAGGGCGCCGAGGCCATCTTCCGATGCGAGGAGCTGGGCATCGACTTCCCGGTGTTCACGACCCGGCCCGACACGCTGTTCGGCGCGACGTTCTTCGTCCTCGCCCCGGAGCACCCGGATCTCGAGAGGCTCGTGGCCGGCACCGACGCGGAGCAGCCCGTGCGCGAGTACGTCGACGAGGCGATGCGCGTCGGCACGGACTTGCGCAGCGCAGAGGACCGCGCGAAGACGGGCGTGGCGCTCGGTCGAACCGTCACGAACCCCGTCAACGGCGAGCAGATTCCGATGTTCGTCTCCGACTACGTGCTGATGGAATACGGGACCGGGGCGATCATGGGAGTCCCTGCTCACGACGAGCGCGACTTCGAGTTCGCGACCACCTTCGGGCTGGAAATCCGCCGCGTGGTGGAGCCGGCCGACGGCGACGTGCCCGAGGACCAACCGTACGCGGGGCACACCGAGAACGAGCGCCTGATCAATTCGGGCCCGTTCACCAGCCTGGCGGCTCCGGAGGCGATCGAGAAGATCACCGCGTGGCTCGAGGAGGAGGGACTCGGGCGGCGCGCGGTCAACTACAGGCTCCGCGACTGGCTGCTCTCCCGGCAGCGCTACTGGGGCTGCCCGATCCCGATCGTCTACTGCGAAGAGCATGGCGCGGTGCCGGTCCCCGAGGACCAGCTCCCGGTGGTGCTCCCGGACGTCGAGGAGTATGCGCCGAAGGGCAAGAGCCCGCTGGCCGCGGTCGACGACTGGGTCAATACCGAGTGCCCGCGGTGCGGCGGGCCGGCGCGGCGCGAGACCGACACGATGGACACCTTCGTCGACTCCTCGTGGTACTTCCTGCGCTACCTCGACCCGCGCGATCAGGAGGCACCGTTCGAGCGCGAGATCGCCGAGTACTGGATGCCCGTCGACCAGTACATCGGCGGGGTCGAGCACGCGATCCTGCACCTGATGTACGCGCGGTTCTTCGTCAAGGCGCTCGCGGACATGGGCTTTCTCGGCGTGCAGGAGCCGTTCGCCAACCTGTTCACCCAGGGGATGATCCTCAGGGGCGGGGAGAAGATGTCGAAGTCGAAGGGCAACGCCGTCAGCCCGTCCGAGTACGTCGAGCGCTACGGCGCGGACACCGCGCGTGTGTACATCTGCTTCATGGGGCCGCCCGAGAAGGACGCCGACTGGGCGGACGAAGGGGTGGAGGGGGCGCACGGCTTCCTGCGCCGGGTCTGGAACCTCACCCAGGAGGTGGCCGAGCGGACCGGGGCCGGCATGGACACCGGTGCCGACGAAGGGACACCGGCCCGGGAGCTACGGCGCAAGGCCAACTGGGCGATCGCGAAGGCCACCGTGGACCTCGGCGAGCGCTTCCACGTGCACACTGCGATCGCCGCGCTGATGGAGCTCGTCAACGAGGCCTATCGCCTCAAGGACTCGCTATACGGGGACCCGTTGGGCGAGGCGGCGCTGCGATTCGCGACCGTCACGACTGCGTCGCTGTTGTTCCCGTTCGCGCCTCACCTCTCCTCCGAGGTCTACGAGCAGCTCACCGGCGACCGGGTGTGGGAGCAGCCGTGGCCCGAGCCCGACCTCGCGCTGCTCGCGCGGGAGAGGATCACGCTGGTCGTTCAGGTCAACGGCAAGCTCCGCGACAGGATCGAGGCGGCGGCCGATGCTCCGGAGGAGGAGCTGGTGCGGCTGGCGCGCGACAGCGAGCGGGTCCGCCAGCACATCGACGGCAAGCAGATCGTCAAGGAGATCGTCGTCCCCGGAAAGCTCGTAAATTTGGTGGTCCGCTAGCGGACCACCAAGTCGGCAAGTTCGCGAGCGAACTTGCCGGTGGTCGATGAGCCGGGGCCCCGCTTTCCAGGGGGTTTGCGACGGTCACAGATTGGACGCAGCGCCCGCGATCGTGGTCTGCTAGAAAGCTCGGCGCATGCTTGTGAGGCGGCAATCGGAGGCGGCCGTGACCGAGTGGCACAGTCTCCGGACCCACATCCTGATGGACGCCGGCGAGCTTGGATCGCGAAACATGTCGGCGATCCTGATCGAGGTCCCCCCCGGCGCCTCGGAGAGCCTCCGCTCGCACGAGGACGCCGAGCACGTCTACGTCATCGTTCGCGGCAGCGGCACCCTGTCGGCCGCCGGTGACACCGAGGAGCTCGGGCAAGGCGACCTTGCGCTGATCCCGCCGGCGACGGATCACTCGATCGCCAACGAGGGCAACGAGCCGTTCGCGTGCATCTCCGTCCAGTCGCCGGCCGTGTCGGTGGACGAGCTGTTCGGCCGCCAGCTCGCCGGCAACACAGCGGCCGGTTACGACGACGACGAGGACTTCTGAGTAGGCGCGCGATCTGCGAGCAGATCGCGCGGTCCGCGGTGACCCGGGCGCGATGATCCGCCGCCGGGTCGTGGTCCACGGGCATGTTCAGGGCGTGTTCTTCCGCGACACGACCGTGCGCCGCGCGGTCGAGCGGGGCGTCGCGGGCTGGGTGCGCAACAACCCGGACGGGACGGTCGAGGCCGTGTTCGAGGGCGACCCCGAGGCGGTCGAGGCGATGGTGCGCTTCGCGCACGACGGCCCACGCGGCGCGATCGTCGAACGGGTCGAGGTGACCGAGGAGGTTACCGAGGGGCTGACCCGATTCGGCGTTCGCTGATCCTTTCCAGATAGCGCGCCACGCGTGAGTCTCGCGGGGCCATCATCGCGGCGTGAGCCACCTCAGCCGCTCGCAAATCCTCGTCTACGGCGCCGTGGCGGTGGCGCTGCTGCTGCTCGGGGCGCGCTGGATCCGCTCCGCCGACGACCAGGGCTCGCCCCCGGGTCAGGTGAGCTTCGCGGACACCTCTGGCGGGGGCGAAGAGTCCAGCTCGGTTGACGGGGGATCCGGACGCGACGTCGTCGTCCACGTCGCGGGGTCCGTTCGCGAACCCGGCGTCTACCGGCTTCCGGCGGGCTCCCGCGTCACCGACGCGGTAGAGCGCGCCGGGGGTGCGACGCGGCCCGCCGGGGTGGAAGGCATCAACCTCGCAGCGGTGCTCGCCGACGGCCAGCAGGTTGTCGTGCCCGGACGCACCGCCGGCTCGGCGACGGCGACGGCGACCGGAACGACAACCGACGGCCCGATCAGCCTCGGCACCGCGACACTCGAGGAGCTCGACACGATCGAGGGCATCGGCCCGGTGACCGCGCAGAACATTCTCGACTTCCGCGAGCAGAACGGCGGGGTCTCCTCCGTCGACGACCTTGATCAGATCAGCGGCATCGGGCCCGCGACGATGGAGGCGCTTCGAGGCCGCCTCCAGCCCTGACTCGACCGCCGTGTCGAGCGGCGCGGGGCCGCGGGGCGAGTGGCGCTTCGCGGCGCTGGGTGGGGCGACGGCCGGGCTCGCCGCGGCCCCCTTCGCGCCGGACGTGGAGATCGGCGGCGCAACGTCCGGGACGATCGGCCTGCTCCTGGCGTGCGGGGGCGCCCTCGTCGTGGCCCGCCCCGGCTCCGCCCGCGGCGCCCGGACGTGGGTGGCGATGGTCGCGCTCCTCGCCGCGCTCGCCGGCCTGATCGGCGGCGCCGAGCGCGTCGCGGGGATCGACGCCGGCGCGCTCGAGGCACCCGACGGCGCCAGAACCGCAATCCGCGGATTCGTCACCGCAGTGCCGCGGCGTTCGGAGGGGAACGTCTCGGTGCGGGTCGCGACTGCCGATGGGCGGTTGCTGATCGAGGCGCCCGAGCCGGTCGGCGAGTTGCCGGTCGGGCGCGAGGTGCGGGCGAGCGGCGTGGTGCGAGAGCCGTCGCCGTGGGAGACGGCGTACCTCGCCCGGTACGGGATCGCCGCGGTCCTCGAGACGCGCGAGGTCGAACTCACCGGTCGGCGCCGCGGCGGGTTGGAGGCGCTCGCCGACGACGTCCGCGATCGCGCCGAGGCCGCGCTGGAGCGCGGGATGCCGGAGCGCGAGGCCGCGCTCGCGCGCGGCTTCGTGCTCGGCCAGGACGACCGCATCGACCCCGAGACGATCGACGACTTCAAGCGCTCCGGCCTCGCCCATCTGCTCGCCGTCAGCGGGCAAAACGTCCTCCTCCTCGCGCTCCTGGCGCTGCCGCTGCTCGCCGCACTCAACCTCTCGCTGAGAACTCGGCTGCTGTGCGTGCTCGCGCTGATCGCTATCTACGTCCCCGTGACCGGTGCCGGGCCCTCGATCCAACGCGCCGCGGTGATGGGCGGCGCCGGGATCGCCGCCGTGCTCGCAGGGCGCCCCCGCTCGCGCTGGTACGCGCTGCTGCTCGCCGCGTTCGTCACCCTCGCCGCCAACCCCCGAGCCAGCGGCGACGTTGGGTGGCAGCTCAGCTTCGCGGCCGTCGTGGGAATCCTGCTGTGGACCGAGGGGATCCGGGAGTGGCTGATGCGGCGGTTCGGCGAGCGACGAAGCAGGGGTTTGTCATGGCGCAGGGCGCTCGCCGAGGGCGCGGCCGTGACGGTCGCCGCCACCGTCGCGACGGCACCGCTGATGGCGCATCACTTCGACTCCTTCTCGCTCACTGCGCTGCCGGCGAACCTCCTCGCGCTGCCCGCGGTGGCTCCGGTGATGTGGCTCGGCATGCTCGCGGCGATCGCCGGGCAGGTCCCAGTCTTTCCACTCGAGCCCGTGAACGCCGCCAACTCCCTGCTGATCGCCTACATCGCCGGTGTCGCGGACGCGATGGCGAAGCCCGAATGGGCTCTCGCGGGTCTCGGGCTCCCGCTCCCGGCCGTTCCCGCCACCTACCTTGCGATTCTGTGCGCGGGCTGGCTCGTCGGTACGCTCGCCACGCGCCGAAGCGGCCTCGTGCCCAAGCCTGGCGGCGTGCTGCTCGTCCTCGCCGCGCTCGCGTGCGCCGCGGCGCTGCTCGCGGCCGGCGCGCGGGGTCTTCCCGGGAAGGCCCCCGGGGCGAGCCCCACTGGCCTTGAGATCACTGCGCTCGACGTCGGCCAGGGGGACGCGATCCTGCTCGAGCCCCCGGACGCCGACCCGGTGCTCGTCGACACAGGCCCGCCCGGCGCCGAGATCGGCGCCAAGCTCGCCGACGAGGGCGTCGAGCGGCTGGCGGCCGTCGTGATCACGCACGACCAGCTCGACCACTCGGGCGGGCTCGCTGAGGCGCTCGGCGCGGTCCCAGTGGGCTCGCTCGCCTACGCCAGGGCCGGACAGGATCTGGTGCGCGCGGGTCGCGCCGCCGGCGCACGCCCGGCGGTAGTCGGACAGGGCGACGTACTGCGTTCGGGGCGGCTGCGGCTCGAGGTCCTGTGGCCGCCGCGCTCTAGGATCGACGAACCGGGGACCGGCGACCCCAACGAGCTCTCGCTCGTCGTGCTCGCGAGCTGGGGCGGGTTCTCGATGCTGCTCGCCGGCGATGCCGAGGCCGAAGGCGCGCCTGTGAGCCCCGGACCGATTGACGCGCTCAAGGTCGCCCACCACGGAAGCGAGGACGGCGGCCTCGAGCGGCTGCTCGAGCGCACCGTGCCGCGCGTCGCGGTGGTCTCCGTCGGCGAGAACCCGTACGGCCACCCTACGGCGCAGACCATGGCGACGCTCGACGAGAAGGACATTGCGGTGTTTCGAACCGACCGCGACGGCGACGTCGAGATCGAGGTCGAAAGTGACGGATGGACCGCCGCACCCGAATGAGTCCGCGGCAGCTATTGAAGCCGTGAGGGCCGGGGCGCCGAATACACTCGCCGCGTGTCCGATATCAAGCCCGCGTACCTGATCGCGGGGACCGACGAGGCGAAGATCGACGCGGCGCTGGCCCGCCTGCGAGCTCGCGCCGAGCGCGAGGGGGCTCCCGGTGCACTTGAGGTGTTCGAGTCGCGCGAGCGCCGTCAGCCGGACGCGGCGGCGCTCGTCGGGGCGGTCCCCGCGATGTCGCTGACCGCGTCGCGCCGCTACCTTCTCGCCGACGGAGTCGAGCGTTGGGCCCCCGCGCAGGCGTCCAGCGTCGCCTCCGCCCTGGCCGACCTCACGCCCGACACCACCGTCGTGCTGGTCGCCCGCGGAAAGGCGCCGGCCAAGCTGCGCAAGGCCGTCGAGGGATGCGGCGGCGAGGTGCTCACCTACGACGCGCCGCGTGCGCGCGATCTGCCGCAGCGGTTAGTCGCGGACGCCGCCGAGCGACGATTCCGGCTTGAGCTCCCCGCGGCGCGCCTGCTAGTGGAGCGCATGGGCGAGAGCACCGTCAGGCTCTCGAACGAGCTCGATCGACTCGCAGTGTGGGCGGGCGCAGGCGGCGAGGTGACGCTCAGCGACCTGGAGTCGATGGTCGCCGACACCTCGGAGACCGCCGTGTGGGGGCTGTCCGACGCCCTGATCGAGCGCGAGCCGGCCGAGGCTGTGCTCGCCGCGGAGCAGCTGATCGCTCAGGGGGAGAGCGTCACCGGGATCGTATATTCGCTGGCGGCCCGGCTGCGGCGGGCTCACCGTGCCCTGGTCGAGCTCGAGGCGGGGCGCTCACACAAGGAAGTCATCGCCGACCTCGACATGCATCCATACGCCGCGAAGATGCTGCTGCGTCGCCTCCGCGGGACCTCAATCGAGGAGCTGCGCGAGTCGGTCGCCGCGGTTGCGGACCTCGAGATCTGGTGTCGTGGCGGATCCGACTACGACGAGCAGGTCGCGCTCACGCTCGCGGTGCGGCGCGCCGCCGGCGCCACCGCGGGTGACGCCTGAGCCAGTTCTAAGCGCCGGCCCGGATCCGGGCCGCGCGGCTTTTCTTGCGCGCTGCCGCGTTCCTGTGCAGGGCGCCCTTCTGCACCGCCTTGTCGATCCGCGAGACGAGCAGCCGGTGCTCCGTGTCAATCGCGGACTCGTCGCCGGACTCCACCGCGCGCTCGAGTCGGCGGAAATGCGTCCCGACAGCGCCGCTCAGGCGCCTGTTCTCGAGCCGCTCCCGCTCGGTGCGGTGGTTGCGTTTCTTCTGCGATGCGATGTTGGCCATCGGGCGGCGCGTGACTATAGCGCCCTCCGACCTGGGCAGGGCGCCGGTGAGCGCGGCGCCTGACAACCGCGACCCGGGAGCGGGGACCTTCGAGGCCGTTCAGGGTGAGCCCGTAGCCGGCCCCGCGGAGCCGCCGCAGCGCGCGGGCCGGCTCGCGCGCTCCACCGCGTTCTTCTCGTTCGCGACCGGGCTCTCTCGAATCGCCGGATTGGTTCGCGAGATCGTTGCCGCGAGTTACTTCGGGGTGAAGGGACCGATGTCCGCATTCACGATCGCGTTCCAGGTGCCGAACTTGGTCCGCAGTCTGTTCGCCGACGCGGCGATCCAGGCTGCGCTGGTGCCCGTGTTCACCGAGCACCTGGAACGCGGTGAGCGCCGGGAGGCCTTCCGCCTCGTCTCGACCCTGATCTTCGGCTTCGTGCTGATCATCGGCGCGTTGACGGCGTTGTTCATCCTCGTCGCGCCCGCGGTGATGCAGCTGTTCGCGCCGGGCTTCGAGGGCCGGATCGAGGATCTCACCGTTGCGCTGTCGCGGCTGCTGTTCCCGATCCTGTTGATGCTCGGCCTCTCGGGCCTCGCGGTCGGGGTGCTCAACAGCTACGACCGCTTTGCGGTGTTCGCGATCGCGCCGTTCTTCTGGAACGCGGCGATCATCGCCGTGCTCGTCGGGCTCGCGCCGGCGTTCCCCGAACGCGACAAGATCTACGCCTACGCGATCGGCGTCCTCGTCGGGACGGCGGTTCAGCTCGCGCTCGTCGCGTTCGACCTCCGCAACACACCTTTCCGCCTCCAGCGCGTATTCGCCTGGACGCCGGACGTTCGCAAGGTGCTGCTACTGATGCTGCCTGTGACGATCAGCCTCGGGCTGATCAACTTCAACCTCGTCATCAACAGCTTCTTTGGGACGCTCGTGTCGGATCGCGCTCCGGCCGCGATCGACAAGGCGTTCCGCATCTACATGCTCCCCCAGGGAATGTTCTCGGTCGCCGTCGCGACGGTCGTGTTCCCGACGCTGTCGCGCTTCGCCGCCCGCGGCGCCTACGACGATCTGCGCGCGACGATGGCGAACGGAATGCGGCAGATCGTCCTGCTGCTGCTGCCCGCGGCGGCGGCGATTCTCGTCCTCGCGGAGCCGATGATCAGGCTTGTGTACGAGCGCGGCGAGTTCGGTCCCTCGCAGACGCAGCTAGTGGCCACGGCGCTGTTCTGGTTCGCGTTCTCGCTCCCCTTCAACGGCCTCTTCCTGCTGTTGACGCGCACGTTCTTCAGCCTCCAGCGCCCCTGGGTCCCGACCGCGATCTCGGCCGGGAACCTGGCGATCGGCGCGCTGGGCGCGCTGGTGCTCTATGCGCCGTTCGGGGTCGGCGGGATTGTGGCGGCGACCGCGATCGCGACAGCGGCGAGCGTGACGGCGCAGTGCGTGGTCCTTCGCAACGCCCTCGGCGGCCTCGAGCTCGGCCGGTTGCTCTCGAGCTCGCTACGAATCGGCGTCGCCTCCGCCGCGCTCGCTGGCGTCGCCTACCTCACGTGGGAGGTGCTCGACGACGTCCTCGGGCGCGGCCTCGGGGCGCAGATCTTCGAGATGGCGGCGGCATTGGGCGCGGGTCTCGTCGTGTACGTCGGGGCGCTCGCGGCGCTACGGGTGCCCGAGCTCGAGCAGATCCGCCGGCTGGTGACCCGCCGCGGTTAGAGGTTGATGGGGGTAGGCGCGTGCGCGGCGTAAACCGCGTGCGTGGATAACCCCCAATCAGCCCTCTAGCCTGGTCCAACGATGAAGGACATCCGGAACTTCTCGATCATCGCCCACATCGACCACGGCAAGTCGACGCTCGCCGATCGCATCCTCGAGCTCACCGGTGCTGTCGATCCGGCGAAGATGCGCGCCCAGGTGCTCGATTCGATGGAGCTCGAGCGCGAGCGCGGGATCACGATCAAGGCCCAGGCGGTGCGCGTGGTCTACACGGCGGCGGACGGCCGGTCGTACCGTCTGCACCTGATCGACACGCCGGGCCACGTCGACTTCTCGTACGAGGTCTCCCGCAGCCTCGCCGCGTGCGAGGGCGCGCTGCTCGTGGTCGACGCCGCGCAGGGCGTCGAGGCACAGACCGTCGCCAACACCTACGCCGCCATCGAGGCCGGGCTCGAGCTGATCCCGGTGGTCAACAAGGTCGACCTGCCAAGCGCGGAGCCCGACGAGGTAGCCGCCCAGATCGTCGACCTGATCGGAGGCGATCCGGACGACGTGATTCGGATCTCCGCAAAAACCGGCGAGGGCGTCGGCGAGGTACTTGAAGCGATCGTCGATCGCATCCCCCCGCCCGCCGGCGAGCCCGACGCCCCCGGCGGGGCGCTGATCTTCGATTCCGAGTTCGACCAGTACAGGGGGGTCGTCGCCTATGTGCGGATGGTCGACGGCGAGTTCGCGAGCCGCGAGCCGATCTACGCGATGCAGGCCGGAACCGACGCGGAGATCGACGAGATGGGCCATCTCACGCCCGAGATGCGACCCGCCGAGTCGATGGCGGCGGGCGAGGTCGGGTACGTGATCACGGGGATCAAGGACGTCGCCCGGCTTCGGGTCGGCGACACGTTGACCCCCCGAGCGCGGCCCGCGGCCGAGCCGCTGCCCGGGTACCGCGAGGTTAGGCCGGTGGTGTTCTGCGGCCTGTTCCCGATCGACACCGACCGATACGAGGACCTCCGCGACGCGCTCGAGCGCCTGGCGCTGAACGACGCCGCGCTGTCGTATGAGCCTGAGAGCTCGGAAGCGCTCGGATTCGGCTTCCGGTGCGGGTTCCTCGGCCTGCTGCACATGGACATCGTGCGCGAGCGGCTCGAGCGCGAATACGACCTCGAGCTGCTCGCGACGACCCCGAACGTCCGCTATGAGGTGCGGGTGCGGGGCGGCGATACGGTCGAGGTCCACAGCCCCGCCGAGATGCCCGACCCGGGAGAGGTCGAGGAGATCCTCGAGCCTTACATCCGAGCGACGATCGTCACGCCGACCGAGTACGTCGGCGCGGTGATGGAGCTGTGCCAGGGGCGACGCGGCACGCACGTCGACATGCACTACCTGTCCCCGCAGCGCGTGCAGCTCTCCTACGAGCTCCCGCTGGCCGAGATCGTGCTCGACTTCTATGATCAGCTCAAGTCGCAAACGCGCGGATACGCGTCGCTCGACTACGAGCCGATCGGGATGCGCGCCTCCGACCTCGTCAAGCTCGACGTGCTCCTCGCCGGCGATCGCGTCGATGCGCTGTCGATAATCGTCCACCGCGACGCGGCTTACGCCGCCGGCAAGGGGCTCGTCAAGCGGCTCCAGAAGACGATCCCGCGGCAGCTCTTCGACGTCCCGGTCCAGGCAGCGATCGGTTCGCGGGTGCTCGCACGCGAGACGGTCAAGGCGCTGCGCAAGGACGTGACCGCGAAGCTGTACGGCGGCGACGTGACCCGGAAGCGCAAGCTGCTCGAGAAGCAGAAGGCGGGGAAGCGGCGGATGAAGCAGGTCGGCCGCGTCGAGGTGCCCCAGGAGGCGTTCCTTTCAGTCCTGGAGCTGGATGAGCGATGACGGGGACCATCGAGGCGGACAGGCTGGCGCTGATCCAGCGCGACTAGAATCTCGCCGCCGTGGCCGTGAGCGAGGATCTGATCGGCAAGCAATGGCCCGCCGTCGAGTACGAGGTCGGGCGCGAGAAGATCCGCGAGTACGCGAACGCGGTCGGTGAGACCAACCCTATCCATCACGACCCCGAAGCGGCACGCAAGGCGGGTTATCGAGGCGTCGTCGCGCCGCCGATGTTCTGCGTCGTGTACTCGGCGCCGGCGATGGGACCCGCGGTGGTGGATCCCGAGCTCGGGATCAACCTCGCGGCGATGGTCCACGGCGCCCAGGTGTTCGAGTGGGGCGAGCCCGTGTGCGCGGGCGACCTCGTGACCACGACCGCGCGGCTGGCCGACCTGAGCGAGAAGACCGGGATGACGTTCTACGTGTTCGAGTCGGAGTCCGTCAACCAGGACGGCGAGCGAACCGTGAAGGGCACGTGGACGAACATCGTCCGCGGCGGGTAGCGGCTCGGTGCCGGACGTCGACTAGGGCGGCGGGGTGGAACTGCCGGCGGGCGCCGGGCGCGGCTCGGCCTCCGTCCGTTCCCTCAGCGCGCCGCCGCGGTCGGCCGTCGACGGCCACCAGATCCGGTCGCCGATCAGCTCCACCGCGGCTGGGACCATGATCGTGCGGACGATGAACGTGTCGAGCAGGATCCCCAGCGCGACCATGAACCCGAGGTCGAACGTGTACGTCACCGGCAGCGTCATCAGGACCGAGAACGTGCCGGCGAGGATGATCCCGGCGCTTGTGATTACGGGCCCCGTGGCCGCCAGCGCGCGCAGCATTCCCTCGCGGGTGCCGTGGCGGCGCGCCTCCTCGCGCACCCGGGCCATCAGGAAGATCGTGTAGTCGATCCCGAGCGCGACCAGGAAGATGAACGCGAATGTCGGAAGCGAGGCGTCGACCCCGGGGTCCCCGACCACGTAGCGGATGAAAAGCATCGAGAGCCCCAGCGTGCACAAGAACGACAGGATCACGCTCGCGATCAGGACGACCGGGGCGAGCAACGACCACAAGAGCAGCGCGAGGATGACCGCGATCACCGCGAGCGCGATCGGCACGATCAGCCGCAGGTCGCTGTTGATCGCCTTGTCATAGTCGTACTGGATCGCGCTCCCGCCGCCGACCAGACCGGTTACCCCCGGACCGAGGTCGGCAACGGAGTCGCGGATCCGTGGCACGACGTCGAAGGTGGACTGTACGTACGGATCACCTTCGAGTATCACGTCGATCGACGCGATCTGGCCGTTCTCGGATCTCAGGCCCGTGGGCGTCGCCCTCGCGACGCCATCGACGGAGTCGACCCTCTGCACGGCCCCGGCGACGTCCTGGCGCGTCACGGGTCCATCGGAGCGCTCGACCAGCACTGTGGTCGGCGCCAGTGTCCCGGCCGGGAACGATCGACCGAGAACGTCGAAGCCCTCGACGCTGTCCACCGACTTCTTGAAGAAGTTCGTGGTGCTGTAGTCGACCTTGTACGCGAGCAGGCCAAGGGCTCCTGCGCCGAACACCGCTACGGTTGCGGCAAGGGCGAGGGCCGGGCGCTCCAGGACCTTGTCCCCGATCCGCCGCCACACGCCCTGTCGGGCGGTCGAGGGGTGGTCGGGGTCGTATTCGACCAGCGTGCGGCGCGGCCAGAACCCGGTCCGCCCGAAGATCGCGAGCAGCGCGGGGAGCAGGGTGAGCCCGGCGACGAACGCGCATGCGACTCCGATCGCGGCCACGGGGCCCAGCGAGTTGGTCAGTCCGGTGTCGGCCAGGACGAGCACGAGCATCGCCAACGCCACGGTGAGACCGCTGGCAAGGATCGTCGTCCCGGTCCGGCTCAACGCGCGATGCATCGCGTCGTGCTTGTCCTCGGTGCGGCGCAGCTCCTCCCGATAGCGGGAGACGAGTAAGAGGCTGTAGTCGGTGCCCACCCCGAACATGAGCACCACCAGGATCGTCGTCCCGTTCGACGAGACCGAGGCGCCCGACTTCGCGTACAAATACACGAACGCCGTCGCGATGGTGTAGGAAAAGAAGACGACGATCAGCGGGGTCAGCGCGACCAGCACCGCGCGGTAGATCAATCCCAGCAGGACGAGCACCAGCAGGACCGTCGCCACCAGCAGCTTCGCGTCGAGATCCCCGAAAACCTCCTCGGCGTCGACGGCGAAGCCGAGGTCCCCGGTGAGCAGGATTCGCATCCCATCGGACTGCTCCCCGGTGATGTCGCGAACCGCCTTGCCCCAGTCCGCTGACTCGGAGAAGTTGGTCGGCACAGTGAGCACGGTGTAGGCGACGTCTCCGTTGGAGGAGACGAGATCCGGGGGAGCACCGGGCGTGAAGGGAACTGTTGGCGGCCGCGTCAGCGGGATCTCGTCCCCGGCGCGCCTGATCTGGGCGGCGTCGGCGGCGATCTTTCGCTTGTCGGCCGCGGTGAGCCCGTCGGGATTTTCGTAGACGATCAGCCCGAATGTGGTCTCGCCGTTGGGAAACTCGGTGTCGAGGGTTTCCACGACCTCGGTCGACTCCGCACTCCCGGGCAGGTACGAGGCCGTGTCGTCGGTGGTCTCATCGGAGAGCTGGCTCCCCACCGGCGCGAGCGCGGCGAACGCGATCACCCACACGACGAGGATCACCCACTTTGTGCGGCGTCCTGTCACGAACGAGGCGAGCGCCCTCACGGGCGCGCAGACTAGCTACTACGCGCTACGGCCGTCCCGGCGTGAGCGGCACTTCAAAGCGCAGCGTGTCGAGCGAGGCGGAGTCGGGGACGGCGGTCGTGCCGGCGGCGCGCGCCACGGCCGGCGAGCCGATCCGAGACCAGTCGATCGGCACCGGTGGGCGCTCGAGCAACACCCGCCACGTCGCGTCGTCGATCTCGCCGCTGGGCGTCAGGCCCTCGGCTGCCTGGAAGCGCCGCACCGCCTCCACGGTCTCGGTCCCGTAGGTCCCATCGACTGCAACAGCATCGCCGTGGGCGGCGAGGTGCTGCTGCGCCCACACGACGAGGTCGCCGGCGTCGCCGCGAGCGAGGGTCGTGTGGGCGGACGACGCGACCGCCGCGCGTGACTTGCCTGCGCCGTCTCCGAGGGGCTTGCCGACCCAGCGCCACTCCTTGCCCTTCGTCTCCTGCCACGACCACCAGCTGACCCCGGCGGCGTCGTAGCGTCGCGCGTACTTGCGGAACCTGAACACCGACTTGCGGCTCACGTTGAGGTACGTCTGCCCGAGCGGGAAGATCGGGCGCTTGAACGGCGCGTTCACCTCGTATGTGTGCTCGTAGATCTTCCGAACCGAGGTGCCGATCGTCTTCCAGTACATCTGCGGGACGTTGTACTGCGCCGCGCCCGGGCCGAGGAAGACCGAGAACGGAAACGACGGGTGGTAGTCGACGTACGGGAAGCTCGCCAGGGCGAGCGGGTAGTCCCTCCCGATCCGGTCTCGGAGCTCGTCGATGTAGCGGTCCGCCGCCTTGTAGCGCCCCTCGTAGTGGCCCTCGGCGTCGATCAGCAGGCAGTCGGCGCCCTCGTTGACCGCCTGGGCGCCGACCCGGGCCTCGGGGCGGGGAGATCCTCCGTACACGAACTGCCACGCACACACCCGCAGCCCGGCGTCGTGCAGGACGTCGACGAGCTCGGGCGTGAATTGCGCCCATGGGTTCGCCGCATCGGAACTCTTGATCATCACTACGTCGATGTTGCGCTTGGTCGCTTTCTTCGCAACCGCATCCGCCGTGCCTCCCGACGCGCTCAGCTGCCAGATCCACATTCCATTGCCGTCGAGCGGGGTCGCAGCGCCGGCGGTCGCAGTGCTGGCGCCGAAGGCGAGCGCACAGGTGGCGACAAGGCCCGTGATGAGTCCGGGCCGGCGCACGCTTGGCTGCGTTGACCGCGCAGGCATCCCGTCTCTGTGGAGAGAGCCCCGTCCCAGGGGGTCTAGAATCCCACCCTCCTCATGCGTAACACGGTCGACTCGTTGCAGTTGCGGGCGGTTTGCAGGTGAAATCCGGCGACGCCCTTCCGGAGCTCCGGGTGACGCCCGACAAGTACCTGCCGCACCGATATGCCGGCGCCTCAGGGGACTTCAACCCGATCCACATCGACCCGGAGTTCGCGAAGGCTGTCGGACTCCCGGGCAACATCCTCCACGGCCTCTACACGATGGCCCAGGTTGCGCGCGCCCACACGGGTGCCGCGGGAGGCGACCCACGCGCGCTCAAGCGGCTCTCGGTGCAGTTCCGCGGGATGGGGGCGCCGGAGCAGGAGATCCTCGTCACGGCGACGGTGAAGGAGGCCGGCGACGGACACGTCGTCACCGGGACGGTCGCCGCGCAGGGCGACAACCGGGTCATTCGCAACGCCGAGGCCGTGCTCCAGCTCGACTGACAACCCGGGGCACGCCCTGCGACGGTCCTAAAATCGAACTGGATGTCTGCCGAGCGCAATCCGGGAATCAGCGAGCGCCAGCAGTGCGTCCTCGAGCTGGTCGTCGACTCCTACCTGGAGTCGGGAATGCCAATCGGGTCGCGCGCGATCGCCGCGCAGATCGAGTGGAGCGCGTCGACCGTACGCGCGGAGCTCGCTGCGCTCGAGGGCGCCGGCTACCTGACCCACCCGCACACATCGGCGGGACGCATGCCGACCGACAGCGGCTACCGGCTGTTCGCGGACTCGCTGCTCGCGTCCGAGCGATCGCTGCCCGCGCCGCGGGGGGCTTCCCTCGAGCTCGAGCGGATGCGGCACGAGGTCGACGAGGCGATGCGCGAGACCACGTCGGCGCTTTCTCGGGTCACCGACCTGCTCGCGCTCGTAACCGCCCCGCCCGCGAGCAGCGCGCACATCCACCGCGTCGAGGTGCTGCTCCTGCAGCCCGCCGTGGTGATGGTCGTCGTGATCGCCTCGAACGGGATGGTCAACAAGCGGGTGTTCACCTTCGCCGAGCCCGTCGACTCGGGGCTCGTCGAGTGGGCCGCGAGCTACCTCAACGAGCGCCTCGAGGGCATGGGCCTCGGGGCGCGAATGATCGCCGGGCGACTGGAGGACCCCGAGCTGGGTGAGTCCGAGCGCGAGTTCCTGGCCGCGATCGGAGGCGCGTTCACGGCGCTGGAGCGCGGCGTGCAGGACTCGCTGTACGTCGATGGCGCATCGCGGCTCTTGTCCGAGCAGCGCGTCGCAGAGATTCCGGAGATCGACGCCTTGATGCAGGCGCTCGAGCGGCGCGCGAGCCTGCTTCAGATGCTGCGCTCGGCCCTCGACGAGCGCTCGGTCTTCCTGTGGATCGGGGGCGAGAACCCCGAGCCCGAGCTGCGCTCGATGAGCGTGGTGGGCGCGAACTACGGGCTCGGATACCGCAACCTCGGCACGGTGGGCGTGCTGGGCCCGACGCGGATGGACTACGCCACGGCGATCGCCTCGGTGCGGGAGGCCGCCGGGGAGCTGTCGCGCTACTTCGAGACCGTCTACGAGCGCTAGATCCGATGGCCCAGGACTACTACCAGCGCCTCGGTGTCGAGCGAGGCGCGAGCGGGGCGGAGATCAAGAAGGCGTTCCGCCGGGTGGCCCGCGAGCTCCACCCCGACGTCAACCGGCACGACCCCGAGGCGGAGGAGAAGTTCAAGCGTGCCGCAGAGGCGTACGAGGTCCTGTCGGACCCCGAGCGCCGACGGGTGTATGACGCGTACGGCGAGGAGGGGCTGCGCACCGGCGGCTGGAGCCCGCGGACGGCCGGCTTCGGCAATCTCGAGGACATCCTCGAATCGTTCTTCGGGCGCGGCGACCCGCTGTTCGGCGAGATGTTCGGCTTCACCCGGCGCGGCCCCGCCCCGGGCGGCGACGTCGCGGCCGAGGTCGAGATCTCGCTCTCCGAGGTCCTCACGGGGGCAACCCGCGAGCTCTCGTTCGACGCCGTGATGGCGTGCGAGCGGTGTCGCGGCAACGGCGCCGAGCCCGGCACGCCGATCCACAAGTGCGAGGAGTGTGGCGGCAGCGGTGAGATCAGGCGTGTGAGCCAGACGGCCTTGGGTCAGCTCGTGCGCTCGGGGACCTGCGAGCGATGCGGTGGCTCGGGCAAGGTGCCCGACAACCCCTGCACGGAGTGCGGTGGGCGGGGCAGGGTCGCGGGCACCCGCACGTGGGAGGTCGAGATCCCTCCCGGGATCGAATCCGGGCAGAGGATCCGGATCACGGGCGCGGGCCACGCGGGTGAATCGGGAGCGCACGCCGGCGATCTCTACGTGCTCGTGCACGTGGAGGAGGACGACCGGTTCCGGCGCGAGGGCTCCGACCTCGTCAGCGTGGTCGAGATCCCGGCGACCGAGGCAATGCTCGGCGGCACATCCGTGGTCCCCACCCTCGACGGCGACCAGGAGATCGAGATCAAGCCCGGGACGCAGCCGGGCGACCGGATCGTGCTGCCCGCGCATGGGCTCCCTGACCTGCGCGGCTCGCGGCGCGGCGACCAGCACGTGTTCGTGAACGTGATCGTGCCCGCGAAGCTGAGCGCGGAGCAGCGCGGGCTCGCCGAGCGGCTCGACGAGACGCTCGGCGAAGAGAACCTGAGCCCGGACGGGCGGGACGGTCTGTTCTCGCGCGTGCGCCGAGCGTTCAAGGCTTGATCCGGCTCGCGGTTCGGACCCGGCCCGAGCACGCCGAGCGGGTACTCGCCGAGCTGATCGAGCTCGCCCCGGGCGGTGTCGAGGAGGACCGCGGCCAGAGCTACGTCGAGTACGCGATCTACGGGCCGCCCGGAGAGGTGCCCGAGCATCCCGATCTCGAGGCGGCGGCCGGCGACGGCCTCGTGGAGATCACCTCGACCGAGGTGCCGGATGACTGGGCCGATCGGTGGCAGGAATTCCACCGGCCCGTGGTCGTCGGCGGGCGGCTTAGGGTGCGCCCGTCGTGGGTCGATGCCCACGAGGAGGAGGCCGGCGGCGCGATCGAGATCGTGATCGATCCCGCGCGCGCGTTCGGCACAGGGGCGCACTCCACGACCCGGATGTGCCTCGGGCTGCTGCTCGAGCACGCGGACGCCGCGGGGGCGCGCGGCGCGCTCGCCGATTGGGGAACGGGGTCGGGCGTGCTCGCGATCGCAGCGGCGAAGCTCGGCTTCTCACCGGTGTCCGCCTGCGACCACGAGCCCGCGTCGCTCGACGCCGCGCGGACCAACGCCGCGGCGAACGACGTCGAGCTCGATCTCGCGCGGATCAACCTCCGCGAGCAGGCGGCGCTCAGCGCGCCGACCGTCGCAGCCAACCTCACCGCGCCCGTGCTGCTCGCGGTCGCCAAGCGGCTCGCCGATCAGGGCGGTGAGCCTCCCGACGCGCTGATCTGCTCAGGGCTGCTCGGAGGCGAGGTCGACTCCGTCGTCGGGGCTTTCGGCGAGCATGGTCTCGCCGAGCGCGCTCGCCGCGCCGACGGCGAGTGGCGCGCGCTGCTGCTCGCGGCATCGCGCTAGGCCGCGGCTCTCCGGAGCCTTCGGCTCCGCGGGGAGCGGCGCGAGACGATGTCGCCCCAATCGGAGTCGGCGATCAGCTCCGGGTCGGTCGTGCGAAGGAAGTCCCGCAGCACGTCGGCGAGTCCGTCGGGGTCTTCGAGGTGAGGGAAGTGCGCGGCGCGCGGCAAGGTCTCGAAGTGGCTGCCGGGGATGGCGTCGTGCGCGGCGCGACCATGCGCGAGTGGGATTGTGTTGTCGCGCTCTCCCCACACGATCAGGGTGGGCATCGGGCCGAGCAGGTAGAGGCGGTCGACCGCGCTCACCCGCTGCCCGTGAAAGTCGATCACCGATCGCAGGGTCTGCAGGAACGCCTTCCGCGCCCCCGGCTCCTCGAGGGGCCGCAAGGCCCGTACGACCGCCTGCACGAGGGCCCCCTTGGCGGAGCCGCGGTCGCGAAGCCTCTGGCCTGCCGTTTCGAGCGCCGTCATCAGCCGCGGATGGGCGGCGACCCACACGATCGCCGACGCCCCGGGGAGGGCCGCCCCGCGCAGCAGCGGGCTCACCTCGCGGCCGAGCCCCCCGCTCGACACGAGCACGAGGCGCTCGGTGCGCTGCGGGAACTGGTAGAAGAACTGCATCGCCACTCCGCCGCCCAGCGAGTGGCCGACGAGCGTCGCACGGTCGACCCCGATCGTCGCGAGCAGGTCGCGGATGCTCGCCGCGTGCGCGCCAAGCGAGTAGTCGCCCCGCACCGCCGCGGAGTCACCGTGTCCGAGCAGGTCCGGCGCGATCACGGTGTACTCCTTCGCGAGCCTCAGGGCGACCGCTTCCCAGTGCCGCGAGGAGTTGACCATCCCGTGTATCAGCACGACCGCCGGGCCGCTCCCGGCGACGCGGTAGATCACCCGATGGCCATGCAACTCCGTTTGCCACGCCTCGAACACGTCGCGGCACCATAGACGGGAGAATCGGTGCTATGTCGGTGGATCGCGCATCGCTGCCGGTGGCCGTCTTCGACTCCGGGGTCGGCGGTCTCACGGTGCTCCACGAGTGCCTCGTGTCGCTGCCACAGGAGGACTTCGTCTACCTCGGCGACAACGCGCGCTTTCCATACGGCACGACGCCGTTGGCCGAGCTGCGCGAATACGTGGCCGAGGACACCGAATTCCTGCTCGAGTGCGGAGCGAAGCTGATCGTGATCGCCTGCAACGCCGCGACCTCGGCCGGAGCCGACGCGGCACGCGAGATCGCCGCGCGGCGCGAGACCGAGGTCGTGACGGTGATCGAGCCCGAGGCCGAGATCGCCGCCGCGATCACGGACTCGGGCCGGGTCGGAGTGCTCGCCACACCCGCCACCGTCGAGGGTGGGGCGTACCGTCGCGCGCTCGAGAGCCAGGGGCGGTCGCTCGACGTGACCGAGGTCGCGGCGCCCGACCTCGCACCGATCATCCAGAACGGGTTTCCGTTCGAGGAGAGCGTGGTCGCCAAGGTGCGCTCGTATTGCGCCCCGATCAAGCGCGCCGACGTCGACACCCTGATCCTCGGCTGCACCCACTTCCCACTAGTGGGGCCCATGCTTCAGCGCATCCTCGGCCGCGACGTGCGGCTTGTGACCGCGGGCCATGCCGTCGCCGCGACGGTCCAGCGGACGCTCGAGTCGCGCGGGCTCGAGTCAGCCAGCGACGGCGAGGGGAAATACCGCTTCGTGTGCACGGGCGACGTCGCGTCGTTCCGCGAACTCGGAACGCGGTTCCTGCAGATGCCGCTGGGTGAGATCGAGCGCGTCTCGCTCTGACACCTACCGGTACACCGCGATCAGGCGCTCCATTCCGAGGTCCTCGACGATCGAGGTCTCGGTCGGGTCGCGCCCGGTCCACGTTCGAAGCTTCGACTCGTCGACTGGATCGTGGACGTGCTCCTCGGTCACCCAGCCGGGCCACTCGTGGGGAACGCTGACGATCGCCGTCCGGCCGGCAGCGAGCAGCTTGCGGGCGAAGGGCCCCGGCCGGTCGAGGTGCTCGAGGACCTGGAGGCAGAGGACGAGGTCGAAGCGCTCGTCCGGGTCGAAGTCGTTGAAGTCCGCGATTACGGTTTCGACGCCCCCGCGCCGCGGAACCTCGTCGACGTCGAGCGCGACCCGGCGGTCGAACCAGTCGAGTGCCGCAAGGACGGCGGTGTCGTTCGCGCCGACGTCCAGGGCGGAGCCCCCGGCCGGCGCGTGCGAGCGCGCGAGGCGGGCGACCTCGCTGTAGTAGCGGAACCCCAGGCGTGACGCCCAGTACGAGCGTCCGCGGGTCAAGCGATCCGCATCAAGGCGTCGACCGACCGCGCAGGACCCGGCCAGTGGGAGCGGACGAGCGAGGCGTGGCCGCCTCGAATGAGGGCTCGAAGCGCGATCGCGACGATGATCGCGTCGTCGAGCGCGCCCACCACCGGGATGAAGTCGGGCACTAGGTCGATCGGCGTGGCGAGGTAGACGAGAACCGCCGCGACGAGTAGCTTTCGCCATCGCGGGATGCGGGCGTCCCCGAGCAGGCGTCGAAACAGGACCAGGCAGTCGGGAACGAACAGCGCCATCGCGGCGGCGTCGGCGCGGCGGCCGACCACGACCAACATCGCCATGCCTGCCGTGTACAGACCGAGCGCCACCGCGGCGGAGATCGCGAGCAGGGTCCAATCGATCACGATCCTGACGATAGCCGGACCGAGCGCGCTCGTCAGTCGGTGCGACGGGAGGCGGCCGGACCCCGCGACCGCTTGCCGCGGGCCTTCACCGAGGCGAGCAGTCTCCGTGCGCGGTCCGCCATCGTCGGCGAACCTTGCCCGCGACGTGGATCGAGCTCCGCCCCGCACAGCGCGCAGCCTGCCGCGAACGCCGACACGCGCTCGCCGCAATTCGGGCAGGTGTGGGGACCGGTGGGGGCCATGCCGTGATCGTCGCACCGAAACATGAATCCCACCTGAGGGCGCTGCCGGAGGCCCTACCCTTGTACGCGTGAGCATTCTCGACCAGGTGCAAGCGGACACGCGCGAGGCGATGAGGGCCGGAGAGCGCGACAAGGTCGGCGCGCTGCGCATGGTCGCCAACACCCTCCAGCAGGAGGCCAAGTCCGGCAAGGGCGACGAGGTCGGCGCGCTGCGCCGCGAGCGCAAGCGCCGTCTCGAGGCGGCGCAGGCGTATCGCGACGGTGGCAGCGCCGATCGTGCCGCGACGGAAGAGACCGAGGCCGAGCTGATCGCCGGCTACCTGCCGCCCGAGCTTCCGGACGAGCAGCTCGACGAGCTGGTGGCGGCCGCCGTCGAGGAAGCGGGCGCGGAGGGCCCGGGAGACATGGGCAAGGTGATGGGCGTGGTTATGCCGCGAGTCGACGGTCGAGCCGACGGCGAGCGGGTGAGCGCGGCGGTCCGGGAGCGGCTTGGCGCGTAAGCAGCTCACGCTCGACAACACCGTCGCCGCCGAGCTCGCGGGCTCCGAGGACGCGGTGCTGCGAGCGCTCGAGGGTCACCTCGACTGCGAGCTCTACCTGCGAGGAAACGTGCTCACGCTCGCCGGCGAGCCAGGCGAGGTGCGCTCTGCCGAGTCGCTCGTCGGCGAGTTGGTCGAGCTGATCGAGGGCGGGCACGAGATCGCACCCGGGACCATCGAGGCGGTCACCGGCGCACTCGATGCGAGCGAGAGCCCCGCCGCGATCCTCGAGGACGTGATCTGGCGCCACCGCAACACCAAGGTCGCCCCGAGGACCGTGAACCAGAAGCGCTACGTCGACTCGATCCGCGGCCACACGATCACGTTCGGGATCGGCCCCGCCGGGACCGGCAAGACCTTCCTCGCGGTGGCGATGGCGGTCGCCGCGCTCGACGCCCGCGACGTCAATCGCGTGATCCTCACCCGTCCCGCGGTTGAGGCCGGCGAGCGGCTGGGGTTTCTCCCTGGTGACATCCAGGCGAAGGTCGACCCTTACCTGCGGCCGCTTTTCGACGCGCTCTACGACATGCTCGACCCCGATCGGGTCAACACCTACTTCGAGAATGGGGTGATCGAGGTCGCGCCGCTCGCGTTCATGCGTGGTCGCACCCTGAACGACTCGTTCGTGATCCTCGACGAGGCCCAGAACACGAGCCCCGAGCAGATGAAGATGTTCCTCACGCGGCTTGGGTTCGGCTCGCGAATGGTGGTGACCGGAGACATCACCCAGATCGACCTCCCGCGCGATCAGCGCTCGGGCCTGGTAGTGATCGGGGAGATCCTCGCCGACGTCCCCGACATCTCGTTCGTTCGCTTCGGGGGCGAGGACGTCGTGCGGCACAAGCTCGTGCAGCGGATCGTTGCCGCGTACGGGGAGTACTCGGACGCGGAGGGTGACGAATCGCGCGACGGCGCTCGCGGCGATTGACCGCCGAGCTCGGCGACGTGCCGGCGGAGCTTCGGGATGCGGTTGACGCGACGCTTGCCGAGGCGGGAATCCGAGAGGGGCATCTGTCGGTCGAGCTGGTCGACGCGGGACGGATCCGGGAGCTGAATCGGGAGCATCGCGGGCGCGACGCGCCGACCGACGTGCTGGCGTTCCCGGTCGACGGGCCGGGCGAAATCGCAGGCCCGCGGGAGCTAGGCGACGTCGTGATCTGCCCGGCGCGCGCTACGGACGTTCGCGAGGCCGCGGTCCACGGAGTGCTGCACCTGTGCGGCCACGACCACGAAACGGACGCGGGGGAGATGCTCGAGCTTCAGCAACGCGTTATGCGCTCGCTCGGATGAGCGGGGTCGCGATCCGCCTCGCGCGCGAGGAAGAGATCGACCGCGTGCTGCCGCTGTACGAGTCGCTCTTCGAGCCGCCCGGCGCGCGTCCCGAGAGCTGGGAGGAAGAGCGGGCGGCGCGCGCGCTCGCGGAGGCGATCCGGGAAATCGACAGCGCGGTCTGGGTCGCTGAGCGCGACGGCCGGCTGGTCGGCGTGTGCACCGCGTACCTCGACTTCCACTCGGTGCGTTTCGGACCGCGGTGCTGGGTCGAGGACCTGGCGGTCGACCGCGAGAGCCGCTCGCAGGGGATCGGCGCCGCGTTGCTGGCCGAGGCCCGACGCTGGGCGGAGGCGGGGGGCGCGACGCACCTCGAGCTCGACACCGCGGAGGCGAGGACGGATGCGCAGCGCTTCTACGAGCGCGAGCGCCCGAGCTGGCGCTCGATCTCTTACGCCTGGCGCCTCGACCCGTGACGACGCGCGCCGGGTTCGTCGGGCTCGCCGGGCGGCCGAACGTCGGCAAGTCGACGCTCGCGAACGCGATCGTTGGCGCGAAGGTCGCGATCGTCTCGGACCGGCCGCAGACGACCCGGCGCGCCGTGCGGGGGATCGCCACCGACCCTGGCGGCGAGTGGCAGATGGTGCTCGTCGACCTCCCCGGAGTACAGCGACCCCGCGACGACCTCACCCAGCGGATGCAGCATCGCATCGAGCAGGAGATCGCCGACGCCGACGCCGTGCTGTTCGTGTTCGATGGCGAGCAGGGAGTGGGGCCGGGGGACCGCTTCATCGCCCGGGCCCTGCTCGGCGCGGAACGAGGGACTCCCGTCGTGTGCGCGGTCAACAAGATCGACCGCGCCCGCAAGCCGGCGATCGCGAAGACGCTCGTCGAGGCCGAGGAGCTCGAGGTCGCCGACGAGATCTTCCCCGTCAGCGCCAGGCGCGGAACCGGGATCTCCCCGCTGGTCGAGCGGCTCGTCGAGCTGCTGCCCGAGGGGCCGCTGCTCTACTCGCCCGAGGAGCGCACTGACGCTGCCTTCCAGACCCGGCTCGCCGAGCTGATCCGCGAGCAGGTGCTGCGCCGGACGCGCGAGGAGATCCCGCACGCGGTCGAGGTGATGGTGACCGATGTGGAGCGCCGCGAGGACGGACTGGTCGAGATCCACGCCGAGGTGTGGGCCGAGACCGAAGCGCAGAAGCGGATCCTCGTCGGGCGCGGCGGCAAGATGGTGCGCGACGTCGGCGCGGCGGCCCGGCGCGAGCTCGAGCGCGAGCTCGACGCTCGCGTGTACCTGGATCTCCAGATCCGAGTCCGCCGCCACTGGCGCCGCGACGAGGCTCTGCTCGATCGGCTCGGTATCGAGTGAGGCGGCCGTCCGGTGCCGCACCTAGCTTTCACTGGGTGGCTGATGCGCCAAATCGCGAGGAGCTGATGACGGCCCTCGCGACCGAGCACTTCACGCTTCAGGGGGCGAGATCCCAGACGATGAGCGAGAGCTCGGCGCGGGCGTCGATCTTCGTGCTCTCGGTGTCCAGCGCCCTCGTGGCGCTTGGCTTCATCGGCCAGATCTCCGACGTCGGGGACGTCTTCAACGCGTTCGCGCTGACCGTCCTGCCGACCCTCTACGTGCTCGGCGCGGTGACCTTCGTCCGGCTGGTCGAGTGCGGGGCGGAGGACTTTCGCTACGGCCTGGCGATCAACCGGATTCGGCACTACTACCAGGAGGTTGCGGGCGATCGGGCAAACCTGTTCCTGCTCTCCGGGCACGACGACGGGGCGGGGGTGTTCGCGAACATGGGCATCCCGGTCGAGGGGCGCACGCCGCTGTTCGCTTTCTCGACCGCCGTCGACGTGATCAACAGTGTCGTCGGCGGAGGGGCCGTCGCGATCGCGCTCGGGGCCGTCCTCGACGCGCCGCTCGGCGTGGCGGCCGCCGTTGGCGGCGCCGCGGCGATCGTCTCGGTCGTGGCATGGCTGCGGTACGCGGATCGCCTGCTCGACGCGGCCGCGGCCCAGGTCGAGCCACTGTTCCCCACGCCGGGAGTGGGCGAACGCGCGCACTCCTAGTCCCCGGTCGATCTAACCGGGGCCTGCTCGTACACTCAACCGATGGTCGAGGGAATCAACTTCGACGAGCGCGGACTCGTGACGTGCGTGGTTCAGGACTGGCGCACCGGCGAGGTGCTGATGGTCGCGCACATGAACGAGGAGGCTCTCGAGCGCACCCGGCGGACCGGCGAGGTGCATCTCTACAGCCGCTCGCGCCGCGACATGTGGCACAAGGGCGAGACGTCCGGCAATGTCCAGCGCGTGCACCAGCTCCGTTACGACTGCGACGGCGACGCGATCGTCGCTCTGGTGGAGCCGGCCGGGCCGGCGTGCCACACGGGCCAGCGCTCGTGCTTCTACCGCGACCTCGACGGCACAGCGGATTCGGCGGTCGACGCGCCGCCCGCGCCCGGCGAGCCGACGCCGGCCACCCACGAGGCGCTGCCGGAACTGGAGCGAACGCTCGTGTCGCGCGCGCACGAGCGCCCGGCCGGGTCGTACACGGTCGAGCTGCTCGATGACCCTCCGAAGATCGGCTCGAAGGTGCGGGAGGAGGCAGGCGAGGTCGCGAAGGCCGCGCGGTCGGAGTCCGAGGAGCGAGTCGCGGAGGAGGGCGCCGACCTCGTGTATCACCTCAACGTTTTGCTCCTGTCGCGAGACGTCTCGATGGCGCAGGTGCTGGAGTTGCTGAATGGCCGTCGCCGCTGAACGCAGGCTCGGTCTCGAGCCGACCCGCGAGCGCGCGGAGGAGCTGGCGCGAGACGCGAACGTGATTCCAGTCGTGAGTCGCTTCATCGAGGACCGCGAGACGCCCGTGTCGGCGTTCCTGAAGCTGCGCGGCCACGGGCCCGCGTTCCTGCTCGAGTCGGCGGAGCAGGGGCACATGGGCCGCTACTCGTTCCTCGGCTTCAGGCCACGCGCGGTGCTGCGTTGGGTCGATGGTGTCCTCGCCGAATGGAACGAGGGCGAGTTGATCGCTGCGTCGGAGTCCGGGCGCTGGGACGCGCCGACCGCCTGGCACGACGCACCCGATCCCTATGCCGCAGTCTCGGAGTACCTCGGTCGATACCGTGTCGCGCAAGTCGACGGGATCCCGCCGTTCGCTGGCGGCGCCGTGGGCTTCTTCGGCTACGACCTCGTGCGGACTGTCGAGCCGCTCGGCCCGCCGAACCCGGATCCGCTCGGGCTTCCCGACATGGCGTTGATCGTCACCGAGTCGTTGCTGGCCTTCGACCACCAGCGGCACGAGCTGACCGTCCTCGCCCATGCCTTCGTCGAGGAGGACGGCGACGTCGGGTTCGCGTACGCCGGCGCGGTGGACACGATCAGCGAGATCCGGCAGCGGCTCTCGGAGCCGGTGCAGGGTCGTGTGGGGACGACGGATCAGATCGTCGCCACGGCCGCCGAGCGGACCGAGGCCGAGTTCACGGCCAACGTCACCCGCGAGCAGTTCGAGTCCATGGTGGCTCGGATCATCGAGTACGTCCACGCGGGAGACGCGTTCCAGGTCGTGCCCTCGCAGCGCTTCTCAGCGCCGGCGCCGGTCGAGACGTTCTCGATCTACCGCGGCCTGCGTGTGGTCAATCCCTCCCCCTACATGTACTTCCTCGACTTCGGCGACTTCGAGGTCGCGGGGGCCTCCCCGGAGCCGCTGATCAAGGTCACCGAGCGTCGCGTCGAGACGAGACCGATCGCCGGCACATATCCGCGCGGCGGCACCGATGAGGAGGACCGGCGCCGCGCACAGCAGCTGCTCGAGGATCCGAAGGAACGCGCCGAGCACGTCATGCTCGTCGATCTCGGCCGCAACGACCTCGGGCGCGTGTGCGAGTACGGCACGGTCACCGTCGACGAGCTGATGGCCGTCGAGACGTACTCGCACGTGCTCCACATCGTGAGCCAGGTGTCCGGCCGGCTGCGCGAGGGGATCACCGCGTTGGACGCGCTACGCGCGACGCTTCCCGCAGGGACGTTGTCCGGCGCCCCGAAGGTGCGCGCGATGCAGATCATCGACGAGCTCGAGCCGCACAAGCGGGGCTCCTACGGGGGCGCGATCGGCTACGTGAGCTTCAACGGCGACCTGGACACCGCGATCCACATCCGCACCGTCGTCGTCAAGGACGGGACGGTGCACGTTCAGGCGGGCGGAGGCACCGTTGCCGACGCGAAGCCGGACTACGAGTATCGGGAGTCGGTTCAGAAGGCGAAGGCGATATTCAGCGCCGTCGGGCTGGCGGCGCGGCAGCCGGAGTGGCCGTGAACGTTCTCGTCATCGACAACTACGACTCGTTCACCTACAACCTGGTTCAGTATCTCGGCGAGCTCGGCGCGGACCTGGAGGTCGTGCGCAACGACAAGGCGGCGGTGGACGATCTGCTCGATCGTCGGGTCGACCGCCTCGTGATCTCCCCAGGGCCGTGCACGCCACGCGACGCTGGGATCTCGATCGAGGCGTCCCGCGCGTTCGCGAAGGCCGAGATCCCGGTGCTCGGGGTTTGCCTCGGCCATCAGTCGCTGGTCGAGGCGTTCGGGGGGCGCACGATCCGCGGAGTCCCGATCCACGGCAAGGACGCCGAGATCGAGCACGACGGCCGAGGGATCTACCAGGGGCTCCCGCGCCCGTTCAAGGCCGGTCGGTATCACTCGCTGATCGCCGATCCGGACCTGCCCGACGAGCTCGAGCAGACGGCTGGGTTCGACGACGTCGTGATGGGAGTCCGACACCGATCGCTCCCGGCCGAGGGCGTCCAGTTCCATCCCGAGTCGGTGCTCACCCCGGACGGCAAGCAGCTGCTGCGGAACTTCCTCGCGTAGGCCGATGCCCAACGACATCCTCACCCGCGCGATCGACGCCGTGTGCGACGGCACCCACCTGACCGCCGACCACGCCTCGGCGGTGCTCGACGAGATCATGGAGGGCCGCGCCGACTCGGTTCAGACCGGAGCCTTCCTCGTCGCCCTGCGTGCGAAGGGCGAGACGGTCGCGGAGCTGGTCGGGCTCGCCCGCACGATGCGACGACTGGCCGCGCACGTCGAGTCCAACCGCCCAGGTCTCGTCGACACCGCCGGTACAGGCGGTGGCCCCTCGACGTTCAACATCTCGACGGCCGCGGCGCTCGTCGCTGCCGCGTCGGGCTGCGCGGTCGCAAAGCACGGCAACCGCTCCAGCACGAGCAGGTCGGGGTCAGCGGACCTCCTCGAAGCGCTCGGCGTCAACATCGAGCTCGGCCCCGACGACGTCGCGAGCTGCATCGAGGAGATTGGCTTCGGGTTCATGTTCGCCCCGCGCCATCACGCGGCGATGAAGCACGTCGTACCGGTGCGCAAGGAGCTCGCGGTGCGGACGATCTTCAACTTCCTCGGACCGCTCACCAATCCCGCCGGCGCCAGTCGCCAGCTCCTCGGCGTCTCCGATCGCGGCTACCAGGAGACGATCGCGGAGGCGCTCGTCGGACTCGGCTGCGAGCGCGCCCTGGTGGTCACGGGCGCCGACGGGGTAGACGAGCTCACGCTCGCCGACGAGACGCGGGTGATCGAGGTCGCCGACGGCGGCACCCAGGAGTGGTTCGTGCGACCGGAGGAGCACGGGCTCGAGCGGCGCCCGCTCGACGCGATCGTGGGCGGCTCGCCGGAGGAGAACGCCCACGCTGTACGAGAGGCGCTCACCGAGGGCGACGGACCGGCGCACGACGTGATCGTGCTCAACGCGGGGGCGGCGATTCTCGTCGGCGGCGGCGCGCAAGGCCTCGGCGCGGGGATCGAGAAAGCGCGCGACGCGATCCGCTCGGGCGCCGCGACCCGGGTCCTCGATTCGCTGATCGAGACGACCGGTCGGCTGGCGGGCACCGCGGCGTGAGCGCGTCGCGTAGGGTCTGGGCCTCATGAGCGGTCTCAATGAGCTCGTGGCGGGGGGCCGCGGGACGGGCGAGCGGCGCCGC
>Ga0081538_10000783_pt1 | contig 34707 bp, 30 predicted proteins | sample TabmetS5T2R1_FD_71022 | JGI IMG/M metagenome (GOLD analysis project Ga0081538, IMG submission 71022) | Tabebuia heterophylla rhizosphere microbial communities from the University of Puerto Rico - S5T2R1 | ecosystem: Host-associated > Plants > Roots > Rhizosphere ...
TGGGGTTGCGGCTGCGCGCCCCCTCCGAGCGGATCCCAAAGCCGATGGTGCCGATCGGCTACCGGCCGATCCTGTGGCACGTGATGAAGTACTACGCCCACTTCGGCCACCGGGAGTTCATCCTCTGCCTCGGCTACAAGGCCGACGTGATCAAGGAGTACTTCCTCAACTACAACGAGGCCCTCTCCAACGACTTCGTCCTCAGCGGGAACGGCAACGGCGGCGGCGACCGCAGCCACGTCGAGCTGCTCGGCAGCGACATCCACGACTGGCGGATCACCTTCGCCGACACCGGCCTGCACGCCAACATCGGCCAGCGGCTCCGGTCGGTGCGGCGCTTCGTCGCCGACGAGCCGGTGTTCCTGGCCAACTACGGCGACGTGCTCACCGACGCGCCCCTGGCCGAGATGGTCGACGACTTCGTCCGTCGCGACGCGGTGGCCGCGTTCATCTCGGTCAAGCCGACCTACACCTTCCACGTCGTCCGGTCCCAGGACGACGGCACCGTGGAGCGGATCGACGACGTCAACGCCGCCGACATCTGGATCAACGGCGGCTACATGATGCTGCGCCGGGAGATCTTCGACTTCCTGGAGGAGGGCGACGAGCTGGTCGAGGAGCCGTTCCAGCGCCTGGTCAAGCAGAACCTCCTGCTCACCTACCGCTACCAGGGCTTCTGGGCGCCGATGGACACCCTCAAGGACCAGCAGCACCTGGAGTCGCTCTACGAGACCGGCCGGCCGGCCTGGGCCATCTGGCAGCGGTGAGCGCATGCTCCCGGTGAGCCTGGGGCCGGCCGCCGGCGCTCCCCTGCGGGTGCTGGCCATCGGCGCCCACGCCGACGACATCGAGATCGGGTGCGGGGGCACGATCCTGCGGCTGGCCGGCGAGCGCCGGGACCTGGCCGTCGACTGGCTGGTGCTGAGCGGCGACGGGGAGCGCGCCGGCGAGGCCGGCGACAGCGCGGCCGCCTTCCTGGCCGGCGCGGCCCGGCGACGGATCACCGTGGAGCGGTTCCGTGACGGCTTCCTGCCCTATGACGGCGGCGCCGTGAAGGAGCTGTTCGAGCGGCTCAAGTCGGAGGTCGACCCGGACCTGATCCTCACCCACCGCCTCGAGGACCGGCACCAGGACCATCGGCTGGTGTCCGAGCTGACCTGGAACACCTTCCGAGACCATCTGATCCTGGAATATGAGATCCCCAAGTACGAGGGCGACCTGGGCCAGCCCAACCTGTTCGTGCCGCTGACCGCCGAGGTGTGCGAGCGCAAGGTGGAGCTGCTGCGCAAGGGGTTCCCGAGCCAGGCCGGCCGCTACTGGTTCACCGACGACACCTTCTGGTCGCTGCTGCGCCTGCGCGGCCTGGAGTCACGCTCCCCCAGCCGGTACGCCGAGGCGTTCCACGCCCGCAAGCTGGTGCTCTGACCCACCCGTATCCTGGACGCATGCGTCGGGTCTGGCTGGCGGTCGCCCTTGCCCTGGCCGTGCTGTTCGGCGCCCTCACCGGCTGGCTGTTCGTCTGGCCGGCGATCACCCCGCCCGGCCAGGTCGACGCGGTGGTGGTGTTCGCCGGCAAGCGCGCGCGCCTGACCGAGGGCGTCCGGGTCGTCCAGGCCGGTGTGGCCCCGGTGCTGGTGATCTCCGACGGCGGGCGGCCCCGGTCCCGGGCCGGACGGACCTGCCGCAACCCGCCGCCGGGCCTCCGGGTGGTCTGCGTCACCCCCGAGCACAGCTCGACCGCGGCCGAGGCGGCGGCGTTCGCCGAGCTGGCCGAGCGCCAGGGGTGGCGCTCGCTGGCCCTGGTCACCTCCGCCTACCACGTCCGCCGGGCCGGGCTCCTGCTCGACCGCTGCTACGGGGGCGCGATCTCGACGGTGGCGGTGCCGAGGCCCGCCGGCCCGGGCCTGGCCGCCGACGCCCTGCACGAGTGGGCCGGCCTGCTGGCCGCCGTCACCGTGCAGCGGGGCTGCTGAGCAGGCCGGCCCGCTCCAGGTCGCGGGCGGCGTCGGCGATCACGGCGAAGGGCAGCTCGGCCCGGTCGGCGACGTCGAGCAGGGTGTGGTCGCCGTCCGACAGGTTGAGCACCCAGAGCATCGCCATCTGGTGGGCCTCGGCGTCGCTGCGCCCACCGATGGAGCCGTACAGGCCGCGCCGGCCGAGCTGCGGCTCCCCCTTGGGGAAGAGGTTGCGGTAGCGGCGGTTGGCCTCCAGCAGCTGGACGACCTCCCAGCAGACCTCGAGGCTGTCCTGCAGGTGCTCGGGGCGGACCAGGTCGAGGTCGTCGGCCGAGGTGTGGTACTCGGGATACTGGGCGTACGGGGTGCGGCTCAGGCAGCCGACCGGCAGGTTGAAGCCGGGCGAGCAGAACTGGCGCTCGTCGTAGCCGTAGGGGGAGAAGTCGACCAGCCGGTGGGGGCGGCCGGAGCGCCGCAGCACGTGGGCCACGGCCTGGTCGATCTCGGCGTCGCCGCGGCGGCTGCGCTTGTAGGTGAGCCCGCCGGGGTCGCCGAGGCAGGCCAGCACCAGCCCGTGGCGGATCCGGCCCACCCGGTCCTCGTTCCGGGCCAGCCAGGTGATGGATCCGATCGTGCCCGGCGCGAACAGGAACCGGTAGGTGTACCGGGGCCGGGACCGGGCCAGCATGCCGGCCAGCCGGGTGGCCACCGCGATCCCCGAGAGGTTGTCGTTGGCCAGCGACGGATGGCAGACGTGGCAGCTGATCAGCACCTCATCGTCGGTCCGGCCCGGGACCACGTGCTCGGCGTAGGTGAGGTGGCCGTCGGCCAGGGTGGTGTCGACGCAGACCCGGTAGTCCCCCTCGGGCAGGCGGTCGACCAGGCGCTGGCTGGCGCAGAAGCCCCAGCGCTCGGCGTAGTAGGAGGTGCGCCAGGGGACCCAGTCGGGGTGGTCGGGCAGGGTGTGCAGGTGCTGGCGCAGCTCGGCCAGGGGCATGGTGGCCCGCACGGGCACGCTGTAGCCCATCAGGTGCAGGTTGCTGTCGGCGAAGTCGATCACCCGCCGGCCGTCGGGCCCGGCCACCCAGGCGTCGCGGACGTTCCATTCCCGCGGTACCGTCCAGTCGAGGACCTCGGTGCCGGTCGGCACCTCGCGCACCTGGAGCTCGAGCTCGCGGCCGATCACCTCCAGGGTGCGGCGCACCCCGTCGCCGGTGATGCTGCGGCAGATCGGGTAGAGCTCCGCCACCAGCCGGTGCAGCTCCTCCCCGACGGTCATGGCCCGGCGTCGGGATAGCTCGCGTCGCGCTCGTTGATCACCACGACCTCCCCCGGCCACTCGATCCCGAACGCCGGGTCGTCCCAGCGCACCCCCCGGGCCGCGGCCGGCGCGTAGGGCGCCGACATGTGGTAGGCGACCTCGGTGGCGTCGGCCAGGGTCAGGAACCCGTGTGCGCAGCCCTCGGGAACGTACAGCATGGACCGGTTGGCGTCGGTGAGCTCGGCCCCGAACCAGCTCCGGTAGGTTGGCGAGCCCGGCCGCAGGTCGAGGGCGACGTCGAAGATGGCCCCGCGGGTGCAGCGGACCAGCTTGGCCTCGGCGTGCGGGGCCTCCTGGTAGTGCATGCCCCGCAGCGTGCCCTTGCGGTGGTTGAAGGAGATGTTGGCCTGGGCCAGCTCGGGCGTGAGCCCGTTGGCCAGGAACTCCTCCCGGCACCAGGTGCGGGCGAAGAAGCCGCGCCCGTCGGCGATGGGCTCGGGCTCGATCAGGTAGGCGCCGGCGACCCTGGTCTCGGTGAACCGCATGCCGCTCAGGTGACCGGGCGGGCGGCCAGGCGGGCCAGGGCGTGGCCGACGTCGTCGACCTGCTGGTCGGTCATGCCCGTCCACAGGGGCAGGGTGAGCACCCGGGCGGCGACCAGGTCGGTGACCGGCAGGGGCCCGTTGGCCGGGGCCAGCGACCGGTAGGCGCGCTGGCGGTGGACGGGGGGCGAGTAGTAGCGCCGGGTCTGGATGCCCTCGGCGGCCAGGGCCCGGGCCACCGCGGCGGCGTCCATGCCGAAGGCCTCGGCCTCGATCAGGATGGTCAGGTCCTTGTAGGTGCTGCGGTCGCCCTCGGCCACGGCCGGGAAGTCGATGCCGGGCAGCCCGTCGAACGCCTTGCGGTACCGCTCGGCCAGCCGGTTGCGCTCGGCGATGCGCTCCTCCAGGTCCTCGAACGACCCCAGGGCGGTGGCCGCGTGCAGCTCCGACATGCGGGCGTTCAGCCCCAGGAACCGGGTGTCGTAGTCGCCCGGGTTCCCGTAGTCGCGGCCGATCCGGCAGCGCTCGGCCAGCTCGTCGTCGTTGGTGGCGATGATGCCGCCCTCGGCGGCGATCAGCACCTTGGTCGGCGACAGGCTGAACACCTCGGCATCCCCGAACCCGCCGATCATGTGCGGGCCGCGGCGCGAGCCGAAGGCGTGGGCGGCGTCGAAGAACAACCGGATCCCGTTCTGCCCGGCCAGCTCGCCGAGGGCCTCGACGTCGCAGGGGGTGCCGTAGGTGTGGGTGGCCAGGATGGCCGAGGTGCGCACGCCGGCCGAGCGCGCCGCCGCCTCCGGGTCGAGCAGCAGGTCGCGCGGGCTGATGTCGGCGAACTTGGGCCGGAGGCCGTTCCAGGCGACCGCGTGGGCGGTGGCCGAGAAGGTGAACGACGGCAGCACCACGTCGCCCGACAGGCCGCTGGCCCGCAGCACCAGCATCAGCCCGGCGGTGCAGGAGGAGACGGCGACGCAGTGCCCCACGCCCAGGTACTCGGCCGCCCTCGCCTCCAGCTGGCGGACGGTGGGCCCGTTGGTGAGCATCCCGCTGGCCAGGATCGCCTGGGTGGTCCGGGCGACGGCGTCCGGGTCGGCCAGGGCCGGCCGGGCCAGCGGCAGGCCGTCCGGGAACAGCGGCTGCCCGCCGAGGGCGGCCGGGAGATCGTCCACTGAGGATGGCGGGTTGCTGGTCATCGGGCTCCCTCGTGTGCGTCGGTTCCTTCGGCGAACCAGGCCACCGTGGCGGCCAGCCCGTCCCGCACCGGCACCAGCGGGCGGTAGCCGAGCAGGCGCTCGGCCTTGGCGATGGCGGCCTGGGAGTCGCGGACGTCGCCGGGACGGGCGGCGGTGAAGACCGGCTCGACCGGCCGGGGCAGCCGGTCGTTGATCAGCTGGACCAGGTCGAGCACGGAGATCCGCTCGTTGCAGCCGACGTTGACGGCCTCCCCGGCCGCCTCCGGCCCGGCGGCGGCGGCCAGCCGGCAGGCCGAGACGGCGTTGGCCACATAGGTGAAGTCCCGCGTCTGGCGGCCGTCGCCGGTGACCTCGGCCGGCTGGCCGGCCAGCATCCTGGTCACGAACCGGGGCACCACCGCCGCGTACTGGGAGGCCGGGTCCTGGCGGGGCCCGAAGACGTTGAAGAAGCGCAGGCAGACCGCTTCCAGCGGATAGACGCCGGCGAAGGCTCGGCAGTAGGCCTCCCCGGCCAGCTTGGCCGCCGCGTACGGCGAGCGCGGCGAGACCGGCATGTCCTCGTGCTTTGGCAGCGTCGGGGTGTTGCCGTAGACCGACGACGAGGACGCGTACACCAGCCGCCGCACCTGGGCGTCCCGCGCCTCGAGGAGGACGGTGAGGGTGCCGTCGACGTTGACCTCGTGGGAGGCCCGCGGGTCGGCGACCGAGCGCGCCACCGACGGCAGCGCCGCCAGGTGGTGGACGACCTCGACCCCCGCCACCGCCTTGCGGACGGCCAGCGGGTCGCGGACGTCGCCCTCGATCACCTCGACGTCGCCGGCGACGCCGTCCAGGTTGGCCTGGCGCCCGGTCGAGAAGTCGTCCAGCACCCGGACGGTGTCCCCGTCGGCGGCCAGGGCGCGGACGAGGTTGGCGCCGATGAACCCGGCCCCCCCGGTGACCAGCGCCTTCATGGCTGCTCCTCGGGCCCGGACGGCTCGCCCAGGGTGGCGTCCTTCCAGAGGCGGCCGCCGGCGGCGGTGCCGATGACGAACGCCACCGCCAGCATGGTGACGGCGGCGGCCAGCGAGACCTGGTCGGCGGCGTAGCCGGCGCCGGCGCTGACCGCGCCGAGGGTCCACAGGGCCAGGGTCGACCGGTCGCGGTTGCCCGCGTACCGGGCCAGCAGGTCGTAGGAGTGCCGCCGGTCGCCGGTGGCCAGTCCCTGGGAGGCCAGCAGCCGCCGCACCACCGTGAAGGTCAGCTCGAAGGCGAACACGCCCAGGCACAGCGCGGCCGCCAGCAGCCCGTGCCAGCCGTGGCCGGCGGTGGCCTCGGCGGCCAGCACGGTCAGCAGGGCGCCGAGCCCGTAGGCGCCGCCGTTGCCGAGGAACACCCTGGCCGGCGGCAGGTTCCAGGCGAGGAAGCCGACCACCGCCCCGGCGAGGGCGATGGCCGCCGCCGGGTCGCCGCCGCCGGCCGCGATCACCGCGGCCAGGCCGACGCAGGCGATGGCGGCCAGCCCGCCGGCCAGCCCGTCCTGCCCGTCGATCAGGTTGACGGCGTTGGCCAGCAGCAGGAGCAGGACCACCACCCCGGGCCGGGCCATCGGGCCGAGCTCGGAGAGGGGCAGCCCGGCGGCCAGCAGCAGCCCGGCCACGGTCAGGGCCACCATCCTGATCCCGGCCCCGAGCGGCCGGACGTCGTCGACCAGGCCGATGGCGGTGGCCAGGACGACCCCGCCGATCACGGCCGGCCGGAGCTCGGCGCCCACCAGCACCAGCGTGCCCAGCATGGCCGTCACCACCCCGAGCCCACCCAGGACGGGGATGGGGACGGTGTGGATCTTCAGGCCGTCGGCGCCGACGCCGCCGGCGGGTGGCCGGTCGACCAGGCCGGTGGCCAGGCCGACCCGGCGGGCGACCCAGGTGAGGATGAGCGCGAGGGCTATGGCGACGAAGAATGGCATGACCGGATCCAGACGTTGCTCGGGGTTCCCTGATGGACGGAGAGCTGACCGGCCGGCTGGAAGCCGACCCGCTCGTAGAACCGGTTGGCGCCGCCGTTGGCCGCCCCGACCACCACCTTGACCGCCCCGGCGCCCCTGGCCCCGAGGCCGTCGAGGACGCCGTCGGCCAGCGCCCGGCCGGTGCCGCCGGTGCGGGCCTCGGGGGCGACGGCGATGGCCAGCAGCTCGGCGTCGGGCAGCCGCACGACGGCCGGGGTGGCCGCCTGCGCCGGGTAGCGGACGGTCTCCAGCAGGCTGCGGAGCACGGCCGGGCGGACCAGCCGGGGCGCGGCCGCCAGCGCCGCCGCCGGCCCGTGCCGGCCGGCGAAGCGCCGGTAGAAGCCGCCGACCGAGACCACTCCGGCGGCGAAGCCGACCACCCCTCGCGGGGTCTCGGCGACCAGCGCGACCGCCTCCGGGTCGGCGGCCAGCGCCTGGTAGAGCCGGGCCAGGAAGCGGTGGCCGAGCGTCGGCAGGAACGCGCCGGGCATCCCGTCGGCATGCAGCCGGGCCATCGCCGCCGCGTCGCCGGCCCTGGCCGGCCTGATGACGACCAGCTCGGCCGCTCCCGGCCGTGGCCCGGCCGCGCTCGGGGGGCCGAGGAGCCGCCGGTAGGCGCCGACGACGCGCTCGGCGACGGCGGCCTCGTCGAAGCGCTGGCGCGCGCGGCGGCGGGCGGCGGCGCCCAGCCGGGCCCGCAGGGCCGGGTCGGCGGCCAGCCGCCGGATGGCCGCGGCCAGGGCGCCGGGATCGCGCGCCGGGACCAGCAGGGCCTCCTGGTCGTGGCGGGCCACCTCACGGCAGCCGCGGATGTCGGTGAGGACCAGCGGCCTGGCCATGGCCGCGGCCTCGATCGCCGACCGGGGCATCCCCTCGCGCCAGGAGGCGAGCACGAACACGTCCATGACGGCCAGCAGGTCGGCGACGTCGTCGCGCCAGCCGACGAAGCAGACGTCGGCGGCGGCCGCGGCCAGCTCGTCCTCACCGATGGCGTCGGCCTTGTCCAGGTCGGGGGCGCCGACGACCAGGAACCGCACCCGCGGGTCCTGGCGGCGCACCGCCCTGGCCGCGGCGAACAGCTCCCGGTAGCCCTTCTCGGCCACCAGCCGCCCGACCGCGCCCACGACCAGCGCGTCGACGGGGAGCCCGAGCTCGCGCCGCAGCCGGGCGACGCCGCCGGCGTCGACCCGCTCGGGATCGAAGCGCTCCAGGTCGGTGCCGTTGCCGAGCAGCTCGCCGCGACCGCCGGGCAGCAGCCGGATCCGCCGGGCCCAGCGCAGGTCCTCCTCGCTCTGGTACAGCTCGAGGCGGGAGCAGCGGGCGGCCAGCCCCTCGAGGCCGAGGACGGCGACCCGCTTGCCGAGGCGGTCCTCGGGGGTGGCGTAGAGGCCGTGGACGGTGTTGACCACCGGGACCCCGGCCAGCCGGGCCGCGACCCGCCCGATGACCCCCGGCTTGGGGTTGTGGGTGTGGAGCAGGTCGAAGCGCTCGCGCCGCAGCAGCCGCCACAGCTCGGCGAAGGCCAGCAGGTCGGCCCGGAGGCTCCAGGAGCGGGTGGCGTTGCGCCAGGCGAGGTGGCGGACGCCCTCGGCCTCGACGGCGGCCGTGTGCGGCCCCGGGGCGCTGATGGCGGTGACGTCGTAGCCCTCGGCGCGCAGCCGCCGGAGCTGGGCCAGCAGCAGGTAGCGCAGGGTGAGGTCGGTGGTGGTCAGGTGGGCCACCCGGACCGGCCGGCCGCCGCGGCAGCCTGGCGCGCCTCCGTGCCGATCGAGGCGACCGGTGCGCCCGCCGCTCACGGCCGCCTCCAGGGCCCGCGGCCGAGCAGCCGGTAGGCCAGCGCCTCGCCGTCGAGGCGGCCCCGCACCTTGGCCTTGAAGAAGGCCAGGCCGTCGCTGGCCAGCATGGGGGTGCGGCCCAGCCGCCACGGGTCGATGGCGCCGGCCCGGTTGGTGCGCCAGGCGTCGAGGGCGGCCGAGTGGAACAGCTGGCGGACGAGGCGGTCGGCGGTCGGCGACCCGACCGCCCACGGGTAGGCGAAATGCCGGCAGGCGACCCCGAGCCGGTCCTCGATCAGCTCCTTGGAGCGCGTCAGCTCCTCCCGGCAGACCGGCTCCGGGGCCCGGGAGAGGTCGACGTGGCCGTGGGTGTGGGAGGCGACCGTGACCAGCCCGGTGGCCACCGCCTCGGCCAGCTGGGACCAGCTGAGCGCGTCCGGGTCGTCCGGTCCCGGCCCCTCGCCGGCCACCAGCCCGGTGGCCAGGTAGAGGACGGCGGGGACGCGGTAGCGGACCAGCAGCGGCAGCACGGTCTCGACGAAGTCCCGGTAGCCGTCGTCGACGGTGACCACCACCCCGCCGGCCGGGTCGCCGGCGACGGCCCGGTCAAGGGTGAGGACGCGGTCCTCCTCGGCCAGGGTGGCCAGCTGGCGCTCGAACAGCGGGGCCGGCATGTCGATCTCGCCGCCGCCGTCGCCGACCCGGTGGTAGAGCAGCACCACGACGTCGCCGGGCCGCCGCCGGGTGACGATGCCGCCGGGCAGCACGGCCGCCTTGACGGCCTTACGCGCGAGCGAGCTGCCGCTCGGCATGGCCCCTCCCCTCTCGGTCGTCGACCGGGGCCGGCGGCGCGGGGGCGCGGCGGCGCGCCGGGATGGCCAGCAGAACCATGAAGAACGGGAGGAGCTGGGTGCGCTCGCGGGCCAGGATCCCGAAGTTGGCGATGGTCGAGAACGCGAACACGAACCCCGTCATGTAGACGACCACGAAGGCCACGTACGGACGCCGGCGCGGGTGACGGATGGCCTGCCAGACCGACCGCCGCCGGCTGATGGTCAGGCAGAGCAGCAGGGTGCTCTCGAGCGCGGTCACGGCCACCTGGGCGTTGTGGGCCTCGAAGAGGAACGGGCGGAACAGGATCGTCACCGCCGCCAGCGGCAGCTTGACCGGCGAGCTGACCGCCGAGGGGGCGGCGAAGCTCGATCCGCCCTGGCCGGTCCGGCGGGCGCTCTCGGCCAGGACCGAGTTGACGCCCTCGGCCGGGTCGATGCCCTTGTCGAGCAGGTAGGACTGGGTCTTGCCGAGCATCAGGACGGCCAGGCCGATGAGCGCGACCAGGGCCAGCGCCTTCACCATGGGCCCGGCCGCGCCCAGGCGGCGGGGCGGGCGGGCGAACAGGTAGGCCACCACCAGCCCCATCCCGGCGATGCCGGCGACATGGGGCCGGACCAGCATGGCCAGGTAGAGCCCGATGCCGGCGACGGCCAGCCCCCGCCAGGGCCGCCCGGTGAGCAGGCGGGCGGTGCCGAACGCGGTCAGCCCGAGGGCGAACAGCATCCAGGCTTCCTTGCCAATGCTGGAGGGCCAGTACAGCATCGAGGGGAGGAAGAACAGCAGCCGGGCGTAGCTCAGCCGGTTGCCGTCGGGGACGGCGATGGTGAACGCCCGGTACATGTAGAACATGCCCCAGAAGGCCAGCCAGGCGTACAGCAGGAAGCCGGCGTGGATGCTCGGCCCGGTGACGGTGTAGAGCACCCCGGTGAAGAAGCGGATGAAGTTGGTGTCGCTGAGCGACTCCAGCCCGGTGTGGAACTCCCCGGCCCGGAAGCTCATGGCCAGGCGCTCGCCGTAGTCGTGGTAGGCCATGGCGTCGGCCGAGCCCTCGTAGACGTAGACCGCGACCAGGTACCGGACCATGGAGCCGACCAGCTTGAGGACGAGGGCCAGCATCAGGAGCTGGGCCACGCCAGGGTCACGCTCGCGCCGGGCCTGGCGGACGAACGCCGACCACGACGCCCCCAGCAGCACCGGGACCAGGAACAGGACGACCAGGGCGCCATGGAGCCGCACGCTGACCATGACCAGCAGGCCCATGGCGGTGAGGGCGGCCCCGAGCAGCCCGCCCCCGACGCCCATGGCGACCCGGCTCTCGAAGGAGGTCATCCGCTGGGTCACCTCAGAACACCTCGAGGTCGCCGAGGGACAGCGCCCAGGCCGCCCGCTCGGTCGGGTCGGGGCGGATGCCGTCGACCAGGGGGTTGGCCACCAGCGAGACGCCGACCGGGGAGGGCAGGAACCCGCTGCGGAGCGCGGCCCGGGCCAGCGGCGACCCGGCCGGGGCGTGCAGGGTGAGGTGGTCGCTGGCCGCGGCCGTGGCCACCCTCCGCAGCAGCCGCCCCGCGGTCCGCGGGTCGCCGCCGGCCAGCACCTCGGCGACGGTCGTCTCCCAGAGCCGCCCCCGCGGGCGGACCCGGAAGATGGCCATCCCGGCCAGCTCGCCGCCGCGCTCCTCGGTGACCGCCCGGTAGCCGAGGAGGGGGGCGGCGCCGTAGCGCCAGCGCAGGTAGCCGAGGTCCCGTGGCGTGGCCAGCCGCCCGGCCGGGGCCTGCTCCCCCGCCAGCAGCCGGTCCACCTGCCGGCCCCGCTCCAGCGCCTCGGCCGCCGGCGGGGCGTCGACCCGTGGCGGAGCCGCCGGCTCGCCGGCCGGGGCCGCCCCGGGCCGCAGGCTGCCCAGCAGGCGCGCGGGGTGGCGGGCCCGGATCGAGACCGGGATCCGCCCGACCTCTCGCCAGCCCATCTTCAGGTAGCCGGGCCCGCTCTTGCCGTTGGGGGTGTTGAAGACGAGGTCGACGTCGCCCCGGACCTCGTCGAGCGCGGCCAGGGTCAGGCGGGTGAACACCCCCATCCCCTGGAAGTCGGGGTGGGTGGCGGTGTCGACGGCCCGGGCCGCCCGGACGGGACGGTCACCGACCCGGAACTGCCAGCGCATGAAGGCGCGCAGGCCGGCCAGGCGGCCGTCGGCCTCGGCCAGCAGCATGACGGATCGCCCGAACGGGTTGTCCAGGTGCTTCCAGCGGAAGAACTCGGGTGGCCTTCGCCCCGCCGGACCGCCCCCCAGGGACTCGTCGAGCAGCCGAAGGATCCCCGGCAGGTCCTCCTCCGAGAACCGGCGGACCGAGAGGCCTGGCTGTAGGCTCCGCGTTGGTCTACACCGCCCCCCACATCGCAGATTGCCAGGCTGTGGCGTAAAGTCTGCGGCCATCGGCCGGTCCGTCCCAGGTGCATTCTGGGGAGGGCGGCTACGTCGATCTGCGGCTCGGAGACGTAGTGGCGGTGCGTCGTCGTAGGTAGCCGGCTACGGCGACCCCGGCGGCGAGCTCCAGCAGGGCGAGCGGGACGGCGGCCCGCAGGCTCGCCGGCCGCCCCACCACCCTGGCCGCGACGGCCACCAGGACGAGGTGGGCGGCCACGAACGGCACTGCCTGGGCGGCCAGGTGGGCCGGGCGGGGACGGCGGTCGAGCAGCCGCGACAGCGGCTCGGCGACCAGCATGCCCAGGCAGGCGAAGCCTCCCGCGATCGACCCGGGCCGCCCGGCCCCGCCGGTGACGACCGTCCAGGCCAGCAGCCCGGCGGTGGCCAGGGCCCCGGCCAGCCCCAGCGACGGTGGCCCCGACCGCAGCAGCGGCCAGCCGAGCCCGGCGAAGGGCAGGCAGACGCCCATCACGACCACGGCCGCCTCGACGTCGGGAACGGTCGCCCAGATCCCGGCCGCCGAGACGGCCAGGAGCGGCAGGGCCAGGCCGTCGCCCCGGCGGCGGCGGTCGAAGCTGGCCAGCAGGGCGCCGGCCACGGCGGCGGCCACCACCGTGCCGGCCAGCCGCCCGGCGCCGAGGGGCGCGGTCACGCCGCCGTCGCCGGCGGCGAGGGCGGCCACGGCGGCGCCGGTGAGGGCCAGCCCGGCGACCGGGGCCGGGACCTCGGGATGACGGCGGCGGCGCCAGGCCCAGACGGCCAGGCAGGCCAGCGCGGCCGCCAGGCCGGCGGCGAGCCCGACGCCGAGGGCGCCGAGTCGGCCGGCGAGCGGGTCTGGCACGGCTCAGCCGAGCAGGCCCGAGTAGACCTGTTCCATGCGGCGGACGGCCTTGCGGATGTCGAAGTCGAGGGCGCGCTCGCGGGCGGCCGCGCCCATCCTGGCCCGCAGGCCGGGGTCGGCGAGCAGACGGACCAGCCCGCCGGCGAGGGCGTCCGGGTCGCGGGGCGGGACCAGCACGCCCTGGCTGCCGTCGCGGACCACCTCGGGGATCCCGCCGACGCTGGTGGCCACGCACGGCCGGCCGAGCGCCATCGCCTCGATCAGGGCGATGGGCAGGCCTTCGTAGGTCGAGGAGAGCGTGAACACGTCGACCTCGGCGGCCAGCCGGTGGGCGTCGGCGCGGAAGCCGGCGAACAGCACCGTCCCGTCCAGGCCCAGCTGCGAGGCCAGGCGGCGGGTCTCGGGCTCCAGCGGCCCCTGGCCGATCAGCAGGAAGCGCACCTCGGGCACGGCCGCCCGCACCGTCACCGCCGCCCGGAGCAGGGTGGCGTGGTCCTTGGCGGCCTTGAAGTTGGCGATGCTGCCGACCAGGGGGGCGCCGGCCGGGATCCCGAGCTCGGCCCGGACCCCGTTCCCTGATTCACCGGGGCACCCCCCTGGGGTTCCCCGGACCCCTCCGGTGGCGCCCCACCCCGCCACCGCGGCCGGGTCGAGGCCGTGGTGGAGGGTCTCCACCGGCGGCATCGGCAGCCGGCGCATCGGCCCCGGGTAGCGGACCGACGCCCGCACCTCGTCCGACACGGCGAACACGTGGTCGTTGCGGGGGAAGGTGACCAGGTTGGCGGCATAGGTCGCCCGGTGGTAGCGGCGCCACACGTTGTGCTCGGTGTAGACGACCCGGGCCCGCCGGCCGGCCGCCAGCCGGGCCCCGGCCGCGGCCACCGGCGAGTGCGCGTGGACCAGGTCGATCCGCTCGCGGCCGACCAGCGAGCGGAACCGGCCCACCCAGCCGAGGCCCTTGGCGCCGTCCAGGCAGTGCACCGGGAAGCCGGCCGAGGTCAGGTCGCCCACCAGCGCGTCCTTCCACGGCAGCAGGTAGGCGAAGCGGTAGGAGAACCGCTCCCGGTCCAGGTAGGGCGTGGCGCTCAGCAGCAACAGCTCGGCCCCGCCCCGGCCGAGGCCCTTGATGAGGATCAGGACGTTGCGCATGCGGCCCCGACCACGTCCTCGTACAGCTCCCGGTAGGCGGCGGCGACGACGTCGATGGCGTAGCGCTCGCGGCAGCGCGACCTGGCCGCCTGGCCCAGCCGGCGCCGCAGGGCCGCGTCCTCCAGCAGCCGGGCGGTGGCGGCGCGCAGGCCGTCGTGGTCGCCCGGAGGCGCCAGCAGGCCGCTGACGCCGTCGGCGACCACCTCCGGGACCCCCGTGAGCGTGACCCCGACCACGGGCAGGCCGGCCAGGCCGGCCTCGATCACGCTGGCCGGCATGCCCTCGGTCCGGCTGGCGAAGAGCATCAGGTCGCTGGCGGCCAGCAGGTCGCCGACGTCGGCGCGGCTGCCGAGCACCCTGACCCGGCCGTCCAGGCCCTCCCGGCGGGCCGCCGCCTCCAGCTCGGGCCGCAGCGGCCCGTCGCCGGCGAAGACGTGGGCGGCGGCCGGGTTGCCGCGCAGGAGCGGCGCGGTCACGGCGAGGTGCCCGAGCGGGTCCTTCTCCCAGGCGAGCGCGCCCAGGGAGAGCACGACCACGCCCTCGGGGGCGATCCCGAGCGCCGCCCGGGTGGCGTCGCGGCCCCGCTCGGGCTGGAGCCGCCGCGGGTCGACGCCGTTGGGGATGGTCACGACCCGGGCCGGCTCGACGCCGAACGCCTCGATGGTCTCCCGGCGGATGGACTCGGCCACCGCCACCACCCGGACGGCGCGCCGCACGAGCCGCCGGTACAGCGCCCGCCGGGGCCGGTTGGAGAGCCAGGTGACCGAGCCGATCCGCCGGTAGACGACCGGGGGTCCGCCGCCGGCGGTGGCCGCGGCCGCGTACTTGAGCGGATGGCCGCCGTGGGCCTGCACGAGGTCGGGACGCCAGTCCCTGAGCAGCCGGCGCAGGCCGAGGACGGCCCCGGGCTCCAGCGGCAGCACCGCCCGCCGGGTGGCCCCGGCCCGCAGGCCGGTGACGGGCGCGGGCAGCGCCACCGCCCACGGGGGGGCGCCATGGAGCACGGCCACCCGCTGGTCCAGGTCGTCGCCGGAGAGCGCGGCCACGAGGTCGGAAGCGAACATCTCCGCCCCTCGGCGCTGTCCGGTCGCGATCAGATGAAGTACCCTCACGTATGCCTTCACCTCGGCGAACAGGCTACGCCGGCCAATCGTCGCGGCGTAACCGCGAACGTCGTAGGGCCGGTCACACCATCGCGTGACCCGCCTCGGTTCGCCCTCGCAGTACGGAAGATACTGCGGCTGTCCGATCCCATCCGCGACCTCCGAAGCTAGGCTTGCTTAGCGTCTACACGTCTAGAGGGGGCCGACATCGTGGCTGAAGGTGGTAGCTCGCTGCCCGCCGCCACCATCGTCATCCCGACCCATGATCGCCCCTTCCTGCTGCGGCGGGCGATCGCCAGCGCGCTGGCCCAGACCGTCGCCGAGGTCGAGGTGATCGTCGTCGACGACGCCTCCTCCGAGCCGGTGCAGGTCGAGGCCGATGACGCCCGGGTGCGGATCCTCCGCAACCAGCGGCCGCTCGGCGTGTCCGCGGCCCGCAACGTCGGCCTGGAGCAGGCCCGGGGCCGCTGGATCACCTTCCTGGACGACGACGACGAGCTGCTGCCCGACATGGTGGAGGCCTCCCTGGCGGCGGCCGCCCGCTCGCGGCTCCCCGGGCCGGTGGCGGTGCTCTCCGGGGTCGAGGACGTCCGCGCCGACGGGGTCGTGATCCGGGTCTGCGAGCCGATCGCCGTCCCCCGGGGCGGCGACCTGTTCGGGCACCGGTTCCAGCAGACCTACACCCAGCAGACCAACAGCCTGTTCGCGCCCGTCGAGGTGCTGCGGGCCATCGGCGGGTGGGACGGGGCCATCAAGGGCCTCGAGGACGACGACCTGCTGCTGCGGCTGATCCAGGCCTGCTCGATCGAGGCCCTGCCGCGGGTCACCTACCGCCTGCACGGCCACGACGGGCCCCGCCTGCACCGCGACCCGGTGGCGATGATCGAGGGGATGCGGACGACCATGGCCCGCTACCCCGAGGTCTACGACCGGTACCCGCAGGTGCGGGCCAAGTACCTCGCCATGATGAGCCGGCTGTACCTGGACGACGGGCGGCGGTGGCGGGCGCTGGGCCTGGCCGTCGCGTCGCTGCGCTTCGACCTCCGTCGCCCGCACGCGCTCCCCCAGGTGATGGCCAGCCTGGTGGGCCGGGACGCCTACCGGCTCGTCCGCCGGGTCAGGCGGCGGATCGGCTTCGCCTTCTCCGCGATGCCCCCGCACTGACCCTCGACCGCGTCAGCGGGCGACCTTGCTGGCGCCGATCCCCAGGATGGCCGCGACCCAGGCGGCCTGGTCGGCGAGGCCGTCCTCGATCGAGACCTCGGGCCGGTACCCGAGCAGCGCCTCGGCCCGGGTGCCGTCGGCCCCGGTGTGGCGGGCGTCGCCGGCCTGGGCCGGGGCGCGCTCGATCCGCAGCCGCCGGCCCGTGCAGCGGCCGATCTCGTCCAGCATCTGGTTGACGGTCACCCGCCGGCCGCCGCCGACGTTGATGGCCTCGGCCTTGACCGGGGCCGTCATCGCCAGCAGGTTGGCCCGGACGGCGTCGTCGACGTGGGTGAAGTCCCGGGTCTGCTCGCCGTCGCCGTAGACGGTGATCGGCTCGCCGGCGTAGGCGGCGGCCAGGAAGCGGCGGAACGCCATGTCGGGCCGCTGGCGGGGCCCGTAGACGGTGAAGTAGCGCAGGGTGGCCACCGCGACGTCGGAGACGCCCGGCCGGGCGTAGGCCAGGGACAGGTGCTCGCTGGCCAGCTTGGTCACCCCGTAGGGGGACACCGGCCGGGTGATCGACTCCTCGGTGGTCGGGTAGTCGGGCGCGTCGCCGTAGACGCTGGACGAGGACGCGGCCACCAGGCGGGGCACCTCGGCGCGGGCGCACGCCTCCAGCAGGCACTGGGTGCCGATGATGTTGTGGTGGACGTAGATGGCGAAGTCGCGGCCCCAGGAGGCCCGGACCCCCGGCTGGGCGGCCTGGTGGAAGACCACCGCCGCCCCCTCGAGCCAGGCGTCCAGGGCCAGGGTGACGAGGTCGCCCTCGACCAGCCGGAAGGCCGGGTGGCCGAGCAGGCGCTGGAGGTTGCGGCGCTTCTCGGCCGGCGGGTAGGCGGTCGTGAAGCAGTCGATCCCCACCACCTGGTGGCCGCGGTCGACCAGGGCCTCGGCGAGGTGCGAGCCGATGAACCCGGCCGCGCCGGTGACGACGACGTGCCCCTCGCCGGCGCTCATGCGCGCCTGGCGATCAGCGCCGAGGCCTGCGGGCCGGCGCGGAGGATGTCGAGGACCAGCAGCTTCCAGTAATGCACCGGCCAGCGGGCCAGGACGGCGTAGCAGCGGCGCCGCTCGGCGGCCGTGATCGGCACGCGGCGGACCGCCTCCAGGTAGTCCCGGCCGAGGCGCAGGTTCGGGAACACGATCCGGTTCGCCTTGGACGGATCGTGCCAGGTCCAGAGCTGGGCCCGCGTCTCGAACGAGGAGCTGGCCTGCTGCGGGTGGGTGCGGTAGAAGAACAGCTCCTCGGGGACCTCGACGAAGCGGCCGAGCAGGCTCAGCTCGGCCAGCAGCGACCGGTCCCAGGCGACGTGGGTGGCCAGGGTCGGGACCGACTTGAGGGCGCTGGTCCTGAACAGGCCGAACCCCTGGGGCCCGTAGTAGTGGTGGCGGCCGAGGCCGATGACCTCGCGGAGGCGCTCCTCGGGCCGCGGCGAGCTGACCGTGAAGGTGCCGTCCAGGTGCTCGATGGGCCGGTCGTGCTCGTCGATGATCACCGTCTTGGTGTTGCAGCGCACCACGCCGGGGTCGGCCTCCATGACCTCGACGCAGCGCTCGAGGTAGGTGGGGGCGTGCAGGTCGTCGTGGTTGGACCAGATGAAGTACCGCCCGGTCGCCTGGTCGAGGGCGTAGCGGTGGTTCCAGACCAGGCCCCGGTTGACGCGGTGGCGCACATAGCGCACCCGCGGGTCGCGCTCGGCGAACGACCGGCAGATCGCCTCGGTGCCGTCGGTCGACGCGTTGTCGCTGATGACGAGCTCGAAGTCCTTGAAGGTCTGGCCCAGGATCGCCTCCAGGGCGCCGGCGACGTAGCGTTCCCCGTTGTACACGGGGAGCGCGACCGTCACACAGGGCGACCGCTGCTCCATGCCCCCCTCCCTTGCGCTCCGGCGATTCTTGGGTTACCTAGGAAGTGGCCGCTCCCGCCACCCGCACGATCGTCGGCCGCATGTCCCCGTTGGGACAATCTGCGGTTGGCGTAGCCGAAGATACGGCCGGCGACCGATCAAGGCTTCATATCCGCTCGCTACACTTGGGCACGAGCCGAGGTCCGGTCCAGGGCCACTAGAGGGGGAACGAACGAGCGTTGCGACCGACCACGGTACCGACCGATGGCGTGATCGGCCCGCCGCCGGAGCTCCGCTTCAAGCGCAGGATCCGGTTGCTGGCCTCGCTGCGCGAGGTCTGGCGCAGGCGGGAGCTGGTCCGCAGCCTGGCCGAGCGTGAGCTGCGCGCCCGCTACAAGCAGGCCATCCTCGGGTTCGCCTGGGCGGTGATCACGCCCCTGCTGCTGATGCTGGTCTTCACCCTGGTCTTCCCCCGGGTGGCCAAGGTCAACACCAGCGGCGCCCCCTACCCGCTGTTCGCCTACCTGGGCCTCCTTCCCTGGGCCTTCTTCTCCACCTCGGTGTCGTCGGGCGGCCAGAGCATCCTCACCAACATGACCCTGCTCAACAAGGTCTACTGCCCGCGCGAGGTGTTCCCGATCGCCAGCGTCGGGGTCGCCGGCACCGACAGCGCCGTGGCCGTGGTCGTGCTCTGCCTGCTGTTCGTGGTGACGGGGTTCGTCCCCCACCTCGACGCCGTCTGGATCCCGCTCCTGCTGCTCGTGCAGGTCGTCTTCACCCTTGGCGTGACCATGGTGATGTCGGCGGTGATCGTGTACCTCCGCGACCTGCGCCACGCGCTGCCGATCATCCTCCAGCTCGGGCTGTTCGCCACGCCGGTCGCCCTGTCCCTGGACGACCTGGTCCCGGAGCGCTGGCAGCCGCTGTACGTGGCGATCAACCCCCTGGCCGCGGTGATCGAGGGGTACCGGCGGACGATCCTGCTCGGCCTGCCCCCCGACGGGCAGCTGACCGCGATCGCCACGGTCTCCGCCGTGCTCGTCCTGATCGGTGGCTATGCGCTGTTCAAGCGCCTGGAGACGGGGTTCGCCGATGTTGCCTGAGGGGACCATCGCCGCCCGGCACATCTGGAAGCGGTTCCACGCCGACCGCCAGCGCATGCTGCTCCGCGACGAGCTGGAGCGCCTGCGTCACCGCTTCAGCGGCAAGGGTCGGGACCGCTGGCGCTGGGCCCTGCAGGACGTCGACTTCATGGTCGAGCCGGGCCAGTCGGTCGGGCTGGTCGGGATCAACGGCTCGGGCAAGTCGACCCTGCTGAAGATCCTCACCCGGGTCATGTACCCCTACGCCGGCCGGCTCGAGCTGTCGGGGCGGGTCGGCGGGCTCATCGAGGTCCGGGCCGGGATCCACCCCGACCTCACCGGGGCCGAGAACATCTACCTGTACGGCTCCCTGCTCGGCCTGCCCCGCCGCACGGTCGCCAAGCGGTTCGACAGCATCGTCGCCTTCGCCGAGCTCGAGCAGGCCGTGAACCGCCAGGTGAAGTTCTACTCGAGCGGGATGCAGATGCGCCTGGGCTTCGCGGTCGCCGCCTTCCTGGAGCCCAACGTCCTGCTGGTGGACGAGGTCCTGGCCGTGGGCGACTCGACCTTCCAGCAGCGCTGCCTTGACCGGATGCGGACCGTGCTCTCCCAGGGCACCACCCTGGTGTTCGTGTCCCACGACCTGGCCTCGGTCGAGGCCACCTGCGAGCGCGGCGTCTGGCTGCACAACGGCGTGATCGTCGACGACGGCCCGGTCCGCCAGGTGCTGGCCGAGTACCGGCAGTCCATCGAGGAGAGCGCCGAGGTCTCGGCGCCCACCAGCGGCCCGGTGCGGCTGCTCAAGACGACCACGGCCGGCGAGCGGGGCGGGATGCCCGTCACCCAGGGGCCGTTCGAGGTGACGCTGCGGCTGGAGAGCGACAAGGTCCGCACCGGCAGCGTGTGCGTCGGGGTCAGCGACGGCCCGGCCACCCCGTTCTTCCTCAGCCGCCGGGAGCTGCAGCTGGCCTCGGGGGAGACCGAGGTCCGGGTGTGCATGCCCCGCCTGCCCCTGCCCCGGGGGCGGTTCTACTGCTGGGTCGGGGTCCAGGACGTGAAGGGCAACGACCTGCTGTCCTGGCATCCGGCGGCCCACTTCGACGTGGCCGGGCCCGACCTGGACATCGCCCCCAAAGCGGTCGTCCGGCTGGCCCCGCTCCACGTGGAGGCGACCATGCAGGTGGAGCATCCCTGAGCCGATGGCCGAGCCCGAGCCGACCCCCGCCCAGCCGACGCCCGACGGCCCGACGCCCGACGGCCCGACGCCCGACGGCCCCGGCGGTGACGGTCCCCGGCGCCCGAGCCGGCGGGCCGTGCTCATCGGCGGCGCGGCCGCCGGCGTCGCCGTCGCCGGGGCGGCCCTGGCCAGCGTCCTGGGCCGGGAGGAGGCCGCCCCGCCCGCCAACCCCCGGTCGGCCCCGGCGCCCACCTCGACGTCGGCGACCGGCCGGCCGGCGGTCGCCGGGGCGCCCTGGAGCGACCCCAAGAGCTGGCCCGACGGGGTGCCAGGCCGGGGCGACGTGGCCAAGATCTCCAGGACGATCGTGCTCGACCAGGACGCCCGCGTCGCCGGGGTCGAGGTCGGGCCGGAGGGGCGGCTGGTGTTCGACCCGGCGGCCAGCCGGCGGCTGGACAGCACCGGCAACGTGGTCGTCAAGGGCCAGCTGGTGATGCGGCCGGCCTCGGCGGCCGTCGAGCACCGCCTGATCTTCACCGGGGTGCGCGAGTCCCGCTTCGCCGGTGGCGGCATGGAGGTCAAGGACAGCGACGTCGGCCTCTGGGTCATGGACCGCGGCACCCTCGACCTGCGGGGCGCCGACAGGCTGTCCTGGGCTCGGGCGGCGGGGGCGCTGGCCGCCGGCGCGACCCGGATCACCCTGGACCAGGACCCGACGGGCTGGGGCAAGGGCGACGAGCTGGTGGTGACCCCGACGGCCGCCCCCACCGACCCCGACTCCGGCGGCAGCACCAAGGCCTACGACACGGCCACGGTGGCGGCCGTGCGCGGCCGCGACGTGACCCTCTCGCGGCCCCTGCGGTTCGCCCACCCCGCCGTGACCGTCGACAAGGGCCGCACCCTAGCCGCCGAGGTCCTGAACCTCACCCGCAACGTCGCCCTGGAGGGGACCTCCGGCGGGCGGGCCCACGTGTTCGTCCGCTCCGAGGCCAAGCAGTCGCTGGCCGGCGTGGCCATCCGCCACATGGGCCCGCGCCAGCCGGCCGAGGAGTTCGACGCCCCGGTGGTCGGCCGCTACCCGCTCCATTTCCACATGGCCGGGGATGGCTCGCGCGGGTCGGTCGTCTCCGACGTCGTCGTCCGCGACTCTGGTGGCCACGCCTTCGTCACCCACCTCAGCAACGGGGTCACCTACCGGGGCTGCGTCAGCCACGACACCATGGAGGACGCCTACTGGTGGGACCCGCCGACCGAGGAGAACCCGGAGCCGCCCCCCACCGACGACGTGGTCTACGACCGCTGCGTGGCCTCGCTGGTGCGGCACGAGCCCGAGTTCCGTGGCTACCGGCTGACCGGGTTCTTCCTCGGCGCCGGCAGCGGCAACGTCGTCAAGGACTGCGTCGCCGTCGGCGTTCGCGGCTCGGCCGACGCCTGCGGGTTCATCTGGCCCGAGGGCTCGGAGGGCATCTGGACCTTCCACGACAACGTCGCCCACAACAACACCGAGCACGGCATCTTCACCTGGCAGAACACCGGCAAGCCGCACCTCATCGAGCGGTTCGTGGGCTACCACAACGTCAGGGCCGGCATCTCCCACGGCGCCTACAACAACGGCTACGAGTACCGGACCTCGGTCCTGTACGGCAACGCCTACGCCGCCCTGGCCGTCCACGCCCAGTCGAACGTCGACCCGGCCCGCCAGCTCCGGTTCGAGCGCCTGATCGCCGACGGCGCCGGCCTCTCCGACTACCTGGTCCGCACCGAGCAGCACAACGGGGCCAAGCCCGAGCTCCCCACCCGCTACGCCAACATCACCTTCCGGGGCGCCCGCAAGGCCGCCTTCGGCTGGCTGGAGGAGGGCAAGGACGGCGAGAGCGCGCCCGACGTGAGCGCCGTGATCGACTGCAGCTTCTCCGGCAACGAGTTCTGGATGGACTCGGGCTTCACCCCCGGCTCGCGCATCGAGGTCCGGGACCCCACCCGGGGCGCGCTGGTGCTCCAGCCCCGCGGCGAGACCGGCCAGCTCCAGCCGAAGTGGAACGTCCTGGTGGAGCGGGGCTGAGGGTTGCGCGTCCTCTACGTGATCGACGACCTGGGCGCGGCCGGCGCCGAGCGGTCGCTGGCCGCCATGGCCCCCCACTACGCCCGCGCCGGCATCGGGCTCGAGGTCGCCTACCTGCGCGACGAGCCGGGCGTCCAGCCCGAGCTGGAGGCCGCCGGGGCCGGCCTGCTCTCCCTCGAGGGCTCGGGCGGCCGGCTCGGCTGGGTGCGGCGGGCCCGGCGGCTGATCCTGGCCCGGCGGCCCGACCTGGTCCACACGACCCTGTTCGAGTCCGACGTCGCCGGACGGCTCGGGGCCACCCTGGCCGGCGTCCCGGTGGTGTCGAGCCTGGTCAACATCGCCTACGGCAGCGACCAGGCGGCCGCTCCCGGCCTGCGGCGCTGGAAGGTCCGGGGCGCCCAGCTGCTGGACGCGGCCACGGCCAGCCGGGTGGCGCGCTTCCACGCCAACGCCACCCACGTGGCCGACGTGATGGCCCGCCGGCTGTGGGTGCCGCGCGACCGGATGGAGGTCATCCCCCGCGGGCGCGACCCCGAGGTGCTCGGCCGCCGGGACCCGGCGCGCCGGGCCCGGGTGCGAGCCGGCCTGGGGGTGGCCGACGGGACCCCACTGCTGCTCTCGGTGGCCCGCCACGAGCACCAGAAGGGCCTGGACGTGCTGCTGGCCGCGATGCCGCGGGTCCTGGCCCAGGCGCCTGGGGCCCGGCTGCTGGTGGCCGGCCGCGACGGCAACCAGACCCCGCGGCTGCTGGCCGCGGCGGCCGAGCTCGGCCTCGACGGCGCGGCCACCTTCCTCGGGGCCCGCGAGGACGTGGCCGACCTGCTGTGCGCGGCCGACCTGGTGGTCATCCCCTCCCGCTGGGAAGGGCTCAGCAACGTCCTGATCGAGGCCATGGCCATGGAGGCGCCGGTGGTGGCCAGCGACCTGCCGACCCTCCACGACGCGGTCGCCGACGGCGACACCGCCCGCCTGGTCCCGCCGGGCGACCCGGACCGGCTGGCGGCGGCGGTCGTGGCCGCGCTGGCCGACCCGGCCGCCGCCGCCGCCCGCGCGGACCGCGCCCACCAGCGGTTCCTGGCCCGGTTCACCATCGACCGGGTGGTCGACCAGATGGGCGCGTTCTACGAGCGGGCGCTGGCCGCTGCCGGGCGGGTCAGTCCGGCCGGCGCCCCCCGCACCTGAGCCGGTCCCGCTGGCGCCGAGCCGGCCGGGCCAGGTCGACCAGCTTGGCCACGACCGACTCCAGCGGTCCTCTGGAGCCGATCAGCCGCCGCCGCCCGCCCGCTGGCCACCCGGTAGGCCAGCGACAGGTGGCCGTTGGCCTCCCGCGAGGGCAGCAGGTGGACGGCGATCATCCCGAGGAGGGCGACGCCGCGGGCCGCGTCGATGCCGACCAGCCGCGGCGGGGGGCTGGCGGCTAGGTCGCCGCCGACGGCCACGGCAGGACGGCCGTGGTCACGGGGATGGGAGCGCCCACCGGCCTGTCGGCGGCCTCGGTCGGCAGCTCGGCGACCACCGGCGCCGTCACCGCCTTGGCCACCGCGGCCAGGACCTCCTCGACGGGCACGCCCCCCGGGGGCAGGAGCAGCAGCTCGCGGACCTCGACGGGCCCGTCGCCGGCGGCGGCCACCCGGACCGCCGCCACCGGCTGCCCACCCCCGACCAGCAACCAGCGGTCGCCCTCACCCCAGGTCTGCGCCATCGCCTCGGGGCTGGCGTGGCCGGTGAGGGCGGCCAGGGCGCGGCGGTGGGCCGTGTCCAGCTCGAGCGGCGCCGCCGGCAGCCGGGCGTCGTCGGGGGCGGCCTGGACGCGACGGGCCCGCGGCGCCGGGGGCGGCGCCGTCTCGGGGCTGCGGCCGGCCAGCTTGCGGCGGGCCCGGGCGACGACCCGGGGGGCGAGGTAGCGGACCTGGCGGCGAACCGGGAAGGTGATCCCGGACACCTGCGAGCGGCGGACCGCCTCGATCAGCAGCAGCGGCGTCCGGTCGGGGCTGAGCCGGTCCTTCTGCGGGTTGTCACCGGGCAGGAGGTCCACCACCTCCAGAGGCGACTCGGCGAACAGCCGCTCCTGGGCCCGCCACATCAGGATGGACCCAGGGCTGATCGCGGCCAGCCGCTGGTCGTAGGCGGTGGACAGCCAGATGGCCACCGGCCCGAGCCGGAACCAGACGTGGCCGGCCGCGGGCACGCCGGCCAGCCGGAGCACGTACAGCCGGCACCAGCCGAGCTCCTCGGTCCGGCCGAGCAGCTCCACCCGCTCCTGCCTGACCCGCTCGGGCATCGGGCCCTTCCAGCTCCGCCGCTGGATCTCCTCGTACAGCTTGAAGCCGTCGAGCACCGACAGCCCGGTGCGCGGCCCGTACTCCTCGACCTGGAGCTCCCACAGCGACTTGAGGCGGTTCGACTTGGTCCGGACCGAGCGGTCGTAGCTGCCGAAGCGACGGCGGTGGGCCTCCCAGCCGCCTTCGGCCAGGGCCAGGCAGTCGGCCGACCGCTCCCGGCGGTGCAGCTCGAACCCGCTGGCCGACAGCGCCGCCTGCAGCGCCTCGGTGGCGGGGTCGCGGGCCGGCATCCGGTTCAGGACGAGCTCGCGGACGCCCGCCCCGGCCACCTGCTCGACCAGCAGCCCCAGCGCCTCGGGGTCCGGCCGCTCGGCGCCAAGGACCGGCCGGTAGCGGGCCCGGTCGGTGTCGACCGCCCGGGTGGCCGCCGACTCCCATCGCCGCCGCGAGCGGGCCTCCAAGGGCAGCAGGGCGACCGGGCTGTCCCCGTCGAGCACGGCCGGGAGGCGCAGCGACGCCGCCGCCCCGGGCCCGTTGACCCGGCACCAGGAGGCCAGGTAGGCGTGGCTGTCGTAGAAGTCGGCCTGGACGCCGCGCCCTGCCGGCAGGGCGTCCCACGCCCCCGCCAGCTCCGGCGCGACGTCGCCGATGCGGAGCACCGCGGTGTCGTAGCCCATGCCACCAGGGATTCTCCCAGCCGGCGACCGGCCCGACATCGTGCCGTCAGCGTAGTGTCGGCCGTGCAGACGGCGGTGGCGCCGGCTCGGTCGGAAGCATGACAGTGGTCGGCGGGTACGCTGCAACCAGCACCGCAGACGAGGGGACGTCACCCGGATGAAGGCTCGGCCGAGATCGCGGCTCGACACCGCGCTGCGATGGTCGCCGGCGCAGCTGCTGTTCCGGGTGCGGGCCGCCAGGCACCTGACCGTCCTGGCCTACCACGGGATCGACGATCCCGACCGCTTCCAGCAGCAGCTCCGCCACCTGGTCCGGACGACCCGGCCGGTGTCGCTGGAGCAGGTGGCGGCGGCGGTGGCCGGGACCGGGACGCTGCCGGAGCGGGCCACCCTGCTCACCTTCGACGATGGCGCTCGCAGCCTGGTCGAGTCCGGGCTTCCCCTGCTCCGCGAGCGGGGCCTGCCGGCGGTCGCCTTCGTGGTCGCCGGCCTGCTCGACAGCGACAGGCCGTTCTGGTGGACCGAGGTGGAGCGGCTGGCCGGCGACGGCGGCAGGGTCCAGGGCCTGGCCGGGCTGGCCCCGGCCGGGCTGGTCCGCCGGCTCAAGCAGCTGCCCGACGGCGAGCGGCTGGCCGCCATCGAGGAGCTGCGGCGGACCGCGGCCGCCCCGGCGCCGCCGACGCCCCAGCTCCGGCGGGCCGAGCTGGCCCGGCTGGAGTCGGCGGGCGTGGCCGTCGGCAACCACACGCTGACCCATCCCATCCTCCCCCGCTGCGACGACGGCAAGCTCGAGACCGAGGTCGCGGGGGCGCACCGCGCCCTCGGCGACGCGCTCGGCCATCCGCCGGCCACCTTCGCCTACCCGAACGGCGACTGGGACGCCCGGGCCGAGCGCCTGCTGGCGACCCTCGGCTACACCACGGCGTTCCTGTTCGACCACCGGGTGAGCCCGCGACGTCCCGACCACCGGCTGCGGATCTCACGGGTCCGGGTCAACAGCGACACCGGCCTGGACCGGTTCGCGGCCATCGTCAGCGGCCTCCACCCGGCCGTCCACCACGTCCGCGGGGGCGCCTAGTGGGCCCCAGCGCCGTCTACACCCACCCCGACCAGCTCGACGGCCTGGCCGACGAGTGGCGCGGGCTGGCCCGCCGCCTCGGCGGCCTGTCCTACTTCGCCACCCCGGACTGGGTCCTCGGCTGGTGGGAGACGATCGGCCACGGCGTCGCCGGCGAGGTGGCGGCCTGGCGCGGCCAGGGAGGCCGCCTGGAGGCGGTCGTCGCCCTGGCCCGCACCCGCCAGCTGCTGCACCCCCGCCTGCCGGTGGGGGTGCCGGTCTGGACCAACCTCGGCAGCGGCGCCGGCGGCGCCGACCACTGCGGCTGGCCGGTGGCCGCCGGCCGGGTCGGCGAGGTCCGCGGCTGGCTGGCCGAGCGGACCTCGGACGCCGCGGTCATGCTGAGCAACCTCGACCCCGACAGCGGTCGCCCGCTGGTGCCCGAGGGGGCCAAGCCGGTGGCGGCCTCGCGCTGCCCGCGGCTGGCCATCCCGGACGAGGAGCAGCCGATCGGCTCGTCCCGCAACCTGCGCAAGCAGCTCCGCGCCTACACCCGCAAGGCGCTCGACCAGGGCGTGTCCTTCCGCTGGGTCGCCCCCGAGCAGATGACCGAGGAGCTGCTGGAGATGGTCTTCCAGCTCCACGAGCGGCGCTGGAGCATCGCCGACGGCGCCTCCAGCTTCGACCGGACCAGGGCCGCCCTGCACCGGCGCCTGATCGCCCGGGCCGGTCCCGGGCACGGGCCGGCGATGATGCTGGCCGAGCGGGACGGCCGGGCCATCGGGGTCAACTACGGCTTCCTGTGGGCCGAGGAGTTCGCCGCCTTCCAGTCCGGCTGGGACCCCGACTGGGCGGGCGCCCATCTCGGCACCGTGCTCGACGGCGAGACCATCAAGGCCGTCCGGGCGGCCGGCGGCCGGACCTACGACTTCCTCCGGGGGGCCGAGGGCTACAAGTACCGGTTCGGCGCCGTCGACCGGGTGGACGAGACCTGGCTGCTGGCCCGTGGCGGGTCGGGCCGGCTGCTCGACCTTCGCTATCGACTCAAGGCCCGGCTCGAACCCGAGCGGGCCGCGAGCAAGGAGCTCGCATGACCATCGCCCCCGCCGACCGGTCCGCCGCCGCCGCCCGGATGCGCCGGCTCATCCCGCTGGCCAAGTCGGTCGCCCGCTCGGCTGGCATCTCCCTCGAGCGCTACCCGCCGATCAACACCCCCCCACACCACCTCCGGTACCTGACCAGGCAGCTCGGCATCAACTGGGTGCTCGACGTCGGGGCGCACGAGGGCGAGTACGTCGGCCTGCTCCGCCGGCACGTCCGGTTCACCGGCCGGATCGCCTCGTTCGAGCCGTCCGCCGAGAGCTTCGCCAAGCTGGCCGCCGCCTGCGCCGGCGACCGGCGCTGGCGCGGCTACGCCTACGCCCTCGGCCGCGACCCCGGGTACGCCGAGCTGGGCCTGTTCGGCATGTCCCAGCTCAACTCCCTGTTGTCGCCCAGCAGCTACGGCGTCGAGGTGTTCCCGACCCTGGGCAGCCCGACGGCGACCCAGAAGGTGGAGGTGTGCCGCCTGGACGAGATCTTCGACCGCGTCGTCGGGGACACGCCGGACCCCCGGGTGCTCCTGAAGATCGACACCCAGGGCTACGACCTGCGGGTGCTGGAGGGCGCGGCCGGCGTGCTCGACCGGGTCCTGGCGCTGCAGGTCGAGGTGCCCGTCAAGCCGATCTACGAGGGGATGGCGCCGCTGCCCGAGCTGCTCGGGTTCCTGGGCGAGCTCGGCTTCGAGCTCACCGGGGTGTTCCCGCTGGCCAGGGACCCCGACCACCTGCGGCTGCTGGAGCTGGACTGCATCCTGTACCGCCCGGCCGCGGCTACAGGCGGACGATCCCGGGATGGGGCCCGGGGCTGACGGCGTTGCGGGCGTCGAACACCAGCCCGGCCCTGCCCGCCAGCCACTCCAGGTCGTAGCTGCTGTGCGGGGTGAGGAGGGCGACGATGTCCGCCCAGCCGACCGCGGCCGCGGTGAGCTCGGTCCTGGCCAGCCGCTTGCCGTTGACGGTGACGGCCTCGACGAACGGGTCGTGGAAGCGCAGCTTCGCCCCGCGACGGGCCAGGGCCGCCATCACCCGCAACGACGGCGACTCGCGGACGTCGCCGACGTCGGGCTTGTAGGCGACCCCGAGGACCAGCACCCGTGAGCCCTTGAGCGGCTTGGCGTGCTCGTTGAGGGCCTCGCCGATGCGCGACGCGACCCAGCCGGGCATCTGCGCGTTGACGTCCTGGGCCTGCTCGAGGATGCGGAACTGCTGGCCGACGTCCCGGCGGACCTGCCAGGCCAGGTACCCGGGGTCGAGCGGGATGCAGTGCCCACCGACGCCCGGTCCGGGGGTGAAGGCCATGAAGCCGAAGGGCTTGGTGGCCGCGGCCGCGATCACCTCCCAGACGTCGATGCCCATCTCGTGGCAGATCATCGCCATCTCGTTGACCAGGGCGATGTTCACGTGCCGGAAGGTGTTCTCGAGCAGCTTGGCGAGCTCGGCGCTGCGGGCCGACGACAACCCGACCACCTTCTCGACCATCTGCTCGTAGAACAGCGTGGCCATGGCCGTCGCCTCGGCGGTGGTGCCGCCGACGATCCGGGGGGTGTTGCCGAAGTGGAACTCCTGGTTGCCGGGGTCGATGCGCTCCGGCGAGTAGGCCAGCAGGAAGTCGCGGCCGACCCGCTGGCCCGAGGTCTCGAGCAGGGGGGCGACCAGCTCGCCGGTGGTCCCGGGATAGGTGCTCGATTCCAGGATCACCAGCCGCCCGCCGACCAGGTGCCGGGCCACGTCGCGGCAGGCCCCCTCGACGAAGGAGAGGTCGGGGGTCTGGTCCCGCAGCGGGGTGGGGACGCAGATGCAGATGACGTCGCTGGTCGCGACCGCCTCGCTGCCGGTGGCGAACCGGAGGCGCCCGCTGGCCAGGCCGCGCCGGAAGGTGCCCTCGTCGACGCCGGGGACGCACGGGTCGCCGGCCGTGAGACCGGCGATCCGGCCGGCATCGACGTCGATGCCGGTCACCTGGAAGCCGGCCTCGGCGGCGGCGCAGGCCAGCGTCAGCCCGACGTAGCCCTGGCCGATGACGGCGACCCGGGCGTCGCCGGCCAGCAGGCGCCGCCGCAGGGCAGGTGTGGATCTCATGGCCGGTCCTCCGTCACACGGCCGCCGAGTCGTGGGCCGCGGGGTCGTGGGCCTCGGCGGCGGAGCGAGACTCGGTGGCTGGAGGGTCGAGCTCGATGACCCGCTCGACCTGAGCTGGGGGACGCCGGGAGCCGCTGGCGATCGCCTTCATGCGGGCGGCCAGCTCGGTCGCGGGCGCCTCGGGGATCAGGCCCTCCAGCTCCCGCAGGGACCGGTGGACCACGGCCCGGTTGGGCACGGGGGGCCGGGAGACGACGATCGACGGATGACCGCTGGGCACCGGCTCCTCGTCCGGCGCGACGATGTCCTCGACCGTCTTCTCGCCCGGTCGCCGGCCGATGATCTCGATCGGGACGTCGCGGCCCGGGACGCGCCCGGACAACCGGACCAGCCGCTTGGCCAGGTCGAGGATGCGCACCGGCTCGCCCATGTCGAGGGTGAAGACCTCCCCGCCGACCGAGAGGGCGGCCGCCTGGAGCACCAGCTGGACGGCCTCCTGCACGCTCATGAAGTACCTGGTCATGTCCGGGTCGGTGACCGTCACCGGGCCGCCGTTGGAGATCTGGCGGAAGAAGGTCGGGATCACGCTGCCCCGGCTGCCGAGCACGTTGCCGAAGCGCACGGCGCACAGCACGGTGTGGCCGTTCTGGAGGCTCCGGACGACCTGCTCGGCCATCCACTTGGACGCCCCCATGACGCTCACCGGGTTGATCGCCTTGTCGGTGGAGATGAGCACGAAGCGCTCGGTGCCGGTGGAGACGGCGGCGTCGGCCAGGTTGGCGGTGCCGATGACGTTGGTGGCCAGTGCCTCCTCGGGATGCAGCTCGAGCACCGGGACGTGCTTGTGGGCGGCCGCGTGGAAGACGATGTCGGGCCGGCTGCGCATGAAGACGCTGAACACCCGCTCGCGGTCGCGGATGTCGGCCAGGCAGGTGGTGACCGTCATGCCGTCGTGCTCGGCCGCCGGGAGGGCGGCGCGCATCTCCCCGAGCGACATGACCACGTCGTGCAGGTGGGTCTCGTCGTGGTCGAGGAGGACGAGCTCGGCCGGGTCGGCGCTGGCCACCTGGCGGGCGATCTCCGAGCCGATGGAGCCGCCGGCCCCGGTCACCAGCACTCGGCGCCCGCGCAGCATCCCCGCCACCGCCTCCAGGTCGGTCTCGACCTGCTTGCGGCCCAGCAGGTCCTCGATGCGCAGGTCGCGGATGTCGCGGGCGCTGACCTTGCCGCCGACGATGTCGTGCACGTCGGGAAGCACCTTGAGGGTGACGCCGGCGTCCTCGCAGCGGGTGGCGATGTCACGGACCTGCTCGCTGGTGGCCGACGGGATGGCCAGCAGGACGATGTCGGCCTGGCGCTGCTCGACCAGCCGGGCGATCGCCGTCCGGGGACCCAGCACCGGCACCCCGTGCAGCCGGCGGCCGAGCTTGCGACGGTCGTCGTCGACCAGGCCGACCGGGAGCAGCCCGAGCGACGGGTTGCGGAGCAGGTCCTTGATGATCAGCGACCCGGCCGAGCCGGCGCCCACGATCAGCACGCTCCGGCGCTCGGTGTCCATGGACGGCTGCCTGGCCGAGACCAGCCGGCTCTGGAAGCGGATGGCCCCGCTTCCCAGCAGGGTGAGGACCGCCCCGAAGGTCGCCACCGACAGTGGCAGGACCCGCGGGCCTCCGCCCGCCCAGCCGATGAGGAAGTTGGCCGCCACCACGGCCGCGCCGCTGATGATCCCGGCCTGCACGACCCGCCTGGCCTCGTCGACGCTGGCGTACCGCCACATCGGGCCGTAGAGCCCGCAGAGCTGGTGCACGACCAGATGGATGGCCAGGGCCACCGGCAGGAACCGCCAGAAGCTGTGCCAGTAGCGGTCGGGGACGGCCCCGTCGAAGCGGAGCACCAGGGTCAGCAGGTACGAGAAGAAGGCGACGCCCAGATCGCCTGCGGCGAGCGGGCCGTCGCGACGTAGGCGCTCGGCGACGCTGTCCCCCCTGTGCGGGGCCAGTTCGGCTGAGCGCTTCAGCACGATGTCCTGGTCCACGCCCGCAGTCTAATTGCCGCGGCTGCGGTGTTGATCAGCCGCTATACGTAAGTTGGCTACGGCGCTGCGATACGTCATCTGGGTCACCGCTCGGGCTCCACCCGCCGCAGCCAGATTTCACGCCAGTACTGGTCGATGGCCCGCGGGCAATTCTGGTGGTAATCCGCCAGGCAGACGAACCCCTCGAGCACGATGCAATCGCCGGGGATATGGATCAGCTTGCCCGTGGGGTCGTCGATGATCTTGGTGACCCGGCGGGCGACGCGGGCCCGCCGGCCGCAGTACCGCAGCGCCTCGGCGTCGAAGCGCAGGCCGCGGTTCTGCTGGTTCCGGTCCAGGGTGGCGAAGATCTCCTCCCTGGACCTGACCTCCACCAGCTCGCCCACCTGGAGGCCCAGCACCTCCTTGGGCGTCCTGCCGGCGATGACCTGGCCGTCGATGAACGGGTAGTAGGCGCCGCCGTGGATCCAGAGCCGCCGTGGCAGCAGCCGCAGGCTGATCTTCTGGTACTTGTTGAACGCCCGGACCAGCACCCCACGGAGCGTGGGCAGGAGGCGGGCGTTCCCCGAGGTCAGGTCCTCGACGTACTGGCGCGGGTCGAAGGCCCGGATCCGGGTCGGGGCGGCCTCGAGGAACGCGGTGGCCTGGCAGGAGAACCGCTCCTCGTCCGGCCCGGCCCCCTCCGGCCGGGTCTCCCGCTCGAGGGTCTCGAGGGTGCAGCAGGCCTCGGCCTGCCCGGTGGCTGCCGGAGCCGGAGCGGCCGCCTCGTCGGTCCCGACCCGCCGCAGCCAGCCCTCTTTCCAGTAGATGAGGCAGCCGGCCTGGCAGCCGCCGTGGGCCTGCCCGTCGCACCGCGTCCCCTCGAGGTGCACGGCCCGCTCCATGCGGTGCATCCCGCTGTGGTCGATCTGGTCGCAGCCCTTGAACGCCCGCTTCTGGACCCGGAACCGCCGGCCGGTGAACTTGAGCATCTCCGGCATGAACGGCAGCGCCTCCAGCCGGCCCCGCTCGTCCAGGGTGGCCAGGATCTCCTCGGCGCTCTTCACCTCGACGAGCTCGCCGGCGCGCAGGTCGAGCCGCTCAACGTTGGTCTGCACCTGGATGTCTTCCCCTTCGGTTGTCGCGAGCTCGCCGGTCAGCGCCAGCGAAGGTCGGCGTCGAGCCGCCGGCTGCCGAGCAGGTCCTTGATCTGGGCGATCCGCTGGTAGCGGGACCCGGTCAGATCGTCAGCGTGGAGGCCGTACTCCTTGAACGCCTGGTAGAGCTCCTCGACTCCCCGGCGGACGGTCCAGCGCAGCTCGAGGCCGGGCACGGTGGCGGCGAGCTTGTCGCAGCTCACGCGGTAGCAGCGGAGGTCGGGCCCAGCCCCCTCGGCGAAGCTGACCTCGCTGCCGGGCACGACCTCCCGGACCATCTCGGCGACCTCGCGGATCCGGTAGTTCTCCTCGGTCCGGCCGACGTTGAAGGCCTGGTTGTGGACGAGGTCGCGAGGCGCCTCGAGCAGGGCCAGGAACGCCGCCGAGATGTCCTGCACGTGGACGAGGGGCCGCCAGGGGGTCCCGTCGCTGAGCAGGTGCACCGCGCCGGTGGCGAAGGCGATGCCGACCAGGTTGTTGACGACCACGTCGCCGCGGAGCCGGGGGGAGACGCCGTAGGCGGTGGCGTTGCGCAGGAACGTGGGGCTGAAGTCGTCGTCGGCGAGCTCGGCGATGTCCCGCTCGGCCAGGACCTTGGACTCGCCGTAGGGGGTGACCGGGTTGAAGGCGGCCTGCTCGTCGAGGAACGCGTCACCGTCGGCGGCCCCGTAGAGGCTGCAGGACGACGAGAAGAGGTACCTGGGAACGCCGGCCCGCTTGGCCGTCCGGGCCAGGTGGACCGAGGCCCGGTGGTTGATGTCGTAGGTGGTGTCCGGGTTGAGGTTGCCGAGCGGGTCGTTGGAGATGGCGGCCAGGTGCATGACCGCGTCGAAGCCGCGGAGCTCCTCGACGGCCACGTCGCGCACGTCCCTGGCCAGGGTCTCGACCGGCTCGGGGCCCCCGCCGAAGGAGCAGGCGGCGAACAGGCCGCTGTCGAGCCCGACGACCTCGTGGCCCGCGCGGACGAGCCACGGGACGAGCACGGCTCCGATGTAGCCGTCGGAACCGGTCACCAGCACACGCACGTGATGCCTCCCCTCGGGTTGCAGCCCTTGACTATAGGGCGCCCGGGTGTGCGATCCAGGGCCAGGCGCCGTAGTCGGTCTACGGCGATTGAGGCTGGTTGGTCGGGAGGATTCCTACAATGCTCGCTCAAGCTCTCAGAACGAGCACCAGCCGCCGGGTGTTCCCCGGCGTGGGAGCGATCCTAGGGGGGAGCATGTCCGCACCCGGTCCATCCTTCGGCAACGGCGACGGTCCGCGTCCGTCGTGGATTCCCGGCCACGCCCGCCGGCACGAGCGCACCGGCGAGCTCGATACCCGCTGGATGCCGGCCTGCCAGTGCGGCTGGGCCTTCTACGCCAGCGTGAGGACCCTGCGCATCGCCGACCGCACCCACGGCTTCCACCTGGACCGGGTGCACGCGAGCCGCCACCACGCGGCATCTTGAGCACGGCTCGGCCGTGCTCGCCGCCGCCACCGCCGTTCTGACTGGTTCCCCTGGCCCTCGGGACGGCGGTGGCCGCAGCGAGACGGTACTGTACCTGCCGCGATGGCCAGGGACCCTTCGGTGCTCGTGCACCCTCTCGCCCTGTGCGAGAGCGACGACGTCGGCCCCCGCACCCGCATCTGGGCGTTCGCCCACGTGCTGGCCGGGGCCCGCATCGGGGCCGACTGCAACGTCGGCGACCACGCCTTCGTCGAGGGCGGGGCGGTGGTCGGCGACGGGGTCACCATCAAGAACGGCGTCCTGCTGTGGTCGGGGGTGACCGTCGAGGACGAGGTGTTCCTCGGCCCGGGGGCGGTGTTCACCAACGACGCCAGCCCCCGCGCCGCCCACCCCAAGGGCCCGGCCGGCTGGCGGCCGACCCTGGTCCGGCGGGGGGCCACGGGGGGGGGCAACGCCAC
>Ga0081538_10000784_pt1 | contig 34665 bp, 33 predicted proteins | sample TabmetS5T2R1_FD_71022 | JGI IMG/M metagenome (GOLD analysis project Ga0081538, IMG submission 71022) | Tabebuia heterophylla rhizosphere microbial communities from the University of Puerto Rico - S5T2R1 | ecosystem: Host-associated > Plants > Roots > Rhizosphere ...
TGCCGCTGCGCGAGGCGGTCGAGCGCAACGGCGGCGGCTGGGGCGTCGACCGGCTGCGCGACACGGGCGAGCTGGCCGGCAGCACGGAGGCGCTAGAGCACTCGGAGCGGGCCGAGCGCAACGAGCCGCGCCTCCGGACGCACGACCGCTACGGCAACCGCATCGACGAGGTCGAGCTAGATCCCTCCTGGCATTGGTGCCTGCGCCAGGCGATCGAGCGCGAGATCCACTGCCTGCCCTGGAGGGACCCGCAGCCCGGCGCCCACGTGGTGAGGGCGGCGCTCATGTACACCTGGAGCCAGGTGAACTCGGGCGTCATGTGCCCTGTGTCGATGACCTACTCGGTCGTCCCGGCGCTGCGCGAGGAGCCGGAGCTCGCCGCCGAATGGGAGCCGCGGATCACGAAGCCCTCCTACGAGGACGGCGCCCTTGCCGGCATGGCGATGACCGAGAAGCAGGGCGGCTCGGACGTGCGCGCCAACACCACGCGCGCCGAGCCGGCGGGCGACGGCGCCTACGAGCTCACCGGGCACAAGTGGTTCTGCTCCTACCCCTCGTGCGACATCTTCCTGACGCTCGCCCAGACGCCCGCCGGGCTGTCCTGCTTCCTCTTCGAGTCGAGTGACCCCGGCTTCCGGATCCAGCGGCTGAAGGACAAGCTCGGCACGCGCTCGCTGCCCTCCAGCGAGGTCGAGTTCGACCGCGTGCGCGCCCGGCTCGTCGGCGAGGAGGGCCGCGGCATCCAGACGATCATCCGCATGGTCAACCACACCCGGCTCGACTGCCTGATCGGCTCCGCTGCGTCGATGCGCTGGGGCATCGTCCAGGCCGTCCACCACACCCGCCACCGCTCCGCATTCGGCAGGCGGCTCGCCGAGCAGCCGCTGATGCAGAACGTGCTCGCGGACCTCGCGGTCGAGTCCGAGGCGGCCACCGCCGCGGCGATGCGCGTGGCGCGCGCCTACGACGAGGACGATGCCCCCTTCCGCCGCCTCGCGACCGCCGTGATGAAGCATTGGGTCTGCAAGCGCGCCCCTTGGCACGCGACCGAGGCACTCGAGTGCCTGGGCGGCAACGGCTACGTCGAGGAGTCCGGGATGCCGCGCCTGCTGCGCGACTCGCCGCTCAACTCGATCTGGGAGGGCTCGGGCAATGTCTCGGCGCTGGACGTGCTGCGCGCGCTCGCCAGGGAGCCGGAGGTACTGCCGGCCTTCCTCGCCGAGTGCGAGCTGGCGCGCGGCGGGAACGCGCTGCTCGACGCCCATCTCGACCGCCTGCGCGAGAGCACCCCGAGCGACCCGGAGTTCGAGGCCCGCCGCGTGGTGGGCGACCTGGCGCTCGCACTGCAGGCGAGCCTGCTCGTGCGGCACGCCCCGCCCGAGGTTGCAGACGCCTTCTGCGCCGGTCGGCTCGATGGTACGGGCGGGCGTGTGTTCGGCACGCTGCCGCCGGGCGTGGGCGCGCCTGCGCTGGTCGAGCGCGCGCTCGCCGGGTAGCCGGTACTGACGCTAAGGCTCGCTCTCACCGTCGAAGAAGCCGAACGGGGCGCCCTCGGGGTCCCGGACCACTGCGATCCCGCCCACCGGGGTCTCGATCCGAGGCAGGGTCGTCGAGCCGCCGAGCTCCTCGACCCGCGCACACGCCGCCGTCGCATCCTCGACCGCGAAGCTCACCTGCCAGTTCGGGGGCACCCCCTCCGCGGGCAGGTCGCTCACGCTCCCGGTGAGCCAGCCTTCGCGATTCCGCGCGTTCCACCAGCCGCCCCCGCCCTCCAGCTCCTCCCAGCTCCACTCAAACAGCTGCGCGTACCAGTTGCGCGCGGCCCCGACATCGGGGGTCGAGAGGTGCTGCCAGACCATCGCGCCGACCTCGTTGACGAGTCCGGCGCCGGCGTGCTCGCCGGGCTGCCAGAGCGCGAACAGCGCTCCCTGGCGGTCCTGGACGAGCGCCATGCGGCCGGCCGCCCCGACACGGGCCGGCCCGTCGACGACGATCCCGCCGAGCTCGCGCAAGCGTCCCACGCACGCATCAGCGTCTTCGATGGACACATAGGAGAGCCAGGCTGCCGGACCGTCCCGCAGGCCTGCAACGGCCTTCCCGTAGAGCCGCATCATGGTGTAGACGCCGCCGGCGGGGTTGGACCTCGCTTCCGGCTCCCAGCCGAACAGGCCCCCGTAGAAGCGTGCGGCGGCCTCCTGGTCGGCGGTCCCGAGGTCGGCCCAGCAAAACGTGCCGGGGGTGTAGCGCTCACGCTCGCCCATCAGTCGTCGAAGCGCCCGGCGAACACCCCGAAGATCGCACCCTGGGGGTCGGCGGCCACGACGAACTGCCCGCCGGGCACCTCCGTCTTCGGCACCAGGATCGATCCTCCCGTAACGCCGATCTTCTCGGCCGCGGCGTCGAGATCGTCGCTGCCGAAGTAAACGAGCCAGTGCGGCGGCGCCGGCGCGTCCGGGGGCTGCTGCATCATGCCCGCGTTCAGGCTCTCGCCCCGGTAGATCCCCCAGTATGGGATCTCGGTGTCGGGCACCGCCTCGATCCGCCAGCCGAACAGCGCCGAGTAGAACTCGCTCGCCCGCTCCGGGTCGGGCGTGTTGAGCTGGTTGAGCGATAGAAGGCCGTGGCCGTTGACGAGCTCGGCGCCGATCGAGTCGCGCGCCTGCCAGACGCAGAAGAAGGCCCCGACCGGATCCTGGATAACGGCCATACGGCCCAGTTCCATCACGTCGAAGGGCTCGGAGATCACGGTCGCGCCGCGCTCGCCGGCACGCGTGGCTGCCGCGTCGGCGTCGTCGACGGTCACGTACGAGTTCCATGCCGTCGGCTGGCCCGGCATTGTGCCGGCGAGTCCCGCTACCGCGCGGCCCTGGAGCCTCGCCAATGTGTACACCCCGCCCTGAGGCAGCGGGGAGTCCTCGGTCTCCCATCCGAAAAGGCCGGCGTAGAACGTCTTGGCCGCCTCCGGATCGCTCGTGCCGAGGTCGGTCCAGGAGAAGGTTCCGGGGTCGTAGCGCTCTCGTTCACCCATGGGCGCGACAGTACTACCCGGCAGCCGGCCGCGGCTCCGGCTCCGCACCCGGACCGCCACGATGCGGGGCGGTCGGCGCCTCGCGCGGCTCGAGGCGGCGGCCCACGAGCGGCAGGTTCAGGAAACCTTCGACAGTCGCGTACAGAAGGCCGACCTTCGGCATTGCGGCCACGTCCTCGACCGCTATCGCGCGCGGTACCCAGCGCGGGTCGAACTTGGCGTTGAAGTCGCGCAGCGACTTGATCTGGAAGTAGGGGTTGAGGATCTCGGCCAGGTTCTTCGCCACGCGCTGCCCGGGGCCGAGCCGGGCGCCGGTGTCGAACAGGCGCCCCCAGGCGGCGAAGTTCATCGAGAGGCGCCGGAAGCCTCGCTCGCCCAGCGCCAGCGCCGCGTTCGCGATCAGGAACTCGGTCATGCCGTTGGGCGCGTCCGGGTCGCGCTGCATCAGGTCGAGCGACCAGCCTGGATCGGCTCCATAGCACGGCACGAGGCGGAGGAAGCCGAGCGGCCGCTCCTCCCCGTCGAACGCCACCGCCAGGAGGAAGTCCGGGTTCTCGCCGCGGACGCCGCCGCCGAGCTCCATCGTGAACCCCCGCTCCGGCGCCTTGCCGCGCCAGCGCTCACGGATCGCGTTGAGCTGCTCGACGAGCTGGGGCGACGCGTCGGTTTCGCGCATCAGGCGGAACCGGTGGTCCCTGCCCACGCGCTTGACCGCCGCGCGCACGGATTTCATCGAGCTGCCGGAGAGGCTGAACTCGTCGCAGGGGATGATCGCCTCGTCGCCCAGGTAGACCTCGTGGAAGCCGCGCGCCGCATAGAGCCGCATGTCGGACTCGCGGATTGCGAGGAAGGCCACGTGCCAGGCACGCTCGCGGCAATACTCGAGGAACTCGTCGAGCACACGCGCCGCCGCGCCGGGGGCGCCGATCGGGTCGGCGGCGACGAGCGCGTAGCCGTCCGAATAGGTGTAGGCCACCATGGCCTCGCCATCGCTCGAGAAGAAGTAGCTCTTGTCCGGCCGCAGGGCGAAGTAGTCGAGCGTGTCGGACCCGTAGAGGCGGACGAGCCGGCGGGCGGCGGCACGGTCGGCTTCGCTCGGCGCGTCGCGCCGGGCTACCGCCCGGAACAGCAGCAGGGAAAGGATCAGCAGGCCGGCGATCCCGAGGGCGAGGAGGGCGGCCGGGAAGAAGTCCTCGAAAAAGCGGCCGGTGTACTCGTAAGGGCCGTCGAGGCCGAGCATCCCGGCGGAGGTCGCGTGGACGGCGCCGGAGGGGGTCACGCGCTGCTCGACGTGCTCGCTCTCAAGGATGAGCGTCACGGCGCCGAAGGCGAGCACGAAGAGCAGGTAGGCGGGGACGAAGCGCACCACGGCGGCGATCGAGCCGGGATCGGCCTTCGCCCGGAACGCATCGCGATACCAGACGAGCGCGGCGACCATCGCGAGCGAGTAGGCGGCCACGATCGGATGCGGGCCCTTGAGGATGTGGGTGACCGCGGCAAGCGCGAACAGCGCCACCGCCGCCTCCCAGGCCCGCCGCTTGCCCCGCCCCAGCTGGCCCGCCAGGACGATGAGGCCCAGGCCTAGGAGCACCGACGTCACGTGGCCGACCACGCGCGCCGATTCGTCACCGAGCGTGGTCGCCAGGCCCAATCGATGGTGGACCCCGGGGAGAACGGCGAGCAACGAAAGCACCCCGCCGAGGGCGGTCAACCAGCCGAGCACTCGGGGTGCGTGACGAGTTAGTCGCGCATGGCGCGACCAAGTCGTCACGCCCCCGGGATTGGCGGCAGCGGCTGGACCGGCCGCTGCAGTCGGCGCCGGCGGCGACGCCATCATCGCTGCGGTCGGCACACCGCCGGAAGACAGGCCCGCCCGCGTGGTGCGCGGCGCGGTCCCGGGCTCGGGGCGCATGGTCGGGAACAGGATCACCTCGCGGATCGCCGCGGCGCCCGCGATCAGCATCACCAGGCGGTCGAGCCCGATGCCGAGCCCGCCTGTCGGCGGCAGCCCGTACTCGAGTGCCCTGATGTAGTCCTCGTCGAGGCTCTCGGCCTCCTCGTCGCCGGCGGCCTTGGCGGCCGCCTCCGCCTCGAAGCGCGCCCGCTGGTCTACGGCGTCGTTCAGCTCCGAGTAGGCGTTGGCGAGCTCACGGCCCGCGACCACGGCCTCGAAGCGCTCGACGAGATCGGGGTCCGAGCGGTGCGTGCGTGCCAGCGGGGACACCTCGCGCGGGTAGTCGTAGACGAACGTGGGCGCAAACAGCGTCTTCTCGCAGGTCTCGTCATACACCTCCGACATGAGCCGGCCCGCACCCCAGCCGGACTCGTACGGCACTCCCGTTCGGTCGCAGATCGCGCGCGCCTCCTCGATCGGCATCGAGGGATGCATCCTCGCGCCGTTCACCTCCTCGATGAGGTCGGCCATCGTGACCCGCCGCCACGGCGGCGCTAGGTCGGTCTGCCGGCCCTCCACCGTGATCGTGGTGGCGCCGGTCGCCGCCGCCGCGGCCTCCGAGCAGATCGCCTCGACCAGGTCCATCATGTCGTGGTAGTCCGCCAGCGCCTGGTAGGCCTCGAGCAGCGTGAACTCCGGGTTGTGGCGGGTGTCGAGCCCCTCGTTGCGGAACACGCGGCCGATCTCGAACACGCGCTCGAAGCCGCCCACGACGAGCCGCTTGAGCGGTAGCTCGAGCGCGATCCGCAGGTACATGTCGATGTCGAGCGCGTTGTGGTGGGTGATGAAAGGCCGGGCAGCGGCGCCGCCCGCCGAGGCGTCCAGCACCGGGGTCTCCACCTCGGTGAAGCCGCGCTCGCCCAGCGTGCGCCGCACCGAGGCGATCGTCGCCGAGCGGATGTCGAAGGTGCGCCGCGCCTCCGGGTTGACGATCAGGTCGAGATAGCGCTGGCGCAGCCGCGTGTCGACGTCGGTAAGGCCGCGGTGCTTGTCGGGGAGGGCGCGCAGAGACTTCGTCAAAAGGCGCCACTCGTGTACCGCGATCGAGAGCTCGCCTTTCTTAGTTCGCATGCCGGTGCCCTCGACGCCGATCCAGTCGCCGCGGTCGAGGTCTCGCACCCGGGCGTCGTGGAGGAAGAGCAGCTGGACAGTCGCCGTCTGGTCCTTGAGATCCGCGAACACGAGCGCGCCGTGACGGCGGATCAGCATCACTCGCCCGGCCACACGGACGGAGGTCTGGGTCTCCTCCCCCGCGGCCAGCGCATCGAACTCCTTGCGCACCTGAGCGAGCGTGTGGTCTTCGTCGAAGCCGTAGGCCGGACCGACGCCCGCCAGCAGGCGCTCCTGCTTCGCCAACCGCCTCGCGCGTTCCTGGGCCAGGAAGTCGCGCTTCTCGCCCGAGTCCATGGCGGCGCATATGCTCGTTCGCGCCGCGATCTCCGTCAAGCTGCCCGCGTGGCCGACCGCTTCGAGACGATCCTGGCCCAGGCGAAGCGCGACCGAAAGCGGCTGGACGGCGCGGCGATGGGCGCCTTCAGCCTCACCACGCTCGGGATTGCCAGCGTCGTTGGCGCCGGCATCTTCGTCACCACCGGCACCGCGGCCGCGCAGTACGCCGGCCCGGCCGTGGTCATCTCGTTCGTCCTCGCCGGCCTCGCTGCGGCGTTCACGGCGATCTGCTACGCGGAGCTCGCGGCGATGATCCCGATAGCGGGGTCCACCTACTCGTATGCCTACGCCGCGTTCGGCGTCTTCCTCGCCTGGTTCATCGGCTGGGACCTGCTGCTCGAGTACCTGTTCGCGGCGTCGACGGTGGCAGTCGGCTGGGCGGGCTACGGGGTGAGCTTCCTGGAAACGATCGGCATCGACGTGCCGAACGACATCTCCTCGCCGCCGTTCGGCAGCGGCAGCGGCATCCTCAACCTCCCCGCGCTCGTGGTCGTGGCGGCCACCACGGCGCTGCTCGTGGTGGGCACGCGGCAGTCGGCCGGCGTCAACAACGCGATCGTCGCCCTCAAGATCGTGGTGCTGCTCCTGTTCGTGGCGGTCGGCGCGTTCGCCGTCGACAGCTCGAACTGGACCCCCTTCGTGCCGGCGAACGAAGGGAGCTTCGGCGATTTCGGCGCGTCGGGGATCATCCGCGGCGCAGGCGTCGTCTTCTTCGCCTACGTCGGCTTCGACGCCGTGTCGACCGCGGCCGGCGAGGCTCGACACCCCCAGCGGACCGTGCCGGTGGGGCTGCTCGGCACGGTATTGATCTCGACCGCGCTCTATGTGGCGATCGGCCTGGTGCTAATCGGGATCGTCCCCTACGAGCAGCTCAACGTCGCCGATCCTCTCTCCGAGGCGGTCAAGGCCGAGGGCCCGGGCGCCGCCTGGCTCGACGAGGCGCTGTCGGTGGCCGCTGTGATCGGCCTGTTCTCAACCGTGCTCGTGACCTTTTACGGGCAGACGCGCATCCTCATGCGGATGTCGGCCGACGGCATGCTGCCGCCCGCCTTCGACCGCGTGAGCCCGCGCTTCAAGACGCCCGTCTTCACCACGATCCTGTGCGGCGCGGCGGGCGGGGTCGTCGCGGCGCTCGTGCCGATCGACGTGCTCGGCGAGCTCGTCTCGATCGGCACGCTGCTCGCCTTCGTGATCGTGTGCGCGGGGGTGCTGGTGCTGCGCCGCACGCATCCCGACGTCGAGCGCCCCTTCAGGGTTCCGCACGTGCACGTCGTCGCCGGCCTCGGCCTCGTGAGCGCCCTCGGACTGATGGTGACGTTGCCGATCGACACGTGGATCCGCCTGGCGGTGTGGCTCGTGATCGGGCTGACGATCTTCTTCACCTACGCGCGAGCACACACGAACGAGAAGTTCGCGAGGCTCGCCGAGGAGGAGGCCGCGGCGTAGCTCAGCGCATCGCCGGCTCGGGCGCCTGTCGGTGCAGCGCCAGGTAGACGAGGCCCGCGATCATCACCGCGAAGGCGGCAAGTGCGAGGGCCAGCCCGCCGGCCGTCTCGTGGATCGTCTCGTCGAATGCGAGCGTCCCGAGCAGGACGCTCGTGATCGGGTCGAGCGACATCTGGGTCGCCACCGCCGGCGCGAGGGCGCCGGTCTGAAGGGACGCCTGGCTCAGCGACATGCTCGCGTACCCCACGACGAGCAGCCCGTAGAGGTGCCAGTCGACGAACACCTCGAGCACCCCCTCGTCGAGTACGTCGACCGTGGCCTTGGTGAGGGCGGCGCTGAGCGCGAAGAGGACGCCGGCGGCGATGCCGAGCAGCGCCGCGCGCGTTGCGGGCGAGCGCCCGCGGGCGCTGAGCATGAGCGCCGCGGCCGCTGCGAAGCAGGCGCCGAACGACACGATCCAAGCCGTGGCGGACGGGTTGTCAACGCCGCCACTCGGATCGGCCGCGACGAGGAACACGCCCAGGCCCGCCGTGACCGCGCACGCCGCCAGGACATCCGGGCGCGAGACCGGACGCCCGCCCAGCTTCGCGCCGATCGGCAGCGCGAACACCACGCTCGTGGCCAGCAGCGGCTGCACGACGACGAGTCGCCCGATCGCAAGCGCGCCCGCCTGGGCCACGAAGCCGAGCCCGTCGGCGACGATGCCGGCCAGCCAGCGCGGCTTGCGGGCGAGCGCGAGCAGGAAGCCGGCGCCGCGCGCGTCCTCCTCCGACGCCTGCGAGGCCACCTGCTCCTGAAGCACCGTGCCGAGCGAGAACAGCAGCGCGGCCGCGAGCGCGAGCGCCACCTCCATGTGGGCGCGACCCTAGTGACCTGTTTTCTGGAGCGGCGCGCGCGAAACGCCTAGGAGCCGGTCCGCGCCGGCCCGGAGCCACGCGACGCCGCACCGGCCGAGCCGGGCTTCATCGGAGCCTTGTCGGCCGCCTCCTCGCGATCGGACTCACCCGGGCGTCGCTCCTCTTCCTCCCTGCGAGCGCGCTCGTCCTCCGAGCTCTCACCTGGCGTCTCCTGGGGTTCTTCGGTGCGCTCCATAGGAACCGCTTTCCTGGAGCGGCCCGCGCGAAACCATGGGCCCGCGTCCCGCCGGTTTCCGGAGCAGCGACGTCACATCAGTACCGGGGTCTTATGTTCCGGTTGGAGCGGAACAGGTTGTCGGGGTCGTACACCTGCTTCACCTCGACGAGCCGCTCGAAGTTCGCCCCGTAGGTCTCGCGAACACGCTCCTCGCCCTCGTCGGCGGTCTGGAAGTTGATGTACGTGCGACCGGTGGTGAAGGGCCGCAGCCGCTCCCAGGTCTCGCGGATCCAACGTACGTAGGCGTCGGGGTTCGGCTCGCCGGGCTCCCACATGCCCAACACACCCAGGACGTAGCGCGCGTCGCGGTTGCCGACGGCGCCGTCGTCCTCGTCGTGCTCGTTGAGCGCGCCCTCCAGGTGGAGGACGCCGAGCTCGCCGAGGGGCATCGGGCAGGTCGCGAACGACTCCCGCAGCTCGCGCAGCAGTCCGTCGCTCAGCGCGGCGACGTACTCGGTCTTCCAGTAGTAGTGCATGCCCTTGGGGTGGATGTCGTCGAGGTAGGACTGCACCTGCGTGTAGGGCCGTTTCTCGAGGAGGTCCACGACGGGGTCGCGGAGCGCGCGGATCGGTGCGAGCACCGCGTCGACGTCGGCGAGGTTGCCGCTGTAGCAGACGGCCATCGCGCAGAGCTTCTTGCCGTGCCACTCCGTCGGTACGAAAGGGGCAGGCGGGGCGTGGAGGAAGGTGTGCCAGACGGCGAGCTCACGCGGCGCCTCGGCTGTGAGCGTGCGGTATGCATGGAGGATCTCTTCGGCGCGCTCGAACGGCCACGCGATCAGACCGCCGTAGACGGTGGGCCCGACCTCGTGGACGCGGAAGGTAAACCTCGTGACGATGCCGAAGTTTCCGCCTCCGCCTCGGAGCGCCCAGAAGAGGTCGGCATTCTCCCTTCGGTTGGCGATGCGAGCTTGACCGTCGGCTGTGACGATCTCGACCTCCACGAGGTTGTCGACCCCCCAGCCGAAGCGTCGCGTGAGGTACCCGAGCCCACCGCCGAGCGTCAGGCCGGCAACGCCGACCTCGGAGACGAAGCCGAGCACCGTCGCGAGGCCGTGCGCCTGCGTCGCCCGGTCGACATCCTGAAGCCGGCAACCGGGCCCGACGTGCGCGAGCCTGGCGTCGGGGTCGACCGTGATCTGGTGCATGCGGGACATGTCGAGCGTGAGGCCGCCCTCGGCGATCGCGGTGCCGGCGATGTTGTGACCTTGGCCCTTGACGCTTAGGAGCAGGTCATGCTCGCGTGCGAACGCGACGGCCGTCGCGACGTCCTCGGCGGAGCTCGGCTGGACGACCAGCGCGGGGAGGCTCGCCGCCATGCCGTTCCAGATCAGCACCGCGTCCTCCCAGCCGTCATCGCTCTTGCTCAGCAGTGAGCCGTTAAGACGGGAGGCAAGCGCCTCCACGTGCTCGGACCTGAGAATGGACGTTCGTCCTTCGCGTCCAGCTATGTCGATCGTGCTCGGGATCATCGGCGTTGCTCCTTTGGGCGATCGCTGAGGAGCGCGTACAGGAATGCATCGGGAGCCTCGAGCGCCGGCTCGTTGCCGGCGTTCTCGATCACTCGCAGTGGCCACCCGTAGCGGGCGCTTGCGGCTTCGCCCACCGAGAACGGGACGATCGAGTCGTGGCGTCCCCAGATCAGCGTGGTAGGAACGGCGATCCGCGCCAGCGTCGCTTCCGGAATCGGAGTCGTCGCGAACTCCTCCATCAGCTCGTCCATGGCCTCGGTAACCCGTGTGGTTCGGAGGACGTCGAGGCTGTAGGCCTTCAGGAGCTCCCAACGAGCGCCCGGCTGCCGCCGGAGAGCCTCAAGATCGTGGACACAGTGGGCCCAGAGCTCGTCATGCGTCTCCTCGCCCGGATTCGAGAGAAAGCCCATCAGCGCTGCGCCGAACGCAGGCGAGGGCTCGAAAGGTGCCAGTCCCAACGGAGTCACGAGCACGAGCCGCTCGAGCCGCTCCCCTTGGTCCGCGGCGAAGCGGGCGGCGATCGCGCCCCCGACCAGCTGTCCGACCAGCACGGGTGGCGTGATGCAGGTCTGCTCGATCAACTCGCCGAGCCATGCCGTGACTCGGGCGCCATCCAAGTGACCTTCAACCATGGACGACGCTCCATGCCCCGGGAGGTCCGGCGCAATGACGTGGTGCGTTGTCACCAACTCCCGGAGTACCTGCTGCCAACTCGCGCCATAGGCCGCCGGGCCATGCAGGAGCAGCATGTCCGGGCCCTCGCCGCCCTCCAGCAGGGCGGTGGACACGTCCGCCAGCTCCAGACGGTGCTCGCTCACCGGGAGCCCGTCCAGCAGCTTCCTGCGCGCTTCTCCGTCTGCAGACGGGCGACGTGGCGTGCCTGTTGAAAGGTTTGTGCTCATCTCACCTCCGTTCTGTCGTTTGCGACGTGGAGGGTGCCGTGGCCAGGGAGCCAACCGCTTCGGCAGAACAACCCAACTTCCCGCGGCGACGGCGTGGGTAATTCGACCCAGCCGGGCGTCAGATCAGGTCGTGCTCGTATCCGTAGGCGGTGGCGGCGGCGCGGGAAGAGACGCCCAGCTTCCGGAAGATGTTGCTCACGTGCCGGTCGACCGTGCGCTTGCTGAGCACCAGCGCGGCCGCGATTTGCTTGTTGGTCTGGCCGGCCGCGAGGAGGCGCATGACTTCGAGCTCGCGCAGGGTCAGCCCGTGGGTGTCCGGCGGCGCCGTCTCGTTGAGCGAGTCAAGGCGCGACAAGTCCGGTCCTGCCCCCAGACGCTCGAACGTCGCGCGCGCCGCTTCGAACTCCAGCGCAGCGGTGTCGTTGTCCCCCAACGCACGGCAGGCGAGACCGACGAGGAGACGGACACGAGCGATCTCGTAGGGCGCCTCGAGCTCCTGCCAGCCGCGGAAAGCCTCCCGGAGTGCCACCAGGGCTGCACGCGCGTCGCCTTCGGACAAAGCCATCTCCGCACGCGCTCGCGCGGCGAGCGCGTGCAGCACTAGGCTGTCCTGCGCGTCGGCAATCTCGTGCAGCTCGCGGGAGGCCCTGTCCGCCTCCTCGACCCTCCCGTTCGCGAGCATGATCTCGACGTACGCGGGCAGCAGGCGCGCGCGCGTCAAGCGCTCGGAGGACTCGTCGAGCGCCCGCCCGATCGCCGCCGCCGCGGCGTCGGAGTTTCCCTGCGCCAGTCGCAGCAGGGCGAGTCCCGGCTGCGGCTCCCAGCCGTACCCGCTCGCCTCCCTGTAGACGTCCTCGGCCGCCACGAAGTCCCCCCGCAGCCGGAGGATCTCGCCCTGGCGATACAACGCGTTGCCGGCGGCGAGCCGGCCGCCCGTCCCCAGCGCGAGCCGCTCGCTGGCGCGGCGCGCCTCCAGGAGCGCGTCCTGCCACTGACCCTCCAACTCCATGATCTCCGCCCTATGCACGAGGCACCGACCGGTGTGGGCGACCATGTCCGGCTGGCGCTCCACCCACCTCGTTAGCGCCGCCGTCCACTCCCGGGCGCGGCGCAGCTCGAGCACGTCCTGGCAGAACGCGATCGTGTTGCAGTAGACGAGACCCGTCACGATCGGCGAGAGCTCCCCGATCATGACGGCCGTCATCGTCTCGTCGAGCAGCCGCAAGCCTTCGCCAGCCCTTCCCTGCCTGATGAGGGCATGCCCCTGCTCCTGCACGACCAGGGCCACGAGGTCGGCGTCGCCGAACTGTGCTCCGATCTCGGCGGCCTCCCCCGCGGTCACGTAGGCCGCCTCGTGGTCCCCGTGGGCCACGTGCCCGAGCAATACCGGGATCAACAGATATCCCCGCTCGACGCAAACACGATCGTCTAGATCGAGGAGACGCTGCCCGCGCGCGAACCACCCGCTCGCTGGGGCCAGCTCTCCCTTCGTCAGGTGACTGAGGCCCGCCCAAAACGCACAACGCACGGCACGCTGGGCGTTGCCCGCGGTCAGGTGAGCGTGGTGCGCTCGCTCGAGAACCTGCCGGTACTCATCGTCGCGGCCGATCATGTACGCAGCGGTCGCGAACAGCTCAAGATCCTCTGCACCGAGCGGCGTGGTGCGATCGGCACGTGCGAGCGCCGCATGAGCCTCCTGCCAGGCCCACGCCGCAACCGAGCGGCGGCCGCGCTCCAGGTCCCCGGCATCTCCGGCCGGCGGTCCAGCCTCGGTCCGTGTCCTGACCCGGTCAGCCGACATTCACGCAGATGTCGATTTCGCGGCCGTCATTCGACACTCCATTAGATCGGAATCCGGCAGGCAGGGAGGTCTGTGCTCAGACCGCCGACGAGGAAGCGTCAAACGGACGGAGGTCTCTCCGCGCGTGCTTAGCGGACGATCCGCCCGCCGATCGCCACTGCGCGGACCGCAGGCGCACCTTCGACTACACGAACCGGCAGCTGCGCTCCGCCCAGCCAAGCCTCGAGCCGGTCTGGGTCGCCGGCCACCTCGATCCACTCGATCCCGCCTGCACCGCCTGAGGCGCCGGGATCCTCGATTCCCGGGTCGCGGGCGAGGAAGAACGGCAGGTACGGGGTTGCCATCGCCTCCAAGACACCGGTGAGCCGGGCGCTGAGCCCCTGGCGCACGATCGTGCTCACCGGTGAGCCGAGCCGCTCGGCCACGGGCATGACATCGTCAACGGCGACCGCCCAGCACATCAGCCCCTCGCCGGCCCGCGCAATCCCGGCGGCCAGCGCCCGCCCGAGCTGCGACTGCGCCGCCTCCTCGGCATCGGCGACCGCCAGAATCTCCAAGTAGCCACCGCCGAGCGGGACGATCCGGTTGTGGGTGCCGAGCCCCTCGTGCCGCCCACCTCCAGCGGCGCGGAGCCCGTGCTCGCTCTCCAGCCGGGCCGCAGCGGCATCCAGATCGGTCGCAGCGACGATTACGTGATCGATCCGCACCCCGGCGCGAATCCTATGCGCGGCCCGAGCACCGGAGACGACCTGCCGATATCGCCCTGCTTATCAAACGGCGGATTCCTCGCGCTGTGCTCCGAACAGCTTGTACGTGCCGACGACGTCGAGCTGCTCGATCACCGGCGGTCCGTCCACCCAGCCCTTGAGCCGCTCCAGGAACTGCTGGTACTCGGGGACCGCCAGGCGGGGGTCCTCGATGCCATCGGCCAGTTCGAGCAGGATCACGAACGTCGAGGTGTCCACCACCCGCGTGGACGCGTAGCGCACGCCCTCGAGACCCACGCGATCGAGGGTCGCGAACAGGTCGCGCACCGCCGCCTCGCCCTCTTCGATGCTCCCGTCCTTGACCTTCTGGCGCACCATCACCACGCTCATCTCGTTCTCCTTCGCGTTCGGCCGCCTCGCGGCGGCTCGGTCACTTGGTCGGTCGCATGGATGACACGTCGCGACCGGAGGATGTGACGGGTGGACGCCAACTCATGCAGGCGACCCGCAGGTCACATTCCTCACGCCCGGCGTGTCATGCGTGGTCGCCATCGCGCACGGCCTCGGGCCCCCAGCCGTGAACGCTTCTTCGGGATCGGCGAAGGAGGGGTGAGACTTGGAGCGATGGCGCAGCCCTCAGCCAACAGCCTGCAGGAGCAGCCGAAGGTCCTGGCCACGCCCGACGAACCCTCGGACGCGGTCCTTATCGAGCGCTCGCTGCGCCGCCCCGAGCGCTTCGAGGTGGTATTCGACCGGCACTTCGACGCGATCCACGGCTACGTCGCGCGGAGGCTGGGCCGCGGCCTGGCCGACGACGTGGCTTCCGAGACCTTCCTGATCGCCTTCGACTGCCGCGCCCGTTACGAGCTCGGGCAGCCCGACGCCGCTCCGTGGCTGTACGGCATCGCGTCCAACCTCATCGCCCGGCACCGCCGCGCGGAGGTGCGCCGCTATCGCGCCCTGGCCCGCGCCGGGGGCGAAGACACTGTCGAGGGTCACAGCGAAGGCGTGGCCCGGCGGCTCGACGCCCAGGCGCTCCGCGCTCGGCTGGCGGCAGCGCTGCTGGATCTTAAGGCCCGCGACCGGGAGGTGCTTCTCCTCGTCGCCTGGGCGCAGCTCAGCCTCGAGGAGGCTGCGCGCGCGCTCGGCGTCCCGGCGGGCACCGCCCGCTCGCGACTGCACCGAGCGCGCGCGAAGACCCGACTTGCGTTGGCAGGCGAGACGAAAGGCGAGTCATGAACGAACTCGACATCCTGCGCGACGCATGGCCCGTTCCTGAGCCTCCGCCAGAGAGGGCGCGCGAGCGGGTCCGCGCGGATCTGCTCGCGCACTCCACCGCCCGTCCGCGGCGCCGACGGTTCCCGCGCCGTGCCGCCATCGGCGGCGTTGCGACGGCGATCGCCGCCGGCCTGGTGGCGGTGCAGAACCTCGGCGACGGCCGGTCACCGTCGCCCGTTCCCGCCATCCCGGTCGCATCGGCCGCGGTGCTCGAGGCCGCCGCGCGGGCCGCCGAGGACGACCCGTTCACGGCACCGCGTGCCGACCAGTGGATTTACATGAAGGAAGACTTCGGGTCCGACGAGGTGCCCGAGATGCGTCAGGAGCGCTGGCGCCGGGCCGACGGCGGCGGCGTTGCCTTCTACGACGAGAGCGGCAGGCTGCAAGTCGAGATGCTCCGTCCGCGCGCGGGGCGCAAGCCCGTCCCCTTCGGCCCGCTGGCGGGCTACCAGCAGATCGCCGCGCTCCCCACCGACCCGGATGAGCTGCGGCGCTGGGCCTACGATCTGACCGACGACATCGAGGGCGCCGGATCGACCGGGCATGCGGAGGTCTACAGCGTGTTCGAGGGCATGGTCAGCGACAACGTCCTGCCGCCGGACCTCAAGGCCGCGATCTTCCGGGCGCTCAAACAGGTCCCGGGCGTGACGGTCGACACCGTTGAGGTCAACGGCCGCCGTGTCTACACCCTCGGCCACACCGACGACTGGCTGCGCCAGGAGTTGCTGCTCGACACCGAGAGCTACGACTATGTCGGGCAGAGCGGCACCGTCGTGCGTGACACGACCATCACTCCGGAGAAGGCCGGCAACTCGACCGGCGAGATCAAGGCGGGGGATCGCGCGGCCGCTATGCGCCTGGTCACCGCGGTCGTCGACGAGCCGGGACAGCGGCCGTAGCGCGAAGCCCAATCCTTCTTCCTCGGCGGCGTCGCCGTCTTCGAGGATGGCCGGCGGGTCGGCGCGGTTGGCGTCAGCGGCCTTCCTGGCGAGGACGACGAGCAGCTCGCGCGCGCGGCGATCGACCGCTCGGTGAGCGACAGCAGGTAGTGCCCTCGCTCGGGTCTCCCCATCACACCCGTCTTCGAGTAAGTGCGGCGGGAGCCAGGGCGGAACCGGATCGTCGGGCCGGCGTCAGGAGGGGATTCCGTACACGGCCTCTTCAATGAACGGGAGTATTTGGACCGCCCAGCTGAGAACGAAGCCCAGAGCACTGACAGCGAAGCCCAGAGCAGCAATGACAACGAGGAGCTCGATGAGGGTGAAGCCCCTCTCCTCGCTGTGAATACGCTCGGAAAGCTTCTTCATGGTTTCCTCCTGGATGGGTTGACACCTCGCAGTGCGGCGGATGTCGGGGGGCGGATCACCCGCGCGCTGGGCTATGAACCCGAGCCCGCCTCCAGGAAAGCCTCGTAGCGCTTGACCTCGCGCTCGGCGCGGGCGCGCTCCTCAGAGTCCTCCTCGGCCCGCTCGACCGCCTCCCGGGCCTCCCGCAGCCGCGCCTCGAAGGCGCCGCGGTCGATGTCGTCGGGTGCTATCGCGTCCTCGACGAGCACCAGCGCGCGGTTGTCCACCACCTGCAGGTAGCCCTCGCCCTGGGCGAAGCGCACAACGTCGGACTCGGACTTGTAGAGCCGCAGCTCCGTCGGCTCGAGGATCGCCATGAGCGGCGCGTGGTGAGCGAGGATGCCGATCGAGCCGGTCGTGGTCCGGGTCGAGACCATCTCCACCTCGTCCGCGAAGACCTGCCCCTCGGGGGTCAGGACCTCGACGGGGAAGGCGGATCGCGCCACTAGCTCTCGTCCTCCTCGGCGCGCGTCCCGGCGTCCTCGCCGGCCTCGGCCTCGGCTTTGGCCTCGCCCTCACCCTCGGCCTGCTCCGCCTCCTCCTCGCGAGCGCCGCGCGCGGCCTCCACGACCTCCTCGATCGCGCCCTTCAACAGGAAGGCGCGCTCCGGGATCTCGTCGTGCTTGCCCTCGATGATTTCCCTGAAGGAGCGCACGGTCTCCTCGACCGGCACGTACTTGCCCTCGAGCCCGGTGAAGGCGGTCGCGACGAAGAACGGCTGCGAGAGGAAGCGCTCGACCTTGCGCGCGCGCTGCACGGTGAGCCGGTCCTCGTCCGAGAGCTCATCGATGCCGAGGATGGCGATGATGTCCTGCAGCTCCTTGTAGCGCTGCAGGATCTCGCGGACGGCGTTGGCAACGCGGAAGTGCTCCTCGCCGACGATGTCGGCCTTGAGGATCGTCGAGGTCGAGTCGAGCGGGTCGACCGCCGGGTAGATGCCCTTCTCGGCGATCGCGCGCGAGAGCGTGGTGGTGGCGTTCAGGTGCGCGAACACCGAGGCAGGGGCGGGGTCGGTGAGGTCGTCAGCCGGGACGTAGATCGCCTGGATCGACGTGACCGATCCCTGGCGGGTCGAGGTGATCCGCTCCTGGAGCTGGCCCATCTCCGTCTCGAGCGTCGGCTGATAGCCCACCTGCGAGGGCATCCGGCCGAGCAGGGCCGATACCTCCGAGCCGGCCTGCACGAAGCGGAAGATGTTGTCGATGAAGAGCAGCACATCCTGGCCGCCCTGCTCGCGGAAGTACTCCGCCATCGTCAGGCCGGACAAAGCGACCCGCATGCGCGCGCCGGGCGGCTCGTTCATCTGGCCGAACACGAGCATGGTCTTGTCGATCACGCCCGACTCGGTCATCTCGATCCAGAGGTCGTTGCCCTCTCGCGAGCGCTCGCCCACCCCGCAGAAGGCGGACAAGCCGCCGTGCTCCTGGGCGATGTTGTGGATCAGCTCCTGGATCAGCACGGTCTTGCCGACGCCGGCGCCGCCGAAGAGGCCGACCTTGCCGCCCTTCGCGTAGGGCGCCAGGAGGTCCACGACCTTGATGCCGGTCTCGAAGATCTCGCGCGTGGGTGTGAGGTCCTCGACGCTCGGGGCGGGCCGGTGAATGGGCCAGCGCTCCTCGACCTTCACCTCGCCCGCCTCGTCGATCGGATCGCCGAGCAGATTGAAGATGCGGCCGAGCACGACGTCGCCGACCGGTACGGTGATCGGGCCGCCGGTGTCGACGACCTTCACGCCGCGCGAGAGGCCGTCGGTGGCGTCCATCGCGACGGCACGGACGCGGTCGTCGCCGAGGTGCTGCTGAACCTCGAGCACGAGGCGCGTGGAGTTGCCCTCTTCCCCGGCCTCCTCGAGCTCGATCTCCAGCGCGTTGTAGATCTCCGGCAGGTCGCCCGGGAAGGCGACCTCGACGACCACGCCCTGGACCTCCTCGACGGTCCCGACGTTGTCCTGGGTGTCGGGCGTCTGCTGCGCGGCCTGTGTTGCGGCTTCCATTCAGTCTCCTATTTGCCAAGCATCCGGTTCGGCCGGATGCGCAGGTTCGAAGTCATCTGAGTCCTTCGGCTCCGGCGACGACCTCCATGATCTCCTGCGTGATCTCCGCCTGGCGCTGGCGGTTGGCGGCGAGAGTCAGGTCGTCGATCAGCTCACCCGCGTTGTCCGAGGCGTTGCGCATGGCGCTCATGCGGGCCCCGTGTTCCGACGCCGTCGACTCGAGCAGCGCCCTGTAGATCGAAATCTCCACGTAGTCGGGAACGAGCCGGGCGAGGATCTCCTCTGGGTCCGGCTCGTAGATCCATAGGGAGCGCGCGTGCTCCGCGCGCTCCTCCTCGCCCTCCTCTTCCTCCTCGTCTGCGATGACGTCGGCCTGCTGAAGCGGCAGCAACGTCTCCTCGCGGACCTCCTGGCGGATCGGAGAGATGTAGCCGTTGTAGATGACCTCGACGCGGTCGACCTTGCCGTCCACGTAGGCCGCTGTGAGCCCGTCGGCCACCGCGCGGGCGTCGGCGAAGGCCGGGCGGTCGGTGAAGCCTGTCCAGGAGGCGTCCAGATCCAGCTGGCGGAACTCGAGCGAGGAGACGCCCCGGCGACCGACTGCGTACCAGAGGATCTCCTTGCCGTCTGCCCGGAGCTCGCCCGCGCGGCGGTTGCCCGCGCGCACGATCTGCGAATTGAAGGGGCCGGCGAGCCCGCGGTCGCCGGTGATGAGAAGGATGCCCACTGTCCGGACCTCGTCCTTCTCCTGAAGGATGGGAAGGTTCGGGATGTTCTCGGCGGCATGTGATGCGCGGGCCGTCATCCGCCGAATGGCATCCGCGTAGGGGCGCAGGTGTTCGATCCGCTGCTCCGCGCGGCGCAGGCGCGCCGCGGAGATCATCTCCATCGCCCGCGTGATCTTGCGGACGTTCTTGACCGATGCGATGCGGCCGCGGATGTCCTTCAGGCTCGCCATCTAGGCGCGTGCGGCCTCCTGCTGCTCGCTCTCGGCCTCGGACTCGTCCCCGCCGGGCTCGCCGCCGTCGCCCTCCGCGCCGGCGCGCTCGGACGCCGTGCGGCCCTCGCGCTCCTCCCGCGTCACGACTCGCTCGGACTCGCCCTCCTCGATCGGGTTGCCCTCGGCGTCGAAGTCGGGCCCGAAGTCGTCGATCGACTCCGCGATCGCGTCGCCGAGCTCGGACTCGATCGAGTCATCCCACTCGCCCTCGCGGAGCCTCTCCATCAGCGGCTGGTGCTCGGCGTGCAGACGCTGAAGCATCGCCTCGTGGAAATCCTTGATGCGCTCGACCTTGATCCGATCGAGATAGCCGCCGGTGCCGGAGAAGATCGCGGCCACCTGGTCCTCGATCTGCCACGGGCTGCGCTCGTCCTGGTTGAGCGCCTCGACCAGCCGCGCTCCGCGGTTGAGCGTCGCCTGCGTATCGGCGTCGAGGTCCGAGCCGAACTGCGCGAACGCCTCGAGCTCGCGGTACTGGGAGAGCTCGAGCCGCAGCTTGCCGGCGGTCTTGCGCATCGGCGTGGTCTGTGCCGAGCCGCCCACGCGTGACACCGAGATGCCGACGTTGATGGCCGGGCGCACGCCGGCGCGGAACAGGTCCGCCTCGAGGAAGATCTGGCCGTCCGTGATCGAGATGACGTTGGTCGGGATGTAGGCCGACACGTCGCCGGCCTGCGTCTCGATGATCGGCAGCGCCGTGAGGGAGCCGCCGCCCAGCTCGTCGCTCAGCTTGACCGCGCGCTCGAGCAGCCGCGAATGCAGGTAGAAGACGTCGCCGGGGTAGGCCTCCCGGCCGGGCGGGCGGCGCAGCAGCAGCGACATCTGACGGTACGCGTAGGCGTGCTTGGTGAGGTCGTCGTAGATGGCGAGCGCGTGCTTCCCGTTGTAGAGGAAGTGCTCGCCCATAGCGCAACCGGCGTACGGGGCAAGGAACTTGATCGGGGCCGCCTCGTCGGCGGGGGCGGCCACGATGATCGTGTGGTCGAGGGCGCCGTCGTCTTCGAGCTGCTTCGCCACCTCGACGACCGTGGACATGCGCTGCCCGATCGCGACGTAGATGCAGATCAGGTCCTTGCCCTTGTTGTTGATGATCGTGTCGATGCAGATCGAGGTCTTGCCGGTCTGGCGGTCGCCGATGATCAGCTCGCGCTGACCACGCCCGACGTTCGTCATCGCGTCGATCGGCTTGATGCCGGTGAGCATCGGCTCCTTCACCGGCTGACGCTGGACGACGCCGGGGGCCTTGAACTCGACCGGGCGGGTCGTCGTGGTGTTGATGTCGCCCTTGCCGTCGAGCGGGTTTCCGAGCGGGTCGACGATGCGGCCCAGCAGCTCCTCGCCTACGGGCACCTCCATCAGGCGGCCGGTCCGCTTGACCTGGTCGCCCTCCTCGATCTTGTCCCACTCTCCGAACAGCACCGCGCCCACGTTGTCGGACTCGAGGTTGAGCGCGAGGCCGGTCACGTCGTGCGGGAGCTCGAGCAGCTCCATGGACATGCAGTTGTCGAGTCCGTGCACGCGCGAGATGCCGTCGGCGATCGACAGGACCGTGCCGACCTCGGAGAGGTCGGCGCCGCCGTCCTCGAGCCCCTCGATGCGCTGCTTGAGGATGCTGGTGATCTCGTCTGGCTTGATCTGCACTTCGGCTTCTCCTTAGGCGGCCGTGGCCACCTGCTTGCGTAGCTGTTCAAGTCTGTTGCGGACGGTGGCGTCGAGAACCAGGTTCCCTACACGCACCACGAGCCCGCCGAGCACGTCCGGGTCCACGCTGCTCGAGAGCTCGACCCGGCGCCCCGTTTGCTGCTCGATCTCCCGGCCGATCTGCTCGACGATGCCTTCATCCAGCTCGACCGCGCTGGTCACGGTTACCGGCAAGAGCTTGTTTTCCTCCGCCCACATCGCGTCGAACTCGCGCCGGATCCGGAACAGGGCGGGCATCCGGTGGCGCTCGGCGAGCAGCTCGAGGAAGTTGAACAGGCGAGGGTCCGCGTCCTCCACGATGCGCTCGATCCCCTGCTTCTTCTCCTCCGAGGAGAAGTAGGGCGAGAACAGGAAGACCTGCAGGTTGCGCTCGCTGCCCAGCGCGTCCGCAAACTCGCCGAGCTCGTCGTGCACGCGGTCGAGGACGCCGTTCTCCTTGGCGGCCTCGAACAGCGCGCGCGAGTAGACCTCGGCGATCTCTTCCATCAGTGAGCCACCACTAGTTCTGGCTTCCTTCCTTGCCGGCCAGCGTGGAGAAGTCGACCTCGCGCAGCGCGTCCTCGATCAGGCGCCGGTGATCCTCCGGAGTGAGCGACTTGCGCGTGACCTTCTCGGTTGCGACGACGGTGAGGTTGGCCACCTCCTTGCGGATCTCGTCGAGCGCGCGCCTGGTCTCCGCCTCGATATCGCGCCGGGTGGCGGCGAGCAGCTCTTCGCGCTGCTTGCCGGCCTCCACCTTGGCGCTGTCGGCAAGCGAGTCGGCGGCCTTGCGCGCGCGTATGGTGATGTCCTCGGCCTGCTCGCGCGCCTCCTTCAGGCGGGCGCGATACTCCTCGAGCAGTTCGTCGGCCTCCTGCTTGGACCTGGCGGCATCGTCGAGCGACTTCTCGATCGTCAGCCGGCGCCTGTCGAGCGCCTCCGCGATGCGCGGGAATGCGAGCTTGTTGAGGAGGAACAGGGTGACGCCGAAGGCGAGCAGTGTCCAGATCATCAGGCCGACGTTGGGGCTGACGAGGAAGCTGCCGCCCTCGTCCTCGCCGCCACCCTCGGTGGTCTCCTGGGCGATCAGGAGGAAGCTCGCGATGTCGCTGATGAAATCCATTTGCGGCCTAGAGGAAGAACGCGATCAGGCCGAAGATGAACGCGTAGAAGACGATCGCCTCGGTCAGGGCGAAGCCGAGCCACTGGATGCTCGTGATCTCCTCGCGCATCTCGGGCTGGCGCGTGACCGACTCGATCACCTTGCCGAAGATGTAGCCGACGCCGATACCCGGGCCAATCGTGCCGAGGCCCGCGCCGACGCCGAGCGCGATCGCCTTGAGGCCGTCGGTGGGATCGGCCGCCTGAGCGATGGGGAGTAGCACTGCAAGGTCCATTCGTCCTCCTTAGTGACCTCCGGCGCTTGCCTCGCCGAAGTAGATAGATGTGAGCGTGGCGAAGATGAAGGCCTGCAGCGTGGCGATCAGCCCCACCTCGAGGGTGAAGAAGGCAACGGCTATCGGCAGGGTGATCCAGCCCAGCGCCGTGATGCCGAGGAGCACGGCGAGCCCGCCGCCCATGAACAGGATCAGCAGGTGGCCCGCCAGGATGTTCGCGAAGAGTCGGACGGAGAGCGAGATGATCCGCATGAACTGGGAGATCACCTCGATGAAGAAGATCGGCACGGCCGCCGCGCCGGTCACGCCGGCCGGCAGCCAGCTCTTCACGTACTTGAGAAACCCGTGTTTGCGGACGCCCTCGGCCTGATAGAGGAAGAACACCGTTAGCGTGAGCACGAGCGGGATCGAGAGGTTGGCGGTGGCCGCGTAGAGCGCGAAGGCCGGGAAGTCGATGCCGAAGATGTCGATCTTCTCGTGGTCGTTCACCGGCAACGGGATGTAGCCGAGCATGTTCGAGAACCAGATGAAGAAGAACAGCGTGGCCACGAACGGGAACCACTTGGCGGCCGCCTCGGCCGCCATGTTGTTCCGGGCGATCTGCGTATAGGTGAGGTCGTAGGCGCCCTCCATGATCACCTGCGTTCGATTCGGCTTCGCCTGCATCCGCTTGGCGATCCACACCATCGTGCCGATCGTGAGGATGCACGTGAGCAGCAGGTAGAGGGTGGCCTTGTTGAACGAGAGGTCGAGGCTGCCGATCTTGAGCTCGATCCAGGGGTCGAGCTTGAACTCGTCCTGCGGCTTGAACTCCTCGTTCTTGCCGTCCGACCCGAAGATGACGTACAGGAGGACCGCCACCCCGAGGTAGATCCCGAGCGCGATGAACACCTTGGCCCTCGTGCTGAGGCCGCTCCGCTCGGGCGGCGCCGTGGCGGCGGAGGCGGTCATGGGCGCTCCTGCTCGAAGGGTCGTGTCATCAGCTGAGACGTGAAGTAGAACGTAAACAGGGTGATAGAGAGGATCGCGGCCGACAGCCCCGCCTCGCGCTCGCTCAGCCCGACGACGAAGATCGAACCGGCGACGATCCAGCCGCGCGCGATCATCGAGCCCGTCATGAGCCCGGCCACTGTACGCGGATCACCCGACTCCTGCGCGCGCTTGGTGATCCCGGCGGCGATCAGGCGCTGAACGATCCAGCCCACCGCGGCACCGACCCAGCCGAGCAGCGGCAGGCCCGCCGCCACGAAGATGGGCAGCGCGAGCACGAGCACGATCAGATCCAGGTACCGCAACATGCGCAGCGGCATTTGACCGGATGCTCTCAAAGCGTGCGTCGTCAAAGGGGTCTCCCGGGGGAGCGAAGGGCGGCGGCTTGGGGGTGCTCCCTACCGGGGTCAGGAAAGGTACATGAGTGGGCGACTTTGTGACTACTTTGTGACAGTTGGCTCGCCGCCCTCCGGCGATCCCGGCCGCGCCCCGCGCGAGCGTCTGGCAGGAGGAGCGTCATCACCATTTCCCAGGGGTGGGCGCTGCGCCTGCCCTACCGGCTCCTCATCCCGCCCAGCAGATTGATCAGCGCCCGGGGCAGCCGTCCCCGCTGAGCAGCGAGGCCGCCCTTCAGCGACGCCTCTCGCCCTCCTCGCGCAGCTCCTCGCGCTGCTCAAGGCGCTCCTCAAGTAGCTCCTGGCGCTCCTTGAGACGCTCTTCGCGAGCATCGAGTTCAGCGGCGCTGGTCGGCCCCAGCTTGGCAGTCACCGCCACGACAGCGACGGCCACGATCGCCACTGCGACGAGTAGCGAGCCGATCATCTGACGGCTCTCGGCGCTCATTGGTCGGCGAGAAAGGCGCCTGCGGAGGTCAGCCAGGTGATCCCGAGCAGCACGAAGACGCTGATACCGAGCAGCGGCAGAAAGCGACCCAGCCGGTGCCAGCGGCGTATGACGGCGATCTTCAGCGCAAGCACCGCCAGCAGGGCCGTGGCGGCGACCACGTGGAGGGTCGCATCGTCCTCGAACCCGAAGTACGAGACACACATCAGCGCCACCACGACGATGATCACGACTATCGCGTCACCCGCTGCGCGGTGGGAGCGCGTCGCCGGCCGAGGCTGTAGAAAGGAGGGCCGGACCTTCCCATAGCCCACCGTGATCAGGACCAGCTGGTAGCAGGCGAGCGCGAGGACCACGGACGCGAGCACCACCTTGACCTCGGTCGGGTTTCCACGCGTGACGCTCTCGACGAGGTCCTCCACGGCAGTCGATATAAGCACGTCGAAAGCCGGCCCCGTGTCGGCAGAAAGGCTCATCCCGCGTCGTTAACCGCTGTATGGCCGTGAACCTTCGTCCGCTCCTCGTCTCGCTCTTCGTCCTGCTCGCCCTTCCCGCAGGCGCGGCCGCGGATCCCTTCACCGCTCCCGGGAACCAGGTCCTGTGGGGCGGCCAGGGCGGCTACAGCGCCGGGTCGATCGCGGACTTCGCCGCGCAGTCGGGCAAGCACCCCGCGGTCTTCAACTACTTCATCTCATGGCGGGCGTCCCAGCCGGACATGCACTGGCTGTCGTTCCGGCTCGCCGACGCCACCCGGATGCGCTCGCGGGCGATGCTGTCGGTCTCGACCGACGACACCAGCCTTTCGCCCCGCGACCTCGCACGCGGTGGGGGCGACGGGTTCCTCGTTGCGCTCTGCCGCCAACTCGCGGAGCACGGCGGCATCACCTATCTGCGGCCGCTGTCCGAGATGAACAACGGCAACAACCCGTACTCGCCCTACGACCTCTTGGGACGCTCGCGCGGCGCGGCGTTCTCGACGGCCTGGTTCAAGAAGGCCTGGCGTCGTCTCGCCCTCATCGTGCGCGGCGGCGACGTGGCGGAGATCGATGCGAAGCTGGGCGCGCTCGGGCTCCCGCCCGTGAAGACCGGCGCCGGGGAGCTTCCCGAGCCGCCGGTGGCGCTGATGTGGGTGCCGCTGTCGTTCGGCAACCCCGAGATCGCCAAGAACCACCCGAAGCACTTCTGGCCTGGAGGCGCGTACGTCGACTGGGTCGGCACCACGTGGTACTCGCCCTATCGCAACTCGAAGGCGATGAACAGCCTCTACAGCTACCCGAAGTGGCGCAGCAAGCCGTTCGCGTTCGCCGAGTGGGGCGTCTGGGGCGCCGACAGGGCGGACTTCGTCGGCCAGTTCTTCGGCTTCCTGAAGAGCCACCCGCGGGTGCGTATGGCCGTCTACTACCAGTCGGCCTCGCTCCAGCCGGAGTTCCGGCTCTCGACCCACCCCGCAGCCCGCGCTGCCCTGCGGCGGGCGGTCGCGTGGCCTCGGCTCGCGGCTTTCGCTCCAGAGCTCGCGCCGTAGCAGAGGCCGTATCGCCAGAATCCCGGAGCGTGTGGATCCAGAACCGGATCGAGCTCCGCCCGCGTCCGCGCGGCTTCCACCTCGTGACCTCGGAAATCGTCGACGGGGTGCCCGAGCTCGGCTCGATGTCGGTCGGCATCGCGACCGTCTTCATGCAGCACACCTCCGCCTCGCTGACGCTCAACGAGAACGCGTCCCCGGACGTGCGCCGGGACTTCGCTGCCTGGTTCGACAGGGCGGTGCCGGACGGCGCCGGCTACTTTGCGCACACGCTCGAGGGACCCGACGACATGCCGGCGCACATCAGGACGTCCCTCACCGGAAGCTCGCTCGTTCTGCCGGTCTCGCGCGGGCGCCTCGCTCTCGGCACCTGGCAGGGCATCTACCTCTGTGAGCACCGCAACGACGGCGGCGCTCGCCACGTCGTCGTGACGGCCTTCGGCGAGTGAGCGTCTCTAGACAGACGCCTTGGCGCCCGCCCACTCGGCCTTGTGGATGCGCTTGGCGGCCAGGTAGCGCTCGAGTGCCTGCGGCGAGTCGACATCCCCCAGCGTCGGATGCCACGGAACGAGCTCCTGAGCAGCATCCACCCCGAAGCGCTTGGCGAGCACCGCCGCCAGCCCCTTGACCTTCATCTCGCCGAAGCCGGGCAGGGCTTCGAGGTTCCCTCGCAGCTCATCCGCGTCCGCCGCGTCGGTCCACACGCGGGCGGCATCCCCGTCGTAGCGGTCCCGTAGGTAGACGGCCAGGTCATGCACGCGGGCGGCCATTGAGTTTGGGTAGCGGTGGATCGGAGGGCGCTCGCGGAACACCGACTCGAGATCTGCCGCCGCCAGTGTCTCGGCGTCAAGCGAGCCAAGCCGCTCCTTGAGCGCGAGCGGACCGGTGAACGCCTTCTGAACGGTGACCTGCTGGTCGAGCTCGAAGCCGACGACCAGGGCCATCGGATCCGAGGCGATGAGCGCGTTGGCGTCGTCGGAGTCGGTGAAGTAAAGGCGGTCGGGCATGGGTCCATCGTACTCGGCGCCTGTTGATGGCCCTGCTCGTCGCGGTGAGGATGGCGCCGGTTGACGACCTCGTCAGAACGAGGTCTCGGCGACGCGCTGGGCCATCGTCTCGCGCAAGGATTTCGTGAGCCCGGGCATGCGGCCCTCGAGCTGCTTGAACTCGCGCGTGAACATCGCGAGCAGGCGCAGCGGGGACGTCGCGACCACGGATGCCGTCCGGGTACCCGTCGCGAGCAGGCCGATCTCGCCGACGACGTCGCCTGGACCGAGCGTCCTGACGACCTTGTCGTCCATGCGCACCTCGGCGTCACCCGCCTCGATCACGAACAGCTCGTAGGCGTTGTCGCCCTGCGTGACGAGCGACGTGCCCGCATCGACCGTCACCTCACGCATGCACGCGGCGATGGCTTCGCGCTCTTCGGCTGTCCGGTCGGCGAACAGCGGAATCTGTTCAAGGCGAGCTGGCTCCATGATGCGGCCGAGTCCTTGGTGGCATCCTCTTTCCGGCTCAGCGCCCGGGTGTGAAGAGGGTGTGAACCCGCCTGCGGGGCGTGCCGGCGCGCTTGTTCCGCCCGAGCGATGTGCGAACATGTGTTCGTGCGCTGGGACAACCTGACCGTCGAGGCCGAGGAGAGCCGAACCCTCCCCGGCTACCGCGAGCCGGCGACCGTCCGGACCTTCGACGCACCCGAGGCACTCGACACCCGCTTCTACGAAGTGCGCTCGAAATCGGCGCTGAACCGGGTGCCGAAAGCGTCCCGAATGCCGTTCCGCTGGACGATCAATCCGTATAGGGGATGCAGCCATTCTTGCGTTTATTGCGTCTGCGGGGAGACGCCCGTCTTGATGGCCGATGGCAGGACGAAGCCGATGCGCGAGGTCGAGGTGGGCGACCTCCTGTACGGGACCATGCGTGACGAGACTTACAGGCACTACGCCACGACTCGCGTCCTGGCGCACTGGTCCACGATCAAGCCGGCGTTCCGCATCACGCTCGAAGACGGCACCGAGCTGATCGCAAGCGGAGACCACCGCTTCCTCACCGATCGAGGATGGAAGCATGTAACGGGGCGCGAGCAGGGCCGGCTGCGCAGACCGCATCTCACGCTGAACAACAAGCTGATGGGAACCGGCCGTTTCGCGCAGGGGCCTCAGGAGTCGGACGACTATCGGCAGGGGTACCTCACCGGAATGATCCGAGGCGACGGCACACTCGGGTCCTACTCCTACCCCCGAGCGGGTCGTCGCCACGGCGACGTCTTCCGGTTTCGACTCGCGCTCGCCGACCTCGACGGACTCCGCCGAACGCGCGAATACCTAGCCGCGCTTCATGTGCCCACACAGGAGTTCGCCTTTCACGCAGCAACGAAGCACCAACGCCCGATCATGGCGATTCGCACCCAGGCCCGTGACAGGGTGGGGCTGATCCAGGAGACCATCCGCTGGCCGAGGTGGCCGAGCGCGGATTGGAGCCGCGGTTTCCTGGCCGGCATCTTCGACGCCGAGGGAAGCCGCAGCGGTGGCATCTTCCGTATCGCGAACACCGACCCGGAGATCCTCGACTGGACGACGCGCGGCCTCGCTCGGTTTGGCTTTCGCGTAGTCATCGAGGACGTTCGCCGCCATGATCGACTGAAGGTCATCCGCTTGTTGGGAGGGCTTGGCGAACAGCTTCGCTTTCTCCACGTGACCGATCCGGCGATCGTCCGAAAGCGATCGATCAACGAGAGCGCCATCAAGACCTCGGCCCGTTTGCGGGTGACCGAAATAGAACCGGTGGGCGAGATGGAGCTGTTCGACATCACCACCGGCACGGGCGACTTCATCGCCAACGGCGTCGTCAGCCACAACTGCTTCGCCCGTCCCACCCACACGTACCTCGACTTCAACGCGGGGCGGGACTTCGAGAGGGAGATCGTCGTAAAGGTCAACGTGCCCGAGGTGGCGCGCGCAGAGTTGACGCGGCCGTCGTGGAAGCGCGAGCACGTCGCGCTCGGAACCAACACCGATCCCTATCAGTGGGTCGAGGGGCGCTACCGGCTGATGCCCGGGATCTGGGAGGCGATGCGAGATTCGCGCACGCCCTCGTCGGTGCTCACCAAGTCGCCGCTGCTGTTGCGTGACATCGAGTTGATGAAGGAGATGCACGCGGCCGCCGGGTTTGCGGCCAACCTCTCGATACCGACGCTCGACGAGCGGGCCTGGCGGGCGAGCGAGCCGCACACGCCGCATCCGCGCAAGCGCATCGAGGCGGTTGCCGAGCTCAACCGCCAGGGCATTCCGTGCGGTGTCCTGATCGCGCCGCTGATGCCAGGCATCAACGACTCCCCGGAGCAGGTCGAGGAAATCCTCGAGCGTTGTGGTGAGGCCGGGGCGGTCAACATCGGCGGCATCTGCCTGCATCTGCGCGGAGAGGTGCGGCAGATCTTCATGGAGTGGCTCGCCTCCTACCGTCCGGACCTGGTGCCGCGCTACGAGCGCCTCTACGCGCGCGGCGCCTACGCGCCCAAGGCCGAGCAGGACCGGCTCGCCGCGCTCGTCCACCAGCGCGGACGAACGGCGCCCGGCTTCAGAGGCGTCGAGCAGGATCCCGTGACTCTCCCGCCCCGGCCCGAGCCGGCACAGGAGAGTCTTTTCTAAGCCGCTGGGGGCTTGACATGGCCGTGCCGGATCGGGGACGACCCCGGGGCAGTTTGTCCACCTCTCCGTTCTGACCACCCATATGGTGGGCAATGCGGAGAGCCGACGGTTAATCGCGACCCACCGCCTCGAACTCCCCCGTCTCGGGCGGGCGCACCGCCTCGAACTCGCCGGTCTCGACCTCCCGTTCGATTTCATGCTCGATCTGTTGCTCGGTGAGCGCCGGGATCTCGCCGGTCTCGACCTGGCGGCGGATCTCGCGCTCGCGGATGCGGCGGAACTTGAGGATCTCGAGGACCACGACGAGGTAGACGCTGGCGGCAAGGGCGAGCGCCGCGAAGGCGAGGATCACGAGCGTCCAGCCGGTGTGCAGGGTGCCGTCGTCGTCCGAGTACGGCACGAAGCGCATGGCCAGCGCGAGCGCCGCCAGTGAGAGTGTCCAGCCGTACAGGTAGAGCACGGTGCGGCGCTGGGAGAAACCGATGTTCGCGAAGCGGTGGTGGAAGTGCCAGCGGTCGGCCGAGTACACGGGCCTCCCGTACTTGATCCGCTTGGCGACCACGAAGGTCGCGTCGAGTGCCGGCACGGCCAGGATCAGGAGCGGGAAGAACAGCGCCACGACCGCGGCGGTCTTGAGCACTCCCTGGATCGCGACGCAGGCGAGCAGCAACCCGAGCAGGTTCGAGCCGGCGTCGCCCATGAAGATCGACGCCGGGTGGAAGTTGTGCCAGAGGAACCCGATCGCCGCGCCGGCCGTGAGCGCCGCGAGGATCCCCGCGTCGATCCGGTCGAGCGAGAGCGCGATCACCGCGAACGTGGCCGCGGCGATCGTGCAGACGCCCGCGGCGAGCCCGTCGGCGCCGTCGGTGAAGTTGACGACGTTCATCACCGCGACGATGCCGACGAGCGTGAGCGGGTAGCCCCAGTCGCCGAGGTCGAGCGGCTCGATGAACGGCAGCGTCACGTTTTCGACGCGCACCTCGGAGAAGACCGGCAGCGCGGCGGCCCCGAATTGGCCCGCCAGCTTCACCGCCGGATGCAGCCCGCCGGGCCTCGCGTCGTCGACGGTCCCCACGAGCGCGATCGCGATCGCGCCCAGGACGATGCCGCGGGTCTCCTCGCCGGAGGGCATGAACAGCAACGAAGCGACCAGAACCGCGGCCAGGATCGCCAGCCCGCCCAGTCCGGGCACCGGGCGCTCGTGCAGGTCGCGCTCGCGCGGCTGGTGCACCACGCCCATTCGCGTGGCGAGTCGCGCGACCGGCGGCGTGACTGCGAACGCGACGCCCGCGGCGACGAGGAACGCCCATAGGGCATCGAGCTCGTCCATCCCGCGTGAGCCTAATGGCGCTCCGGCGGGAAGCGGTGACGAGGCGGTGGCCGGAGGCTCAGGAAGCGGTGATGCGGCGGTGGCCGCAGGCTCAGGAAGCCGGAATCACGTAGAACGCGACCACCGCATACTGCAGCGCGGCGGCCACGATCACGAGCGCGTGGAAGACCTCGTGGTAGCCGAACACGCTGGGGACTGGATCGGGCCGCCTGAGCGCGTAGACGACCGCGCCCGCCGTGTAGAGCAGCCCGCCCGCCACCACCAGCGCGGTGCCGGTGACCCCGAGCTCGTCGAGCAGGTCGGGGAAGGCCGCCACCGCCACCCAGCCGAGCGCGACGTACACGATGGCGGCAAGCAGCTTGGGAGCGTCGATCCAGACGAGCTTGAGCAGGATGCCCCCGAGCGCGCCCGCCCACACAACGACCAGGATCACGGTCGCGATCGCGCCGTCCAGCACCAGCAGGGCGAACGGCGTGTAGGTGCCTGCGATCAGCAGAAAGATCGCCGAGTGGTCGAGGCGGCGCATCCAGCGCCGGGCCGCCGCCGACGCCCATGTGATGCGGTGGTAGAGGGCGCTGACGCCGAAAAGTGCGGAGACGCTCACGGCATAGATGGCCGCCGCCAGCCGCGGCGTGCCGGCCGGCGCGGCGATCACGAGCGCGGCGCCGATGGCGCATGAGACGAAGAACGCCCACTGATGCGAGACCCCGCGCAGGCGCGGCTTGACGAGCCTCGGGGTGGGGGGCAGCAGTGGCGGAGGAGCGGCCTCGGTCACTCGTCGCCAGGGTACACGCGCTCGGCGTCCTCAAGTCTCCGGCTGTCTGGTGCGATCCTTTGAGCATGACCGTCACGTCGCTCCGGGGCCGCTGAGGCTCCTCGTCCTCAGCAATCTCTACCCGCCGGCGGTGCGCGGCGGGTACGAGGTCGAGTGCCACGGCGTCGTCGAGCACCTGCGCCGGGCGCACGACGTCACGGTGGTCACGTCCACCGAGGGCGACGGCGACGAGCCGCACGTCCGGCGGCTGCTGCCGTGGAGCGAGGACACGCGTGCCGGGGTGCTGCGCGCGCCGCTGGCGTCGCTGCGTGCCACCCGTGTGGTCGCCCGGGTCCTCGACGACGTTCGGCCCGAGCTGATCTGGGTGTGGAACGGCGCCGGCGTGCCGTACGTCGCGCTGCGTGACCTGCACCGTTCCGGCATCCCCGTGGCGTACCGCGTCTGCGAGCACTGGTTCGGCGGGATCTACGACGAGGACCTGCTCTTGCGCTTCGTCCTCGGCGACGGGGCCGGCCACGGAGCCTGGGCGCGCGTGGCCCGCGCCGCCAACCGCCTGCCGCCGCTGCGCGTACGGGCCGACGAGCCGGCCGCGCCGACCGCGGTCAGCTGGAACAGCCGCTACCTGCGCGACGCCGTAGGCGTGCCGCCGGCGCTGCGCGCCGTGTACGAGGAGGTCGTGCACCCGGTCACCGCCGGCGCCGACGCGATGGACGGCATCCCGCGCACGCCAGCCGACCCGCCCGAGGTCGTCTTCGTCGGCCGCCTCGAGGCCCAGAAGGGGCCCGACGTCGCGGTCCGTGCGCTGGCCGAGCTGCGCGGCCGGCACGGCCTTGACGCGCGCCTGGTGGTCGTCGGCGGCGGCGACGAGACACTCGTCACCGCCACGGCGGCCGAACTCGGCGTCGCCGGCCACGTCGAGCTGACCGGCCCGCTGCACGGCGCCGAGCTCCACGCGCGGCTGTCGCGCACGTCCGCCTGGGTCATCCCGTCGGTCTGGGACGAGCCGGCGGGTACCGTCTGCATCGAGGCAGCGCTCGCCCGCGTCCCGGCGGTCGCGGCGCGCGTCGGCGGCATCCCCGAGATCCTCCACGACGAGGAGCACGCGTTGCTGTTCGAGCGCGGCGACGACGCCGGATGCGCCGACCAGCTCGCGCGCACCCTGCGCGGCGACGGCGTGGCCGCTCGCACCGAGCGCGCCTACGCGCGCGGCCGCGAGCTGGCCCACGGCCCCTACCTCGCCGCGATGGACGGCTTCCTGGCGGCCGCCGTGGCGGCACTCAGCGCCTGAGGCGGCCGCGCAGCAAGGCACGGTCCTCGGGCGAGATCCCGCCCAGCATCAGCAGCGCCGCGGCGTAGACGATCCCCGCCACGACCGCGAGCGCGATCACGTGGACGCCGAGCGAGTCCAGCGCGGCCACCACGCCGGTCATCGCCGCCGCGGCGAGCACGACGCGCGGCAGGCGCGCGGCGCGCGGGCGCAGCGCGAACGCGCGCAGGACGATCGATCCCATCACGACGATCGCCAGCGCCTCGGTGGCAAGCGTGATCCACGCGGCGGCCTCGGCGCCGCCGTCCGGGATGAGCAGAAGCCCGAGCCCGACCGTCGCGACCAGCACGACCGCGGCGACCGCCGTCGCCGCGACCTGGCGCCCGACGACGAGCGAGCAGAACCCGAAGACGTAGCCCCAGCAGATCAGCACGAAGGCGGCGGTGAGGATCGGCAGGAGATCGGCCGCCGCGCGGAAGTCGTCGCCGTAGAGCAGCTCTATGAGCGGCTCCGAGGCCACCAGCGTGAAGCCCAGCGTCGGCAGCGACACGAGGGTCATGAGCTCCAGGCCGGCCTCGACGAGGCTGCGCGCCCGGTCGGGCTCGCTCGGCCAGGCCGCCGAGATCAGTGGGTACAGCGTCGCCATTACCGCCATCGGGGCGACCTGTGCCCGCTCGACGAGCAGAAACGCCGCCGCGTACAGGCCGGCGCCACGCTCGCCGTCGAGCTCCAGCACCAGCACCTGGGCGATGCGCCCGTAGGCCGAGGTCAGCGTCAGCCCCAGCCCGACGACCAGGCCGACGCCCAGCAGCTCGCGCGCGTGGCGGCGGACGCGGTCGAAGGCGATCCTCGCGACGCGCGAGACCCATGTGGTCGCCAGCGCGGTGGTGATGAGCGTGGTAACCAGCAAGCCGGCGGCGAACGCGACGAGCCCGCCGTCCAGCGCCGCGATCGCAACCACCGCCGCGGCCCAGATGAGGCTGTTGAACGTCAGGATCGCGATCGTGCGGTCGTTGCGCACGCGGACCTGGAAGGCCGCGCGCAGGGTCTGCGGAGCGACGGCCAGAACGGTCGCGCTCACCAACGCCCCGGCGAGCACCTCGCCCTCGACCAGCAGCACACAGGCGACGAACGCGCCGAGCGTCGCCACCACGGCCAGCGCGGTCCGGACGACGAGCAGTGCGCCGAGCACGTCCGGCTCTTCGTCGGGGTCGGCCGCCATCCGCCGCACGGCCACCTGCTCCATTCCGAGGTCCGCGACCGTGCCGGCGATCGTCGTCACCGCCAGCAGCGACGCCCAAACGCCGCTGCCCTCGACGCCGAGCGTGCGTGCGACGAGGATGACGACGATGAGGCCCAGGCCCAGGTTCAGGACTCGGCCGCTGAGCCCGATCAGGACGTCGCGGGCCGCATGGGCGCGCGAGACGCTCGTCACGGCTGCGGCCCCAGGGCGGCCTCGGTCACTCCGGGCCAGGGTACAGGCGCTCGCGGAGCTGATGCGCGGGGGTGAAGAACCCGCGGTAGCCGAGCGACACGGCCACCAGCGCCGCCAGCGCGACCGCGCCCAGGAGCACCCAGAGCAGGATCAACTGCAGACGCACGGCGTCGATCGGCTCGGCGCCCGCGACCAGCATCCCGACCATCGTTCCGGGGAATGTGACGAGCCCGGTCGTCTTGGTCTGGTCGATCAGCGGGATCATTCCC
>Ga0081538_10000352_pt2 | contig 34647 bp, 37 predicted proteins | sample TabmetS5T2R1_FD_71022 | JGI IMG/M metagenome (GOLD analysis project Ga0081538, IMG submission 71022) | Tabebuia heterophylla rhizosphere microbial communities from the University of Puerto Rico - S5T2R1 | ecosystem: Host-associated > Plants > Roots > Rhizosphere ...
GGATCGAGACGGAGACCGCCCACCTGATGACGAACAAGATCGCCATGCGCAGGCAGCTCGCCGAGGCAGGCGTCCCGCAGCCGCGGTTCGCGGCCGTCCGCACCCTGCACGAGGCGTGGGCTGCCGCCGACGCCGTCGGGTTCCCCTCGGTCCTGAAGCCGGCTGACTCGGCCGGCCAGCGTGGGCTGTTCCTCTGCGAGTCGCTGGACGACCTCGAGCGCCACCTCCACGCCTCTCTCGTCCAGTCGAACGAGCAGGAGGCGATCCTGGAGAGCTACCACGAGGGGATGGAGGTGAACGGCCTGCTCGTGCTGCGTGGCGGTGAGCCGACGGTCGTCACGCTCTCCGACCGCCGCCGGCCGCCGGGCCGCGGCTTCGGGGTCGCGATCGCCCACGTCTACCCCTCTACGCTGTTCGGCGATGCGCTGGAGGAGGTCCGGCGCACGGGCGTCCACACGGTCAAGGCCCTCGGACTGCGCGAAGGTGTCGCGTATCCGCAGGTGCTCTGGTGCGAGGACGGCGTCGCCCGGCTGATCGAGGTCGCTGCGCGGATCCCGGCCGGGCAGATGGACTCGGTCGCCCGCTACGGCGTCGGCGTCGACCTGATCGAGATCGCGCTGCTGCAGGCGCTCGGCTTGCCGGTGCCCGACGAGCTCGTCGCGCCGAAGACCGAGCAGCCGATGGCGATCTCGTTCCTCACGGCGGAGCCGGGGCCCCTCCCTACCGGCAAGCTGCTGCGCGTCAGCGGCCTCGAACGGGTCCGCGCCTTCCCAGGCGTCGTCGAGGCGGAGCTCTACTTCCAGAACGGCGAGACGATCAGGCCCGTGCAACTGGACGGTGACCGCCGCGGCTACGTGATCGCCCTGGGAGCGACGAACCTGGACGCCGTGGAACGGGCGGAGTCGGCGGCTCGCCTCCTCGACGTGGAGGTCGAGGCGGCATGAGCTGCCCCTTCACGCTCGAGCACTACCGCGAGCTGCTCGAGGCGGCCCGGGCGGGCGGCTACCGTTGGTCGACCTTCGCCGAGGAGCCTCAGAGCGGCGACCTGATCCTGCGGCACGACGTCGATCTCTCGCTCGACGCAGCGCTGGAGATGGCCGAGATCGAGGCCTCACTCGGAGCCCGAGCGACCTACTTCCTGATGACGCAGTCGGTCTTCTACAACCTCGGCTCGTCCGAGGGCAGGCGCGCGCTGAACCGGCTGCGCGAGCTCGACCATGCCGTGGGCCTGCACGCCGTCTGGCCCAACCTCGAGTTCGACGACCGCTTCGATCCGGTCGTCGCCTGGCACAACCCTGATCCGGACTACATGACCGACCCGGTCGAGGGCGCCGTCAACGTGATGCAGCGCCCGTTCTTCGATCCGGACCATTACCGGTCGGACTCGAACCAGCGGTGGCGGCACGGCTGCCCCCACGACCAGCTGCGGCAGGGGGAGTTCGCCTGGCTCCAGCTGCTGACCCACCCGGAGATCTGGGTCTACCCGGGCGACACGATGGGCGAGACGATGAGCGCGATGCTCGACGCCGAGCGCGACAGGCGACGCAGCCTGCTCGCCGAAGACCGCATCGACCTCTCGTGATCGCCAACCGCCTGGCAGAGCTCGCCCGCCACTCGGCGGTCTACGGGCTCGGGACGTTCGTCTCGCGCTTCATCGCAGTCCTGCTGCTGCCCGTCTACACGCGGTACCTCTCGCCCGCCGACTACGGGCTGATCGAGACGCTGATCGCGCTCACCGCGGTTCTTACGGTCCTGCTCGCGGCCGGGGTGAAGAGCGCGTTCTTCCGCTTCTACTTCGACCACAAGGACGAGGCCGGGAAGCGGCGCGTGATCCGGACGTCGTTCTGGTTCACGATGGTGATGGGCACCGGCGGGCTGGTCGCCTGCTTCGCGCTCGCCGCCCCGATCTCCGAGCTGCTCTTCGACACCTCCGACCACGCGGACCTCGTCCGTGCCGCCGCGGTCGGGCTCTGGGCGCACATCAACTACGAGCAGATGACCTCGCTGTTCCGGGTGGAGCAGCGCTCGTTCGCCTACCTCATCGCGACGCTGATCAACCTCGGGCTCACCGTCGGAGCGACGATCCTCCTTGTCGTCGTGCTCGAGGAGGGGCCGATCGGCGTCATCGTCGGCAACTTCACGGGGACGCTGATCGTGTACGTCGGGCTCCTCGTCTACCGCCGCGAGCAGCTCGGCCTCGAGTGGGACGGTGCGCTCCTCCGAGAGATGAACCGGTTCGGGATGCCGCTCGTCCCGTCCGGCCTGTTCCTCTGGGTGCTGAACTTCAGCGACCGGTTCTTCCTCGTGAAGCTCTCCGGCGCCCGCGAGGTCGGCCTCTACTCGGTCGGGGTCCGGTTCGCGTCGGCGATCATCCTCCTCCTCGCCGCCTTCCGCACCGCCTGGCCGGCGTTCGCGTATTCGATCGACGACGACCGCGAAGCGGCCCGCACCTACGCGTTCGTCCTCACGTACCTCGTGGCGATCACCTCGTGGCTCTCGCTCGCGCTCGGCGTGCTTGCGCCCTGGCTCGTCCAGCTGCTGACGACGGAGAGCTTCTACGACGCCGAGCGCGTGGTCGCCCCGCTGTCGTTCGCCGCGGTGGCGTTCGGGGGCTACATCGTCGTGGTGGTCGGGATCGCGCGCGTGCGGAAGACGCGGTCGAACTGGATCATCACCGGGGCCGCCGCGGCCCTCAACGTGGCGCTGAATCTCCTCCTGATCCCCGAGTACGGGATGATGGGCGCCGCCGCAGCGACCGTCGGTGCCTATGGGGCGCTTTTCGTCGGCATGGCCTGGAAGGCGCAACGGGTCTTCCCGGTCCCGTACCAGTGGCGCCGCGTCGCGACCGCGCTCGGCGCGGCGATCGCGCTCTGCATCGTCGGCCGCGTCCTCGACCTGCCGCTCGGCCTCGCGATCGCGCTCGTCGCGGCGTATCCCGTCGTGCTCCTGCCGCTTGGCTTCTATCTCCCGGAAGAGCTGCGGCGCATGCGAGTTCTTAGACTTCCGGCATGAGCATCATCGACAGCATCAAACGGTTCTTCGAGCGCCATTCCGATGCGCCGACGAACCCCGAGGATCACCGGATCGACTCGTGGGCGGCCACGCAGGACTTCGACCGGACGAACCTCGACGGCGCGGGCAACAGCGGCATCCCGCCCAACTACCTCCCGACCGGGATGGACGAAGGGCGGCCGAAGAAGTAGACCCGGGTACGATCCGCCGCGGCGTGGAGGCGGCGACGACAACCGAGGACGAGGTTCGCGAGAGCGGACTCCTCGAGCACCTCGAGGAGCAGGCGGCGCACTTCTGGGACGTCGTCCAGGGCGAGACCGCCCGCGGGCACCGCTACAACACCGGCCGCGTCACCGGCCGCGACGGCTACGACGAGGGCCTGCGCCTCTATCGGCTCCTGCGCGAGGCGAAACCGCTCGTTGCCGTCGAGACCGGCGTCTGCAACGGCGTCTCGACTGCGTTCCTGCTCCTGGCCCTCGACCGGAACGGGACCGGCGAGCTGCACTCGATCGACCTGCCGGAGGTCGCCGGCGAGGAGTACGAGCCGGGCACGTTCTGGGACGGGAAGGGCGGCGCGGTGATCCCGCCCGGCCGCGACCCGGGCTGGATGGTTCCGGAGGACCTGCGCGAGCGCTGGAGCCTCGTGCTCGGGCGGAGCCAGGACGAGCTGCCGCCGCTCCTCGAGCGCACCGGCCCGATCGACTTCTTCATGCACGACAGCGAGCACTCCTACGAGTGCATGTCGTTCGAGTTCGAGCACGCGTGGGAGGCGATGCGCGACGGGGGCGCGCTCGTCGCGGACGACGTGAACATCAATACGGCGTGGGAGGAGTTCACGAAGCGCGTCGGACGCCGGTCGCAGCCGCTCGGGCCGAAGCTTTCGCTCATCGTCAAGTGACGACTGTCCTGGTCTCCGCGGCGGGGGCTCCCGGGACCGCCGCGCTCGTGCACGCGCTCCGCGAAAACGGCGAGCGCCAGGTTCGCGTGGTGGGAACGGACATGGCCGAGCGCTCGGTCGGCCGGCACATCACGGACGCCTTCAACCTGGTGCCTTCGGGCTCGGATCCCGGCTTCGCCGACGCGATGCTCGACGTCGTCGAGCGGGAGGGCGTCGATGCGATCCTGCCCCAGTCGTCGTTCGACCTGCTGGGCCTCGCCGAGGCAAAGGACCGCTTCGACGGCGTCGCGGTGATGGTCTCCTCGCCGGAGGCGATCCGGCGCTCGAACGACAAGGCCGAGAGCTACGCACTGCTAGACGAGATCGGCGTCCCAGGCCCGCGGTGGCGTCGTGTCGTCGGCGGCGAGGCGGTCGCCAAGGCCGCGTGGGAGCTCGGCTACCCGGACGACGAGGTCGCGATCAAGCCGGCGTTCTCTTCCGGCTCGCGTGGGTTCCGCATCCTGTCGGCGGGAGCCGACCGGCGGGAGCAGCTGCTGAAGAACCGTCCCGGCGTGGCGGAAGCGCTCCGGCTGGAGGAGCTCGTCGAGCTGCTGGGCGAGGACGACACGCCGCTGCTCGTGATGGAGCTCGCCTCCGGGCTCGAGCGGACGATCGACGGCATCGCCGAGCACGGCCGCGTCCTCCTCGGCCATCCGAAGACGCGCGAGTCGATGCGGGCCGGCCTCGCCATGTACTTCGCCACGCTCGACGACCCCTGGCTGATGGAGATCACTGAGAAGATCACCGCGGCGCTGTCCCTCGATCACTTCTTCAACATCCAGCTCGTGGGCGACAAGGTGATCGAGATCAACCCTCGGATCTCGACCATCGTCTACCAGGAGGACCTGAACCTCCCCTGGCTCGGGGTCAAGCACGCACTCGGCGAGATCTCGGCCGACGAGCTGGCCGAGTACCGAAGCCGCGTGCGACCGACGCGCCGAGCCCTGCGTTACTTCGACCAGGTCGAGTGGGACGACTGAGAGTCGTTCACACCCCGCTGAACGTCGCGGGGATCCCGTGGACGAACGTGCAGGCGCTCCGCCGCAAGGGCGTGGACGCGAAGCTCGTCGTCGTCGAGCGCCAAAAGATGCATCCGGAAGCCGACGTCTCGCTCGATCGGCCCGCTGGGTTCTGGGGGCGGCAGGCAGTTCAGTGGCCTGCGTTCCTACGCCTGCTCCCGAAGACGGACGTCTTCCACTTCTACTTCGGCTGGACGCTCGTCCCGCGGAAGGCGACGTGGCCGATTCTTAAGGCGACCAGGCGGAACTCGGTGCTGCACTTCCTCGGCTCCGACATACGGGGCAAAACACCGGAGGCTCTGCGGTACGCGCGCGGCGCCGATGCGCGGATCGTCGGCTCGTACGACGCGCTCCGCTGGGTGCCGGACGCCCACGTCGTCCCGCCCGGGCTCGATCTCCACGACTACACGCCTCCGCCGCCGGAGGATCGCGCGCGGCCGGTCGTCCTCCACGCGCCGTCGAGCCGTCGCCGGAAGGGAACGGAGCACGTCCTCGAGGCCGTCGAAGGGCTCGACGTCGAGCTGGATCTCGTCGAGGGGCTTCGCCACGACGAGGCCCGCCGTCACTACGAACGGGCGGACATCGTCGTCGACCAGCTGAACGCCGGCTGGTACGGCGTCTTCGCGCTCGAGGCCATGGCCCTCGGCAAGCCGGTGCTGAGCTACCTTCGCCCCGAGGCCGTCCGCGAAACCGCGCGGGCGCTCGGCGTCGACGTCCCAATCGTCCCGGTCACGAAGGACAGCCTGCGCGACCGGATCGCCGAGCTGGCGGCGGACGCCGAGAGGCGGCGCGTGATCGGCGCCGCCTCCCGGGCCTACGTCGAGCGGGTCCACGACGCCGACAAGGGCGCCGACCGCCTGCTCGAGATCTACGGATCGCTCTAGCTCGCGGCGATCCCCTCCTGACCAACCGGGAGCCCGGCCACGTTGCCGAGCCGCGTGAGCGTCCCGTCGTCGTTGACGCGGAACTCGTCCACGGTCCCGCCTGAGCCGGTCTGGACGTACAGGAATCGTCCGCCGGCGGCGGTCGCCATGTCGATCGGCCCCGCCTCGGTCGTCGCGACGATGCCGGTCGGCCCGATCAGGGTCGGGCGGCCGTTGCCGTCGATCCGGTAGCCGCTGACGTTGTTGCTCCCGGTGTTCGTCACGTAGAAGAAGCCGCGTGCCTCCACGATCCAGCAGAGCGCGACCTGGCCGTCGCTCTGCGACTGCGGGCTCGCGAGCGTGCCGTTTCCGTTGATCCGGTACGTCGTGACGGAGCTCATCGCCGCCTCACCCACAACGAGTCGACCGGCCGGATCGAACGTGAATGCGAACGGGACGGGCGTCGCCGACGGGTTCATGACCGCTGTGTTCGACAGCCGTCCGTCGCGGCCGACGCTGAACACGTCGATCGTGCTCCGGCTGGCCTTCGTCGTAACGATCAGCATCCGACCGTCGGGCGTGAAGCCGACCTGACCGGGTGACGTGAGGAAGTTCGGCGGATCGGTGTTGGCGAGCCCCAGGCTTCTCGCCGATCCGGCGAGCGGCCTGACGCTGTGCCCGCGGATCTCGAAGCCCTGGACGATTCCGGTTCCGCCGGCGTTCAGCACGTACACGAGGTCGTCGTGCACGGCGATACTCGCTGGAAAGTCGCCGCCGGACGGCAGGACGTCCCGTAGCCGGAGACGGGTGCCGTTGACCCGGAAGACGGCGATCGTGTCGCTGCCTGCGTTGACGGCGAAGAGCAGGTCATGCCGCTTGTCGTAGACGAGCGATCCCTGCGAGGCGAGCGTGTCGGAGACGTTCCCCGGCGCAGCGGCGGCGCCGTTCCCACCGGTGCTGTATGCACCCGCTTCGCTCAGTCGGCCGTCGCCGTGCCGCCTGAACACGACGATCCGGTTCCCGTTCAGCTCGTTCGTCTGCACGAAGACCGCGCGTTCGCGGCCGTCGTCCCCGCCGCGGCCGTTGTCTGCCGACACTGCACCGGCCACGACGAGGGCCGTCAGCGCCGCGACAAGGACGTGGAAGAGCTTCGATCTCATGGATCCCCCCTTCATTTCGGACCCGATCGACGCTAGGCGGAGGTGGTCTCGACCGCGCTTACGATTTCGAGAACACGCGGGCTCCGACCGCCTGTTTGGGCGAGGCTAAGGCGCGAAATTAAGAAAGGCGTAACCGCCGCAGCCCAGAGCGGCGAGATTTCGGAGGCAGACTAGGTCCCGATGGCAACCGTCCTGGTCGTCGACGACGAGCCGATCGTCCGTGACGTCGTCACGCGCTACCTCGAACGCGACGGACACCGGATCATCGAGGCAGCAGACGGCGACGAGGCGCGCGGCAAGATCGCTCGTGAGTCGCCCAATCTCGTCGTCCTCGACGTGATGCTTCCGGGCGACACGGACGGGCTCGCGCTGTGCCGCTGGATCCGCTCGACCTCGGATCTCGCCGTCATCCTCCTCACCGCGCGCGGCGACGAGACCGACCGGATCGTCGGGCTCGAGCTCGGCGCCGACGACTACGTCACGAAGCCGTTCTCGCCTCGGGAGCTGGCAAGCAGGGTGCGGACGGTGCTCCGGCGCACACAGGACGCCGCCCCGCCGCGGGACCGGGTCGAGGTCGGCCCCCTCGTCGTCGATGCCGTCCGGCACGAGGCGCGCCGCGACGGCGAGCTCCTGACTCTCACGGCCCGGGAGTTCGACCTGCTCTGGTTCCTCGCCTCGAATCCGAACCGGGTCTTCTCGCGCGACCAGCTGATGGCCGGCGTGTGGGGCTACTCCGCCGCGCTCGACACCGGGACGGTCACCGTGCACATCCGGCGCCTGCGGGAGAAGCTTGAGGAGGATCCCTCGAGGCCACTGCTGCTCGAGACGGTCTGGGGCGTCGGCTACAGGCTCCGGGCATGACCGTCGTCGCTGCTGCACTCGCCGTCGGCCTGCTCGTGGCCGCCGTGGCCTCCGTGCTCGTCCTTCGCTTCGTACCCACGTTGCGGCTTCAGCTCGGGGCGCTCGCTCTCGTCGCCGTCTGCCTGCCGCTCGGCGTCGTCATCGCGTCTGGCCTCGTCATGTTCGAGATGGACGCCGCGAAGGTAGTCGCGGTCGCAATCGCGTCCGGCGTCGCTGCGCTCGCGGGAGCGCTCGTCGTGGCGCGCTGGATCCTGCACCCGCTCGAGCGCCTTCGCGGCGCCTCGAGGCGGCTCGCTCAGGGCGATCTGAGTGCGCGCGCGTCCGAGTCGGGACCTCGCGAGCTCTTGGAAGTGAGCCGGTCGTTCAACGAGATGGCCGCGAACCTCGAGCGGCTCTTCGACGCGCGTCGGCAGCTGGTCGCCTGGGCGAGCCACGACCTCCGGACGCCGCTCGCGTCGCTCCGGGCGATGGTCGAGGCGCTCGAGGACGATCTCGCCTCGCCGCAGGAGTACCTGCCCGCGATCAGGGACCAGCTGGAGACGCTGTCCTCGCTCGTCGAGGACCTCTTCGAGCTCGCGCGGATCGACGCAGGCGCGCTGACACTGGAAGTTCGGGAGCAGCCACTCGGCGAGCTGGTCTCCGGCTGTGTTCGGTCGCTCCGCGCCGAAGCGCGGGCACGGAACGTCACGCTGGCTCGGGCGGACGCGGCTGACCCGGTCGTCCGCATCGCGCCGGACAAGGTCGAGCGCGTCCTCCTCAACCTCTTGACGAATGCGCTGCGGCACACGCCGAGCGACGGCGCCGTGTCGGTCGGCGTTCGGCCGAACAGCGACCACGTGGTGGTGTCGGTCGAGGACACGGGAAACGGGCTTGCACCGGGCGCCGAGCAGCGCATGTTCGAGCGCTTCTGGCGGGACGACGAGTCGCGAACCCGCTCCAGCGGCGGCGCGGGCCTGGGCCTCGCGATCGCCCACGGCCTCGTGCAGGCGCACGGCGGAACGATCTGGGCGGAGAACCGGGACTCCGGCGGCGCACGGGTCGCGTTCACATTGCCGCTCGCGCGGTGAGGGGACGGGCGCGGAGGCCCGCCCCCTCGACCGACTCGCCTACGGCGTCAGCACGTTCGCCGCTCCTCGCGTGACCGTCGTGGTGAACGCCCAGTCCGCAGCCGCGTCGTTCGTGTCCTTGCCGTTCGGATTGCGGATCAGCGAGCCGTCGACCGTGTTGGAGTCCGCGACGGCCGCCGCCAAGGCGGTGCCCTCGACGAGGTTGTACGACTGCCCGCCGATCGTCGCGGCCGTGATCGCACCCTCGTAGGAGAGCGCGTCGAGCAGCGTCGCCCCTCGAAGCAGCGCGAGGCCGTCGGGTGCGCCGTTTTGGAGCTCGATGTCGACCGCGAGATACCCGCTGGCCGCGAGCGACCCGGTCAGCTCCACCCGGTCGTACTCGGTGCTGTCACCACCGTTGACCGCGACGAGGTCGACGTCGGCCAGGTCGACCGCCTCGCTGCCGGTGTTGTGGATCTCGACGAACCCGTTCGCGTCGGTTCCCACCTGGTCGTAGTCGACCTCGTTGATCACGAGCTTCGACTCGCCGGCCGGAGGTGGCGGAGGCGGCGGCGGAGGCGGAGGCTGCCCGTCGGGTGCGGCCTCGCAGGTGAGGCTCACGTCGCCGTTCGCGGCGATCGCGACCTTGATCTCGCCTGCCGCCGAGTCTGCCGCGACGCACGGAACGCCCTCGAGCGTCTTCAGCCCGGTGATCGCCGTGCCGGGATCGCCCTTGTCGCCCTTGGGACCGGCCGGCCCCGGCGCTCCGGCATCGCCCTTCGGCCCTTGGACGTTCCAGCTCACAGCCGTCTCGCGGCGGCGACATTGCGTCCCCTCCGCGACCTGTCGGAGCCAGCCGCCCGACGGGTGCTTGCACGCGTGGATCACGGCCGCCGGATCGCCGGAGTCGGCAGCGAGCGCCGCACCGGCGGCCACGGCCGCGAGAACGGCCAACAGCATCGTCTTCATGTTCCTCCCTCGGTTGCTTGGCAGCGAAGGAGGTAAGTCCGAGCGCCGCCGGCGCGCCAGGGGTCGCGCCGGATTCGGTGCTCTTCCGGCACGAACGCGCGATACTCGGCGCATCGCCGCCACCCTCGCGCAGCTCACGAAGGCGCTCGCGGAGGCGAAGCGCCGCCAGCACGCCGCCAGGCTCGCCTGGCGGAAGGCCGCCGAGAAGCATCCGAAGGGCGATCGGCGCATCCGAGAGACCCTTGCCGCGTACAAGCGTGCGAAGGCGGAGCGCCGGCGCCTCGACCGGCAGATCGCGCGGCTGCAGCCGGCGACCAGCGCGTCGGCGAAGGGCCTCGCGTTCCTCATCGCCGAGGAGGGCTTCGTCCCGTACGCCTACAACGACCCGGCGAACCACGCGACCTTCGGCGTCGGTCACCTGCTTCACCGCGGTCCGGTGACCGCCGCCGACCGCGCTCAGTGGGGGACGAAGGCGAAGCCGAAGCCGCGGGCGCTCGTCGAGCAGGTCCTGCGGGACGACCTCGCCCGCCGCTACGAGCCGGCGGTCAAGGAGGCCGTGAAGAGGCCGCTGCAGCCGCACCAGTTCGACGCGCTTCTCTCCCTCTGCTTCAACATCGGAACCGGCGGCTTCAAGGGATCGACCGTCGTGAAGCGCCTCAACGCGGGGGATTTCGCCGGCGCTGCCGACGCGATCCTCCTGTGGAACAAGCCGTCGATCCTGATCCCGCGCCGCCGCCGCGAGCGCGAGCTCTTCCTCAACGGGGTGTACCGGTAGCTACCGACCGATGAGGTTGAAGACGCGGCGGCCGGCCCGCTGGACGGGCCGAGGCAGCCAGTTGCGCTTCTTCTTCAGCACCTTCGTCACGGCGCCGAACACGGCCTTCGTCGCCTGCACGCGACGCGAGTGCAGCCGGTCGTACGGTGTGTTGCCGCGCTCGATCTTCGACGCGATCGTCGTCGAGCCGATCACGAAGCGGACGTCGCGGAAGTACCGCGAGCCGTAGATCTTCTCCGCCACCACCTTCCGCACGCCCGGGTGCCACGTGGTGTCGTGGAACGCGACCGTGCCGCCGTCGATCACCTTCGGAACCCAGGTCTCGAAGTCGTGACGGACGTCGTCCTCCTCGTGCGAGCCGTCCACGAAGAGCAGCTCGATCGGCTGGTCGAAGTCGTCCACGACGTCCTGCGAGAACCCCTGGACCGGCGTGACGAGGTCGGCGATCCCGGCGCGCTCGATGTTCTCCTTGAACTCGCCGTGCCGGTAGTCCGCGTGCGGGTCGACCGCAAAGATGCGGACGCCGTTCCCCGCCCGCGAGCCGAGCGCGAGGCAGATGGTGGACTTCCCCTTCCACGAGCCGATCTCGACGATCACGCCCCGGCCGGTCGCATCCTTCGCCAGCTCGTAGAGCGCCTCGCCCTCCTCGTCGGTGAGCCAGCCGTCCACGTCCTTGATCAGCTCCTTGACGGACGCGAACTCGCTCACGGCTCGCGGTCCCAGTAGTCGACGTGGCTCTCGCGGCGGACGAGGATGTGGTCCTCGCGGAACTCCGGTCCGGGCCAGGCGCCGATCTTGTCGCTGTCCGGATATACCGCGAGCGACGGGTCGACCTTCGTCGAGAGCAGCAGGACGCGGACGGTCTCGTTCGTCGTGTTCGTGAACTTGTGCGCGCCGGCCGGGCCGTTCGGGAAGCAGATGACGTCCATCGGCTCGACCTGCTCCTCGCCGTCGGGGTGCCGGAGCGTCGGCCGGCCCTGGAGGACGATCGCCCACTCCTCGTTCCCGTACTCGTAGTGGTACGGGCAGACGCTCTGGCCGGGCGGCAGCTCGTAGACGCTGCCGCCGAGCATCGAGGCGTCGATGGACGGTCCGAACCGGGCCATGGCGGCCTTGTAGCCCTCCGGGTCCTCCGGGTCGGTCTCGAACTCGAGCGCGTTGAGGTTGACCTTCTTCACGAGCCCGATTGAATCAGTCGCTCACGTCTCGCGGTCGTAGTAGTCGACGTGGCTCTCGCGCCGGACGACGACGTGGTCCCGGGGGAACTCATCGCCCGGAAAGATCCCGATCTTGTCGCTGTCCGGATACACCGCCAGGGCCGGGTCGTTCATCGTGGACAGGAGCAGTACCCGCACCGTCGTGTCGGTCGAGTTCCGGAACGTGTGGGCGCCGTCGGGACCGACTGGGAAACAGACGACGTCGAACGGCTCCAACTGCTCCTCCCCCTCGGGATGGCGAAGCGTCGGCCGGCCCTGGAGGACGATCCCCCACTCCTCGTTGCCGTACTCGTAGTGGTATGGGCCGACGCGCTCACCGGGTGGGAGCTCGTAGACGGTCGCGCCGAGCATCGATGCGCCGATGGACGGCCCGAATGACGCCATGCCCGTCCTGTGGCCCTCGGGCCTCGGGTAGTACTCGTACGGGAGCGAGCCCAGATTGATCTTCTTCACGCGCCCGATTGTGAATCAGGCCACGAGCAGGCCGGTCACGTACATGACCGCGACGCCGGCGAGGAACCCGAGCAGGACATGCGGCGAGGTCAGCCCGCCCGGCGCCTTCCGAGCGACGTACCGGGCGACCTCGACGACGACCTCGAACGCCGCGCCCGCGGCGGCCGCGAAGAACACCACGCCGAGCAGGTCGCTCGTGAGGAACCCGCCGAGCCAGGCTCCGATGATCGCCGGCCCGCCGGCGATCAGCGTGAGCACCGCAAGCCGCTCCCAGGAGACGCGTTTCCCCTCGGACAGCGGCGCGGCGATTCCGAGCCCCTCGGTGACGTTGTGGATCATGAAGCCGACGACGAAGAAGGTCCCGAGCGCCAGCTCTCCGAGGGCGAACGAGGATCCGATCGCCAGGCCCTCGCCCATGTTGTGAAGCCCGATGCCAATCGCGACGAGCGTCGCCAGTGCCATGCCCGTCGCGCCGGCACCTCCGCCGCTGCCGCGGCCGAGCCGCGACGAGATCGCCGTCAGGATCAGGTAGCTCGATGCGACCCCGAGCAGGACGAGGCCCGCGCCGCCCAGCGCGCTCGGCAGCCGCGCCTGCAGCTCGAGGGACTCCGACAGCGCCTCGACTGCCAGGAACGTGAGCAGGCCCGCGGTCAGGGCCATGAACGCAGCGAGCCACTCGGGAGCCGCTCGCCGCAACGACGGAAGCCAGAGCAGTCCGAGCGCGACTGGCACGATGCCCACCAGGAAGCCGATCAGCGCATAGCCGAACACGCTCTTCGCGGAAGCCGTCGGCGTTTCCACCGCAGCGGGGATCTCCTCGACGGTCTGGATTCCCGTCGAGCTCGTGACGCCCACGGAGATCGGCTCCTCGGGCACCCAGTCGTACTGGACGACGATCTCGCTCGATCGCAACCGCCCGAGCGTCGTCGGCCCGTCGACCTCGTACGGCAAGATCGCGTCGTCCACGGTGACCGAGGCGATCGTCAGGTCGTCGCGCTGCGGGTTCGTGACGCGGATCCGGATCTCGCCCGGGTGGAACTCGACCCGGCGGATGTCGAACTCGTCGGCCGGCGGCGGGTTCTCGCCAAGCAGGCCCGTGATCGAGGAGCCACCGGCCGAGAAGAGCGCCACGACGCCGGTCAGCAGGATCAGCGGCACGAAGGCCCACAGCCGCCAGTTGCGACCCGCGCGAACCGCTGCCGCCGTGTCCGACATCAGTCGGTGACCTGGAAGAACCCCATCCAGCCGAGCTCGGCGAACTCCGACTGGTGCGCGTGGAACATGAAGAGGCCGGTGTTCGCGAAGTCGATCTCGATGATCCCGCGCTGGCCCTGCGTCTGGACGACGGTGTCCGTGTACTCGAACTGGTCGCCCGTCCCGGTCGGGTAGTAGCGGAAGAAGTCGCCGTGGAGATGGAACGAGTTGATGAGGTCGAACTCGGTCAGGTTCGCGAGGTAGATTCGGACCGTCTTCGACCGACTGACCCTGATCGGGTACTTCGCGTAGTAGAACGCCTTGCCGTTGACGGTGTAGAAGTTGTTCTCGCCGTCGCCGTCGGTGTCGTAGCCGTTCATCACCATGACGAGCTCCTGCGCCGGCTTCCGCGGCTCCTTGGGGTCGATGATGAAGGCGCCGTAGAGGCCCTTGTGGATGTGCTTCTTCAGCGGCGTCGCATGGCAGTGGTAGAGGTGGAAGCCCGCCGGCCGGGCCGGGAACTTGTACGTGAGCTCCGCGCCCGGCTCGACGATCTCGAAGACGCCGTCCATGTTGGCCGGGTGGATGCCGTGGAAGTGGATCGTGTGCGGGTGGGAGCCGCCGTTCGTGAACCTCACCTCGAGGATGTCACCCTCGGTCGCCCGGATGATCGGGCCGGGGACCGTGCCGTTGTATGTCCACGCGTTGAACTCGACGCCCTGTGCGACCTCGATTGTCCTGTCGAGTGCGACGAGGTCGTATGTACGGACGCGGCCCGGCTTGTACGGCAGGGCGCCACCCGGAAGGAGCAGCGAGTCGAGCTCGTTCGGCCCGCCCGGCGCCGGAACGTCCGGGCCGACCATTGCGGCGTGGCCGCTCTTGGCGTGCGAATGGTCGTGACCGAGGTGCGTCGCGCTCGGGTCCGCCTGCGCGTCCGACGGCCAGGCGACCTTGACGAACGGCGCAGCCGCCGCGCCGGCCGCAGCGCCTGCAAGCAGACCCTTCCGAGTAAACTTAGGCATGTCTAAACTATAACTGAGACGCATGGAACTGACAGACGCAATTCAGGACTACCTCAAGGAGATCTACAAGCTCGAGTCCTCGGGCCGGCGGGTGACGACGTCCGCCCTGGCCGAGCAGCTCGACGTCTCCGCCCCCTCGGTCACCTCGATGCTGAAGAAGCTCGCGTCACTCGGGCTCGTCGAGCACGAGCGGTACCGCGGCGCCCGCCTCACGCCGCGCGGCGAGCGGGTCGCGCTCGAGGTCATCCGGCACCACCGGCTGCTCGAGCAGTACCTCTCCCAGACGCTCGGCCTGCCGATCGACGCGCTGCACGCCGAGGCGGACCGGCTCGAGCACGCGCTCTCCGAGGAGCTCGAGGCGCACATCGACCGGACGCTCGGCTTCCCGACCCACGATCCGCACGGCGACCCGATCCCGGGACCGGATCTGAAGCTCGTCGTCACGGAGGCGACGCCGCTCTCGGCGCTCGAGCCCGGGTCGACGGCCACGGTGGAGCGGGTGCCGGACGGCGACGGCGAGCTCCTCCGCTACCTCTCCGAGCTGCAGCTCACGCCTGGCAACAGCGTCGAGGTCACGACGGCGGCGCCGTTCGAGGGGCCGCTGACGATCCGCGTCGGCGGCTCGGAGCACGCGATCTCGCGCGAGCTGGCCGAGCGGATCGCCGTCAGCTAGGCGCTTCCGGCATCAGGTACCGCAGAAGTCGCACCGGCCGTGCGTCCTCCGGCGCGTCCGACGGCTCGCGCGTGACGTAGGGGATCAGCAGCTCCTCCATCTTCAGATCGAGCGCCTCGGCCTCCTCTCGCGTGAGGAGCGTCCGCGCACCCGACATCCCCGAGACCCGGCGCCACTCCGGTTCGAGCCGATGCTCGTGGTCGGCGAGCCAGCGACCCGGCAAGTCGTCCGCCCGCCGCATCATCTCGTTGGCGAGCGCCCGGTAGGCGGCTTGGCTCTCCGCGTCGTCGCCCGGCTGGAACTGGATGCCTCTCGCGGCGGTGCGCCAGCCCTCCTCGGTCTCGACGATGAGTCCGAACGACGCAAGGTGCCGAAGGTGGTCCTCGGCGTCCGGTCCGAACCGGTCCGCCGCAGCAGGCCCGTGACGCTGGAGCGATTCGAAGATCTCGAGTCGCGCCGGATCGGCGAGCGCCAGCATGGCCTCCGGATCTCGGATCTCGAGGTCGCCGAGCTCGTTGACGTCGGGCACGCGGCGAGGCTACCGCACGTAACTTGACAGTTACGTAACCGGTAAGTTACGGTTGGCCGGTGAGCGCATTCGAGGCCCTCGCGGATCCGACCCGGCGGCGCATCGTCGAACTTGTGTCGGAACGTGAGCGCTCGGCCGGCGAGATCGCGTCCGCGTTCGCGATCTCGCGGCCGGGCGTCTCAAAGCACCTGCGCGTCCTCCGCGAGCACGGCGTCATCCGAGCCCGCGGCGAGGGGACGCGCCGTCTGTACTCGCTGGACGAGCGGGGCTTCGCGGAGGTCGACGACTGGCTTCGGCGCTTCTGGACGAACCGGCTCGACGCACTCGACACCGAACTGAGGAGGGGACGCCGTGAACGAGGGACAACTCAGGGCTGAGGGAGAGCGCTGCGGGGTTCGCTTCGAACGCCGCTATGACGCGCGGCCGGAGGAGCTCTGGTCGGCGCTGACCGAGCCCGAGCGGCTCACGCGCTGGCTCGCGAACGTCGCCGAGCTCGAGCTCCGCGTCGGCGGCAGGTTCCTGCTCGTCTGGCACGAGGACGGCCAGCAGACGGACGGCACGGTGCTCGACCTCGAGCCGGGCCGCGTGCTGGAGCTCGCGTGGACGTATCCCGACGAGCCGGACAGCGCCGTCCGCTTCGAGCTGCGTGCGGACGGCGACGGCACGGTCCTCGTCCTCGACCATCGCGGGCTCCCGCCCCGCTCCATTGCGGGCTACGGCGCCGGGTGGCACTCGCATCTGGACTCGCTGGATGCCCACCTCGGCGGTGGGGAGGCTGACTGGACCGCACGCTTCCAGGAGCTCGGGCCCGCCTACGAGGAGCAAGCGGCCGCGGTCAGCGGTTGAGCGCCGGGACGCGCAGCGGCGGCCGCGGGATCGACGTCGTCCGCGTCCGGGCGGTCGGGATCCCGAGGTAGCCGACCCCGAGCGCGGTCAGCTCGTCGACGAGCGCGGGACGGGACAGCCGGTGCGGCACGAGGAAGGTGTCGCTGAAGGTCAGGCGCTCGACGAGAACTGCGTCGATCACCTCGATCAGCATCCTCGCGGCGACCCGCGGATTCGGGTGGCCCACCTCGCCGGGCCGTTCGGCGAGCAGCCGGCCGAGCGCGTCGAAGATCGCCTCGTAGTGGGCGGTGGCGGCCGCGCGGACCATCGGCGAGGGCGGGGCCGAGCGCCAGCGCTCGGTCAGCGCGCGGTTCAGCGGCTGGTGCGTTGCCACCGCTTCGACCCACGCCCGGACGACCTCGCGGACGATCTCGGCCGCGTGGCGGCCGCGCCAATTCTCGGGCGCGAGGAAGTCGACCCAGCAGCGGGCACTCTCCTCGAACAGCTGGCCGTCGACGTGGTCGAACAGCGCCTCCTTGGTCGGAAACCGCCCGTAGAAGGCGCCGACCGAGACGCCGGCTCGCTGCGCGATCTCGGGCACGGAGGGACCTTCGCGTCCCCGCTCTGCGACGAGCTCGAGCGCTGCCTTCACGATGCGCTCCTGGGTCTCGCGGCTGCGCGCCTGCTTCGGCTCAGGCATGCGGGTCGAGCAGGACCTTCCCGGTGTTCCGGCGGTCCTGGAGGTAGTGGTGCGCGCCGGCGGCGTCGGTGAGCGGGAAGACACGGTCGATGTGGGGCCGGATCGCCTCCTCACGGACGCCCTGGTAGAGACAGTCGAGCCACGAGGCGAGCACGGGCGGCTCGGCACCCGCGTCGGCGGTCATGAACGACCGGGAGTCGTTGAAGAGGTCGAGGAGCGGAAGCGACATCGCGCCGAGCGTCTCCTCCGGGTCGGCGACCGGTTCGTCCTTGCCCTGCACGCCCGCGGTGAAGCCGTACGCGACGACCCGGCCGCCGTGCCTCAGGCAGTCGAGGCTGGGCCGGAACCCGTCCTCACCGACGCCGTCCACGACGACGTCCACCCCGCCGCCGCTCACCGTCTTGACATCGTCCACGAAGCGCGGCGACCGCGAGTCCACGACCGCCGCGACTCCCTGGCGGCGAAGGAAGTCGTGCTTCGGCTCGGACGCAGCGGCGACGACCTCCGCGCCCGCATCGACCGCAAGCTGGACGGAGGCGAGGCCGACCCCGCCGGCCGCGGCGGTGACCAGCACGCGGTCGTCCGACTGGACCCGCGCGGTCCGGCGCACCGCGGAGTAGGCGGTCAGATAGTTGAGCGGCAGCGCCGCGGCGAGGTCGAAGGGGATGTCGTCGGGAACCCTGAACACGAGCTTCTCCGGCACGGCGACCTCCTGCGCGTACGTGCCTCGCGTGTAGAACGGCGTGCCGACGACCCGGTCGCCGGGTGCAAACGCCCCGGAGCCGGACGCCGTCACCGTCCCCGCCACCTCGATGCCCGGTGTGACCGGCGCATCGCCCCCGCCGCCGAGCCGGACCCAGACGTCGGCGAAGTTCACACCGATCGCCTCCGCCCGGATCACGACCTGGCCTTCGGCGGCCTCCGGCGTCTCCGCCTCGACCGGGACCAGCACTTCCGGCGCCCCGAACTCGCGCACTTCGATCTTCAGCATCGCCCGCTCCTTTGAATCAGAATCCGAATGTTGATTCGGATTCTAGGGAGGCACTTGGCGCGCCGCAAGTCGTGGGAATTCCTCAGGCGACGACGCGGTACACCTCGAACACCTCGGCGTACTCGCGGTTGACGTTGATGCCGTGGGTCCGGGCGACGTTCCAGATGTACTCGGGATCGGAGTACCGCCGGTGCTGCTGTGACTCGTACCGGGCAAGCGCACGAACCTTCCGCTCGACGTGCTCCTTCTCGAGCGCCACATACGCCTGGTAGTCGAAGTTGAAGTTGTTCCACGGGATCTCGTAGCCGAGGATCGTCGTCCGCTTGAAGGCGCGGAGACCCTCGGCGGCGATCACCTGGTGGTCCTGGTGGATGTCGCGCAGGCTCGGTTGGAGCACGGCGTCGGGCTTCCACTCCTCCCAGAGGCCGATCAGCAGCTCGAGGATCTCCTGGCGGTGCTCCGGGAAGGTCCGCACCTCGAAATCGTGGACGTCGAGCAGCGCCTCCGGGATGCCGAGCTCCGCCGTCGCCTCGCGCACCTCGCGAGCGAGCGTGTCGGGTGGAAACCCGTCCGGCAGAGAGCGCGTCGCGATCGAGAACGCGACGTACCGGACCTCGGTGCCGCCGTCGACGAGGCGCGCCAGGGTGGCGCCGCAGCCGAACTCACCGTCGTCGGTGTGCGGAGCGAGAACGAGGACGCGCTTCCAGGCTGTGATCATGGCTCGTGCATTCGACGGAGGGACGTAGTATCCGGCTCCGGGGATGGACGAAGCCGGTCTGGCGGAGCTCGCTGGGATCGTCGGCGCCGGCGGCGCCGCGCTGGCGATTCTTGCCGGGCGACGGGCGACGCTTCTCGCGGGCTTCGCGCTTCTCGCCGTGGCGGAGGCCCTCCTCGCCGTTTCGATGGCGGGCACCGACGCTCTCGACAACGTGGCGTCCGCGACAGTCGTCGGCGCCGGGGTGGGCGGCCTTCTGCTGGTCGCAGCCGCTGCCGCCGTCTTCGTCCGGTACCCCGTCCTGACGATCCCGGCGCTCGTCCTCGCGGCGCCGTTCCGGCTCCCGTTCGACTTCGATCGGGGGCACCGGTTCTTCTTCGCGCTCGCGGAGGGAGGCCGACTCGGCCGTCTGATCCCCCTCTACGTTGTCCTCACGGCCACGGCGCTCGCGTTCCTGTACCGCGCCCTGCGGAGGAACGAGATCGCCGCGCCGCCTCGCCTGATCGCCGTTCCGGTCGCCGCCTTCCTCGCGTTCGCGTCGCTCTCGCTCCTCTGGACGCGCGACATCGACGAGGGCGCGAACCTGCTTGCGTTCTTCCTTCTCCCCTTCGCCGCGATGGTCGCGCTCGTCGCCCGAGCCGAGCTCGCTCCGTGGCTCCCGAGGGCGCTCGCGGTGATCGCGATCGGCCTCGCGTCCGTCTTCGCCGCCGTGGGCCTCTGGCAGCAGGCGACGAAGGAGCTCCTGTTCTACGAGCCGAATCTCGAGGTCGCGAACGCCTACTCGCCGTTCTTCCGTGTCACGTCCCTCTTCACCGACCCCAGCCTCTACGGCCGGCATCTCGTGCTCGGGTTCGCGGTGCTGCTCGTGCTGCTGTGGGCCGGGCGGATCCACATCGCGCTCGCGGCCGGGCTCGTGGCGTTGCTGTTCGCCGGGCTTTACTTCTCGTACTCGCAGTCGAGCATGGCGGCGCTCTTCGTCGTCGCCGCCGCGGTGACGATCGTCTCGGGCGACCGGATCGCGCGCCGCGTGGTCCTGGTGGCGACGGCAGTGGCGGTCCTCGTGGCCGCCGCCTTCGTCGGCGTCAAGGCGCGCGACCAGTCGATCCGCGAGCTGACGAGCGGGCGCTGGCAGCGAGCGGAGCTGACGATCGACGTCGCGCGCGAGCAGCCGCTCCTTGGCGTCGGGCTCGGCGCGCAGCCGAAGGTCAGTCGCGAGCTCGGCGCCGGCCGGAGCGCACGGGAATCGCGCTTCGTGTCGCACACGACCCCGCTGACGGTCGCAGCGGAGCTCGGGCTCGTCGGATTCGCGCTGTACGTCCTGCTGCTGGTCGCGACGACGCGGATGCTCGTCATCCTGCGCGACGCGTGGCCGACCCTCGCGCTGGCGCTCGGCGCCGTGCTGCTCGCGCTCTTTACGCACTCGCTTGCGTACAGCGGCTTCTTCGAGGACCCGATCACCTGGCTGACGATCGGCGTCGGCGCCGCCTACCTCTCCGTTCCCGTCGCGGTGCGCGAGCGCGAGCCCGCGCCCGCCGAGAGCGGCCCGCTCGCGGGCCCACAACCCATTCCGACGAAGTGACCCGCCGCGAGGCCGGGGCTGTCCTCGGCGTTCTCGGGATCCTCGTCGTGATCACCGTTCCGGAGCTCGGGTCCGAGGCGTGGCCGTTCAACGTCCCCTCGGGGCAGACCGATCCCCAGGGGCCGTTCCGCTGGCTCGTCAAGGCCGCCGACCGCCACTTCGACATCGCGTTCCTACGCGCCGCCGCGCTGGTCGCCGGGCTCGTCGTCGCCTTCGGCGCCGCCGTGCTCCTGGCACTCCAGAGAGTTCGGCCGGTCGTCGTTGGCGCGATCTGCGCGGCCGTCATCGGGCTCCTGATCCTGCCCGCGACGCTCCTCCAGGTCGGCCTGCGCGACTCGACGGCGCCCTGGTACCACGTGAACGACTCGACGTACCAGATCGAGATCGCCGGCGACCTGATCCTCGACGGCGAGAACCCGTACGGGCACGACTACCGGGACTCGGGCCTCGAGCGCTGGTACCCGGCGGCCCAGCCGGAGGCGCGGATCCCGCAGGTCGCGCTCGACCATTTCGCCTACTTCCCCGGGACGGCGCTCACGGCGGCGGCGTGGCGGCTGCTTCCCGACCCGTTCGACGACTACCGGCTGCTCGTGCTGCTCTGCACGCTCGCGCTGTTCGGCGCAGCGCTCCTCTTCGACGCGCCGATCCACTGGCGTCTCGCAGCCGGCGCGGCTCTCGCAGCGAACCCGCTGGCGGTCACGGCGGCGTGGTTCGGAACGGCGGACGCCCCCTCGCTCCTCCTCACCGTCCTCGCCTTCCTCTTCGTCGCGCGAGCCCGGTACCTGGCTGCGGCGGCCTGTATCGCCGTCGCGGTCCTCCTGAAGCAGTTCGCGCTCATCGCGGTGCCGTTCCTCGCGGTGATGATGCTGACCCGCGGCGTCGCCCGGGCGGCGCTGTGGCGCGCGGCCGCGCTCTTCGCCGGGATCGTCGCCCTCGGGATCCTCCCGTTCGCGATCTGGGACCCCGGCGCGCTGTGGGACGACACGATCGCCTACGGCGCGCAGACGTACCGGATCATCGGCTACGGCCTCGCGGGCGTCCTGCTCGAGATCGGCGTGCTCGACGACCGGTTCGGGCCGTACCCGTTCCTCCTGCTCGCCGCCGTGCTCTGGCTACCGGTCACGGCGTGGCTGCTGTGGAACCAGTGGAGGTCTCAGCGGTTGTGGATCGGGGCGGCGAGCTTCGCTGCGTCGATCTTCGGCCTGCTCTACCTTGGCCGCGTCTTCCAGAACTCGTACTTGATCTGGCCTTTGACTGCCGTGCTCGTTTCCTTCTTGCTTTCTGCCGCTGAGCGCGACGACGCTTCGGCGCAAAGCTGAACACCCGGGACCGGCCGACGATGTAGAGGTGCTGGCTGTCGGCGACGGCCGGGCTGAAGATGCCGTCGGGCCAGCGCCACACCAGCTTCCCCGTCAGCGCGTTCAGCGCGTAGGTCCCACGGTCGCCGGCCCTCGCAGAGCGTGACGCGTTGCGGCCGCAGCGGGGACAGGAGGCGAAGTAGACGAGGCCGTCGATCACGCTCGGCGCGCCGTGGATCGCCGAGGACGCCTGGAAGCGCCAGAGCCGATCGCCGGTGGCGGCGTTGAACGCCATGAACTGGCCGTCGTACGTGCCGATGTAGACGCGCTGTCTCCAGACGGCGGCCGCCGTGTAGATGTAGTTCCCCGCCCGCTGCGCCCACAGTGTCCGGCCGCTGGAGGCGCCGAACGCGTAGAGCGTCCCGTCCGTGTTCCCGATGAATACCCGGCCGTACGCGATCGTCGGCGTCGCGTAGAAGAACTCGCGCCGGCCGAACCGCGAGAGCGCGCGTGCCCGCCAGCGCAGCCGCCCCGTCCGGGCGTCGAGCGCGTAGAGGCTGCCGCCGTCGGTCCCGAAATAGATCTTTCCGTTCGCAAACGCCGGCGAGCTGTTGATCTCGGCGTCGGCGGTGAAAGTCCAGCGCGCCTTGCCGGTGTAGATGTTGATCGCGTGGAGCTTATGGTCCCAGGAGCCCGCGTAGAGCGTCTTGCCGACGACGAGCGGCGACGACTCGAAGACGCCGGCGCGGTACCGCCAGACGATCTTCCCGGTGCGGGCAGCCATCGCCACGATCATCCCCGGCTGGCTGCGCGGGAATCGGTTGCACGGGAGCGGCTGCATCCACGCGTGGTAGACGACGCGGTAGGCCACCGTCGGCGAGGCGGCCGAGCAGTGGTTGAAGCGGCGCTGCCAGACGATCTTCCCGGTGCGGTGGTGGAAGGCATAGAAGCGGCCTCGCTGGTTCGCCAGGTAGAGGCGGCCGTACGCGATCGAGGGCGGAAACTCGAGGACGTGGCCCGCCTTGAACGTCCAGCGGAGGCGGAACGGCGGGCGCAGCCTGAAGTCGGAGGAGGTGTGCGTCCGCTGGACGCGGAGACCGTACGTCGGCCAAGGGAGGCGGAGCACGACGCGGCGGGGACGCGGCGTCTCCGGCGCCTTCGTCGTCTGCGTGGTCACGAACTCCTCGGTCGAGGAGCCGCGCTTGTACTCGATCGTCCCCTCCTCGTGGAGGTAGATGCCAGCGAGGAATCCCGGGACGACGGTGGCGACGGCGATGCCGGCGAGGGCGAAGAAGCGGTTGCCGTTCATGGCCTTCGAACCACCACCGTTGCCGAATCGCGCCGTTCGAACACCTCGACGACGAGCGGGTACCGCCCCGGCTGGGCCGGCGCGCGCAGCCTCAGGATCCGGACCCGAGCGGAGCCGGTGCGGCGGCCGAGCCGCCAAAAGTAACGCCGAGCGTCCGTCGAGACGCGCACGGAGAACCCGGCGCGCGGCCTGGCCCGGATCACCTCGGCCGCGATGTCGACGTACCGGACACGAACGTCGTAGGACTGCGTCGGCCGGCTGCGGTTCCCTGCCTCGTCGACCGCGGCCACCGACAGGCGGTACGACCCGCGCCTCCGACCCCTCGGCGACCAGACGAGCGCGCCGCTCCGGCGAAGAGCGGTCTTGACCTCCTGCCTCCCGTTGACGAGAAGGATCGCGTGCACGGGCTCGCTCGCGCGGTAGCGCATCGTGACCGTGTCGGCGCGGCCGTCGCCGTCGGGCGAGATGCGCCTGGGGCGCAGGCGCGTGACCTCGAGCCGCGCGGGCGTCGTGTCGACGCGGATCTCGCGCGGGAACTCGATCGCGCGGTTCAGCTTGTCGAGCTCGATCCTCGGCCGGTAGCTGCCTTCGGGCACCGGTCGGCCGTCGTCGTCCCGGCCGTCCCAGCCGAAGGCGTGGTTCCCGCGGCCGAACTCGGTCGTCCGGAGCAGCGTCCGGACGACACGGCCCTGCTCGTCGTGGATCTCCAGCGTGAGACGGTCGGGCTGGCGGAGCCTGAATGCGATCTGCGCGGTCTGGGTGTCGCACCGGCAGGTCGGCGAGAACACCGGCGTGATGCGCGGCCGCGCGATCGGGTCGGGCTCCAGCTTCAGCTCCTCGGTCACGACGAATGCCGCGGCCGTCCCGGCAAGCAGGAGCAAGACGAGGATCGTGCGCAGGTGCCGGGCCACGCCCGTCGAGTGTAGTAACCGGTCCTGAGCTCCCTGTGAAGGAACCTCACCGGCTTCCGCGTCGAGTCCCTGGCTAGCATTTCCGGGCGTGAGGAAGCTCCTCGTCGCCGGGGTCGCGACGGTCGCGCTCTTTGCCGCCACGGCGCAGCCCGCGGAGGCTGCCGACGCGTGCGGCCTGCCCGAGCGTGGCGCCGCGACCGCCTGGGTCGACTTCGCCGACGGCTCGGTTCCGTTCTGGTATCGCTTCGCGCGGCCTGGGGTCATCGCCGCCGCGTCGAACTTCCTCTTCCCGCCGCGGCTCCGCGCCGCCGGCGCCAAGACCGTCTACTTCGACCTCTACATGAACAGCCGGGTCGGCACCCCCGCGAGGCCGACCACCGAGCGCGAAACCGTCGACTGGGCCCATCGGATCTTCTACCGGGCGGTCGCCTCCGCGGACTGCGCGCGCCCTTGGATGGCGCTGAACGAGCTCTTCGGCGCCCATACGACGACGCCCTGGACGGCGAACAACGCGCAGTACCGGCACAACGTCATCGTCTTCGCGAAGACGCTGCGCGAGCTCGGCGCCCGGCCGTTCATCCTCATCTCGAGCAAGCCCTACACGCAGGGCGACGCCGGGAACTGGTGGCGCGAGGCGTCCCACTACGCCGACCTCGTCCAGGAGGTCTACTTCGCGGGCCGCCTGATCCACCGGCAGGGCCCGGCCGCAGGGAGCCGCACGCTCAGGAACCGGTTCCGCGAGGCCGTGAAGACCTTCACCGACATCGGCATCCCGTCGCGGCGCGTCGGGATCATGCTCGGCTTCCAGGCGTCGAACCGCGGCACGATGCCGCCGATCGCCTGGTTCGAGCACGTGAAGCTCCAGGCGCTCGCCGCGAAGCAGGTCGCGCGGGAGACACGGATCGGATCCGTCTGGTCGTGGGGCTGGCAGGCGCGGAACACGGCGCAGGCGGATCCCGACAAGGAGGTCGGGGCCTGCATCTGGCTCTGGGCCCGCAACCCGCGGCTCTGCGCAGGGCCTGCGGCCGCCGGGCCCGACTTCGACACGACGCTGACGCAGGGCCAGATCACCCTGCCGCGCGGCGTCCGCTGCGAGGTGGGCGAGCAGCCGATCAGCCACCTCACGGTTCGCCGTCTCGCCCGCGTGATCGGTGACGGCGGCGTCGCGTTCTCGGCCGCGTACTCGCAGGCGGTGCTCGCGGGGCTCGTGACCGTCCCGCGCGCGGACGTGCTTGCGGCGGAGCGAGCGATCATTCGGTCGCGGTTCGGCGGCAGCCGGGCGGCGTACCGGCGCGCGCTCGCCCGCGCGCGAACCACCCAGGGCATCGCCCGAGGGATCATCGCCGACGAGCTCCGCCAGCAGCGGATGGGACGCCGGTTCCGAGCAGCGAGCCCGACCGGCCAGCAGATCACGGAGTACCACGAGAACTTCGCCGAGCAGCCCGCGCGGATGGTCGAGGTCAAGCCCCGAGCCTGGTGGCTCGGCAACCGCCGCAAAGGCCTGGCGATCGGCTCACTCGCGCCGCCGCAGGTCTTCGACCTCCCGGCCGGCAGGAAGGTGAAGATCCGAACCGCGGACGGCGTCGTCGAGGTCAAGGCGGTCGACGACACGATGCCGCTCGGCGCCTTCCCGGTCGGCGTCGCGCGGAACTCCGTCGTCGAGGCGCTGCGCGAGACCTCGCGCCGTCAGCTCTTCGAGCGCTGGTTCACGCGGCCGCTCAACGACCAGCTGAAGAACCTCCGCTGCGCCGACGACCAGCTGCCGGCGGTGGCCGTGGTCGACATGACCACGTTCATCCCGTTCCTGACGCTCTGATCCTTCAACCGCCGAAGAGCTGGCGGTACTTCGCGGCTCCCTGAGGGAAGCGGCCGGTCATGAGCCGGTGGAAGCCCACGGGGGAGTCGGCCTCGAAGTACAGCGCGTAGGCGACTTCGTTGGCATCCATCCATTCCCGCATGCGCTCGATGTAGTAGGGGTCGTCCCGCCCGTCGGTTCCACCGAGGTAGCCCGGGGTCCGGAACTCCCAGAGCCCCCACTCGGAGTACGTCATCGGCTTGCCGTGCGCGGCGGCGAACGCGCGCTGCCATTCGAGACCGTTTGGCTGCGTCCGCAGGATGTTCCATCGCCCCTGCGGACTCCAGCGATCTCCGCTGCCCCAAGCGGCGTCGTAGCTCGAGAGCCCGATGTAGTCGACCCACGCATCGCCCGGGTAGCCGTCCTTCGCCAGCATGGGTGCGACTCCGCTGTTGGGACACCACTCGAACTCGAACCGCGCGCCCGGGACGGCGCGCATCGTTTGGACGACTCGCCGCCAGAAGCCGATGAACGAGCCCGGATCGGCCTTGGCCGACCAGGCGAACCAATCGCCGTTGAACTCCCAGCCCAGCCTGATGATGGTGTTCGCCAATCCCCTCGCGACGAGGAACTCGCCGAGCCTCCGAAAGTGCACGTCGTATGTGCCGCGCGCTCCCTCGGCCAAGGAGCCGCCGCTGGTCGGAAGCATCGGCGTCGAGAGAACGAGGCGGAACGGCGTCCCTCGCCACTGCGCAACCAGTCCCGCGCCGGTGCCTTCGATCTCGGTCCACGTCGCCATCCCGAGGTAATCCAGCGCGTACCGCACCGGGCGCTTTCTCCAGGCTTCGAACGCACGGGCGCCTGCCGGGCCGGCACCCGCGAAGACGCCGTCCTGGCGCTCGTGCAGCGTCCACGTCGCGGCGGCGCTGCTGACGTTCCCGGCCGCGTCGAACGCCTCGACGGCGAACGTGTGAGCGCCCGGCGCGACGCCGAAGCGCTGCGGGCTCGAGCAGCTCGCCAAGACGACGCCGTCCAGGCGACAGCGCACGGGGGCATCCGGTGGGCCGGAGAAGTCGAACGTGGCCGCTCTCACGTACGTGCTGGCCGGCGGCCTCCCCCGGATCACCGGAGTGCCCGGCGGCGTGTAGTCGCTCTGCCAGTCGTACGACGCCGCCGGCCCGACGTTCCGCGCGGCGTCGCGGCCGGTGACGACGAAGCGGTGAGCGCCCTCCCCGATCCGGTCGAGAACATGGCGGCTCGCGCAGCGTCGGGGCCGCGCGCCGTCCACGCTGCAGCGGTATGTCGCGCTTCCTGCCGCGCGAAACGCGAACGTCGGCGTCGGGTCATTGCTCGGATTCCGCGGGACGGCGACGAAGGTCGGACGCGCCGGCGGCGTCAGGTCGACGCGCCAGCGGAAGCGCCGGATTCGCGTCCTCCGACCGTTCGCATGGCGGCCACGCACGCGAAAGACGTGACGGCCCTCGCGAAGCCTCTTGAAGCGCACGCGCCGGGGGCACGCCCGGTACGCCCGTCGATCGAGGCGGCAGATGTACCTCATGCCCGGACGGCGTGCCATGACGAACCTCGCGACCGTCTGGTTCGACGCCGACCGCGGATGGACCGCGAGGCGGGGAGCTGGCAGAAGCTGGGCTGCCGCCCAGGCGGGCTCCGACGAGATGAGCGTTACCGCGAGCGCGGTCGCGGCGAGGTAGCTGCGGCTACGGAACTTCGAGTGACCACCCCCGAAGGGCGGCATCTTGGCACATCCGGCCGGACGTCTTCAGGTAACGCGTTTCTCACGCTCTGAGGCGAGCGCGCCAAGCAACACTCGGCGCGCTCGCCCCGAGCGAGAAGCTAGAGGCCGAACTCTGAGAGGAACGTCCGCGCGGACGGCGTGTCCGTCCGTGCGGAGACGTTCGTCGAGTAGCACGGGACGTCCCCGGTCGACGTAACGGCCAGAACGACATCGCCGTCGTTCGGCGCCGCGCCGAGGAACGTCGGCCCGCCCGAGTCGCCGTAGCAGGCGCCGCTGTCGCCGTGCGCGGCGTTCTGGCTCATCTTCAGCGCCTCCTGCGTGAGCGCGTTGAAGCCGCCGATCCCGTAGCCGCGGTCACCCTCGAACGGGAACTGCGGGCCGTTCTCTCCCTTCACGATGATCTTCTCGCTCGTGCCGTAGCCGACGACCGTGAGCCTCGTCTTCTGGTTCAGGCCGAGCGTGTTGAGATAGCCGACGGTGGGCGGGAGCTGTGCGGGCGTGATGGTGGCCGGAGCAGGCGTGCTCAGCACCATCACCGACACGTCGTCCTTGAACCCGCCGCGGTAGGCCGGGTTCGTCACCGCCGTCGCCCCGATCAGGCCGCTCGGAAACGGCTCGATGTCGGTCTCGTCGAACGTGACGTAGTCGGGCCTGGGGTCGGCCTCGAGGAATGCCGTGCAGTGGCTCGCCGTGAGGAAGATCGTCGGCGAGACGAGCGTCCCCGAGCAGACCTCGGCGTAGCCGACGCCGCTGCGAGCCGGCACCATGATCGCGCCGACGTTCGGGTGGAGCCCGTTGTCCGGGAAGCCGTTCGTGGTGACCGCCTGGGCGCCGACCGCCCAGACGCAGCTGGCGGCGAGCGCCGCAGCCAGAAGCACTCTCTTCACCTTTCCCCCCTTCGTTGGAAGCGGGGGATCGTAACTCCGCGGTAGCGGATCCTTTACTCCGATTCAGCTCCGGTCTGTCAAACGGGATCTGTTCGCGCGACGCGCCCGTTCAACCGCTTGAGCTCCACCGCCGCGGCGAGAACGGCGCCGGCTGCGAGGATCAGCGGCACCCACACGTCGTAGCCCGGCGTCTCGACGAGCCGGACGCCGCTGGCGAGCAGCACGGTCGCGAGGGCCACGCGGAGCGAGCGCTCGGGGAGCTTCACGGTCATCTGGCTGCCGATGAGGATCCCAGGGATCGAGCCGAGGAGGAGCCACCCCATCGCGCCGAGATCGACGTTGCCGTGGATCAGGTGTGCGATGCCGGCGACCCAGAGCAGGGCGGCGGCGTGGAAGATGTCGGTCCCGACGATCTTCGCCGCGGTCAGCGGGAACACGAGCAGCATCACCAGCGCGAAGAACGTCCCGCTTCCGACCGACGTGAGCCCGACGATGAAGCCGCCCGTCACCCCGAGGGCGAACGCGGCGATCCGGTCGCGGTTGTGGAGCAGGAACGGCGAGTCGTCCGGTTGGACGCCGCGCCGGACGAACGTCTTTGCGAGGAACCCGAGCCCGCCGAGGATCAGCGCGGCGCCGATCACCTTCGCCGAGGCGGACTCGATGCCGTCGCCATAGCGGCTCTCCAGCCACTCCGCGGTCTGGACGCCCACCAGCGACATGGGCCCGGAGCCGAGGAACATCCAGAAGGTCAGGCGTGCGTGCACCGTGCCGAGCCGCCGGTGCCTCACGGCGCCGAACGTCTTGAACACGGCGCCGTGGAGGATGTCGGTACCCACCGCCAGCGTGGGCTTGAACCCGAAGAAGATAATGAGGAAGGGCGTCAGCAGCGCGCCGCCTCCCATCCCGGTCAGACCGACGAGCAGTCCGATGAAGAGCCCGGTGAGCGACAGCTCCCAGGTCACTGTTTGGCGTAGGCCTCGATCAGCACCTCTGCGACCTCGGGCCGCGAGAACTCGACCGGCGGGATGTCGCCGTTCGTGAGCAGCTCGCGCACCTTCGTCCCGGAGAGGAAGACGTGATCCTCGCCTCCGTGCGGGCAGGTCTTCGGCGAGACCATCGCCTCGCACCGCTTGCAGTACACGGCGTGCTCGAAGAACATCGGCTCGATATCGAGCTCGTGCGGCTCGAACTCGTCGAAGATGAGCTGCGCGTCGTACGAGCCGTAGTAGTCGCCCACCCCGGCGTGGTCGCGGCCGACGATGAAGTGCGAGCAGCCGTAGTTCTTGCGGCAGATCGCGTGCCAGATCGCCTCCCGCGGGCCCGCGTAGCGCATCGCCGCCGGAAAGGCGGACAGGACGACGCGGTCGGCCGGGTAGTAGTTCTCGAGCAGCACCTCGTAGCAGGCGACCCGCGTCTCGGCCGGCACGTCGTCCTGCTTCGTGTCCCCGACGAGCGGGTGGATCAGCAGGCCGTCGACGGTCTCGAGCGCAGTCTTCGTCAGATACTCGTGCGCTCGGTGGATCGGGTTGCGGGTCTGGAAGCCGACGACGCGCTTCCAGCCGCGCTCGGCGAACTCGGCGCGGGTCTCGGCCGGGTCCTTCGCCAGCTCCGGGAAGGGCGGCTCCTGCCGCTCGAAGACGGTCACTCGACCCGCGAGGTAGAACGGCTTCTGGTCGTACAGCCGGGCGACGCCGGGATGCGCGTCGTCGGTCGTGCGGAAGCACTGCTCCGCCTCCCGTTCCTTGTCGTACTCGTAGACCTCGGCGACCTCGAGCACGGCCACAGGGCGGCCGGACTCGTCGGCAAGCGCCACCCGTTCGCCCTCGGACGCCTTGTCGACGGCGAGGCAGACGGGCAGCGCCCACGGAAGCCCGCTCGCGAGCCGCATCTCCTCCACGACCCGCTCGTAGTCGTCACGGCCCATGAAGCCCTCGAGCGGGCTGAGGGCGCCGGACGCGATCATGTCCAGGTCGGACAGCTCCCGCGAGGCGAGCGGGACAACCTCGAGCGAGCCGAGGTCGTTTGGTCGCTCGCCGGTGCGGTCGACGAGCTCGCCGCCGTGCGGCGCGATCAGCTGCTCCGTCGCCGTAACGGTCACGCCGCCACCTCGGCCCGGGTCAGGCCCAGCTGCTCGAGCTTGTCGAGGACGATCCTGGCGGACTCCTCCGGCGGATGCTCCTCCGTGTCGATGCGGAGCTCCGGGTCGCGAGGCTCCTCGTACGGGTCGGAGACCCCGGTGAACTCCTTGATCTCGCCGGCGAACGCCTTCTCGTACAGGCCCTTCACGTCACGGCGAGCGCACTCCTCGACCGACGTCGCGACGAACACCTCGACGAACCGGCCGTGCTCCTCGACCATCCCGCGCGCCTTCCGCCGCGTCTCCTCGTACGGCGAGATCGCCGACACGAGCACTGCGGCGCCGTGACGCGTGAGCCGCGACGCGACCCAGCCGATGCGCTCGATGTTCGTGTCGCGGTCCTCCTTCGAGAAGCCGAGGCCCTTCGAGAGGTGCGTGCGGACGACGTCGCCGTCCAGGTACTCGACGATGTGGCCGCGGCGCTCGAGCTCAGGGCCGACGATCTCGGCGATCGTCGTCTTGCCGGCCCCGGAGAGGCCTGTAAACCAAAGGGTGAAGCCGCTCAATTTGTCTCCTTGGCGTCGATGATTGGCGTGTCTACGTGGATGCCGCACTCGAGCTTGTCCGAGCCGGCCCAGCGTCCCGCGCGCTCCTCCTCGTCGGGCGCCACCGGCCGGGTGCACGGCATGCAGCCGATCGACCGGTAGCCCGCGTCGTGGAGCGGGTTGAACGGAATCTCGTTGACGTTGATGTAGAGCCAGACCCGCCGCTCGTCCCAGTCGGCGAGCGGGTGCACCTTCCAGACGCCGTAGCGCTCCGACCACTGGATCTTCGGCGTGGTGGCGCGGCTCGGCGACTGGTCGCGCCGGATCCCTGAAATCCAGGCGTCGTACGGCTTCAGCGCGTCGAGCAGCGGCTCGACCTTGCGGATGTGGCAGCAGCGGTCGGGATCGCGCTCCCAGAGGTTCGGGCCCTCCTGCTTGTGCTGCTCCGCGACGGTGATCACGGGCGGCGGCGGGAGCAGCTTCAGGCCGTAGCGCTCGACGAGCCGGTCGCGCGTGTCGTAGGTCTCGCGGAAGAAGAGGTGCGTGTCGAGCTCGACGATGGGGATGTCGAGGCCGAGCTCGGAGACCATGTGGACGAGCACCGACGACTGCTTCTGCCAGGAGCAGGTGAGGCAGAGCTTGTCGCCGTACTCCTCGTGCACCCAGCGGAGCAGGTCCTCGGCGGACATCGCCTCGAAGTCGAGCTCAGGAAGTGGGGGCGCGGTCGCCAAGCAGCACCTCCTTCAAGGTGTCGGCGCGGAGCCCGCGGCGGAGCGTCTCGAGCGGGATGACCTCCTCGGGCGGGATGTTCCCGAGGTTGACCGCCGGCCCGAAGCGCTTGACGAACCAGGCCTGCGCGGCCTTCGTCGGCGCCTCGAAGATGACGTCGTCGAGGTCGACCGTGGAGCCGATCTCCTCGACGAGCTCGGTGCGCATCTCCCCGCCGGCGGTGAAGATCCCCGAGCTCGCACCCTCCCGCGCCTCGGTGATGACCTTCCAGGCGCCCGCGTCGAGCTCCTCGCGGAGCCACTGCGTCCACTCGTCGGAGGAGAACTCGACCGACGAGTCCTTCGAGCCGACCTCCGAGAGCACCGTGAAGTCCTTCGCGAGCTCGGCGATCACCTGGAGTTTCTGCTCTCGCGGGATGTCGACGGCGCCGTCGGAGACCTCGACGTGGTCGAGCCCGAGCTCCGACAGCCACTGCTTGTAGCGGTCGAGCTGGCCGGTCGCCCAGACAGCCTCGAAGAACGTCCCTCCGACGACGACGCGCTTGTCTCTGAGCACGTCCAGCTTCGCGCGGAGGTCCGCCGTGACGAAGGCGGTGCCCCAGCCGAGCTTGACGACGTCGATGTAGAGGCCGCTCGTCTCGAGCACGTCCTCCCACGCGCGCCGCCCGAGCCCCTTGTCGAGGACGTGCGTCAGACCGCGCTCGGTCGACTCAAAGTCCAGCAAGGATCTTCTCCAGGCGTTTGTTCGCGGCTTCGTTGACGTCGTGGAACATCGAGTTGCCGTGGGAGTCGATCCCAACCCAGAGCGGCCCGAAGTCCTTGACGCGGAACTTCCAGAGGCACTCGGGCATGAGCTCCTCCCAATAGACCTCCTCGATCTCCTCGATCTGGGTGGTCTCGAGCGCCGCCGCGCCGCCGACGATCGCGAAGTAGACCATCCCGTGCTCGCGCATCGGCTCGATGGCCTCGTCGGGCAGACCGCCCTTACCGGCGATCGCGCGGACGCCGTAGTCGCGCCCGAGCCCCTCGGTGAAGCGCACCATTCGCGCGCTCGTCGTCGTCCCGATGCAGAGCGGGTCGTAGCCGCCGTCGTCCCGCTTCCGGACGTTCGGCGCCGTGTGTAGTAGGAACGCGCCCACGAGATCCAGGGGTGGCTCGATGCCCTCGTCGAAGATCCGGATGTGCGAGCGGTCGCGGATCCCGATGATGTGGCCGTCGACGGTGACGAGGTCGCCGGCGCGGAGCTTGCGGATCTCCTCCTCGGTGGTCGGGAAGGTGAGGCGATGCTCGGCCATCAGAACTCCCGGTCCATCTCGACTGTGCCGTCGGCGGCGATGTGCGCCGAGGCCCGGCGAGCCGCCCAGCACTGGTAGTTCACGGCGACCGGGTTCAGCGTCATGTGCGTGTCCGCGTGCTCGATGTGGCACTGCAGGACGGTGACGTCGCCGCCGAGGCCCATCGGACCGATCCCGGTCTCGTTCAGCAGCTCGAAGAGCTCCTCCTCGAGCTTCGCGACCTCAGGGTCCGGATTGCGGGTGCCGACCGGCCGAGCAATCGCCTCCTTCGCGAGGTGCATCGCGTAGTCGGCGGAGCCGCCGATCCCGACGCCGACGATCCCCGGCGGGCACGGCTTGCCGCCGGACCCGACGATCGAGTCGAGTACGAAGCGCTTGATGCCCGCGACCCCGTCGGCGGGGACGCACATCTTCAGGAAGCTCATGTTCTCGGAGCCCGAGCCCTTGGGGACGCACTTGACGTCGAGCCCGTCCCAGCCGGCCACGAAGTCCCAGTGGACGATGGGAACGCGGTAGCCGACGTTCTGGCCGGTGTTCTCCCGCGTGACCGTATGCACTGTGTTCGAGCGCAGCGGATGCTCGACCGTCGCGCGCTCGGTGCCGTTGTAGAGCGCCTCGTAGATGCGGGCCGGGTGGAGCGGGAAGTGCTCTCCGACGCGGCAGTAGTAGACCGCGATGCCGGTGTCCTGGCAGACGAGGTTCCTCTCCTCCTCGGCCACCTGGACGTTCCGCAGGATCGTCTGGAGCACGCGCTGCCCAGGCACGGACGTCTCCGTGTCGGCGGCGTCGGCGAGCGCGTCGCGGAGATCCTGCGGGATGTCCTTCAGCGCCCAGACGTAGAGGTGCGCAGCCGCGTCCTCGACGACCTTCTGGAGATCCGTAGCGACCGCCATCACGTCGCCGCCTTGGTCGCAGCCGCGGCCCCGGCCCTACGGCCGAAGACACAGCACTCGAGGAGCGAGTTGCCCATCATCCGGTTGCGGCCGTGGGTCCCGCCCGCGATCTCGCCGCAGGCGAACAGGCCTTCCACTGTCGTCTCGCCGTGCTCGTCGATCACGAGGCCTCCGTTCTGGTAGTGGAGGATTGGATAGGTGAGGATCGGCTCCTGCAGCGGGTCGACCCCGGCGGCGCGGTAGCGGCGGAGCATGTACGGGAGCGAGACCTTCGCGTCCGATTCCGGGATCCGCGTCGTGTCGAGCCAGACGGCGGGCCTGCCGTCGGGCGTCTGGACGCCCTTCCCCCGGTCGACCTCGTCGAAGATCGCCTGCGAGACCTCGTCGCGCGGCGCGAGCGGGTCGGTGAACTCCTCGCCGTCGGCGTTGACGAGCACCGCCCCGTAGGCGCGCGTGGTCTCCGGGATCGAGTAGCCCTTCAGGTTCTCCGGCCACGTGCCGCCGTTCGGGTGGTACTGGAGCGCGTCGAGGTCGCGTGCCTCGGCGCCCAGGGCGAGCGCGAACTGGGTGACCTCGCCGGTCGCACCCGGATGGTTCGTCGAGAGCTCTCCGC
>Ga0081538_10000786_pt1 | contig 34645 bp, 42 predicted proteins | sample TabmetS5T2R1_FD_71022 | JGI IMG/M metagenome (GOLD analysis project Ga0081538, IMG submission 71022) | Tabebuia heterophylla rhizosphere microbial communities from the University of Puerto Rico - S5T2R1 | ecosystem: Host-associated > Plants > Roots > Rhizosphere ...
GGGACCGGTCAAGCAGCCCCAGCAACCATCAGAGGCCGCCGACGCTACGTCTGGCCCGCGTGATCGCTCCAGAGCGGGCAATCGGTACGCCCAGTACGGGACAATTGCGGCGTGCCAGACCAGCTCGCCCGGTCGCCCCACCGTTTGTCGGTGATGCGCGTGGAGCCTCCAGCAAGGCTCCGCCAGGGCAGCGTCGGACTTCGGGTCCCCGGGTCAGCAGACGTTCCGGTGGTCGCACGCCATGCAGCCGAACCGGAATCGCTCCTGGGGCGTGTGGATGCCGCTCGGCGTCCCCGCCGCCGATCCCGAGTTGTGGGCTGCCTGGTTCGTGCGAGAACTCCAGCTGGGGTGGCCCCCCCTGGGCGGACGGTACGGGGGCGGCCTTGCGGCGAGTCTCGACGGTGCAGGACTCGCCGGGTTCGTGTACTGCACACCCGTGCGACCGGGAGCCCTGGAACTCTCCTACGGCGTCGTACCCGGGCTCCGCGGGCGCGGTGTGGCCACCGCCGCCGTGCAACTGGCTGGCGGCTGGGCCCTGTCGGTTGGGTTCGATCGCGTCGAGCTGGAGATCGGCGCCTCGCACGCAGAGAGCCAGCGCGTCGCAGTCAAGGCGGGGTTCACCCTCGTCGAGCGATTTCAGACGCGCATCGAGGCGACCGGCGAGACCCATAGCAGACTCCGGTACGCCAGGGAGTTGTAGCGCAGATCTGCCGATCTCGCGCACCGTCGTTCTGTGCTGTCGGTGTCGCGAACAAGGGGTTCGCGGTTCGGGCAATCTGTGCGCGGCGACGACATGGGGAGCGATCATGGAGGCTTACGACATCGGCAGCGCCTTCGGTGATCTCGGCGAAGTCGAGTTCCGAACGCTCGCAACCTTCAACCGGGGCACGATTGGCGTCTTCTGGGCGAGCAGCGGCATCTCCCCGTGGGAGCGGCACCCCGATGACGAAGAGCTGCTGCAGGTCATCGAGGGAAGCGTCGACATCGAGGTGCTGACCGCCGAAGGCAGTGAGATCACAACCGTCTCTGCTGGGTCCGTGTTCGTCGTGCCTCGTGGCCACTGGCATCGACACCGCCACACCGGAGTGGTCAAGGAGCTCTACCTCACTCCGGGTCCGAGCGACACGTCCTTCGAAGAGGATCCACGCGTTTCGCCGGGCGATACATAGCTGCCGATCTCGCGCCCGGCGCTCTGTATCCGGATCGGGCGGGCCGGCGGCCGCTCACAGCGGGCGCGGCCGTGGGGGCGCGAGGTGCTTACCGCGGGTCGTAATGACCTCGCGGCAATGGGTAGGCGATGCGACCATGTCTCGGTGCGAGACTGCGAGGCCTGAGATGTCCAACGTCACCAATGTGCTCATCCTCGCGAGCTGGGAGCGCGACGCCATGGATGCGTTGACGAACAGCGCACGGCGCATGGACCACACCGCCTCCTGGCGCGGTTACTTCGGTTACATCAGCCAACAGCCGGCAGCTGGGTACTGGGGCGACGATGGCAAGTGGCCGGAGTGCGACGTCTGGGCTGGCGCCTTCAACAACCTGAATCGCCCGGGCCTGCTCGCGGAGCTTCAGGAGCTTCCGTGGGAAAGGCCAGCTTCCGTGCAGGTCCTCATCAGAGGTCAAGACGATGATTGCTGGGGGCTGTGGATGTTCGTGGATGGCCGGCTTGTCGAGGTCGACCTGCCGGGCGCCGTCCGATTGCCCCTGACGGCCAACGTCAGGGCGTACGGTGAATTCGTCGACGCCGACATCGGCATGCTGCTTCGGCGCCCGCCGCCAACCTCGACCTCGGTCCCATGCAACGCCAGCGTCTACGACACTGGGGGAGCGTGGCATTTCGTCATCTACGCCGACGGGCTCGAGACAGCGGTTGCTGGGATCCTTCCAGTGGCGGGCAATGCAGCAGTCGAGAGCGCTCAAGCGGCCACTGTTGCAACCCTGCGGGAGCAGTTTGGAGTTGGGTACGACATCGTCTGGCGGTTCGAGCGGAACGGTGAGGGCTGGTGGGGAGACGTAGCCACGGCTAAGGCCTGACGAGCGGCCTGCGCATCCTGTGAGCGCCTGACCACGTCAGAAAGGACGTGCCACCTGGGATGTGGACCCGCATCATCGCGCCCGGCGGACATTCCCTGTCGGAGTAGGACGCGGCGAAGCAGGATGCAGATCTGCCGATCTCGCGCCCCTTGAAACGTGCCCGGCGGTGCGGCGAGGAGTCCGGTGTCGGGTCAGTTCTCGTGGTAGAAGCCGAAGGGTGTCTGTTCGGTGGTGCCTCCCGGACCTGTTGCATCGACCAGAAGGTGGGCGAGCATGGCCTCGTCGGGGTAGTTCCAGTCGTAGACCCACCAGGTGTGACCGTTGGCCTCGCTGCTGGTGGCGTCACCGATCGGTTCGGCTAGCTCGCGGGCGCTCGTGCCCGTGGGCACGAGGTAGTAGCGGACCCGGTCCGCGTTGTCGGCGGCGGTCATGAGCCGAACCTGCCCAGTTCCCGCCGGCAGCGTGTAGAAGGCGCCTTCCTGCGCGAGTACAGGGTCGATCCTGACCTCGGTGATCGTCGGGGCCGGTGACGGCGCGGTCGACGTGGACCCGTCGTCGTGCAACGGCGTCACGGCCGGGGGGCCTCCGTGGCGCCGGCCTGTGTGGTCTCTGTGGGTGAGTCCGTGGTGGGCGATGCGCTGGCCGCCGACGTGTCCGACTTTGCCCCGGCCTCTGCCGGTGCCCGAGCCGTCGTGTCGGTGGCGCCGTCCGCACCGCGGCACGCCGCGGGAGCAGTCAATGCCAGGAATACCGGCAGCGCCGGTGCCAGCGCGCTGATGAGGAGCTTTCGCATGTGGGTGCCTTCCGCCGATTGCCTCGTCTGCCTACAGACGCCGGACATCCCGGACAGGTGGACAGGAACCCGAAGATTTCCGCCGGCGTCGGCCAGCCGAGGATCGGCTACCTTCACACCGGCGGGTCGGCGGTTGGATCGGCGACAGGGCTCGCGCCTGTTGTTGCGGTTGCCACCGAACGATGGGCCTGGCGACCTCCCCGACAGCTGAGACGAGCGACCGGATGGCGCCCAGATCTGCCGATCTCGCGCACCGTCGTTCGATTTCTGTCTGCCGGCAGAATGAGCTGATGTCGGCTAGGCGAGGGCTGCGCAGATGTCTTCCACGTCACCCACCTGCTCGACACCCACGATGTTGCCGTCGGGGTCAATGTGGAGGGTGACCTGGCCAGAGTTCACGAACAGCAGGGGCAGATCCTCCACTTCGCCTGGGAAGAAGAACAGAAGTGACCTTCCTCCCAGCACGACGTCCGCCGAGCCGTCTTCGGAGAAGGTGATGAACACCGGACCGGAGATGTTGTAGACGATCGACTTTTCCGTTTCCAGATTGGTCAGCTCGACCACCAATCGGCCGGTGATGATCTGCCGGGTGGGGTTCCCGTCGTCGTCGAAGTAGGTCTTGCTGAACGCGTTGTCCTCGACCGTGTGGGCGAACACGTCGAAGTCACAGCTGCCCGAAAGGATGGTGTCCCCCTGGGGGAATGGCTCCCGAAGAGGCTTGTCCGCCGAGGCGGGCGCCGCCGCCGCGAGAATCAGAGCCGCCGCAACCACGGCCGCGGCCAGGAACGTTGCAGGTCGTCGCATGGGAGTACCGCCTTCCGCCGCCTGTCAGACCGGGTCAGCTCAGGTGCCGCCCGCCAGAGGACGAATGTGCGCCAACGGCGTTAACCAGCGCGTAGCAAGGAACTTGCGCGGGCGTCTGTAGGCGAACCGGGATCCATGTGGTGGAGCCCTGCCTGTGAGCCGGATGCGGCGGCGGAGGCGGCGCCGCGGGTTGGGTCACGACTCCGCACAGATCTGCCGATCTCGCGCCCCGGAGTTCTGTACCGCTCGACTGCCGGGCGGTGTGCGCTCGGTTCGGGCAATCTGCGCTATTGAGGATGCGTGACGCCGTCGCTCCTCAGGCAGAGCCTCCCCGTTTGTAGACACGTGCCGCGTGCGGCGCGACGCTGAAGCGGCGGGAGGACCGAGGGGCCGACTCGTGTAAACCGGTCGTGCCGAGGCGAGCGGACTCGCGGAGCTTCCGCATGGCGCATAGGAGGGCGAGCCATGCACGCTACGAAGCTGTCTGGCGCGGTTGGGGTGGCGGCGGGGTTGACCGTCGCCACGATCGCAGTTGGAGGAGCGGCCTCGGCGGGGCCGCCGATCGAGCATGTGAAGTTCCACGAGGAGACGACCGAGATCGTCGAGAACTTCTGTGACGTTCCCGGTCTCACGATGCGACTCGATCGTGTCCTCGACGGCAAGTTCCTGGGCAAGACGCGAGGCGCGGACGACGAGCCGTTCATCGTCGAACACGAGAAGTTCACCGACGTGTGGACCAACCCAGCCAACGGCAACGTTGTCACCGTCGAAGCTGCGAACCTGTTCAAGATCCAAGAGTTGACAATCAACCCGGACGGGACCACGACGGTCATCCAGCTGGGGACGGGCTCCTTCAACGCCTATGGCCCGGACGGCAAGGCTATTGCCAGGGACCCCGGCCAGATCCGGGTCGAGTTCCTGTTCCACGTCGATGGCACATTCGAGGTCGTGGGCGTCGTCAAGGAATCGACCGGACGGAGCGACGACTTCTGCGCGGCCGCCGTTCCTGTGCTTACCGGCTAACGGACAGGTGAACCGACGCCAGCCGGTTACACGACATGCACGGGAACGCGTTCATCGGGAATCGGCGTCGGGCGGCCGTCCCCGACGGCTGGCTCAGGCACGCCGCACCGCGCCATATCTGCCGATCTCGCGCACTTCCGAATATGCGGAACGCGCCAGAACGCGAGCACAGATCATCTGCGCCAGCTCGTCGAGCGGTCGCCCTGCGGTGACCGCGCCCAGATCGGCGATCTGCGTCGCCCACGATGACGACCAGACGCGGAACCACCGGCTCGGTGCCTGCCAAGCGCGGGCCAGAACGCCGTGGGGGTAGCGCATGTCAGAGGGACAGGCCTGGCGGCTCGATCTCTCGGCTGTGTTGCAGCCGGTCGAGGTGCTGACGGATCCGCTTGATGTCGGCTCGCTCGACAGCCTGCCCGACGCGGTCGGGACAGGGCTGGAGCCAGGTCTTGAGGCGCTCGTCGAGTTCGACGCCGGTCGGGTTGTCGAGTCGTCGTAGTTCTCGTTGGGTGTGTTGGAGGCGCCGGTCGAGTTCGGGGTGCTCAGCGAGCCATCGCTGACGGAACCGGGCATGGGTCTCGAGTTCTGCGACGCGGTGCTCGGCTCTGGTGATCCTGCGGTCGAGTTGCTCGACGGCCGGCTGACTGTGGGCGATCCAGTCCCGCTGGGCCCGCGCCTCGGTCCGGGTGGCTGATTGGGCGACACGGCGCCACCGGTGTCGCTCGCGTCGTCCAACGTGGGGCAGGTGCATCCAGTGTTCGGCGTGCTGGCGTTGGTGGCGCGCTCGGTCGAGATCGCGCGCAGCCTGGCCAGCGGGGGTGTGATGCCAGCGACCGGTGCCACTGACGAGGTCGTCGCGGCTCTGGCGAAGGCGGTCGAGGTCGGCGTGTGCGGCGGCGAGTTCGGCGGTGACGTCGGGTGGCGCATGATGTTCGAGCGTCTCGAGCTCGGCGAGTAGCCGGGCGCGACGGGCGTCGGGGTCCTCGGGTAGTGCCCGGATGGCGGGATCGACCCCGACGGCGGTGGCCGTGCGGGTGATCCATTGCTGGTTGCGGTCGAGCGACCAGTCGTACGTGATGTCCTCGATGGCCTGGCCGACGTGGTCGGCGACGGCGTGGACGATGCTGGGCCCTCGGGCGCGGGACATGGCGACGTAGGCGAGCTCGCGGCCACCGCCCTCGGCCAGGTAGTGGGTGCGATCGGCGGTGGCGCCTTGCTCTCGGTGCACGGTGAGGGCGTAGCCGTAGTTGAGGTGGCCCTGGTCGAGGGCCTCGCCCTTCAGGACAACGCGGCGGCCGCCGTCGGTCGCCATCGTCAAGGTCTGGGCTCGTTGGTCGATGGCGACGACACGGCCGCGTTGGCTGGTGACCAGTTGGCCGTCGTCGTTGGGGGCGAGCGTCACCACGGGGTCGCCGACGGCGTAGCTGCGGCCGTCGGGGGTGGCGAGGTCGGGGCCGCTGAGCCAGCCGCCTTGTTCGGCACGGACACGTGCGAGACGGTTGAGGTCGGCGACACTGCTGCGCCGCCATGCGAGCATGAGCGTGCCGTGGCCGGCGGCGGTGTCGGCGGCCCAGGCGTCGACCATCGCGGCCAGGGTCTCGGTGCGGGTGGCGGCGATGCGGATGCGACCGTTGGTGGCGTAGTAGCTGACCGCGTCGTGCACGTTGCCGGCGCGCAGGTCGTGCAGGGCGGCGCGTTCGGCTGGGTCGCGTTGGCGCAGGTTCTGGTCGAGGACGGTGACGACGTCGGGGTGCCGGTCCACGAGCGCTTGGAGAGCGCCGCCCGGTCCCACCGGGGCCAGCTGGCGGGGATCGCCCACGATCACGAGCTTGCCGCCGGCGCGGTTGACGGCCAGCAGTAGCCGGGCCAGGTCGATGTCCGCGGTGAGGCTTGCTTCGTCAAGCACCAGCACCGCCCGCTGGTCCAGCGTTACCTGCCCGTGGTCGAGGCGCCACAGCAGCGACCGCACCGTCCCCGAGGGAATGCGGGCGTGGCGATCGAGGGTGCGGGCCGCTTGGCCGCTGGTGGCGGTGCCCAGCACCCGATGGCCGGCGGCCTCCAGTGCCCGGGCGGCCACGTCGAGGGCGGTGGTCTTGCCGGAGCCGGCCACGCCGACGATGACGTCGATCGCTCGACCCTCCCAACAGATCCGGTCAACCGCCCGCCGTTGACCCGCACTGAGGTCGCGACCGAGCTCGGTTTGCTTCGCGGCGGTCACCTGCTCGATCACGCTGCGCGCCACGACCGGTGCCCGCCGGCGGGTGAAGCGTTCCAGCGCGTACGTGATGGTGTGCTCGGTGGCGAGCACGGCGGCGGCGGTATAGGGCTGGTCACTGGCGCCGGCGATGCCGATGAGCGGCACCACCTCCGACGCCAGGACACGGTCGACCACCCTGTCCAGCTCGGCCGGGTGATGCCCGTAGAGCAGCGGGGCGATCTCAGCCACCAGCCGGGGCCGGTCGAACACCTTCCAGCGGGCCAAGAACTCGCCCTCGGGATCCAACAGCTCTGCCGCCAGGCGGTCGATCTCCATGTCGGTCAACGCTGCCGTCAGGCCTCGGCACTGTTGGCGGGCGCCGTCCAGCGAGGCGGCCAACCGGTCGAGGGTCCAGCCGTGGGTTTCGAGCTCGGCGATCCAGCGACCCATGAGCTGGTCGGTGCCGGTGCCCCGCTTGATCGGCCGGTTGCGGCGGGCGGCGACGTTGCGGGCCCGATAGCTGCTGTAGCCCATCTCCTCGAGGTAGTCGGCGATCGCGTCGGAACGCTTGGAGAAGACCTCGCACACCTCCGTGGAGATGCCCACGATCCGCCAGTCCCGCGCCCGACCCGACCGCCCCTGGTCGGTCTCGATCGCATAGCCCAGCTCGACGGCCTTGGCCGCCGAGTGCAGTCGGCCCACCATCGTCGCCGCCTCGTCCCGGTCCCGCAGCTCGCCGGACTTCAGGGCCTTGTAGCCGCCCTTGGTGTCGCGCATCTCGCACACGTTGGCGACCAGCACGTGATCATGCGCGTGCGGGTCGCCCTCCCGGGAGGTGCCGTGCCGTGTCACCGCGTACACCAGCCCCGACGTCGGCGTCGCCACCGCGGCGCGGCCCCGCCGCCCGCCCCGGGACTGTGCCCAGCCCTCCAGGTAGCCCATGGTGGCAGCGGTCTGGGCGTCGAGGATGGCGTGCATTTCATCGGCGCGGCCCACCACCCCCAGTAGCGACAGCGACTTGTGCGCCGCCACCACCAGCTCGAACCCCGGCCGCTTGGTTCGCACCAGCTGCTGGCCGGTGAGCGGATCCCGAAACCCGCCCGGCCCGAACGCCAACCGATACCCCGCCGGCGTCACCTCGCCCTCGAGCCCGAGGGAGGCGGCGCCGGCGCCACCCCAACGCAGCGGCGTCTCGCCGCGCGACCCGTAGTAGTCCAGCGCCTGGCCGGGATGATCATCCTCCCGGCCCACGACCGTTGCCTCGTGGTAGGCGACCTGCTCGACGCCCATCCTCCGGAACCACGCCACGGCGCCGCGCTCCCTTCCCAACCCGCAGGGTTGAAATCACGTTGTCGTCGGGGGGATATCGGCGCGGTTGGTCGGCGATCGGGGACGAGCGTCTTGTGTCGATCGCGTGACGATCGACGACGTCCCTCGTCGCGGGCGTGACGGTGGCGCGTGTCGTGGCGCAGGTGCGGCGAGGGCGGGCTGTAACGACGAAGGTCGGGGGCTACTCCGGGGGTACGGAGCGGCCAGAAGGCCCGGCGAGCGGGTGAGAAATCTGGCGGGGTCCGTCGCATTAGGTCGGACGTGGCGACCCCGCGGCCCCTCGACCCCGCTGTTCTCCAGAACTCTTCGCCGGATCGCGTGAGATTTCGGGGTCCTGAGGGGCCTAGGGGGTGTGTGGACGCACGACGCCACCCATCCCAGGCCCCTGCCCCCTGTCACGACCCCTACTCCGGCGCGACATCACCCATCGTGATCGGCCTACCGGGGGTGAAGCGGTAGGGGCAACGATGCGACGCACCATCTCAGCGAGCCTGGAGACGGCACTCGAGCGGACCGCGCCCAGCCGCGCGCAGTGGCACGCCTGGACCCGCACCGAGCCAGCCCTCGCCGGGCTCACATACCAGGACGTGCGCCGCGAGCTGCGCACCGGCAACCAGGACCGGAAGGACCGGCTCCTCGGCGCCCTCGTCCGCGTCACCAAGACCGATCCGGACGCCTTCGCCGTCGTGGCGGCGTGCCTGCTGCCTGCCTTGCGTCGCCGTGTGCGCCTCTACGGCCCGTCGCTGGACCGTGACGACGCGCTTGCGGTCACGGTCGAGGGGCTCTACGAAGCCGTGGCCCGCCCCGACGCCACGATCAACGCGTTCGTCGCCACCCACCTGCTCTCGACGCCGACCCGTCGGCTCCGCAACGCCGTGGCCCGCGAGCGCGCCTGGGACCGGAGCAGCCGCCCGGAGTGCCACGGCCCCACCGCCGACGCCGCCGTCATCGGGCCGTCGGCCGACACGATTCTGGCGGGCGCGGTCGCCGCCGGCGTGCTCCTCCCGGCTGACGCCCAGCTGATCCTCGACACCCGCATCGCCGGACACTCTCTGCGCGCCGCCGCCCGGCGCCAGGGACTCCCCTACGAGGTGGCCAAGAAGCGCCGCCAACGCGCCGAAGCCCGCTGGGCCAACTGGTGGACCACCAACGCGACCGAATCACGATCCCAGAACGTGGCATGAACGACGAACCGCCGCCGAACATCGCCAACGACGGATGGCCGGACCCTGCCCAGCGCCAGGCCGCCGCCCGCGCCGCCTACCAACGCAGCGTCGAACACGGCGCCCCCCTGAGCGCCGCAGCGCTCGCTGCGCAATTCGACCGGTCACCCCGGTGGGCGCAAGACCGCATCGCCGAAGCTCGCAACCAGCGCAGCGCCCGCCTGCGCTCCCGCAGCGCGCACGACAGTGACTGCACACACGCCGAAGCGACCGACGCACCGCCCGCTGCGCAGCGAGCCCCGGCTGCCGGCCGAGCGCAGCGCCTCGACACCGTGGTCGTCGCGGTTGTGGCGCTGGTTGCGGCCGCCGCCTCCTACCAACACCAGCGCACCCTCGCCGCCCTCGCCGGCGAAGGCTGGCTCGCCTGGGCGCTACCCATCAGCGTCGACGGGATGATGCTCGCCACCGGCCGCTCCATCCTCCGGCGCCGCCGCGCCGGCGTCCCCGCCCCGCCCCTTTCCTGGTTCGGGTTCACGCTCGGGCTCATCGCTTCCGTCGCCGCCAACGTCGCCGCCGCCCACCCCACCCCCGTCGGCCGGCTCATCGCCGCCTGGCCACCCATCGCCCTGTTCATCGCTTACGAAACCCTCGCCGCCGACCACGGCGACCTCCCCAAACCCTGACCCCGACAGACGAACGGAGCACGCCATGCTCACCGACAGCGACGACCACGAACCGTCTAGCACGGAAGAACACCTCCGACACCCACCGGCCGGGCGCGACCATCGACTGACCATTTCTGTCGAGGAAGCCGGCCAGCTCCTGGGCATCTCCCGCGGGCTCGCCTACGCACTCGTCAGCAGAGGAGACATCCCCAGCATCCGGCTCGGCCGCCGCATCGTGGTACCCCGCCGAGGCCTCGAGCAGCTGCTCGACTCCCCGGACGATGCTACGTAGACGTAGCCGTGTTGCGGGCTGGGGGTCGCTCGCCCGCACCAGCGGCGCCGTCCCTCTGCCCGCACGCCATCTCGCACGCCAGGTTCTCCCACGCGTCGCATAACTCGTTGCGTTAATAACGTTGTACGTTAAGCTCCGGAGTGTGTTGCAGTCGTTCGGCGACAAGGACACCGAACGCATCTGGCGGCGCGAACGATCCCGAAAGCTCGATCAACCCACTCAGCGGGTCGCCCTGCGCAAGTTGCTCATCATGGACGCAGCCGAGACCTTGGACGACCTTCGGGTGCCGCCCGGCAATCGCCTCGAGAAGCTCCGCGGCGACAGGAGAGGACAGCACAGCATCCGCATCAACCAGCAGTGGCGCATCTGCTTCCGCTGGACCGCCGCGGGACCCGAAGACGTCGAGATCGTGGACTATCACTGAGGAGGACCGCCATGCCGACACCAACGATGCCACCGATCCACCCGGGCGAGATCCTGGCCGAGGAGTACCTGGCGCCGCTCGGCGTCACTCAGCACCGCCTCGCCGTGGCCATCGGGGTGCCACCTCGACGCATCAACGAGATCGTGCATGGCAAGCGGCGCATCAGCGCCGACACCGCCCTCCGGCTTGCGCGCTTCTTCGGTACCTCCGAACGGTTCTGGATGAACCTGCAGGCGCGTCACGACCTCGAGGCCGAACGCGACCGCCTCGCGCCAATCCTCGACGAGATCCGTCCCCTCGATCTCCCCGCTTGAGGGTCGCATCGGCATCTTCCCGCGGACGCGCTACCTGCTCATCGTCGTCGTCCCCGCCGTGCGCTCGAGCGCGTGCCCTGCTGACGGTTTGCAGGAGGCTTGCGCTCGCCGACGAGCGATTCCGGCTTCAGGGTGTTGGCTCTGATCCTGGTCCCGCCGATGGTGTGCCCGCGCCCGATGCTGGTATCAGCGATGTATCAATCCAGGGCGCGCCAGCCCGTTCCAGCGTGTGCCGTGCCGTCCGCCCGAGGCGGCGTCGTCCCTGCTCAGCGGTACTGGTTGATACACGAAAACACGCTCTGACCTGGTCCTTCCTGCTTTGGGTGCAGGAGGTCGGGGGTTCAAATCCCCCCTCCCCGACGGGACGGGCGGTGACCGACGGTTGGAGCACGCAATGGTCCGTCGCTACCGTCGCCCGGGACTGCGGGTGTAGCTCAATGGCAGAGTTCCAGCCTTCCAAGCTGGCTATGCGGGTTCGATTCCCGTCACCCGCTCTCTGTGGAAGTCCTGGTCAGGGCCCTCGTACGTCGACCGGGGCCTGCAGTTTGGGTCGCTCCCAGTCAGTCGTGACCCAAGCATGACCAAGGCTCGGCGGGCGACGGGCCGCCGTCGTGGAGATTGCGCGTGACGCCGCCCGCCCGCTACTGGGCGACCGATTACGACTGGCGCAACTGCGAGACGAGACTGAACGCGCTGCCGGAGTTCAAGACCGGGATCGACGGGGTGGACATCCACTTCATCCACGTGAAGTCACCGCACCCGTGCGCGTTGCCGCTGATCATGACGCACGGCTGGCCCCGGTTCGGTCATCGAGTTGCTCGAGGTCGTCGGCCCGCTCACCGACCCAACCGCGCACGGCGGACGGGCCGAGGACGCGTTCGACCTCGTGCTGCCGTCCCTGCCCGGTTACGGCTTCTCCGGCGAACCGACCGAGCTGGCTGGGACCCCGGCCGCACGGCGCGCGCCTGGGCCGAGCTGATGAACCGCCTCGGCTACACCCGCTACGTCGCCCAGGGCGGCGACCTGGGCGCGATCGTGACAGACGTGATGGGCCGCCAGGCGCCCAAAGGCCTGCTGGGCATCCACATGAACTTGCTCGTTACGACGCTGGGCGCGCCTACCCCACCGCCGGGAGACACGGAGGAGGAACGCGCCGCCCTCGAACCGATCAACACGTTCACGACGAGCGGTTTCGGCTACTTCCTGGAGCAGTCCACGCGGCCGCAGACGATCGGCTATGCCCTGCTCGATTCACCCGTCGCCCTGGCGGCGTAGATACTCGACCACGATACGGACAGCTACCACAAGATCTCCCGCGCGTTCGTCGACGGCGAGCCGGTGGGCAATCTCAGCCGCGACAACATCGTCGACAACATCACGCTCTATTGGCTGACGGGCACCGCGGCTTCGGCAGCCCGGTGGTACTGGGAGCTCCGACAAACTCAAGCGACAGCACTTGCGGCCGGCCAGGCCCCTCCGGACGTCTCGCTCCCGGTTGGATTCACCACGTTCCCCGGCGAGATCTTCCGGGCCCCGCGCAGCTGGGTCGAGCAGTCGTACCCTGACCTCATCTACTTCAACGAGGCTGACGAGGGCGGCCCTTCGCCGCCTGGGAAGTACCGCAGCTCTTTTCCGAGGAACTGCGCACCACGTTCGCCACCCTGCGATGACGGGTCGGCGTTACGTCGGGCAGCAACAGGTCACCGATCTGTTGGCGAGCGCGCACGCGTCGTTCGAATCAGTCGCGCCTCGCGTTCCACGGCAAGCGGCGTAGTTCCTCAGAAAGGGTCCGCACTGCGGAATCTCCAGAACGACGCGCCCACAAGGTGAGCCACTCGTCGTTGTCCAAAAAGAATTTCCAGTCGTCGATCACGCCTTGCCTCACGAACAGAAACGGCACCGGCGATTGGAATGGTCGGAAGCTCGAGTTGTAAATCGCAGTTGCCTCGTTGCCTTCGTAGTACGGCCCGAACAAGATTCCATCGTCCGCATACGACGGAATTGCAAGTTGCTGTAGGACGTCGTCAAAGACGCCTTGGGCACGGTCAGCCGGCAAGTCGGTGAAGACAACGACGATTACCTTGTAGTCAGCATCGTCGCCACCAGTGGGGTGTGTCTCCAGGAACAACCTCTTGTAGCCGCTTACGAGCTCGACGACGTCCGGCTCGCCACGGTCGGCGATCTGTTCAGGAGCGAGCCAAAGGACCTTGCGTTCCAACGACCCAGGCACGAAGGGACAGACGGTCCCAGCACGGCCCAGGTCCTTGTGAGGCTTGACCACGAAGGCCTTGATCCAGTCTGCGATGGCGCGAAGCGCACTTAGATCGCTATCCGCCAGATCCCTCGTCTTGCTGGAGTCCTCGAGATCCTCGAGGAGGAAGAGATTCGTGGTCTGCGCCGCCATGGAAGCTTCTCCCGACGAGAGCCACAGAAGATCGTGTCCCAACGTCGGAGCACCGTCAACGGCTGGGGCGGCCGGAACGTGCGGCACACACACATCAGACGGGAATCCTGCGGTCCCGGGCAGGGTTGGCCCGTATATGGCTGATCCCACGCGAGGTCGCGTCCGTGTGGAACGCGGCACCAAGCGAGTCCGCACCTACCTCGGGGGCCACCTCGTGGCCGACACCGTCCGGCCACTGCTGGTCTGGGAGGTGCCGTACTACCCGACCTACTACCTCCCGGCCGCCGACGTGGTGGCCGAGCTGGTGCCCACCGGCGACCGCAGTCACTCCCCCAGTCGCGGCGACGCGGAGCACCTCACCGTGCGCGTGGGTGGGGCGGAGGCCGCGGACGCCGCCGTGCGCTATCCGGACTCACCGGTCGAGGAGCTCCGTGACCACGTCCACTTCGAGTGGGACGCCATGGACGCCTGGTTCGAGGAGGACGAGGAGGTCTTCACGCACGTGCGGTCCCCGTACGCCCGCATCGACATCCTGCCGACCTCGCGCCACGTCCGGGTGACGCTGGGCGACACGGTCCTGGCCGAGTCGACGGCCGCCCACGCCCTGTTCGAGACCGGGCTCCCGCCGCGCTGGTACGTGCCGCGGGTCGACGTGCGCATGGACCTGCTGGTTCGATCGGACACCGTCACCCGTTGCCCGTACAAGGGCCAGGCCATGCACCTCACGGCCCGGGTCGGCGATGAAGAGGTGAAGGACGTCGCCTGGAGCTACCCGGCCCCGCTCCCCGAGAGCACGAGGATCGCGGGCCTGATCGCCTTCTACGACGACCGGGCCGAGGTCACGGTCGACGGCGAGCGCCAGGGTGGGTGACGGGCGCGGCGCCGCCTGACACGATCGGGGCATGCCCGACGCGCTCGATCGACAGATCCAGGACACCGTGGCCGCCGGCAGGGGGTACACGCTGGTGCTCCTGTGGAAGGGTCCGGTTCGAGATCAGTCGGAAGCGGAGGCGGACCGCCTGCAGCGCGCGCACCTGCGCCACCTGTTCACGCTGCGCAACAAGGGGAGCCTCCTGTTGAACGGGCCCGTCCTCGATGACGGCGAACTGGTCGGGATCGGCATCTTCGCCGGCCAGGACCGCGACGCCGTCCGCGCCCTCGCCCAGGCGGACCCGTCGGTGGAGGCGGGACGTCTGCGGGTGGACGTGCGCCCCCTGTTCGGCATCCCCGGCGACACGATCTGAGCTCGGCGATGGCCCCGGGTGGTTTCAGCCGGGCGGCTCGAACACGATCACGGGGATGACCCGGTCGGTGTTCCGCTGGTAGTCGTCGTACGCGGGCCAGGCCTCGACCGCTCGGCCCCACCAGGCGGTCTTCTCGTCGCCGCCCACCTCGCGGGCGCGCAAGGTGTGGACCACGGGGCCGTCCTGGACGGTCACGTCGGGATTGGCCAGCAGGTTCAGGTACCAGGCGGGGTGGTGGTCGGCGCCGCCCTTAGATGCGACGGCGGCATAGGTCCCGTCGTGCTCTATGCGGATCAGCGCCACCTTGCGGACCTTGCCGGTGCGCCGGCCCCGCATCGTGACGATGACGCACGGCACGCCCTGGAACGTTGATCCCTCGGTACCACCGGACGATTCGTAGAGGTCGACGTGCTTGGACACCCAGTCCCATGCACTGGGCTCGTACTCGCCCTCGATCGGCATGGCGGCGAGCCTACGGCCGCTCCGGGGCCGGCCGCCGGACGCCAAACGCGTCGCGGCGACCTGGGAACATGGTTCCTGCGATGATCCTGATGGCGGTCACGGCTTTCGGCCTGGTCACAGGGATCGTCCTGACGCCGCGCGGTAGAGAGCCAGCGCGCCGACAACGGGCGCGGCCGCCCGGCGGTCAGACGACCGAGCGCTCGAGCGGAGCGCCGCGCGGCCTCAGCTGGCCCTTGAGCTCGGCGAGCAGGGCGAGCGTGGCTTCGGCCGCCTCCGTGGCCGAGCGGGCCGCCTGGAGCGCGCCGTTCGCTGCCCGCGCCGTCTGCTCCGCGAGCTGTCGCATCGTCAGCTCGCCGTGTCTGCAGCACGCGCAGTCGAGCCCGTGCACGACCGCTCCATCCCGCTGATCACCGCCGGGATCGCCGATCGACGGCCTCACGGTTTCGCCCAACATCACGTCACCTCCTCGTGCGCCTGGGTGCAACCATGGCCGTGAGGTAACCGCACACGCCGACCACCGTGGGGGACCCCATCCCCAGGACGTCCTAAGGGACCCCGTTCCCACGGACGTCGTGCGCAATCCCGATGCGGGCGACACGCGGCGGGGCGGCAGGGTCGCCTCTTGTCGTTTCGCCCCCGCCCCACCACCACGGGTAACGCTGAGATCACTCGACGCGATCTCTATACGTACCGCTCCCGAACCCCCGGTGAGGCGTACGAGGAGGTGGCGAATGGCGAGCCCCACCGACGACCCGAGCACTCCCGACCCGGCGGGCGCCGGCGGCCGGCGCGACTTCATGCGGAGGGCGGCGGTGGTCGGCACGGGTGCCTTCGTCGTGCCCACGATCGTCACGGTGGACCCGGCGGACGCCCAGGCGCTCACCAGCCCACCGCCCGAACCCCCCGGGCGCCCCGAATCGCCCCCGGTCGAGGAGGCGGGTTCCTCCAGCACCGCGTCTCGGCCCGGTACCGGCACCCCAGCTCCGGCGGCCGGCGGCCGGGACACCGCACGCACGGAGCTGCCCCGCACCGGCGCCAACCTCGATCGCCTCGTCGCCGCCGGGCTGGCCGCCACGGCCGGCGGGGCGGCGCTGGTCCTCTGGAGCGCCGAAGCCAAGGCCGGCGCCAAGTCCGCTGAGAAGCGCCCCGACGCGTGACCGACGGCGCGTCGGCATCCCGTAACGGAGGACCGGCCCAACGCGGTCTCGGCCGTGACCGACGGCGTGTCGGCATTCCCGTAACGGAGGACCGGCCCAACGCGGTCTCTATGCGTACGGCTCAGACCGCCGCTGAGCCGTCCCGAGGAGCCGGGGCAGGGGGACGGCTGGGGACGGACAGGTGTCCCCGGCTCCCACGGGCCCCGCATCGGGGGCCGGGTTCGGCTCGGCGATCTCTGCGATCAGCTTCCAAGAAGGAAGCAAGGAAAGGCCGTGGCAACCGGCGCCCCCGGTAGGACTCGAACCCACGACCCGCTGCTTAGAAGGCAGCCGCTCTATCCAGCTGAGCTACGGGGGCGTGCCGGCTTCACGCTAGTGGCGGCGCACCCGGTCGGCGGTGCTCCGGTTCCATGGCCGGCGGGACAGCCGGTGCCGCAGGACCGGTGGACTGCGGTGGGTCGGTCGGCCGTCGGATAAGCTCGTCCGTCCCGTGGTGGCCGTAGCTCAGGTGGTTAGAGCGTCAGGTTGTGGCCCTGAAGGTCGGGGGTTCAAGTCCCCTCGGTCACCCCAAACGATTCCCTGGTGGAGGCCCGTTGGGCCCCCGACGGGTGCTGCATCGTCGGCTCCCGGCCGCGGGGACCCAACTCATCGCGGATGGCGCCCACCGGCGCGGTTCGCCCGCCTCAGGCGATACGACGACGGCTCCGGTACCAGCCGTAGACGGCGGAAACGACGATCGCCCCGATGATCGAGCCGATGATGCCGCTGGGGCGCAGCTGGATCCCGTCGCCGGCGATGATGCTGGCGAGCAGTCCGCCGACGAACGACCCCACGAGACCGGCGACGATGGCCTCGGCCCAGTTGATGTCGTAGACGCCGGTGCCGAGGACGAGCTGAGCGACCGCCCCGGCGAACAACCCGAGTCCCACGATGGCGAGCAAAAGCACGGCGAGAGGCTAGCCGTTGTCGCCGCGCACCCCGGCGCCGGGCGGGCCGGCCGCCGGACCGGGCCGAGCGATGAACGGGCGACTCCGCCGCGGCTGACGTCGGCGCCGCCGTCAGCGGTGCTCGGGGTTGGGGAAGTCGAAGCGGCAGCCGGCGTCCCACTGGGAACGCTGGTTGCCGTGGGCGGGGATTCCGCCGGCGTCGCGCACCATGCGGGCGAGGTGCAGCAGGTTCCAGGTCATGAACGTGGTGTTGCGGTTGGTGAAGTCGTTCATCGGTCCGCCCGACCCGGGATCGAGGTACGACGGCCCGGGCCCGGCCTCGCCGATCCATCCCGCATCCGCTTGGGGCGGGATCACGTACCCGAGGTGCTGGAGCGAATACAGGATGCTCATGGCGCAGTGCTTGATCCCGTCCTCGTTGCCGGTCACCAGGCAGCCACCGACCCGCCCGTAGTAGGCGTACTGGCCGGCGTTGTTGAGCAGGTGCGAGTTGCCGTAGAGCCGCTCTATCACCCGCGCACAGACCGACGATGTCTGACCCAGCCAGATCGGCGTGCACAGCACGAGAATGTTGGCCGCCAACGCCCGCTCGAAGATGGCGGGCCAGTCGTCGCGCGGCCAGCCGTGCTCGGTCATGTCGGGCCAGACGCCGCTGGCGATGTCGTGATCGACGGCCCTGACGGCGTCGACGGCGACGCCCTGGCGCCGCATGATCTCCATCGAGACGTCGGCCAGGCCCTGCGTGTGGGACTGCTCGGGAGACCGCTTCAGGGTGCAGTTGATGAAGAGTGCCCGGAGGTCGCCGAAGTCCCATTGGCTCTGCTCGCCCAGCGCCTCCTGCTCGGGCACCAACTGCACAGTGCCGGTCGTCGTCATCGCTCGTGTCTCCTTGCCGTTTGTCCCTCGCGGAAGAACCGTACGGCGAGCCGAGACGTCCGCCGGCGCGGTCACCATGTCTCCCCACCTGTCTGCCCGGACCGAACGGGTGCGCTGCTATCCTGGCCGGCCCCGTGCCCCTCTAGCTCAACTGGCAGAGCAACGGACTCTTAATCCGCAGGTTCTGGGTTCGAGTCCCAGGGGGGGTACGCACGAAGGCCCTGGCCAGTCCTCTGGCCAGGGCCTTCCAGGATTTCGGGTCGGAGTCACGAGCAGCCGACGGCAAGCGCCCGCCACGGCTGAGGTGGCGTCGTCGCCCGGGAGGAACGCCTCTAGGCCGGTGCCAGATGGCTGATGCGGCGGGCGACGTGCACGGCGTGGTCTCCCAGCCGCTCGTAGAACCGACCCACCAAGGTGGCCTGCATGGCGTCCGCGACCGCCGTGCCGCCCTTGGCGATCTCGGCGCTCAACTCGTCGTGCAATGCGTCGAGCTCGTCGTCCACCACGTCGAGCCTGTCGGCGGCGGCGGCGTCGCGGGCCGCCCATGCCCTGGCCGCCTCGCCCCACATCGTGTCGCAGCGCCTCCCCATCTGTCCCAGCAGCTCCCTCGTCCGGGGAGTCAGGCGCGCTCCGAGGCCCGTGACCGTCCGCTGTGCGACGTGCTCGGCGAGGTCGCCGCAGCGCTCGAGCTGCGGGACGATCCTCAGCACGGTCACGAGGTAGCGCATGTCGCCGCACATCGGCGACTCGGTCAGCAGCAGGCGCTCCACCAGCAGCTCCACCTCGCGTTCCAGGCGGTCGACCTGGACGTCCCTGCTCGTGACGCCCTGGGCCAGCTCGGCGTCGCCGGTCACGAACGAGTCGGTCGCCGCCGCCACGCGTTCGCGGACGATTGCGAACATCCGGACCACCTCGGCATCGATCTCGTCGAGGTGCCGGTGGAAGCGGATGCGCAATTCGACGGGCACGACTCCGCGGTACCCTCGCCGGCGTCGGCGCATTCCCTCGGGTCTACAAGCAACCCGGATCACCGGGGCGTGAGCTCGCGGAGCGGCGAACCCCGCCTGGCTACGAATCGTCGGACGACGTGTCCGACGTTGCCCCCGGCGACGAGGCGTGGGCGTCGGATGGCTCGCCCGGCACCGCCCGCTCGGTGGGCAACGCGTCCGGACCGGCCACACCGTCGTGAGCGTCCATGAGCAGGATCACGCCGATGACTTCCTCGTCGGTGCCGACCAGCGGCGTGACCCGCACGAGACAATCGATCGCGCGCCCGCGGCGGTTCACGGCCGGCATGGCGATGGGGTCGGGCGGTTCGCCGGCCAGGCCGGCACGGATCGGCTGGTGCAGACGCTCGACCGGGAGGCCGATGTCGAGGTTCATGAGGTGCTCGCCCTCGACCTCGTCGGGCCGCATTCCCCAGAGCTCCCGCGCGTGGCGATTCCAGATCTGGATGCGCACGTCGCGATCGACCACCACCACGGCTGAGTTCAAGCTCGTGAGGATCGTCTCGAGGAAGTTGTTGGTCTCGTTGAGCTCGGTGGTGCGCTGCCGGAGCTCGTCGTTGATGGTTTCGAGCTCCTCGTTGGTGGACTGCAGCTCCTCGTTGGTGGTCTCGAGCTCCTCGTTGGTGGACTGCAGCTCCTCGTTGGTGGTCTCGAGCTCCTCGTTGGTGGACTGCAGCTCCTCGTTGGTGGTCTCGAGCTCCTCGACGGCCGACTGCAGCTCCTCGTACGCCGTCTCGAGCTGGACCCTCGAACCCTGCAGCTCGTCCTGCAGGCGGCGTTGCGGAGTCACGTCGACGAACGTCACGCTCGCTCCGTCGAGCACGCCCGCCCGGTTGACGATCGGATGGAGGAGCACGTCGAACCACATCGTGTCGGCGCCACTCCGCCACTCGACGCCACGTGCCGCGACCGGGCGCCGCTCGGCGCGGAGCGCGTCCAGGCGAGACCGGAGCTCGAGCGGTCGGTACGACACCTCCAGATCCTGGACCTGTCGGCCGATGTCACGGAGGCTCAGACCGAACAGGCTGCGGGCGTGGTGGTTGGCGGCCACAACCTTGCCACCGGCGTCGATGAGAATTTGTGCCGAGGCCCCGAGCTCGAACCCGAGGCCGCGTACGTCGGGCGTTGGTGGATCGGGGACGGATTGGGCCGGAGCGGGTGGCCGGGGGTCATGGGACATGGCCCGCTCCCGCTTGGTCGGTGTGCGACGGAAGATGCGGCTCTTCGGGTCCACAGGAGTGAACTCGTCCTTGCGGGTCGCCAGCGCCTCCGACCGCCCGAGCACCAGGAAGCCGCCTGGCCGCAGCGCGAAGCGCAGGTTGGCGAGGATGCGCTCCTGGGCCGGCGGATTGAAGTACATCAGCGTGTTGCGACACGAGAGCAGGTCGACTCTGGAGATCGGTGGATCCTGGACGAGATCGTGATGTCCGAATATCACCGTACGGCGTAGATCCTTCCGGAACATCACGTAGGCGCCGTCAGGCTCGAAATATCGGTCGAGCATCGTCGCCGGCAGGTCCTCGCCGATCGTGCGCTTCAGGTACCGAGCGTGCCGCGCCTCGGTGATCGCCTCCGGGTCCACATCGGTGGCGTAGATCTTGACCCGGCGGCGGAAGGCATCGTCACCCAACGCCTCACACAGCAGGATGGCGATGGTGAAGGCCTCCTCACCGGTGGCACACCCGGCCACCCACACGCGTAGGGGGTCGCCGCTGTCGGATTCCGCCGCGATCTGCGGTACGACGGACTCGCTCACCAGCGACCACGTCTCGGGGTCGCGGAAGAACCCGGTCACGTTGATGAGGATCGTGTTGAAGAGCTCATTGAACTCGTCGGGGTTGTCGCCGAGGTACACGCGATAGTCATCGAAGGTGGCGCAATGGACCGCGTCCATGCGTTTGCGGATCCGACGAGTCAGGCTCGAAGTCTTGTAGCCCGTGAAGTCGAACCCGCGTGTGCTTCGCATGTGTTGGAGCAGTCGGGCGAGCCCAGGGTCCACTCCATCGCCGGTGCGATCGTGTCCTGCCACGTCCGCTTGCGTCGGGGTGTCTTCGCTCACGACGTTCCGCTGGTGGTGTGGTCGGCCTGGCGGGACAGCAACAGGGCCTCGTTGAGGATGGCGGCGCGACTCTCCGCCTCGTCGGCCGTGCGGTCGTACCTGCGGGCGGACCCTTCGAGCGTCGACCGGCGGAGGCGCCGTGCCATGCGACGCGCCAGGTCGGCGCGCTCGAGCAGGGCTCGATGCGCTGCCCAGAGCGCATCGTCCAGAGCCTCGCCCTGCACCTCGAACAGCGACGCGGGCGAGTACTGGTGCCCCACGCGGCACTCGAACTGCACGACCCCGTTGCGCTGGTGCTCCCAGAGCGCTCCGCCGCAGTTCGGGCACGTGAGCGCCGACAGAACCGCCGGGCCATCGGGGTCGTCGAGCACCCGGGCGTCGTCGCCGTGGACGGGGCGTAGCGGTCCCGTTCCGCCGCTGCCGGCACTCGCCAGCAGCCGGGCGAGGTCGCCGGTGGACAGGACGTAGTCGGCGACACCGGCCTCGATCGCCGCCTGGGGCATGCCGGGGTAGGGCGCCTGGTCGGGGTCCTGCACGGCCGTCACCCCGCCCTCCTGCTTGATCGCCCCGAGCCCGGCCACACCGTCGTCGAGCGTGCCAGACAGCAGGACGCCCAGCACACGCGACCCATAGGTCCGGGCGGCGGACTCGAAGAGCGGATCAACGGCTGGCCGGTGGCCGTTGACGAGCGGTCCGCGGCTCAGCGCGATCCTGGTGCCCTCCACCAGCAGGTGATGATCGGTGGGCGCCACCAGGATCCGGGACCGCTCGAGCTCCATGCCGTCCTGGGCGCGGCTGACCGGGAGCGGGCAGGCACGGTTGAGGATGTCGGCGAGCAGGCTGACCCCCGACGACGGCACGTGCAGCACAACCAGCGCGGCCACCCCCAGGTCGGCGGGCAACCGTCCGACCAGGCCCTCGAGCGTCCCCACCCCCCCGGCCGAGGCGCCCACGACCACGAGATCGATGCCCGAGACGTGCGCGGCGTCCGGGGCCTCGGGCTCGGTCACGAGGTCTCGGATTGAGACGCGAGCTGGCCGACGGACAGCTCTATCGAGGTCACGCTGCTGAAGGCCCGTATGACCGTCGGCAGCACGGCCTTGAGGGGACCGTCGAGCGACGCCTCCACCGGAGGCCGTCCGGCACCCGGATCGAACGTCTCCCCCATCGCCACGATGATCTCGATCCGCTGGAGCAGCGCAGGCGGGCATTCCAACCCGCGGGCCGACCAGCGGGCGTGAGTCGGCACGCCGTCGACGACGCCTTCGACCCGGAAGGCCCGAACCGGGTGGTCGTTCTCTGAGCCGACGGCGGTATCTGCGCGGGCGGGACCGCGGCGCCGGGCCCGGGCGTCAACCGAGTCCAGTCGCACGCGCTGTGCCCACGCGTAGACGTCGACGGCCCGCGCGTGGACGTCGACGGCCACCGCCACGGCCCGGGCGGCGCGCTCGCGGGCGGCAGTGGACACAGCCGTGGCCTGGTCGAGCCGGTCATGCAGGTCATGTGGGGTGTCGGTTAGGCTCATCCCTTCCCCTCGCGGCCGCACGCCGCTGCATCCACACGGAGGTGCGGGAGCCCTCCTGGACGGATGCCCATTCATCCGCCAGCTCGTCGACCAGTCGCAGGCCCCAGCCACCGCTGTGCATCCCGGTCCCGGCTTGCACGAGCCTGGGCCGACCGCCCCCCTGATCCGTCACCGCCACGCGGATCGCGCCGTCGCCGGCCGTCAGCGTGAGCTCGACCGGGCCCCGCCCATGGACCACCGCGTTGGTCACCAACTCGCTCACCGCCAGGGTGACGGCGTCCACATCATCGTCGTAGCCCCACGCCCGCAGATGCGCCTGGACCATCCGCCGTGCCCGGACGACCTCGACAGTGTCGGAGCTGAAGACGCGGCTCGCATGGCGTTCCGTGGCGCCACTCTCCCAGGCCAAGGCCGAGTCGTCCACACTTTCCAGGTTCCCGCCGGAACAGGGTCTAAGCGCCCGGACGGGGATGGCAGAGGGCGGGACAGCGGCCGCTCGTCACGGCCAGGCGCGCCAGGTCGTGATCTCGATCACCACCGCCGGACCCGCGGGCATCTGCCGCCGGTACTGCTCGTACTTGGCGGCCAGCAGTCCGAGGGCCCGTTCACGGGTGTCCCCGCCTTCCTCGACACGGCCCGTGCCATCTAGGCGCACCCACCACAGCCTGGCCCAGTCCTCTTCGTAGTGGTCGACCAGCAGCGACGCGAGCCCGGTGGCCCTCAGGTTGTCGAGCCGGGCCAGATTGAAGGTCGACTTCGGCTTGTGATCGACGGCCGAGTAGACGGTGTCGCCCTCGAGAACGAAGCAGCAGGGGACGACGTGCGGGAGCCCGTTCGGTGTGACCGTGGCCAGCCTGCCCACCCTCGCCTCCGCCACGCGGCGCCGCATGGCCTCCTGCTCCACGAGGTCCGACGGTAGCCCCGGACGGCTGACCCGACCTTCACCGAGGTGGACGGCTCGGACACTACCCATGGGCTGGCGATCGCCACCCCGCGTGACGGCGGCTCGGGCTGCTAAGGTGCGAGCGGACAGGGCGGACAGGGAGGCCGAGTGCCCGTGCGGGGACTGTGAGATCGGCGCGCGACGACATCTGGATCGACATGGTCCAGTTCGACGTGCGCGCCGCCGATCGCTTGTGGGAGGGCATTCCCCCGGAGCACGGCGCGCCGGGGTGGTACGACGACGTCTCGGGACTGATCGAGACGGCGAGCGGCCCCGCGGAGCCCCACGAGCTGGTCGACGAGCCCGTGGTGGTCGAGGACATGCACGAGACGACGCTCGGCGGACATCGCTGTTGTCGCCAGCATCGGACGGTGGGCCGTCTCATCGCCATGAAGGCTGCGGCCGCCACCACGGCCGGCGTGCTCGGCGTCGCCGCCGCTGCGGCCGCCACCACCGGGATCGTGGCGACGGTGGCCAGCGTGGTCGTCCCCGTGATCGAGGAGCACGTCCTGCCGGACGACGGCCAATCCGCCACTCCGGCGACACCGCGCGCCGGTGACACCGGCGGCAGCCCGGACACCCGGACCGGCGGTCGGCCGATCGATCGGGCGGCGGCACCATCGGCCGCCCCGGCCCCGCCCGAGGGCCCCCAACCGGCGGATGCGGAGGCCGCCGTGGCCAGCGCGTCGTCCGTCCCCACCGCACCCACCGCCGAGCCCGTCGCCGAGCCCGCGCCGGCGGAGCCTGCGCCTGCCCCGACGGTGGTCGCCGACCCGGCTCCGCCGCCCGTCCCGACCGGGGTCGCGCCCTCCCCGCCGCCCGCCACCCATCCGGCGGCGATGGGCCCGGCGCGGGCCGATGGCGCAAGGACCGACCCACCGCCCGCCTGGCCCCCGCATGCGGGCGACGCGCCGGACCGGGTGCGGCCCGACCAGGGTCGGCCGGCGGGCGACGCGCCGGTCGGTGCCGACGCCCACCGGCGCTACTCCTGGCCGGGCCGAAGCCACCGCGAGACCTGGCAGGCCCATCGCGGCAATGCTCAGGCCGCGACCGCCGCCGACGCGGTGCCGCCAGCGCCGGCGGCTGGCTGACGCCCGCACCCGCCGGGGGAGGACCCGCCGCGACGACCAGCGACGACCGCTGGTCCGGCACGACGTCTACGCCTTCGCGCAGCACGACGTCGGCTCGCTGGTCTCCCTGCTGGCGGGGCCTCAGGTCCGGGCGGGATCGAACCCCAACGGTAGGTACAGGCGATGCGCCGCGAGCAGGTCGCGGTCGGCGAGCAGCGCCGCCGTCGGTCCGTCCGCCACGATCCGCCCCCCGTCCAGTACCACCGCCCGCCCGCACGTCTCGAGCGCGTACGGCAGGTCGTGGGTGACGACCAGCAGGGTCACGTCCAGCGATGCCAACACCTCCGTGAGCTCCCGGCGGGCGGCGGGATCGAGGTTGGCCGTGGGCTCGTCCAGAACCAGCACGTCCGGCTCGCTGGCGAGCACGGTGGCGATGGCCACCCGGCGGCGCTGACCGAAGCTGAGGTGGTGCGGGGCGGCATCCCGGCGGTCGACCATGCCCACTGCGGTCAACGCGCCGGTGATCCGGCAGTCCAGGTCGGCGTCGCGGAGCCCCGCCTGCGCGGGCCCGAACGCCACGTCGTCGTGGACCGTCGGCATGAAGAGCTGGTCGTCGGGATCCTGGAAGACGATGCCCACGCGGCGGCGGACCTCGGCCAGGTTGCGCTTCACCACCGGCAGGCCAGCGACGCTCACCTCGCCCCGCTGCGCCTGGAGGATCCCGTTGAGGTGCAGCACCAGCGTCGACTTGCCGGCGCCGTTGGGGCCCAGGACCGCCACCCGCTCGCCAGGCTCGACCTCGAGGTCGACACCGTCGAGCGCCACCCGGCCGTCCGGATACGCAAAGCCCACGCCGCGCACCGCCACCGCCGGGCCGTCGGCCGGACCTGTCATGCCGCCACCAACGCCGCCGCTGCGAACGCCCACGCTGCCATTGGCAGCGCCGCCGCCGCCCACCAGTTGATCGCGGCCGCCCGCCGGCCCACGAGCGCCGGCATCGTGCCGTCGTAGCCACGCGCCAGCATGGCCAGGTAGACCCGTTCACCCCGCTCGTACGAGCGGACGAAGAGCGTGCCGGCCGATGCTGCCATCCCCCGGGCCTGCCAGAGCCAGCGGGGGTCGTAGCCGCGGGACTGGCGGGCGACGTGCATGCGCTGGGCCTCGCCGGCCACGATCCCGAGATAGCGGACCATGAACCCCGCAATCGCCGTGACCACGCGGGGAACGTGCAGACGATCGAGCCCCCTCAGGAGGTCGGCCACCGGCGTCGTGGCGGCCAGGACGATCGACGCCGCCACACCCAGGGTGCCCTTGGCCACGATGTTCCACGCCGCCCAGAGCCCCGGCTCGGACAGCGACACGCCGAGCATGTCCACACGTGGGCCCGCACCGGTGAAGGGCATGAACGCCGCGAACAGCAGGAACGGGACCTCGATCCGCAGCCGCCGCGCGACCAGGGCCGGCGACAGGCCGGCGAGGGCGACGACGGCCGCGAGCAGCAAGGCGTCGGCGGCGAAGGCCCACAACGCCTCCCTGGGTGTCGCCACGACGGCGAACACGAAGGCGACCGTCGCCGCGATCTTGACCTCGGGGGCCATCCGGTGGACCGGGCTCTTCCCGTCCAGGTACAGGCCGTCGAGCCCGTGCCCGCCCGGGTGTCCTTGCGTCACGTCGGCACCGCCTAGTGCCGGACGCCCCGGGCCGGACCCGTACGGCGCGTCCGCGTAACGATCAGCATCACGCCGCCGGCCACGGCGAATGTGACCGCGACGCCGATGACGCCGGCCAGGCCGGTGGACATGCGATCGTCGTCGACACCGCGCACCTCGTAGCCGGCGGTGGGCGCGTCCCCCAAGGCGGGGTCCGTCTCGGTGTCGGCAAAACCCCTGTCGATGGCCACCTTGTCGAGTCCGTCTGGGTCGCCGCTGGCCGACGGGCTCACGAAGAACGCCAACACCAGGGCCACGATCAGACCGGCGGCAACGAAGGCAGCGAGCCCGAACCGCCGGCGGCGGCTGAGGCCCTTCACGATGCCGCCCCCTCGGCAACCGAGGCGGCCGGCTGGTCGATGGTGAGGCCCCGCGCACCCCACACGAGGTCGGGCCGGGTGGCGAGCACCGTGCCCACCACCAACGCGGTGATCACACCCTCGCCGATGCCGATCAACACGTGCACGCCCACCATCGCCCCGGCGACGGCCGGAACCGAGGCGGTCCCGGTGCCTCCCAGCGCGTACTCGAGGGTGAAGGCCAGCGCCGAGAGCACGACCGAGATGGCGGCGGCGATGCCGGCCGCCAGCACCACCGAGGAGCTGGTTCGCGACGTCACGCGTCGCACCAACACGAACACCGCGTAGCCGCCGAACGCCGTGACCAGGGCCATGTTGAGGGTGTTGAGGCCCAGAGCGGACAGGCCGCCGTCGGCGAACAGCAGGGCCTGCACCGCCAGCACCACCGAGACGCACACCGCGCCCACGGCCGGGCCGACGAGCACCGCCGCCAGCGCGCCGCCCAGCAGATGCCCGCTGGTGCCGCTGGCCACTGGGAAGTTGAGCATCTGGACGGCGAAGACGAACGCGGCCACCAACCCGGCCAGCGGCACGCGGCGCTCGTCGAGCACCTCGCCCGCCCGCCGCAGGGTTGCGCCCAGGCCGCCGGCCGCCACCACGGCGGCGCCAGCGGACGTCGTCCCGTCGATGAACCCGTCGGGAATGTGCATGGATCCCACCTTAATGCGAACGATTGGCAACAGGGAGCGGTTCGCGATAGCTGTCGTACGCTGTATTCGTGAGCCACGCGCGTGTGGATGACACGCTCGACGACATCCTCGACCGGCTGCGTCGCGACGGCGGCCGGGTGACGGCCTCGCGGCGCGCCGTGATCGACGCCATGCTGGGCAGCTCCTCGCACCACATGACCGCCGCTGACGTCGTCGATGCCGTGCGGGCCGGGCACCCGGACTTCCACGAGTCGACCGTCTACCGCACGCTCGAGCGGCTCGCCGATCTCGGCGTCATCGCGCGCATCCAGATCGGTCCCGGCCCTGCGGTGTTCCACCTGTCCGTCGCCCAGCACCACCACCTCGTCTGCGACCGCTGTGGCATCGTCGCGGAGGCACCGGCCGGCCTGCTGGACGCGGTGGCCGCACGCCTGCGCCGCGAGCACGGGTTCGTCCTCGATCCCGGGGCGACCCCCCTCCACGGGCTGTGCGCATCCTGTAGCGGCAGCGAGTAGCGCCGTGCGGCTCGCTCGCCGGCCCTGAGGGACCCCTGAGGAGGCCGGCGTCCTCGCCGCCGCGTATCTCGACCGGGCGGGTGCGAACGGCCGGACGCCCGCAGCCGTGGCCATCAGCCGGGACGTGCACGCCGCTGCCGACGACGCCGACGCCGACCGCATCGCCGGTCCCGTGCTGACCCGCGGCTACCGGGGCTTCGACCCCTCAGCAGGAGCTGTGGCGAACGTCATGGCCGGCCCGTGTCACGTTGCCACGAAGGGGCACCCGAATATCGCCACGATCCTCGGAACCTGCACCACCGCGAGGAGCCCCATGACCTGGACCCGAGCACGAGGAGTCGGCGGCCCCCGGCGTCCCTCCCGCGGCGACGCCGGCGCTCTGCACGCGGTCGACGGCCGGCACGCAGGGACCGGCTCGCACGCCGCTGCCATGGACCCGGCATCCCCCCGGCCCGGCCTGGTGGACCTCGCCCACGCGGACGCCGGCGACGCCACGCTCACCGGCGCCAAGGCCGCCAACCTCGCGATCGCCCGGCGTGCCGGGCTGCCGGTGCTCCCCGGCATGGTGCTCACGACGGCGTGGGATCATCGCGGCTGGTCGCATCCGTCCCGCCTGCACGACGGCGACGGCCCGGCATGGAGCGCGTGGCGCCAGATGTCCGACGAGGGTCGCCGCGCCGTGGTCGTCCGTTCGTCGTCGACCAACGAGGACGGGGGCACGTCCTCCATGGCCGGCGTGTTCACGTCCGTGCTGGACGTGACCGACCGGCCATCGTTCGTGCGGGCCGTCGACAACGTGCTGGCGTCGGCCCGTTCGGGTCTCATGGCCGGAGCCCCGATGGCGGTCTTGGTGCAGCGGCAGCTCTCGCCGCGTTGGGGCGGCGTGCTCTTCGGAGCCGACCCCATCAGCGGCCGCACCGATCGGCTCCTGCTGTCGGCCTGCGAGGGCGGGCCCCACCGGCTGGTGAGCGGCCTCGACGACGGCTGGACGGCCACCCTGTCCCGGCGGGGGCGGGTGGTCGAAGCCGGGCCCGCCGTTGGCGCACCGGGCATCCCCTCGGGAGCGCTGCGCTCACTGGCTCGGCTGGCCAAGCGGGCGGCGGCCGCCTTCGGCGGGCCCCAGGACATCGAGTGGGCCATCGACCACGACGGCGGGGTATGGCTGCTGCAGAGCCGGCCGATCACCACGGTGACCGGCAAGCCGACGGGCCCCGTGCTCGGGACCGGACCACTGGCCGAGACCTTCCCCGACCCGCTCAGCCCGCTGGAAGCAGACCTGTGGTTGGCGCCGATGCGGGAAGGCCTCGAGCACGCGCTCCGGCTCACCGGCACCGTGTCGGCCCGGGCGCTGCGGCGCTCGCCGGCCGCCCGTCAGATCGACGGCTGGGCGGTGGCCGACCTCGAGGCACTCGGTACGGTGCCGCCGCGGCACCGGATCTTGCGCAAGATCGATCCCCGTTCCGGCGCTCGAAAGCTGCGGGCGGCGTGGCGGGTCGGCCGGCTCGCACGGGCTCTTCCCGCGATCGGTCGCGACGTCGTCGCCCAGGTCGACGACGACCTCCTCGAAGTGCCGCGGCTCGACGACCTCAGCAATCCCGCGCTGCTCGCGGTGCTCGACAACGGGCGCATTGCTCTGCGGGCGCTGCACGGCTACGAGGCGCTGTCGGGGATGCTCGTGCCCGAGGCGTCGACCCCCGTCACCGCGGCGTCGATCGCCATGTCGGCCCTCGCCGAGGCCCGGGCCGAGGGTGTAGGCATCGACGAGCTCACCCGCCACAACCCGGTGGTCCTGGCGTTGACGCCTCCCCGGGTGGGCCCCGCCCCGGCCCCTTCGACCATCGACGTGCGTTCCACGGCGGCCTCGGCCGGTGTCGTCTCCTCCCCGGGCACCGGCCGATCCGCCGGCATCGGCACCGGGGCGGCGGCGGCGGCACCCGTCGCCCCGGTGCCCGACCCCGACGGCGACGCCGTGGTCCGCGAGGCTCTGCGCCTCCGGGCCCGGTGGGTGCAGGAGCTGACCGCCCGTGCGGCGTGGGAGCTCGGGCGCCGACTGGTCTCGGTCGGTGTCCTGCCCGGCGAGGACACCGTGCGGCTGCTGGCGCTCGACGAGCTGCGAGCGGCGGCGCTGCGGCGGTCGGTACCCGATGACCTGGCGACCCGCACCGATCCCGGCGCGTCGGCTCGTGCGCTGCCGGCACGGTTCCGGCTGACGGCCGACGGACGGCCGCTCGCGGTCGTTCCGGCCACCGGCCCAGGCGGCGTCGGCGCCGGCGGCGGTGTGGGCAGCGGCCCCGCACACCTCGGCGGCGACCCGCCGGTCGGTGCGGTGCTGGTCGTCACCCACCTGGACCCGCGGCTGGCGACGGTCATCCCCCGGCTCGCCGGGCTGGTGGCGGAGACCGGCAGCCCCCTGAGCCACCTGGCGATCCTGGCCCGCGAGCAGGGCATCCCGGTCGTGGTCGGCCACGTCGGGGCGACGACGACCTACCGCGAAGCCCAGCGCCTCGAGGTCGACGGCACGGCCGGCACGGTCCGGATCGTGGACGGCGACCAGCCGGCGGACATCCCGGACCTGGGCGCCGATGAGCACCCGGCCGACGTCTCCGTCGTGGTCCCCATTGCGACGCCCATCGAAATCGGGGCCCGACGATGAAGGCCCGCTTCATCCGCAGCGTCCTCGGTGGCGTCACCCTCGCCGCCTCGGGCGCCTACACCTTCGTCTACCTCTACCGGTGGGAGTGGAACCGGGCCCTGATGTCGGCCGCGATCTTCGTGGCCGCCGAGGTGGCCGTCATGGGATCGGTCCTGGCGGAGCGGCTCAAGGCACTCAACCAACGCCTCAACGCTCGCGACGATGACGCCCGGCGCCGGCGGGCCGACCGCATCCGGGAGACGGCGCCGCCAGCCCGGGTCAGCTTCGACTGGCTCGCCCGGCCCCAGCAGATGAACGTGTTCGTGCCGGTCCTCATGGGTGCAGGCGTGCTCATGTCCGGCCTGGCCTGGATCGTCGAGCGCGTGGCGCGGGCCACCGTTCGGCCGGTGGCCGAGCGCGGCCTGGCCGTCCAGCTCGACGGCCTGGCACTCCCGGCCACGGGCTTCCTGGCCGGCCACGAAGAGCCGGTCGACCTGCTCCGCGGCCCGATCCGGAGGCTCGGATGAAGGCGCTGGCGGTCCTCGCGGTGGCGGTCATGGGCGCCATCGGCATCGCCGGCCTGGCCGAGCTCACGCAGAATCGGCCCGACCCCGTGGAGGCGGGCAGCGCGACGGTGCTGACCTTCGACGTCGACACCCGCGACTACCAGCGGGGTGAGGGTGCCGCCGCCCAGGCGCTGTGGGCCGTGTGCTCGGCGACGGTGGGCGGCGACGTCAGCGGCGTGCCCGCCCCCGCCGAGGGCGGCGTCGATGACGGCTACACCGTCACCATCTCCCCCGCCATCGGCGAGAACGGGCGCAAGCGTCTCTCGGGGTGCCTGGAGGACGCCACCCTCGATCGGGTCATGGGCCACGTCCAGTCGATCACCACCGATACGTGACGCGGCGACGTCGACCTGAGCGTCCTCCGCGGCGGCCGCCGATGCGCAGCCTCGGGGCGCTTCAAGGGGTACGCCAGATCACGGCGGTGTCGTAGCATCCCTGTCGTGGCTTCCCCTGCCGCCATCGAGCGCCCGATCGAGATTGCGCCGTCGGTGCTGCCGGCGGACTTCTCGCGGCTGGGCGACGAGGTGCTCGCACTCGAGAAGGCCGGCGCGGACCGCATCCAGTGGGATGTGATGGACGGACGGTTCGTCCCCAACCTCACGTTCGGCCCGGACGTCATCGCCGCGTGCCGATCGCGCGTCAGCGTCCCGTTCGAAGCCCACCTCATGATCGAAGAGCCCGACGAGCTGCTGGCGCGCTGTGTGGAGGCCGGGTGCCGGCTGGTCATCGTGCACGCCGAGTCCACTCGGCACCTGCATCGGACGCTGGGCCGGGCCCGCGACCTGGGTGCCGACGCGGGGGTGGCTCTCAATCCCGCCACACCGGTCGAAGCCGTCGCCCACGTGCTCGACCTCTGCTCGCTGGTGCTGGTGATGACGGTCAACCCCGGGTTCGGCGGCCAGGACTACATCGCCACCATGGAGCCCAAGATCGCAGCCACACGTCGCATGATCGTCGAGGGAGGCTGGGACTGCGATCTCGAGGTCGATGGCGGCATAGCGCCGTCGACGGCCGGGGGTGCCGCCCGCGCCGGTGCCAACGTCCTGGTGGCCGGCTCCGCTCTCTACCGAGACCCTCTGGGGCTCGAACACGCGGTGACGGAGCTGCGCGACGTCGCCAGGGGGAGCCGTTGAGCAAAGGAGAATGACCCATGCCCGCAGGGAACGAAGGCATCCTCGACAGGATCATGGACAAGGTGAGGGGTCTCTTCGGCCAGCACAGCGACAAGGCCGACACCGGGATCGAGAAGGCCGGCGACTTCGTCGACGACAAGACCGGCGACAAGCACAGCGAGCCCGTCGACAAGGCCCAGGACGCCGCCCGCGATGCCTCGGACAAGCCCTCGGGCGAGGGCGGCACGGGCGGCGGCGGCACCACCCCGTAGCGGCCCCGCGCGCCCCCAGGCAGCTTGGCAGCGCCGCGCCGGCGCCGCGCCTGCTACAGCATCTCGCCGCGCTTGACGATCACGTTGTCGATGATGCCGTAGTCCTTGGCCTGCTCGGCGGTGAACCACCGGTCGCGCTCGAAGTCGGCCTGCACCTGATCGACCTTCTGGCCGGTGTGGTAGGCGATGCGTTCGGCCATGAGCTGCTTCACGTAGAGCAGCTGCTCCGCCTGGATGGCGATGTCTGCGGCCTGGCCCCGGAAGCCACCCGAGGGCTGATGCATCATGATCCGGGCATGCGGTAGGGCATACCGCTTGCCCTTGGCGCCCGCGCACAGCAGGAACTGGCCCATCGACGCCCCGAGGCCCATGCACACGGTGGCGACGTCCGGCTCGACGAACTGCATCGTGTCGTAGATCGCCATCCCGGCGGTCACCGAGCCTCCCGGGCTGTTGATGTAGACCCAGATGTCCCGTTCCGGGTCGTCGCCCGCGAGGTGCAGCAGCTGGGCGCAGACGACGTTGGCGATGTCGTCGTCGACCTCGGTCCCGAGGAAGATGATGCGCTCGCGCAGCAGGCGGTTGAAGATCTCGTACGTCGGGCTGACGGCGGTGGCGTTCTGGGCGGTCGGCAGGATCAAGCTCACGGCGCCCGAGGGTAGCGGCGCCCGGCGAAGGTCCCGCACGGCGGGGCGCCCCTATGCTCGGCGGTCGAGCCGGCGTAGCCCAACGGCAGAGGCCCCAGGCCTAGGACCTGGTCAGTGTGGGTTCGAATCCCACCGCCGGCACCGTTGGCACCCTTGTGATGTCGCGAGACATCGGAGACAGGTGTCGCCGGGCCGGTCATTGGGTGCCGGGTAGCGTCGAGCCATGAAGTTGGGGGACGTTGCCACGCCCGCGCTCGTCGTCGACCGCCAGGCGTTCGACCACAACGTGACGACCATGGCGGGGGCCCTCCCCGGCCCGCGGTTGCGACCCCACGTCAAGGCGTTCAAGTCGACAGCGCTGGCCCGTGAGCTCGCCGCCGCCGGCCACCGCACGTTCTGCTGCGCCACGATCCGGGAGGTCGAGGGCATGGCCGGCGCCGAGCTCGGCAGCGACCTGCTGCTGGCCAACGAGGTCCTCGACTGCCGGCGGCTGGGCGCGGTGGTGGCCTCCGGGGCCGGACGGGTCACCGTCGCCGTCGACTCCGACGAGACGGTGGCGGCGGCCGCCGCCGGTGGCGTCCGGGAGGTGCTGGTCGACGTGAACGTTGGCCTCCCCCGCTGCGGCTGCGAGCCCGGCGACGCCGGCAGGATCGCCGAGCGAGCGCGGGCGGCGGGGCTCGAGGTGCGGGGCGTCATGGGCTACGAGGGCCACCTCATGCGGGAGCCCCGCGAGCAGAAGGTGGCGGCGGTGGAGTCGTCGATGAAGCTGCTCCTGGCGGCGCACGCCGACGTGGGCGGCGACGTCGTGTCCGCCGGGGGCACGGGAACGTACGACTGCAACCCGTGGGCGACCGAGATCCAGGCGGGCTCGTACTGCCTGATGGACACCGAGTACCTGCCGCACGCCCCGGCGTTCCGCAACGCGCTGTACCTCTGGACCAGCGTGATCTCCGTCAATCGGGGCGGATGGGCGGTGCTCGACGCCGGGCTCAAGGCGCTCGGCATGGACCACGGCAACCCCACGGTGGTCGCGGCGGGCGACTGCTGGTTCGTGTCCGACGAGCACATCACGTTCGGGACCCGCGCGGATCGCCCGGTGCGGGTGGGCGACCGGGTGCGGGTCCTCCCGGCCCACGTCGACCCCACCGTCGCCCTCCACGACCGGATGTTCGTGGTGGTCGGCCAGGGCCCCGACGCCGAGGTCACCGACGTCTGGCCCGTCGACCTGCGGGGGTGGTGACGGCCACCGAGCCGTCTTTGAAGATTTTACGGTGCTCTACGCCCGTTTTTCTTCAAAAACGTGGCCTTACAGTAACTGTCATATCCAGGCGGTCTAATTGGCGGATGAAGACGCGCACCGTCGACGGCCGCATCGACCGTCTTGCAGCGCCTCAGCACGGCGTAGTCACCCTGGCCGACATTGTCGGTAACGGCATCACGCCCGATCAGCC
>Ga0081538_10000787_pt1 | contig 34632 bp, 36 predicted proteins | sample TabmetS5T2R1_FD_71022 | JGI IMG/M metagenome (GOLD analysis project Ga0081538, IMG submission 71022) | Tabebuia heterophylla rhizosphere microbial communities from the University of Puerto Rico - S5T2R1 | ecosystem: Host-associated > Plants > Roots > Rhizosphere ...
CGCCGCGGGCAGGGCGAGGCCGGCGGCCGCCGCGAACGGGACCGAGCCGGCCTCGTGCAGCGCCGCGAGGACGCAGGCGCTGAACGCCATCACCGACGCGACCGAGAGATCGATCTCGCCGTTGATGATCACGAACGTCATCACGACGACGACGATCAGCTTCTCGATCGAGAGCTGGAACATGTTCACGAAGTTCTGCTCGCCGAGGTAGAACTCGGAGAGCGAGACGTTCACGCAGAAGACGGCGACGAGGACGACCGCGAGGAACAGCTCCCAGCGCCACTTGAGGGCGCGCTCAAGCATCGGGCACCCCCGCCGCCGGCCTGCCTCTCGCGCGCGACGTGATCCTGCCGATCCGCTTGCCGAGCAGGAAGTCGACCGCGACGGCGGCCAGGATGAGGGCGCCGAGCACCGCGTCGCGCCAGAACTCGCTCAGCCCGGGCACGCGCAGGAGGCTGAGGTCGAGCAGGTTGATCAGCAGCGCGCCGAGCAGCGAGCCGACCAGCGTCCCGGACCCGCCGAAGATGTTCACGCCGCCCACCACCGCGGCGGCGACGGACTGGAGCTCGAGGCCGTTGCCGGCGTTCACGGTGATGGTCCCGAAGCGCGACAGGAAGAGGAAGCCGGCCAGGCCGGCCAGCGCTCCCGACGCCACGAAGGCGCCGAGGATGACGCGCTCGACCGGCAGCGCGGCCTGGCGCGCGGCGTCGGGGTTCGAGCCGACCGCGTAGACCCAGCGGCCCCACTTGAGGCCGCCGAGCATGAGCTGGAGGACGACGATCAGCAGGACCGCGCCGACCACGACGGTGCGCAGGTCCCACTCGCCGAGGCTGACGACCGTCGAGTTGGGGAGGTCGAGCACCCAGCGGGGCAGGCCGTCGGAGGTGATCGTCTGCGAGTCGGAGTGGTTGATCAGCCAGGTCCGGAAGATGGCCAGCGTCCCGAGCGTGACGATGATCGAGGGCACGCGCGCGTACGCGACGAGCGCGCCGTTCAGCAGTCCGAGCCCGGCGCCGATCGCCACCGCGTAGCCGACCGCCAGCACCGGGGCGAGGTCCGGGTGGCTGTGCAGGTACTCGCCCGTGACGTAGGCGGTGACGCCCACGATCGAGCCGACCGACAGGTCGATGTTGCGCGTGAGGATGACGATCGTCTGGCCGGCGGCGAGGATCGCGGTGATCGCGACGCTCGTCGTCACCCGGTTGAAGAAGCTGCCGCCCAGGTAGTTGTCGATCAGCAGGCTGAAGACGAGCACCGCGACGGCGAGCACGAGCAGCAGCGACAGCTCACGCAGCCGCTCCGGCCTCATTCCGCCCCCATGGCCGCGGTGATGATGCGCTCCTCGTCGGCCTCCGCCCGCTCGAAGATCCCCGTCTGGCGGCCCTCGCGCATGACGAGCACGCGGTCGCTCATGGCGATGACCTCCGGGAGGTCGGACGAGATGAGGATGATCGCCATGCCCGACGCGGCGAGCTCGTCGACGATCTGGTGGACCTCGGCCTTCGCCCCGACGTCGATGCCGCGCGTCGGCTCGTCGAGGATCAGCACGCGCGGCTGCGCGTTCAGCCACTTGGCCAGCATGGTCTTCTGCTGGTTGCCGCCGGAGAGCTGCTCGACCGGCGTGTCGAGCGACGGCGCGCGGATCGTCAGCTTCTCGCGGTAGCGGGCGGCGACCTCGCGCTCGGCCTTCGAGTCGAGCAGCCGCAGCCGCGTCACGTACTTGCGCAGCGTCGCCAGCGTGATGTTGGCGGTGATCGACTGCGGCAGCGACAGCCCGAGCGCGCGGCGGTCCTCCGACAGGTAGGCGATGCCGGCGCGCAATGCCTGGCGCGGAGTGCGGGGGGACAGCCGCCGGCCGTCGAGCTCGATGACGCCGGTGTCGGCCGGCGCGATCCCGAACAGCGCGAGCCCCACGTCGGTGCGCCCCGCGCCGACGAGGCCGGCGAAGCCGAGCACCTCGCCCGCCCGCAGCTCGAAGCCGACGCCGGAGAACGCCCCCTCGCGCGAAAGCCCGTCGACGCGCAGGACGACGTCGCCCGGCGGGTGCGGGTTGCGGACGAAGAAGTCCGCCATGTCCCGCCCGACCATCTCCCGGATCGCCTGCTCCTGCGTGACCTCGTCCTTCGGCCGCGACGAGATGAGCCGGCCGTCGCGCAGCACCGTCACCCGGTCGGCGATCTCGAACACCTCGTCGAGGCGGTGGCTGATGAAGAGCACCGCGACGCCGGAGTCGGTGAGCCGGCGGATCTGCTCGAAGAGCTCGGAGACCTCGTGCGCCGACAACGCCGCCGTCGGCTCGTCCATGATCAGCACCCGAACGTCGAGCGACAGCGCCTTGGCGATCTCGACCGCCTGCTGCGACGCCACGGTGAGCCCGCTGGCGAGCGTGCGGACGTCCATGCGCACGTCGATCCGCGCGAGGATCGCCTCCGCGTCGCGGTACATCCGGCCCCACCGGACGAGCGCGCCGCGGTCCTGGTGGCTCATGAAGATGTTCTCCGCGACGTTGAGGTCGGGGAAGATCGCCGGCTCCTGGTAGATGGCGGCGATGCCGGCCCTCTGCGCGTCGCCGGAGCCCTTGAACGTCGTCTCCTCGCCGTGGACGCGGATGACGCCCGCGTCGGGCGAGTGGATCCCGGTCATGACCTTGATCAGCGTCGACTTTCCGGCGCCGTTCTCGCCGAGCAGCGCGTGGGTCTCGCCGGGGTGAAGGGTGAGCGAGACGTCGTCGAGCGCCTGGGTGGCGTCGAAGCGCTTGGAGACGCCGCTCATCTCCATCACCGGCGCGCTCATAGCAACCTGCGGAGCGCCGGCCGCGCGGACGCGACGGGTTCGACGCGCACGATCTCGACGCCGCGCGCCTCCCACGCCTCCACCTGCCCGGCCGGCGCACCGGTGTCGGTGACGATCGCGTGCACCTGGTCGGGGGCCACGAACGGGAGCAGGGCGGTCCGGTGCCACTTGGTGCCGTCGGCGATGCCGATCACGCGCTCGCAGACGCCCGCGAGCTCGCGCTTGATGCGCACCTCCTCCGGGTTGAGGTCCATCAGGCCGGCGTCGAGGCTCAACCCCCGGGCCCCGAGGAAGCCCTTGCCGATGCGCGTCGTCCTCAGCGCCTCCGCGCCCAGGTCGCCGACCAGCGACATCGCCTGCAGGCGCAGCATCCCGCCCGTGACCAGCACGGAGATCCCCGGCGCGTCGGCCAGCGCGGAGGCGATCAGCAGGCCGTTGGTCACGACCACGAGCTCCTTCTTGGTCCGCAGCTCGAGCGCCAGGTAGTAGGCGGTCGTGCTCGAGTCGAGGGCGACCGCCTCGCCCTCCTCCACCATCGCCGCCGCGGCCTTGGCGATCGCCTGCTTGCGCTCGACCTCGAGCCGCAGCCGGAAGTCGAACCCGAGCTCGGACTGACCGCGCTCGAGGGCCCTGACCCCGCCGCGGACCCGCGCCACGAGCCCCTGCCGGGCGAGCTGCGACAGGTCGCTCCGGATCGTCACCTCCGAAACCGCGAAGGCTTTCGAAAGTTCCGTAACGTGAACGGAATCGCGCGTCTCGAGCATCCGCAGGACCTCCTGCATCCGCTCCTCTTGCGACCCTTTCGCCACGTTGGGAGGCATGGCGCGGCCGACCTTATAGTCGCCTGGCGACGGCTGTCAATCCTTCGTTGTACTTTCGATTCAGGAAGAATCGAAAGTGAATAGTTTCAATCTCGGCCGGCAGCGAGGTAGCCGACGATCATGTCGCCGACCATCCGGCGGTAGTGCTCGCGCAGCTCGGGGGCGGCGAGGTCGCGCTCGAACAGCGTGCCGAACGTGTGCCGGTTGGCGACCCGGAAGACGCAGAAGGCGCTGATCATCATGTGGACGTCGACGGCGTCGACGTCGCGCCGGAACGCGCCCTCCGTCCGGCCGCGCTCGAGGATCCGCTCGAGCAGGTCCGTCGCGGGGCTGCCGAGCTCGGCGATCGCCTTCGAGCGCGCCATGTGCTCGGCGTGGTGGATGTTCTCGATGCTCACGAGCCGGATGAAGTCCGGGTGCGACTCGTGATGGTCGAAGGTCAGCTCGGCGATGCGGCGCACTGCGGCGGCGGGGTCGAGCCCGTCGACGTCGACCTCGCGCTCGGCGCGCCGGATCTCCGCGTAGGCGCGCTCGAGGACGGCGATGTAGAGCTGCTCCTTGCCGCCGAAGTAGTAGTAGATCATGCGCTTGGTCGTGCGCATGCGCTCGGCCATGTCGTCGACCCGCGCGCCCGCGTAGCCGTTCGCGGCGAACTCGCGCGTCGCGACCTCGAGGATCTCGGCGCGCGTGCGCTCCGCGTCCCGCTGGCGTTCCGGCACGACCGCCATCGGCGCGGATCGTAGCTGTTTGCCGATCGACGGAATCGGTGATGTAACGTACCAGTTCGTACATTACGTCGGGAGGAGCGCGTGCGGTACGAGGTGGGACTCATCGGTGCGGGCATCGGGCCGTCGCTCAGTCCGCCGCTGCACGAGCGCGAGGCCGCCGAGCTCGACCTCGACTACGCGTACCGGCTGATCGAGCTCGAGGACCGGGACGCCGGCGAGCTGCTCGATCGCGTCCGCCGGGCGGGCTTCCGCGGCGTCAACGTCACCCATCCCTGCAAGCAGTCGGTCGTCCCCCATCTCGACGCGCTGTCCGAGGACGCCGAGGCACTGCAGGCCGTCAACACCGTCGTCTTCGAGGACGGCCGCGTGACCGGCCACAACACCGACACCACCGGCTTCGCCGAGAGCTTCTCGCGCGGGTTGCCGGCGGCGAGCCTGGACCATGTCGTGCTGCTCGGGGCGGGGGGCGCCGGCGGTGCCGCGGGCCTCGCCGCGCTGCGGCTGGGCGCCGAGCGGCTGACGATCGTCGACCTCGACCGCGAGCAGGCCGAGGCGTGCGCCGAGCGGCTCGGGGCCGAGGTCGGGACGGTCGAGAGCGTGCGCGAGGCCGACGGGCTCATCCACGCCACGCCCACCGGGATGGAGGCGCACCCCGGGATGCCGCTCGACGAGCGGCTGCTGCACCCCGGGCTGTGGGTCGCCGAGGTCGTCTACCGCCCGCTCGAGACCGAGCTGCTGCAGCGCGCGCGCGAGATCGGCTGCCGGACGCTCGACGGCGGCGGGATGGCGGTCTTCCAGGCCGCCGACTCGTTCGAGCTCTTCACGGGCCTCGAGCCGGATCGCGACCGGATGCTGCGCCACTTCGCCGAGCTCGTCGGAGAGGTCGCGGCGCGATGAGGCGCTCGATCGCCACCGTGTGCCTGAGCGGCACGCTCGACGAGAAGCTCGCCGCCGCCGCGCGCGCCGGCTTCGACGGCGTCGAGCTGTTCGAGGCCGACCTCGTCAACTCGCCGCTCCCGCCCGGCGAGGTGCGCCGCCTGGCCGACGAGCTCGGCCTCACCATCGACCTCTACCAGCCGTTCCGCGACTTCGAGGCGGTTCCGGAGCCCGACCTCCGCCGCGCCGAGGCGAAGTTCGACGTCATGGAGGAGCTGGGCGCCGAGCTGCTGCTCGTCTGCTCGAACGTCTCGCCCGCGGCGATCGACGACGACGACCTGGCCGCCGAGCAGCTCCACGCGCTGGCCGAGCGCGCCGGCCGGCGCGGCCTGCGGATCGCCTACGAGGCGCTCGCCTGGGGCCGGCACGTCGACGACTACGACCACGCGTGGCGGATCGTCGAGGCGGCCGGCCACCCGGCGCTCGGCACGTGCCTGGACTCCTTCCACATCCTCTCGCGCGGCACCGAGCTCGACGCGATCGCCGGCATCGACAAGATCTTCTTCGTCCAGCTCGCCGACGCGCCGTACCTGAGCATGGACGTGCTCCAGTGGAGCCGCCACCACCGCTGCTTCCCCGGCCAGGGCTCGTTCGACCTCGCCGACTTCGTGGCGCGCGTGCTCGCCGCCGGCTACGACGGACCGCTCTCGCTCGAGGTCTTCAACGACGTCTTCCGCCAGGCCGACCCGGACCGGACCGCGGTCGACGCCATGCGTTCGCTGCTGCTGCTCGAGGACCGCCTGCCGGCGTCGCCGGCGCTCGCGGGCTTCGCGTTCGTGGAGATCGGGGTCGACGGTCCGGACACCGAAGAGCTGCTGAGGACGCTCGGCTTCGCCCACGTCGGGCCGCACCGCAGCAAGCCGGTCCAGCTCTGGCAGCACGGCGACATCCGGATCGTGCTCAACCACGGCGGCGACGACCCCGAGGTCGTGGCCGTCGCCGTCGAGAGCGGCGATCCGCAGCGCAGCGCCGAGCGCGCCGAGGCCCTGCTGGCTCCGGTGCTCGAGCGCCTCCACGGGCCCGGCGAGGCCGACCTCGCGTCGATCGCCGCTCCCGACGGCACCGCGGTCTTCTTCTGCGGTCCGGACGAGAGCTGGCTGCGCGACTTCGTCGCGCTCGAGCCGGACGGCGCCGGCGACGGCGTGCCGATCGAGCGGATCGACCACATCACGCTCGCGCAGCCGTTCGACGCCTTCGACGAGGCCGGCCTCTTCTACCGCTCGGTGCTCGACCTGCAGCCGGCCGCGAGTGCCGAGCTCGCGGCGCCCGGCGGCCTCGTCCGCAGCCGGGCCCTGGCCAACGGTCCCGTGCGGATCGTGCTCAACGTGCCGGCCCTCGCGGGCACCCAGCGCGGCCAGGCCGAGCTCCAGCACGTCGCCTTCGCCTGCGGCGACGCGCTCGCCGCCGCCCGCGCCATGCGCGAGCGCGGCGCGCCGATCCTGCCGATCCCCGACAACTACTACGACGACCTCGAGGCGCGCTACGCGCTCGACGTGAGCGAGCTGCGCGAGCTCGACGTCCTCTACGACCGCAGCGGGGACGGCGAGCTCCTGCACTTCTACAGCGCGCTCGAAGGGCGCGTGTTCTTCGAGGTGCTCGAACGGCGGGGGGCGTACGACGGCTACGGCGCCGTCAACTCGCCCGTGCGGATGGCAGCCCAGCGAACGACCAGGAGGAGACATGCAGCGCACGCAGGTCGCCGAAGCTGAAGCGGTCACCGGGCGCTTCACGCGCGCCGGCTCGGAGGAGCGGGAGCTTCCGGAGGCGCCACCGCTGCGCCGGCTCGTCGGGCCGAGCGTGATCCTGATCGGCGTCGGCATCGCCAGTGGCGAGTACATCCTCTACCCGTTCATCGCCTCCCAGGCGGGCCTCGTCTTCCTGTGGGCGGCGGTGGTCGGCATCCTCGTCCAGTTCTTCATCAACATGGAGATCGAGCGCTACACGCTGGCCACCGGCGAGACCGCGCTCGGCGGCTTCATGCGGATGTGGAAGCCGTGGGGCGCCGTCCTGGCCGCGGGCGCGATCCTCGCCACCATGTGGCCGGGCTGGGCCACCGCGGCGGCCACCATCACCACCTTCGCGTTCGGCGGTGGCGACGCGAACGTGATCGCGATCGCCGGCCTGCTCGCCATCGGCGCGGCCCTGACCGCCTCGCCGGTCGTCTACCAGACGGTCGAGCGGCTCGAGTTCCTCAAGGTCGGCGCCGTGCTCGTGCTGCTCGCGGTGGCGCTGTTCGCGGCGATCAGCGCGGCCGCGTACCGCGACACGAGCGAGATCGTGACCAGCTTCGGCACGTTCCCGAGCGAGATCTCGATCGCCATCCTCGTCGGCGCGCTCGCCGCCTCGGGCGCGGGCGGCGCCAACAACCTGGTCCAGAGCAACTGGATCCGCGACAAGGGCTTCGGCATGGGCCGCTACGTGCCGCGCATCGTCTCCCCCGTCACCGGCAAGGAGGAGGCGGCGCCGGACAGCGAGCGGTTCAGCTTCCCGCAGGACGAGGCGAACCTCGGCCGCTGGCGGACGTGGTGGAAGCGCGCGAACGTCGAGCAGTTCGTCTCCTTCGCGCTGATCGGCGGGATCGCGATCATCGTCTTCTCGCTGATCGCGTACTCGACGGTCTTCCAGAACCCCGACCTGCCGGACGAGAGCGGCTTCGACTTCATCGCGCTCGAGGCGGACGTCCTCGACGCGACGGTCGGCGTGTGGTTCGGCACGCTCTTCCTCGCCGTCGGCGCGGTCAGCCTGTTCGCGGCCGCGCTCGGCATCATCGACTACGTGGCGCGGCTGGTCGCCGACGTCATCCACGTCGGCTACACGCGCGAGCGCGGAACGATCTCCGAGAGCCGGCTCTACTTCACCGTGGTGTGGGGCATGGTCCTGTTCGGCAGCGCGATCCTGCTCGCCGGGTTCGACCAGCCGCTCGTGCTGGTCACGATCTCGACCGTGCTCGGCGGCGCGATCATGTTCGTCTACAGCTGCCTGCTCATGGTCACCAACCGGCGCTACCTGCCGGCCGCCATCAGGCTGCGCGGCTACCGGATGGGCATCCTGCTCTTCGCCATCGGCATGCTCGGGGTCACGACCGGCATCGTCGCCGTCGACCAGGTGGGCAACCTCCTTTGAGTCGTCAGCCTGCGCCCCCTCGACGCAGTTCAGCGTCGACCGCTATTCGTCGACCGTGACCTGGGCGATGAGCTGAGCGCTGCCGGCGGCGACGGCGGCGAGCATGAGCACGACCCCGGCGGCGAGGGTGACGCCGCCGTCGGAGAAGAAGGTGAGCGGGATGCCGACGACGGCGAGGGCCACCGCTGCGGCCCCGAGCGGCGGGACGCGCCCCGTGGGCGGGGCGGCCCGCAGCGGCCGTCGAGCGGCCCGGTCGAGCGAGCCGGGCTCCTCGGGCCGCTCGTCGAAGCGCCCGCGCAGGACGAGCGAGAAGAGAAGCACGAGCGACGGGATGAGGATCGCGCTGCCGACCGCGATCGAGATCAGCAGCGCGACGATCGTGGCGTCGCCGGCGGCGGCCTGCTCGACGGTGAGACCGGGCAGCAGCTCGGGCCGCTGGGCGAGCGCCCAGCCGGCGACGACCGCGCCGACCGCCACCGCCGCCGTCCAGCGCGCCGGCTCCGGCCGGCGGCGCGCGACGAGCAGCGCGGTGACCACGCCCGCCGCCACCGAGCCGAGCAGCGCGACGAGGCCGGGGCCGGAGACGAGCCCGTCGTAGATCCGCTCGGCGTCGCCGCGCAGCACGACCAGCCCTCCGGCCGCGGCGGCGCCCGCGACCACCGCGCAGGCGAGCGCGCGGACGCGGAACGCCTCGGCGAGGTCCTGGCGGCCGGCCCGCTCGGCGTCGCCGGTCAGCCAGACGGCGGCCAGGTACGCGCTGGTGGCCACGGCGATGACGCCGACGGCGATCGAGGTCGGGTTCAGCCACGCGTCGACCGGGTCGCCGGCCGCGTTGCCGAGCGGTACGCGGCCCGAGGCGATCCCGCCCACGGCGGCGCCGAGCGCGAACGGCGTGAGCACCGAGGAGGCGCCGAACAGGAGGCCGAGCACGCGCTCCTCGCGCTCGTTCGACACCGCGCCGCGCAACGCGTAGCACGCGCCGCGCACGATGATCCCGAGCGCCGCGGCGAAGAGCGGCACGTAGAGCGTCGAGAAGATCGCGCCGAACGCGGTCGGGTACGCGGTCCAGACCACGACGAGCACGAAGATGAGCCAGACGTGGTTGGCCTCCCACACCGGCCCCATGGCGTGGTAGGTGTGGTCGCGCAGCGGCCGCCGTCGCTCGCCGGGCAGCAGCACGTACCAGAGGCCGGCGCCGAAGTCCGCGCCGCCGAGCACGACGTAGGCGGCGAGGCCGGCCAGCGCCAGCAGCATGGGGACCTCAGCCAGGCCCATCGGCGACCTCCAGCGGGGTCCTGGCCAGGCGCCGCAGCAGCCACACGGTGGCGGCGGCGAGCGCGACGTAGATGAGGACGAGCGCCGTGTAGCCGAGCGGGATGCCGCCCGCGCCGGTCACCGCGTCCTCGGTGCGCATGACCTCGTAGACCACCCACGGCTGCCGCCCGACCTCGGTCGTCACCCAGCCGGCGATCAGCGCCACCACCGAGAGCGGGCCGAGCGCGGCGACCGCGCGCAGGAACCAGCGCCCGTCGGGCAGCGCCCGCTTGCGCCACCAGACGATCAACAGGCCGACGCCGAACACGGCCATCAGCGTCCCGATCGCGACCATGGTGAGGAACGAGACCCGGACCACGTTGACCGGCGGGCGGTCCTCGGGCGCCACGGCGTCGAGGCCCTGGACCGTCGCGTTGGGGTCGTGGAAGGCCAGCAGCGAGAGCAGCTTCGGGATCGGGATGCCGTAGCGGACCTCGTTGGCGTCGGCGTCGTACCAGCCGCCGAGGTGGAACGGCGCCCCGGCCTGGGTCTCGCCGAGCCCCTCGAACGCGGCCAGCTTGGTCGGCTGGTTCTCGGCCACCTCGCGCGCCGCCCAGTCGCCGACCACGACCTGCACCGGCGCGACGACCGCGGCCACGGTCAGCGGCACCGCCATCGCCACGCGCACGTAGCGGTCGCGGCGGCCGCGCAGGGCGGCGACGGCGTACACGCTCGCGGTCACGAAGCCCGCGACGAGGAACGCGGCCAGGTACATGTGCACGAGCTCGTGCCAGAAGAACGCGTTGCCGAACAGCGCCTCGAACGGCTCGACGTCGACCGCCCGCCCGTCCTCGAGCCGGAAGCCCGAGGGGTGCTGCATCCAGCCGTTGACGCTGATCACCATCAGCGAGCCGCTGAAGCCGGCGAGCGCCACCGGCACGCCGGAGAGCATGTGCGCACGCGGCGACAGCCGGTCCCAGCCGTAGACGTAGATGGCGATGAAGATCGCCTCGACGAAGAACGAGAAACCCTCGAGCGCGAAGGCGAGGCCGAAGACGTCGCCGTAGGTGGCCATGAACTCCGGCCACAGCAGCCCGAGCTCGAAGGAGAGGATCGTCCCTGTCACGACCCCGACCGCGAACAGGCCGATCATCGCCTTCGACCAGCGGCGCGCGAGCGCGAGCAGCAGCGGGTCGCCGCGGCGGCGGCCGAGCCACTCGAGGGCGAGCACGATCGCCGGGAACGCGACGCCGAAGCACACGAGCGGGATGTGGACGGCAAACGACAGCGCCTGCATCTGCCGCGCCTCCAGCAGGTACTCCTGCTCGGCGGGTCCCAGGGCCTGGGCGATCTGCCACAGCATCGCCCCGGTTTGTACTAGGCGCGGGCCCCTCCGCGTGACGAGGAGGGACCCACGTCTTTTCAGTGCGTCAGCGGCAGTGCCGCGGCGCGCGGCCGACCGGCTCGAAGCACAGCGCGTCGCCCTGGTTGGAGTTGCCGTCCAGGAACGAGATCCGCCGCACCTCGCCGGCGAACGGCCCGCGGTACTTGAGCACGTAGAGCCCGTTGCGCAGGTCGACGACGTAGAGCAGGCCCTCGTCGATGACGACGTAGCTCCACATCACGACCTTCTCGTTGCGGCCCGTGTCGGGGTCGGACGAGAGCCGCGGGTCCTCGAGCTCCACCCCGTGGAGCGGCTCGGGCAGGAACTCGGCCAGCTGGTACGGCTGGTCCGGCTGCTCGAGGCTGACGGCCTGGAGGCCGCCCGAGTGCCACGTGCTGAACGCGACGTGCGGCGTCAGCGTCGGGTTGTGCGCGGAGTACGAGGTGCGCGGCGGGTTCCACGCGGCGCACGTCGCCGGGTCGTTCTCCGGCTCGCGGTACTCGGCCTCGACGGTCGGGACCCGCGGGTCGGAGATGTCGACCATCCGCGTCCAGCCCCACGGGCAGCCGTGGCCGGCGCCGGTCGCCGAGCCGTAGACCTCGTCGGAGACCCAGGCCCAGTCGCGGCCCCAGAGCTTGACCGCGCTGTGCGCGCCGGGACCGGTCCAGACCGGCCGCGACGCGTTGTCGGTGATCGGGCGCGGTTGCGCGCCCGGCGTGCCGGCCGCGAACTCCGAGGTGTCGACGATCGCGAAGCCGCCGGTCAGCAGCGCGTAGTACGCCCGGCTGCCGTCGTTGCTGACGGTCAGCGAGTGCAGCCCGCCGGTCGGCTTCTGCGCCGGCTCGGGCGCCGGCGGGAAGCGGGTGTAGGGATACACGCCGCTGTAGAGCGTCGTCGGAGTCTGGCTCTGCCGGACCGTCGAGATGTCCCAGACCGAGAACGGGCAGCTCGGGGCGCCGCCACGGATCGCGCACGTGCTGGTGGCGTTGCCGGCGAAGATCAGCGCCCGGTCGGCGTTGTTCGGGTCCTCCCAGAGGAAGAACTCATGGGTGTCGACCTTGAACTCGTTGAGCAGCCGCGGGCTCCTCGCGTTGCGGCCGGCGATGTCGTAGAAGCGGATGTTGCTGATCGAGGCCTGCGTGCAGTGGTGCAGCGTGGGACCGACGCCGCAGTTCGTGTTGAGCACGATCAGCACGTCCTGCGAGCGCCAGACGCGCAGCTCGCGCGTGGACTCGCCGGGCCTCGGGTCGAGCGGCGGCCCGAGCAGCCTCGGCTTCGACGGCTTGGTGACGTCGACGACCATGATCCCGCCATGCGGCTCGCCGTGCCCGCCGTCCGTGCGGCTGCCGATGTACGCGTAGCCGTCGTCGACGGCGATCGCCGCGTTCATGCCGCGGTCGAGCAGCGGCTCGTGACCGACCTCCTTGAACGAGCCGCGCTGCGCCCCTTGCGGCGCTCGCGCGGGCTTCGCGACGTCGTCCGAGGCCGGCGCCTGCCAGCGGTTCGCGCTCCCGCACGCGCCGCCTGACCAGTCGGCGAGATCGGCGGTCGGCACCTTCGCCAACGCCGTGTCGTCGCAGTCCGCGGGATGGGCGCCGGCCGAGCCGGGCACGAGCATGACCGCCGCGAATGCGATCGCAGCCGCGCAGACCTGCCGTGCGCGTCTGTGCGTCATGAGACTGCCTCCCCTGTCTGTGGCGGCGCCCTCCCGAGACGCCACCTGCCGGACCCCTACCCCGAGGCCGCCGCGCCCTCACCCCCGACTGCGATGGGCGGTTCGGGCGGGAACCACGTCAGGCTGCCGCTCGGCGGAGCCTCCGCTCCAGGAGCCCGAGCAGCTCGCGCCAGTGGCGCTCGTCGGCGGCCTCGTCGTAGACGTCGAGGTCGGCCATCGTGAACCCGTGTCGCGCGCCCGCGTAGAGCTCCGACCGGTAGGCGACGCCGGCCTCGTCGAGCGCGTGCTCGAGCCGTTCGATCTGCTCGGGCGGCATCGAGCGATCCTGGTCGGCATGGGCGACGTAGAGCTCGGCGCGCAGGTTGGCGGCGAGCCGGTGCGGGCTCTCGGGCGCGTCGGTCGCGAGGTTGCCGGCGTGGAAGCTCGCCGCGGCGGCGACGCGGTCGGGCAGGCCGGCGGCGGTCACGAACGCGAGCCGCCCGCCCATGCAGTAGCCGGTGACCCCGACCGGCGCGTCGGCGACGCTGTCGCGGGCGGCGAGGAAGTCCAGGTACGCACGCGCGTCGCGTGCCACGGCGTCGGGCGTCAGCGCCCGCATGTACTCGCGCAGCGAGCCGAACAGCTCGCCGCGCGCCTCCGGCGAGCGCATGACCTCCTCGCTTGCGAACGGTGCCCGCGCGTCGCGGTAGAAGACGTTCGGGGCGAGCACGACGTATCCCTCCCCGGCGATCCGGTCCGCCATCGCCTCGATCTGCGGCCTCAGGCCGTAGGCGTCCATGTAGAGCAGGACGGCCGGGTGCGGGCCACCGCCCGGCTCGGCCAGGTAGGCCTGGGCGTCCCCGTCGGCGGCCCGGACGTCGATCGTCGCGGCGCTCATGGCGCCGGGCCCGCCGGGCTAGGACTTGCTCGCGGTCGCCTTGCCGCCCTTGCGGCCGGCGGCCTTCTTCTGCTGCGTCGTCCCGCCCTGCTTCGAGCTGCTCTTGCTGGCCGAGCCCGAGCCGGACTTCTTCCCGCCCCGGCTCGAGGCGCCCTCCGAGTTCGAGATCGCCGCCGCCCGGCTCTTGCTCATGCCCTTCTTGCGCAGCCCTTCGTACTGCTTGTCGTTCTTGACGCTGGAACCGTGGTCTTTGGCCATAGCAGGGATTTACCCGAGGCGTGCCCCCTCTCAATCCCTGCTGATGAGGAAGAAGTAGACGAGCTGGCCGAGCGCGGCGACGAACCCCGCGACGTAGGTCAGCGCGGCGGCGTTGAGCACGGCGCGGGCGCCGGGCACCTCGTCGGCCGCCAGCAGGCCCTGGCCTTCGAGCGCGACGAGCGCGCGCTTGGAGGCGTCGAACTCGACCGGCAGCGTGATGAGCTGGAACAGCACGACCGCGGCGAACAGCACGAGGCCGACCGTGACCAGCCCGGTGGCGCCGACGATCAGGCCGATGACGACCGGCAGGAACCACAGCGACTGGCCGATCGTGGCCGCCGGCACCAGGGTCTGGCGGATCCGCATCGGCGTGTAGCGGTTGGCGTCCTGGATCGCGTGGCCGGCCTCGTGGGCGGCCACGCCGAGCGCGGCCAGCGACGAGGCCTGGCCGACGTCGGCGCTCAGGTTCAGGGTCCGGCTGCGCGGGTCGTAGTGGTCGCTGAGCCGGCCCGCGACCGGGCGGATCGAGAGGTTCGGCAGGCCGGACGCGCGGAGCACGGCCGACGCCGCCTCGGCTCCGGTCATGCCGTTGCGCGGCGCGACCTGCGAGTACTTGGCGAAGGTGCGCTTGACCTTCATCTGAGCCCACAGCCCGAACAGCAGCGGGATGCCGGCGCAGACGATGAACAGGCCCAGTGAGGACACTTCAGGTCACCTCGTTCAGGGGTTGGGGTGTGCGGCGCTCCTTGAGCACCGAGGCGCCGATGGCGACAGCCAGGACGGCGACGATGGATCCGAGGGTCAGGGACGTCGAGATCTTCTCACCGGTCGCCTCGCCGTAGGCAAGTTTTCCGGCGATGCCGATGAGGAGCACGCCGAGCCCGAGCTTGAGATAGGCGAAGCGCGCGACGGCGCCCGCCACGAGGAAGAACAGGGCGCGCAGCCCGAGCAGGGCGAACGCGTTGGCGGCGAACACGATGAACGTGTCGGTGGTGATGGCGAGGATCGCGGGCACCGAGTCGACGGCGAAGATGACGTCGGCGACGGCGACGGCGAGCAGCGCGGCCACGGCCGCGCTGACGGCGGGGAAGCGGCGCTGCACGCGCTCGACGATCTTCGCGCCCTCGTCGTCGTCGCCGCCGTGGCGCAGGATGCGCCAGCCCGTCCAGGCGAGCAGCGCGGCGAACGGCCAGGCCACCCACGAGTAGGTCTCGAGCGCCTCGGCGCCAGCGAAGATGAAGACGCCGCGCAGAACGAGCGCGATGAGGATGCCCCATAGCAGCACGCGCGGCTGCTCCTCGCGCGGGACGGCGAGCGCCGCGAAGATCAGCGTGAAGACGAAGACGTTGTCGAGCGACAGCGCCTTCTCCATCACGTAGCCGGCGAAGTACGCCTCCCCCGCCTCGCCGCCCTCGGCCAGCCAGAGGCCGGCGCCGAACGCGACCGCCAGGGCGATCCAGATGCCGCTCCAGGTCGCCGCGGTGCGGACGGTCATGCTCCGCTGCGCGGAGCCGACCCGCAGGTCGACGACGATCATGAGGATCAGGAACGCGAGCAGCCCACCCCATGCGAGCGGTCCTGCGGCGATCTGTGCGGACAACGGCGAACCTCCGGCTGGTCGAGATGATCAGTCGAAGGTTTCTCCGCCTTGTCAGGGCCGCCGGCTCCGGGCGCGAAGCGCCGTTCTGACGAAGCCGGCCGACGGGATACTTCCCTTCAGGGCTTCAGTCTAGGGGCGCAGATTAAGCGCGGATCAGGGCTGCAGGCGTACGCGCAGGCGGGTGATGCGCGCCGCGTCGGTCTCCTCGACGACGAGCCGGACGCCGTCGACGGCGACCTCGTCGCCCTGCTTGGGGCGGCGGCCGAGCGCGTTGAAGACGAGGCCGGCCAGCGTGCGCGCGCCGTCCTGCGGCAGCTCGGTGCCGAGCGTCTCGTTGAAGTCGTCGATCGTCATCGAGCCCGCGACCCGCACCGTGGCCTCGTCGAGCCGCTCGAGCGTGGCGTCGGGGAGGTCGTACTCGTCCTCGATCTCACCGACGATCTCCTCGAGGATGTCCTCCAGCGTGACGATGCCGGCGGTGCTGCCGTACTCGTCGGCGACGATCGCGAGGTGGCGGCGCTGCTCGCGCAGCTCGCGCAGGAGGGCGCCGAGGTCCTTGGTGGCGGGCACGATCGGCGCCGGCTCGGCACGCGCGCCGATCGGCTGGTCGGGCTCGGCGCGCATGGCGGCGACGACGTCGCGCACGTGGATCACGCCCACGAGCCGGTCGAGCGACCCGCGCCCGACCGGGTAGCGGCTGTACGGGTGCGCGGCGATCTCGTCGAGCGCTCGCTCCGGGAGCAGGCCGGCGTCGAGCCAGACGACGTCCGGGTCGGGCACCATGACGTCGCCCGCTTCCTGCCCGGCGAAGTCGAAGACGTTGTGCAGCAGCTCCTCCTGGGCGCGCGGGATGACGCCGGCGCCCTCGGCCTCGTCGACCAGCGCGCGGAGCTCGCCTGCCGTGCGCACGCCCTCGCCGGCGATCACCTCGCGCACGCCGAACGGCCGCAGCAGGACCGAGGCGGAGAGCTCGAGCACCCACACGACGGGGCGCAGCAGCTTCGAGATGACCTCGACCGGCGGCGCCACGACGACCGCCAGCCGCTCCGCGCGGTCGAGCGTGAGCGCCTTCGGCACGAGCTCGCCGAAGACCACGGACAGGTAGGTGACGACCGAGAACGCGATCGCGAAGCCGAGCCAATTCGGGAGGCCGTCGCCGAGCAGGTCGCGCACGAGCTGCTCGCCGATGGCGCCGGTGAGGATGCCGATCGCCGTGATCCCGACCTGCACGGTCGAGATCACGCGCACGGGATCGTCCATCAGCCGGAGCGCGGCCCGCCCGCCGCGACCGCCGAGCGCCGCCACCGCCCCGCGACGGGCCGTCACCACCGTGTACTCGCCGATCACGAAGAACGCGTTGCCGGCCACCAGGGCCAGGACCGCCAGCACTCGCAGGAGATCGCTCACGCCTATCACGCTAGTCACAACTCAGGGCGGTCAGGGCGGCTAGCGTGCCCCCGGTCCGAACCAACCGACATGTCCCGGGAGGCAACATGTCCGCATCGCCCGTACCAGCCCGGCGAGGGCTGGCGCTCGTGCTCGCGCTCGTCGCGTGCGTCCTGCTCGTCGCTGCGCCGGCCGGAGCGAAGCCGCGCTCCGACCTGCACGTGATGTCGTTCAACCTGCGCTTCGCGAGCGACACGCCGCCGAACTCGTGGCCGGAGCGCCGGCCGGTCATGCGCCGCCTGCTGAACGCCGAGCTGCCCGACCTGATCGGCACGCAGGAGGGCCTGTACCAGCAGCTGCGCGACATCCAGGCCGACCTGCCGGCGCGCTACGACAGCATCGGCCAGGGCCGCGACGGCGGCTCCCACGGCGAGGCGATGCAGATCTTCTACGACAGCCGGCGGCTCGACCCGCTCGAGTACGACCACTACTGGCTGTCCGACACGCCCGACGTCGTCGGCTCGCAGACGTGGGGCGGCTGCTGCCCGCGCATGGTCACGTGGATCCGCTTCCTCGACCGCCGGACCGGCGGGCAGTTCTACGCGGTCAACACGCACTTCGAGGCGTTCGACGCCGAGGCGCGCCGCAAGTCGGCCGAGCTCATGCTCGAGCGCAACGCGGAGTTCGACCCGTCGCTTCCAGTGATCGCGACCGGCGACTTCAACGAGCCGGCGGGCGCCGGCCACACCGTCTACGACCTGCTGGTCACGAACGGCCCGCTGCTCGACAGCTGGGAGGAGGCGGACATCCGCAGCGCGCTGTTCGCCACCTTCCACGGGTACCGGCCGCTGGTCCCGAACGGCGACCGGATCGACTGGATCCTCGTCTCGCCGGGGATCGAGACGAAGTCGGCGAGCATCAACACCTACTCGCGCGGCGGCCAGTTCCCGAGCGACCACCTGCCCGTGCAGGCCGTGCTCCGGCTGCCCTAGCTACGGCTCGACGACGACCTTGAGTCCCTCGCGCGCGGAGGCGTGCTCGAACGCCTCCGCGACGCGCTCGAGCGGGAAGCGGTGCGTGACGAGGGACTCGAGGTCGATCGCGCCGGACCGGGCGAGCCGGACCGCGCGCGGGTAGACCTCCTTCATCCGCCGCACGAGCACGAGCGTGAGGCCCTTGCGGCGCGCGACCGACGCCGAGAAGCTCGTGCGGTCGCCGGAGGGGATGCCGGCCAGCACGATCCGCGCACCCGGCCGCGCGGCCTGCAGCGCGAGGTCGACGGCGAGGTCCGTGCCGGCGGCCTCGAACGCGACGTCGACCTCCGGGCCGTCCCAGCCGTCGAGCGCGTCCGGGGCGAGGACGGTCTCCGCGCCGGCGCGGGCGGCCGCCTCGCGCCGGTGCTCGAGCGGGTCGACGGCCAGCGCGACGGTCGCCCCGGCGGCCGCCGCCACCTGGCCGATGAGCAGCCCGATCGGGCCGCAGCCGATGACCGCGACGCGCGCCGCGACGGCCACGTGCCCGAGGTCGACCGCGTGGATGGCGACGCCGAGCGGCTCGAGCATGGCTCCGGTCACGCCGTCGAGGTCGTCGGGCAACGGATGAAGCCGGTGCGTCGGCCACGCGAGCCGCTCGCGCAGCCCGCCGTCGCACGCGCCGTGGCCCGCGAAGACCACGTTCGGGCACAGGTTGGGATGGCCCTCGCGGCAGAGGTCGCAGCGCTCGCACGGGATCGCGGGGTCGACCGCGACGCGGCGGCCGGCCAGCGGCCCGTCCTCGACCACGCCCGCGAACTCGTGGCCGATGACCAGCGGGGACGGCATGCCGGTGTCGCCGATCGCCCCGTCCTCGTACCAGTGCAGGTCCGAGCCGCAGATCCCGACCGCCTCGACCCGCACCACGCTCTCGCCCGCACCCGGCTCGGGCGCCGGCTCGCCGCTCAGGCGCAGGTCCTCCGCCCCGTGCAGCCGCGCCACGCGCATCTCATCGTGCATCGCGTGCCAGTATGGCGGCCTCCCGCTAGCCTGCGCGCCATGGACGACGATCCTCCGTTCGTCGCCGACCGCCCGCTCGCCCGAGCCGCCCTCCACTGGGCGGAGTCGCTGCACAGCGGCCAGCGCCGCGCGGTCGACGAGGCGCCGTTCGTCCTCCATCCGGCCGAGGTGGCCATGCTCCTGAGCGTCCGGGGCTACGACGACGAGGTGGTGGCCGCCGGCTTCCTGCACGACTCGGTCGAGAACACCGACGCGAGCGTGGCCGACGTGGAGGAGCGCTTCGGCGAGCGCGTGGCGCGGATCGTGGCCGCCGTCACCGAGGACCCCGCGATCGGCGGCTACCACGCGCGCAAGGCCGCGCTGCGCACGCAGGTCGCCGCCGCCGATGCCGACGCGCACGCGGTCTACGCCGCCGACAAGCTCGTCAAGACCCGCGAGCTGCGGGCGCAGGCGGCCCGGTCGAAGGCAGCGCTCGACGAGCCGGACCTCGTGCGGCGGCGCGAGCACTACGAGGAGAGCCTGCGGATGCTCGAGCACGTCGCGCCCGAGTCCTCGCTCGTGCAGCAGCTCGGGTTCGAGCTGTGGGCGCTGCGCTCGCTGCCTCCGGCGTCTCACGGCCCCGCGGTGGGCGCGGGCCGCGCGTCGTAGGCGTTCCCCGACGCGGCCCGCCCGGGTAGCACCCGCCCGTCATCACAACCGAGGAGGACACCATGGCCGAGCCCGTTCCAGCCGGCAGCGACGTGTCGGCGGGCACCTACAGCTGCACGAACTGCGGCAACGAGCTCCAGGTCGGGTCGACCACGCACCTGCCGCCGTGCCCGAACTGCGGCAACGGCGAGTACAGCACGGTCACCGGCGGCGACTCGCGCGACGACCCGTACCCGGACAACTAGTGCACCCGCGGCTCGCGGCCGCGCTGACGGCGCAGCTCGAGCGCCGGAGCGCGGCGCTGGCCGCGGGCGCGCGGTCCGTCGGCTGGAAGATCGGCGGCGGCATCCCCGAGGTCGACGAGCTGACGGGCGGCAAGCCCACGATCGGCCACCTGACCAGCGCGTCGCAGCACGAGCCGGGCGGGACCCACTCGGCCGCCGGCGCGGGCGCGCTGCACGCCGACACGGAGGTCGTGATCGAGGTCGGGAGCGACGGCGTGGTCGCCGGGCTGCGGGTCGGCCTCGAGCTCGTCGATCTCGCCCGTGAGCCCGGCGGCCTTGAGACGATCGTGGCCGGCAACGTGCTGCACCAGGCCTTCGCGGTCGGCCCGCTGCGAGCGGCGACCGGCGCCGCAGAGGCCCGGGCGGTCATCGACGGCGAGATCCGTGCCCGCGGACGCACGAGCGCGGACCACGCCGACACCGTGGAGCTCGTGGCGCGCCAGCTCGAAGCGCTCGGCGAGTCGCTGCGGCCGGGCGACCTGATCTTCTCCGGCTCGGTCACGCAGGTGCCGGTGGCACCCGGTCACGAGGTCGCGGCCGAGATCGACGGTCTCGGCCGCGTGAGCCTCGTGATCGCCGCCTAGGACTTCTTGCGGTCGACGGCTCGCTGGAGCTGCGACTTGTTCATCCGCGAGCGGCCGTCGATGCCGAGCGACTTGGCCTCCTCGTAGAGCTGGTCGCGCGTGCGCCCCTTCGCCCGGTTGGTCCCCGACCGCTGACCACCGCGGCGCGAGGACGACATGTCCTGCGTCGAGGTGCGCGAGCGGGTCCGCGACTCGCCGGAGCGCGCGCGCTCCTTGTTCACGGTCCGCGCCGCGATCTCCTCGGCGCGCGACTCGGAGGCACCCTGGTCCTTGGCGCTGTCCTTGATGTGCTCGTACTGGCGGGCGCGCTTGGTGCCCTTCTTGACGCCGCGAGGTGGCATGGCCGCCTCCTACGGCGCCGCCGAGATCGCCTCGACGAGGTCGCCGACCTTCTCCTCGTCGACGTTGGTCGCCACGTCCGCCTGGCTGATGATCCCCACCAGCCGCTTGCCGTCGATGACCGGCAGCCGCCGGACCTTGTGGTCGATCATCGTGCGCAGCGCCTCGTCGATCGAGTCGTCGGCGCCGATCGTCACGGTCTGGCTGTCGCCCTGGCCGAGCTCGCCCGCCCGCGTCGACCCCGGGTCCTTGCCCTGGGCCAGCGCCTTCACCACGATGTCGCGATCGGTGATCATGCCCTTCAGGCGGTCGTCCTCGCCGCAGATCGGCAGGGCGCCGACGTCGAGCTCGGCGAGCTTGCGCGCCGCGTCGAGCAGCGACTCGTTCTCACCGACGCAGGTGCAGTCATCGCTCATGACGTCCCGTGCCTTCTTGTCGGCCATGTCTTCGCCTCCTGGCTCGGATTTCGGTTGCCACGGCGCTACCCAAGGCCGCGACGACCGACACGCGGGCGGCCACGAAGCTGACCGCGGTAGCGTGCGCGCATGCCGAGCATCTACGTGAGCCTCCCGCTCACCGGCCCGGCCGGGCGCCTGGGCCGGGACCTGCTCCGCGGCATCGACCTCGCGCACGCGCGTGACCGCACCGTCGAGCTGACCGTCCTCGACGCGTTCGGCGAGGACCGCGACGCGAAGGCCGTCGCCCACGCGCAGCGCGCGGCGGCCGACCCCGAGGCACTGGCGTACATCGGCGATCTGCACTCGTCGCAGGTCGACGCGACGGCGGACGTACACGATGCCGCCGAGCTGCTTCACATCGCACCGGTCGCCACCTGGACCGGCCTGCACGGCTCGACGCTCGTGCGGCTGACCCCGGACGACCGCGCCGGCGCGGCCGCGATCGCCGCCTGGTTGGAGGCGGCGGCGGTGCACGAGCTGCTGATCGTCCATGACCACGACGCCGGCTACGGCGTACCGGTCGGCGGGATGTGCGCCGACGCGGCCCGCGAGCGTGGGCTGAGCGTCAGCCTGCGGCCGATCTGGGACCACGACGAGCCGTGGCGCCGCGACGTGGACGGCAAGGAGGCGGTGCTCTACGTCGGCGTCGCCGGCTCCGGTGCGGTCGGGCTCTGGCACGACCTCCACGGCGCGAACCCCGAGCTGTGGCTGCTCGGCTCGGAAGGCGTCGCAGTGGACTGGCTCGCCCGTGAGCTGAGCGATGCGGAGGCTGCGCGCACCCGCTTCTTCGTCGCCCAGCACGCGCCGTTCGCGTTCTACGGCTTCGAGGCGATGGCGCTCGCCCTCGACGCGATCGCCGACGGCGGTGACGGGCGCGCAGGGACGGTGCGTGCCGCCCGTGCGACGCGCGACCGCGACTCGATCCTCGGCCGCTACTCGATCGACGCCGAGGGCCGCACCACCTCGACCAGCTACGGCCGGCTGACCGTCGCGGACGAGGAGCTGGCCTGGGATCGCTCCGAGCCGGGCACAATGCCGGGATCGCCCGCTACGCCCTGAACCCCGAAGCGGTCGCCCACGCCGAGCGGCTGATCGAGGCGCGCCAGTACGTGCTCGACAGCGACTGGGGCGAGTCGCAGCCGCGCGCGGCGGCGCAGAACGCGTACCTCGAGAGCCACTCGTGGGAGGACTACGCGCGCTGGCACCTCGGGCTGACCGAGGGCGCCGCGGACGAGACGAAGGGGCGCTACGCCTTCGTCTACGGCGACTTCCGGCGCGTGCACCGCGACGGGCTGATCGCCTGCGTCTACCGCGCCGCCGAGTGGCGCCACAAGGAGGTCGAGCTCGCCGCCCACGACCTCCTGCAGCAGCTCGATCAGCGCGCCGCCCAGTAGTCCTCGCGCGCCTTGCTGGCCGCCAGCGCGTCGGCGGTCTCGAAGCCCGGCGCCATCGACGCGTCGGTGCCGGCCATGACCTCGTGGTGCTCGATGTCGAGCAGCCGCAGCCAGCTCTGCTGGCCCAGGGTGAGCCCGATCATGCACCCGAGCTCGACCAGCTCCGCCTCCGAGAAGTGCGCGTACATGCGCTCCCAGAAGGCGTCGTCGGTGTCGAGGTGCCAGGCGATCGCCTCCGCGTAGGCGAGCGCGGCCTTCTGGCGCTCGTCGAACGTGTCCGAGCTCTCGAAGTTGAGCAGCTCGTCGTACTGGCCCTCGACCAGGCCCTGGGCGGCGCCCTTGACCGAGCGCTGGTTGCCGCAGTACTCGCACTTGACGCTGCGCGAGACGTAGACGCGGCACAGCTCCTTGAGCGGGTGGTCGACGACCCCGTTGCGGAAGAGGTCCTGCCAGGCGTTCGCGAAGAACCAGAACGCGGCGGGGACGTGCGCGCGCACGGCCGAGCTCTCCGGCCGCGGCGTCCCCTCGCGGGCGCAGCGCTCCATCTCGGCGCGCATCTCGGGCGTCATGGCCTCGAGCGGGACATAGCTGATACGTGGCGGCATGGCCACAACGTACCGCGGGCATACGAGCGCCATGGACCAGGTCCCCTACATCGACTGGAAGGAGGCCGTCGTCGACGCCGGCCGGCTGACCGTGCCGTTGGCCGGCAAGCCCGGCTCGGATTGGACCGAGCGCTTCGAGCGGGTGCTCGGCCGGCTCGACCGCGGCGGCCACTGGGGCGAGATCGAGGTCGGCAAGAAGAAGCTCCGCGTGGACGGCGTCGAGCGCGGGTCGGAGAGCGACCTGCGGCACCTGCTCGAGGGCGCGCTGCTCCAGGCCAACGCCGACCTGCCCGCGGAGGCGGCTGACGACGAGCCGGACGACCGGTCGCCCGAGGATCGGGAGATGACCGAGGCGTTCCGCGCGTTCGCCGACGACTAGGAACGCTCGAGCATCGCCGCGACGGCCTCGAGGTCGCGCGTGAACGCGTCGCGCTCCGCCTGGCGCGACGCGCCGTCGCGCTGGCGCAGGATGGCGGCCGGGTGGACGGTGGCGGTCACGTGCGGCGCGAGGTCGCACTCGAGCTCGTCGCCGCGCGACTGCGTGAGGCGGAAGCTCGAGCCGAGCAGCGCCTTGGCGGCGGTGGCGCCGAGGAAGACGAGCACGTCGGGCCGCACGAGTCGCAGCTCCTCACGCAGCCACGGCAGGCAGGCGTCGACCTCGCCCTTCTTCGGCGTGTCGTGGATCCGCCGCTTGCCGCGCTCCTTGAACTTGAAGTGCTTGACCACGTTGGTCACGTACGCGTCCTCGCGTGCGATGCCCGCGCGCTCGAGCGCGCCGTCGAGCTCACGCCCGGCCGGGCCGACGAACACGTGCCCCGCGAGGTCCTCGCGGTCGCCGGGCATCTCGCCGACCATCATCAGCGGCGCGCGCCGCGGCCCCTCGCCGAACACGGTCTGCGTCGCGGGCGCGTAGAGCGGGCAGCCGCGGCAGTCCGAGGCCGCCTCCCGGAGCGCCTTCAAGCTGCGCGTGTCGGGGACGAACGGCGTGGCGTCGAACGGGGTCTCCTGCACCCCAGGGTCCTACCCCGTCGGCCGCCGTCCCCACGCGATGACCTTCGCCGGCCCGTGGTACCAGCGGCGCTCGTCCGCGAGCGCCGCCTGCCCGCGCTCGACCGCGTCGGCGGGCATGCGCTCGCGCAGCTGATGCCAGGTGAGGCCCCAGAACTGCGCCGGGGCCGAGCCGCCGCGGAAGAACTGCGAAGCGATCTCCCCGTCGACGTCGACCAGCCCGAGCCCGTCGAGCCGCTCGGGCAGCGTGCGCGGCCACGTGGGATCGACACCGGCTGCGGCGGTCGCGGCCAGGAACGCCTCCCAGCCCTCCCGGTAGGCGCCGGTCGCGGTCCCCAGGACCGGGTAGATGTCGTCCTCCTCGATCATGAGGATCCCGCCGGGGCGCAGGGCGGCGGCCAGCCGCGCGAGCACCTCGAAGCGCTCGGGCAGGTGGATCAGGACGATCCGCGTGTGGACGAAGTCGAACGCCGCCTCCTCGAGCGGGTCGGTCCTGACGTCCATCTGGCGCACCTCGAGCCGCGGCGTCGAGCTCCGCTCGAGCAGCCCGACGTCGAGGTCGGCCGCCACCACGCTGCCGGCCTCCCCCACCTGCTCGGCCAGCCAGCGGGCGAACGAGCCGTGGCCGGCGCCGACGTCCAGGCAGCGCCAGCCCGACCCGCCGGCCCCGAGCAGCGCGGCGCGCTGGAAGCTCGACGGGTCGTAGCACGCCTCGAGCAGCTCGAACCGGCGCGGCGCGAGCTCCCACGCGTTGGGGAAGGCGTAGCGCGCGGTCACAGCCGCACCGTGCCGCCGTCCCAGGCGCCGGCCGCCGCCGCCTCGCGAGCGAAGTCGGCGAAGTCGCGCGGCTCGCGCCCGAGCGCGCGCTGCACGCCGTCGGCCAGGCGTGCGTTGCGCCCGTCGAGCAGCTCGGAGAACAGGTAGCGCAGCAGCGAGGCGCGCACCAACGGCTCGCGCCGGGCGGACAGCCGTGCCGCGTACTCCTCCATCGACACGCGCAGGAAGCGGATCTCGCGGCCGGCCGCCTCGCCGACCTCCTCGATCGCCTCCGCGAAGCTCAGCAGCCGCGGCCCGGTCAGCTCGTAGACGCGGCCGCGGTGCCCGCTGCCGGTGAGGGCGGCGACCACGACGTCCGCCACGTCGTCGGCGTCCACGAAGGGCTCCCCCACCTGCGGCGCGGGGAGCGCGACCTCGCCGCTCATCACCGCCGGCCACAGGCGGCCCTCGCTGAACTCCTGGCTCAGCCAGGCGGCGCGCACGATCGTCCAGTCGGCGCCGGACTCGCGCAGCGCCTGCTCGCCCATGGCCGAGCCCTCCTCGCCGCGCCGCGAGAGCAGGACCAGCCGCCGCGTCCCGCTCGCCAGCGCCACCGTCGCGAACCCGTGGACCGCGGTGGCCGAGCCGGGCAGCGCCAGCTCCGGGTGCAGCACGAACGCCGCGCCCGCGCCCTGCAGCGCGGGCGGCCACGTCGCCGGGTCGTCCCAGTCGAACGGCGGCACGCTCGCGCGGCCGGCGGCGCGCACCCGCCCGCCGCGCGCCGCCAGCCGCTCGAACACCCGCCGCCCGGTCGTGCCGGAAGCTCCGAGCACCACTGTCTCCGTCATCCGCATGCATGGTCGAGCGCGCGGCGCCCTCGCACCAGACCCCGGTTCAGGGCTCTTGCCGCATCCCCAGGTCTAGGGACGTCCGGAGAGCCCCTGTCCTGGGTCTTGGCGGGCCACCGGGGCCGACCTAGCGTGCCGGGCCAGGCAGGCAACGAGAGGAGTGACCGTGCGATTGGCGGCGATGGCAGCGCTGCTCGCGGTCTTGGCGGTCGGCTGCGGAGACGACGACGCGGACGACGCTTCGAGCCCGGCAGAGCCCGTGAAGATCCGCATGGGCTGGGGCGTCCCGGCCGAGGAGATCAAGTACCTCATGATGGAGCAGCCCGAGGTGGCGCCCAATCTCGGCAAGGCGTACGAGATCGAATGGCACCAGTTCTCCGGCACGGCGCTCGGCGTGCAGGGGCTGGCGGCGGGCACGCTCGACTGCGCGTCGGTCGGCGGCCTCTCGGTCGCCAACGGCATCGACAAGGGCGCCGACATCGTGATCATGGGCGAGTTCCTGGAGGAGCGCGCGCCGTACTTCTCGACCACGTGGATGGTGCGCAAGGACTCCGGCATCGACTCGCTCTCGGTCGCCAACGGCATCGACAAGGGCGCCGACATCGTGATCATGGGCGAGTTCCTGGAGGAGCGCGCGCCGTACTTCTCGACCACGTGGATGGTGCGCAAGGACTCCGGCATCGACTCGCTCGAGGACCTGCGCGGCAAGAAGGTCGCGACCAACGCGGTCGGCGGCTCGACCGACTACCTGCAGGACTTCCACATCGAGAAGGAGGCCGGCCTGAAGGCCGGGCGCGACTACGAGAAGGTCGAGGTCCCGTTCGGACAGATGCAGGAGACGCTGCTCGCCGGCCGCGTCGACCTGGGCCTCTTCCCGCAGCCGTTCTACGGCGCGATCAACGCCACCGGCGAGGTCAAGCCGATGTTCCGGCTCACCGACCAGATCGAGCCGTTCGTGCAGATCCTCAACGGCTGCCGGCGCGAGTTCGTGGAGGAGAACGAGGCGGCCATGCGCGCCTTCCAGGACGACTGGGCGCGGATCGCGAACTGGATGAAGGAGCCGGAGAACCGCGAGGACGTCATCGCCGCCAGCGCGGCCGCGACCAAGATCCCGGCCGAGGTCCTCGACCGCTTCCTGCTCACCAAGAAGGACTTCTTCCGGCCCGAGAGCGGCGCGGTCAGCCTCGACGCCCTGCAGGAGGAGTGGGACTTCTTCCGCGAGCAGGGCGGGATCGAGGACGACCTGCGCGTCACGGACCACGTCGTCGATGACCTCCTCCCCGACTGAGCCGAAGATCTCCACGGCGGGCCTGCGGAAGGTCTACGAGACGCGGCGCGGGGCGGTGCCGGCGATCGACGGGCTCGACTTCCGGGCGGCGGCCGGCGAGTTCGTGTCGATCGTCGGCCCGTCCGGCTGCGGCAAGTCGACGTTCCTCTACATCCTCGGCGGCTTCGTCGAGGCCAGCGCCGGCGAGGCGACCGTGGACGGCGTGCCGATCGCGGGCCCCGACCCTGCCCGCGGGATCGTCTTCCAGGAGTTCGTGCTCTTCCCCTGGCGGACGGTCGTCGGCAACGTCGCCTACGGCCTCGCCGAGCGCGGCGTCCCGCGCCGGGAGCGCGCGGCGCGCGCCCGCCGCTACGTCGACCTGATGAAGCTCGGCGGCTTCGAGAAGCACTATCCGAAGGAGCTGTCGGGCGGGATGAAGCAGCGCGTCGCGCTGGCCCGCTCGCTGATCATGGAGCCCGACGTCCTGCTCATGGACGAGCCGTTCGCCGCCGTCGACGCGCAGACGCGGCTCGGCCTCCAGCAGGAGCTCCTGGCGATCTGGGAGCGGTTGCGCACGACCGTGGTCTTCGTGACCCACTCGGTCGACGAGGCGCTCTACCTGTCCGACCGCGTGTACGTGCTCTCGAGCCGTCCGGCGCGCGTGCAGGAGGTCCTGGAGGTCGACCTCCCCCGCCCCCGCGACCCCGAGGCGATCCTCGGCCTGCCGGCGTACCGCGAGCTCCATCGCCGGGTCGGGTCGCTGCTCCGTGCGCCGCACTGACGCGCTGCCGGCGCTCACCGTCGCGCTCGCGCTCGGGCTGTGGGAGGTCGCCCCGCGGGCCGGCTGGGTGCGGGAGGAGTCGGTGCCGCCGTTCTCGGACGTGTGCGGCGAGGTGGTCGACGTGCTCGGGCAGCCGGCGTTCCTCGGCGCGCTCGGCGACTCGGCCGCACGCTGGGCGGTCGGGCTCGCGCTCGCGCTGCTGATCGGGCTGCCCCTGGGGACGCTGATGGGCCGCTCGCGGACGCTGCACGCGCTGATCGACCCGCTGCTCGTGGCCGGCTATCCGGTGCCGAAGGCGGCGCTGATCCTCCTCTTCGTGCTCTGGTGGGGCGCCGGTGAGGCGGCGCGGGTGGCGATCGTGGTCGTCGGCTGCCTGATCCCGATCGTCATCTCCTCCTACCACGGCGCGCACGCGGTGCCGCCGGCCCTGCTGTGGTCGGCGCGCGGCCTGGGGACGGGGCGGCTGCCGACGTGGTGGCGGGTGATCCTGCCGGCCGCGCTGCCGCAGATCCTCTCCGGCCTGCGGATCGCGATCGCCATCGCGATCTTCACCGTGCTGGCGAGCGAGCTGCTGATCCGCGGCTCGGGCGTCGGCGCGTACCTGTTCACCGCGCTCGACAACGGGCAGACGCTCACCGTCTTCGCGCTGAGCACGATCGTGGCCGCGATCGGCTTCCTGGTCGATCTCGCGTACGTCGCGGTCGTGCGCCGCGGGCTGCCATGGCTCGAGGGCGAGGTATGACGCGCGCGCTGCTCGCGGTCTACCCCTTCGCGCTGCTCCTGGCGGCGTGGTGGCTGCTGGCCGCGCAGGGCGTGCTCGGCAACGAGTTCGTGATGCCGCCGCCGGACGAGGTGTGGGAGCGCGCGGTCGAGCTCGCCGAGGACGGCACGCTCGCGGCCGACGGCCTCGCCACGCTGCGGCGCGTGCTGCTCGCGTACGGGCTGGCGCTCCTGGCCGGCGTCGGCCTGGGCACGCTGATCGGCCGCGTGCGCGGCGTGCGGCTCGCGCTGCGGCCGCTCGTCTCGTTCCTCTTCCCGGCGCCGAAGGTGGCGCTCTACCCCGCGATGCTGATCGTGCTCGGCCTCGGCTCGGCGTCGAAGGTCGCGTTCGGCTTCTCGGAGGCGGTCTTCCCGATCCTGCTCGCCACCGCGGCCGGCACGTCGCAGGTCGAGCCGCGGCTCGTGTGGTCGGCGCGGGCGCTCGGCACGTCGCGTCCGGCGGCGCTGCTGCGGGTCGTCGTCCCGGCCGCGCTGCCGACGATCCTCACGGGCGCCCGCATCGCGCTCGTCGGCGCGATCGTGGGCGTCTTCTTAGGCGAGATGATCGCCGGCGCGGACGGACTCGGGCAGATGATGGCGGTCGCCTACCGGACGCTCGAGACCGCCGACATGTACGTCGCGATCGTCGTCGTCTCGCTCGGCGGGTACCTGCTCGACCGTCTCTTCCTGCTCGTCCGCGCCCGCCTGCTGGCGTGGAGCGCCGAGGAGCGGAGCGAGATCAGGCGATCAGCGCGATGGTGAACGCGGCCGCCGCGGCGAGGCCGGCGACCGTGCGCACGTGGTTGCCGGCCGTCCACTCGCGCAGGTAGCGCGACCACAGCTCGGCGTCGTCCGCCCCCGCGGCGGCCAGCGCATCGTTGCGCGGCACGTTGTAGGCCATCGTCGTGCCGACCAAGCCGGCGACGTAGAGCACCCCGCCGGCCAGCAGCAGCGGGCCGAAGTCCTCGCCGAGCTCGAGCACGCCCCAGACCGCGAGGACGGCGGACAGGGCTCCCGTGCCGAACAGCGCGAGCATGAAGAGCGGCGTGATCACGGTCACGTTGATCGCCTGCATGGCCGCGATGCCCTGCGGCGGCTCGAGCCGGGCGAGCGCCCGCATCACGAACGTCGAGAACGCGAAGAAGACGCCGCCGACGAGCGCGGACCCGAGCGCGCCGGCGACGGTCAAGGCGGTGAGCAGGCCGTTCATCGTCGTCATGGACGGCAGTGTCGCGGCTGGCGCCGAGACGTTCCATAGCTCTCTCTCGCGATTTCATACGCGAGCGTCCACGCATGCCAGGGCTCGCGATCACGAGCTGGCAACCTGGCGCCGCTCACACCGACCTAAGCTTCCCGGCCTTTGTCCCGGCTCGCCTCCTGGTCGACGCGAGCGCGCCTGGAGAGCCTGGCGGCGTTCGCGGCCTGCTTCGCCGCCGCGTGGCTCGTCTCGCGCAACCTCCTGCGCCCCGGCATCTACTCGGCCGACGCGTTCGTCCACCAGTACTGGATGTGGCGGTTCCGGGATCCGCAGCTGTTCACGGACGCGCTGACCGCGGACCTGCGCGGCTCCGCGCGCTATCCGGAGGGCTACGAGGCGCTGTTCCGGCTCGCCACCCAGCTCACCAGCCCGATCGTGTTCGGCGAGTGGCTCGGGGTCGCGCTGATGGCCGTCTCGGGCTGGCTGGTGTTCGCCATCGTCCGCGAGCACAGCGCCTGGCGGCCCGCGGCGTGGATCGCCGCGGCGCTGTTCCTCGCGCTGATCGACATCCACCGGTTCTACGGCGGCTTCCCGCGTGCCTTCGTGCACCCGGTCGTGCTGCTGACCGTGCTCCTGCTCATCCGCCGCCGGCACGCGCTCGCGGCGCTGACGGCAGCGGGCGGCGCGCTGTTCTACCCGACCGCCGCGCTGCTGGCGGTCGGGGTCATGCTCGTCAGCTCGCTCGGCTGGAGCGGCCGGCGCCCGCGCCTGGAGACGCCGCGGCTCTGGTTCGCGCTGCTCGCGCTCGCCGCCACCGGAGCGATGCTGGGCGCCGGCGGGGCGCCGGAGGTGTTCACGGCGTCAGCGGCCCGCCGGTACCCGGAGTTCTCGGTCGACGGGGCGCTGAACTTCTTCGTGCCCTCGACGGTCGAGTACCTGCGCCAGAACCGCAGCGGGTTCGACCTGCGCGGGTCGGGCACGGTGCTGCTGCTGGCCACGCTCGTCCTGCTCGCAGTGCGGCCCGCCAACCTGCGGCTCCTGCGGCGCGAGGTGCTGGCCCTCCCCGTCGTCGCCCTCGGCGGCTGGGCGGTGGCCCAGCTCGTGCTCTTCCAGCTCTACCTGCCGCACCGGTACACGTATCCGCTGGCGGCGTTCTTCGCGATCGTCGTCGGCGTCACGCTGCGACCGACGTGGATCGCGTTGTGGTCGCGCCCGCGCCCGCGCGCGCGCGCGTTCCTGGTCCTGGCCGCTCCCGCGGCGCTGCTCGGCGTCGCGGTCCATCTCTTCCCCCTCGGGCCGACCGACCCGGTGGGAACGCCCACGGCCGTGGTCGCCGCCGGGGCGGTCGTGCTCGCCGCGGGCGCGGCGCTGCTGCTCGGCCGCGCGCGCGACCGCACGGCGCCCGCTGTCGGCGCCGCCCTCACCGGGCTCGCCCTCACGGCCGCGCTGCTCGGCGCCACCACCGATTGGGCGCGGGGCTCGAGCTGCCCCGGCGCCGTCAACCGCTACCTCGCGTCGACGCCGAAGGACTCGGTGATCGCCGGCGACCCGATGGACCTCAAGTGCCTGCCCGGCACGGCGCGGCGGCCGGTCGTGATCTCGACGCAGCTCGCGCCGTCGTACGAGGTCGAGTACTTCCTGCGGGCGCGAGAGCGGATGTTCGCGACCCTGCGCGCCTACTACGGCCCGTCGGCCGCTGCGATCGCCGACCTGGCCGACCGCTACGGAGCGACCCATCTGTGGGTCAGGCGGGACGCCGTCCGCTATGCGATGACCCACGACGGCGGCCGCTGGCGGCATGGCGACGAGCCCTACGGGACGTTCATCCGGCAGCTCCTGCGCCGCGGCGAGCCGGCCGTGCTGCACCTGCCGGCCGCCTGCCGCCGCTGGCGGCGCGGACCGTCGGAGGTCTATGACATCGGCTGCGTCGCCGCTAGTTCCCGACCGCCGCCCCGTCACGCCGCGGATCGGCCGCGCCGAGCAGCCGCCCGTGACGGCGCACCTCGACCGCCGTGAGCCCGCTGCGCAGCTCGCTCAGGCGCGGGCACGGGTGGGCACGCTGCTGCAGGGCGGGCAGCAGCGCGGCCGCGTCGGAGTCGCGCTCCAGCTCGGAGGGCGGTCCGACCGCGCCACCGCAGTTGCTCGCGATCTCCTGCCCGCTCCAGTGGCCCTGGGCGATCGCCGCCTGCGGGTCGAGGCCGTCGACCGTGACGCCCAGGAACGTCTGCGCGACGTAGTCGGGGATCGCGCTGCCGCCCGCCGCGCCGACCACGAGTCGCAGGCGCCCGTGGCGGTCGAGGGCCAGCGACGGCGCCATCGAGCTGCGCGGCCGCTTGCCGGGCTCCATCTCGTTGACCTCGGCGCCGGGCGAGATCGAGTCGAGCCGCGTGAAGTTCTCCTGCGCGTTGTTGAGCACGATCCCGCGCGCCTCGAGCTGGGCCCCGAAGTTCGAGTTGACCGTGGTGGTCATCGAGACGGCGTCGCCGCGGCGGTCGACGATGCTGACGTGGCTGGTGCGGTCCTCGCCGCTCGCGGCCGGCATCCCGGGCTCGACCGGGTGGACGGCCCGATCGGGCGAGAACAGCCGGAAGCGCTCGTCGAGGTAGGCCTCGTCGAGCAGCCCGCGCACCGGTACGGGGCCGTAGTCCGGGTCGCCGACGTGCTGACGCCGGTCCATGTTCGCCAGCCGGCTGGCCTCGATCGCGAGATGCACGCGCTCCGGCGACAGCGGTGCCAGGTCCGCGATCCCGCCGCGCTCCATCAGCCCGAGCGCCTCGAGCAGCGTCACGCCGCCGAACGAAGGCGGCGGGGCGGTGCACACGGTCCGCCCGAGGCGCTCGCGGCACAGCGCGCGGCGCGCCACGGCGCGGTAGCCGGCGAGGTCGCGGACGGTCATCAGGCTGGGGATCACGGCGGGCCCGGCGGCGTCGGTCTCGAGCTTGTAGGGCCCGGCCGTGGCGCGCGCCACGATCGCGGGGGCGATCCTCCCGCGCGGGTCGTAGAACGCGCGCGCGCCGCCGTCACGGACCTCGCGCAGCACCTGTGCGAGCTCGCGGTTGACGATCCGCGCGCCGACCGGCTTCGGCACGTCGCCGTCGCAGTAGCGCGCCCGCAGGTCGGGGTAGGCGCAGCGCGGAAGCCCGTTCGCGGTCTCCTCCATCACCTCGTGGAGGTACGGCGGCATCGCGAAGCCGTGCTCGGCGAGTCCGATCGCGCGGTCGAACAGCCGCCGCCAGGGCAGCCGCCCGTCGCGCTCGTGCGCCTGCGCGAGCACGCGAACGGTCCCGGGGACCCCGACCGCGCGCCCCGTCGCCGCCACCTCGCTCGCGAACGCCTCGATCCCCAGCTCGGCCTGCTCGGCGTCGGTCGGCGTGCGCAGCCCGTCGGTGACGTGGGCGGGCGCGGAGGCGAGCCCTTCGTAGTGGCGCACCCGCCGGTGCGAGCGGTCGTAGTGGGTGATCAGCGTGCCGCCGCCGAGCCCGGACGACTGCGGCTCGACGACCGCCAGGACCATCTGGGCGGCGACCGCCGCGTCGGCCGCGCTGCCGCCGCGGCTCAAGACCTCGCACCCCGCCGCGGCCGCGAGCGGGTGGGCCGCGGCCACCATCTGCGTCCGCCCGGCGACGGGCGCCGAGCGCTCGGCGTCCGAGCGCGCGTCGCAGCCGCGGTCGCGCGCGTTGGCGGGAGCGGCGACGGCGAGCGCGAGCACGATCGCCAGCACGAGCCGGAGCATCGACGTCGCGCCTACCCCGCGGCGGGGCGCTCCGAACCGGTGGGGGCGAACCTGCGGCCGCCCGGTGCGAACCCGTGAGGCGAACCTGCGGCCCCGCGGTGCGAACCTGCGGGCCGGCACGTCCGCGCGCGACGTACTCAACGCGCGGACGGGGTTCCCGGGACGTAAGCCGTTCGCGGCCCGGCGAAAGCCCGCCCCTGGCGGGCGGGGCCGGCCCCACCGGACCGCGAACTGGGTGCAACTGTACGGAACTGACCACTTCGCGTCTGCTCCCCGGACGGCCAGTCTTGGTCCTGGCCGGTCCGCCGCGTTAGGGCACCCTTATGAGTTAGGGTGCCCTAACTATGCGACTCCGACTCCTCTCCCTGCTCGCCCTCGCCGGCCTCCTCCTGCTCGCCGGCTGCGGCGAGGACGACGCCGATTCGCCCACCTCCGCGGGCGGCTCCGAGGCCGCCGCCGAGCCCGGCGCGCTGCCGGTCACGATCGAGCACAAGTACGGCTCGACCACGATCGAGGAGCCGCCGAAGCGGGTCGTGGTCGCCGGCCTGCGCGAGCAGGACGCGGTGCTCGCGCTTGGCATCGTCCCGGTCGGCACGACCGAGTGGTACGGCGAGCCCCCCGGCGCCATCTTCCCCTGGGCCGAGGACGAGCTGGGCGACGCGCCGCGGCCCGAGGTCCTGCCGTTCGACGACGGCATCCAGTACGAGAAGATCGCCGCGCTGCGCCCCGACCTGATCCTCGCCATCTACTCGGGGCTCACCCAGAAGGACTACGACACGCTCTCCAAGATCGCCCCGACCGTCGCCCAGCCGCCGGGGCAGGTCGACTGGGGCTCCTCCTGGCAGGACGAGATCCTCATCACCGGCAAGGCGGTCGGCAAGCCGAAGGAGGCCGAGCGCCTGCGCGAAGAGGCGCAGGCGCAGCTGGCGGCGGCCAAGGAGGAGCACCCCGAGTTCGAGGGCCAGACCGCCGCGGTCGCCACCCCCTACCAGGGCATCTACGTCTACGGCCCGCAGGACGCCCGCTCGCGCCTGCTCGTCGACCTCGGCTTCACGTTCCCGGAGGAGCTGAACGACGTCGGCGGCGAGGACTTCGGCGGCCAGCTCTCGGGCGAGCGGGTCGACCTGGTCGACGTCGGCGCGCT